>Ga0207933_1000816_pt1 | contig 27295 bp, 17 predicted proteins | sample NGESurdeep092012_4_FD_184488 | JGI IMG/M metagenome (GOLD analysis project Ga0207933, IMG submission 184488) | Arctic peat soil microbial communities from Barrow, Alaska - NGEE Surface sample F53-3 deep-092012 (SPAdes) | ecosystem: Environmental > Terrestrial > Soil > Wetlands > Peat ... | reverse complement strand
GTTTTTTAAAGTGATTGAATTATTTGCAAATTCAAGTTAACACTTTTGCAGAACCCATTTTCTTTGGTAAATCCCTCTTCTCATACATGAGACCTTTAAAAAGTTCAACTCTTTCAAAAATGGCAACCGCAAATGTTACTCCTACAATAAGTGAGCATCGGGCTTCGTCTTTTTCAGCCAATAAAAAATAATCGTAACTAATAACAATAATGCAACCAATATGTTAGAAATAATACTGATCATCCTTCCTATAGTAAATGATTTCGGCTCAAACCGCCATTCAATCTCATGATTACCGGCAGGAATAAACATGCCTCGCAACACATAGTCCGTTTTTACATAATCTACCTTTGTACCATCAATAAATACGTTCCATCCTTCGGGATAATACACTTCGCTGAATACAGCGAACTGTGGTGTGGCAGAGGAATACCGGTAATCAATCGTATCATTAATATTCCTTACCATTTTGATATAAGCTACAGAATCATATTTAGGCGCTGCTGTAATTGCAGCCTTGTATTTGTTTTCTACTACGGCCGTATCTTTTAAATCGGTGCTATCCAACGCAGCTATCTCCTGGTCGGCATCATCAACATATTTGATTCCTTTTACGAGCCAGCAATTTCCGAAAGCATTTGGGTTTAATTGAGCCATTGGTTTTCCCGTTTGCGGATTTTGCACAATGAAATATTTCGTATTCAGCATATTGAATACATTCATATTTCCTTTGCTAAGTTGTCTTGTAATAATGTCATTGTATAATCCCAGTTTTGCCGGATGATAACCACCTACAGAATTGAAATGATAAGACGTAGTAGCGTCATTGTAAGAATCTACTGTTTCGTTAAATACCCGGAAATTAGCGTGGTCAGGATCTTTCAATATTTGCAGATCCGCCTGGGTAGGAATAAATACCGATTCAAAATCTTCCGGCTCTACAAATTTGTCAGAGTTTAAATATCGCATCGCTACACCCAAAAGATCATACCCGGTAAGAATAATCAGTCCGCCAATAAGAATCGTTGAGGAAATCTTCTTTTTTAAGAAGAAGCCCATCAGGCCCAGCGCCAGCGCCATCAAAATTGCTGACCGTAAAAGATCTTTGCCCATTAGGCTTTGCCGGTCGCTTTGCAATGCAGAAACAATACCACGACTTGTTTGCTCAGCCTGCTGTTCCAGTTGTGGCGGCGCCTGCTGCCCCGGCTGAACGTGCATTATATTCTGTTTAATATTATCCCTGAAGTTTTTATCATTAGGCCCGCTGAAAGAAGCAGTCATATAAAAAACGGCTAAAAGAGCGACGATAATACCTGAAATAATAGCGGTGAGTTTTAATTTTTTCCATGTTTCGGTAACATCAATATCAGTGGAAATTAATTTGCTTACGGCCAATACACCCATCAGCGGAAAACACAATTGAGGAATGACCAACGCCATGGTAGGCGCGCGAAACTTATTATAAAAAGGAAGATAATCGAAGAGAAAATAATTGATGCCTTGCAGGTTAGACCCGTAGGCAAGTATTACACCCACAATGCTGGCCGCAATGAGCCACCATTTATACCACGATTTCAAATAAACAATCCCAAAAATAAAGAGGAGGCATACAATAGCTCCAAGATATACTGGACCGGATGTACCCGGCTGGTCGCCCCAATAAGAAAGTTGATCCGCATACTGCAAAGCCTGCTCGTCTTGCACGCCCAGTTCAGAAAATTTATTTACAAATTTTGAATTGGCGTTGTATTCATCTCCGCCATTGCTACCTCCGTATAGTCCGGGAACAATGAACGTAAATGTTTCCCCAAAGCCAAAGCTGTACCTGAAAGCGTAATCCTTATCCAGTCCACCTTTTGTCTTATTATCTTTTACTTCTTGTGTTAATTCAGACTTTCCACCCCGCATACTTTCTTTTGCATATTCGTAGGTTGGCATCATAGTTACGGCGCAACACGCAAGCCCCAGGATACCTGCCAACAAACCAAAAGCGGCGCCCTTAACAGCAACGCCTACCTGCTTTTCGCGATAGCTTTTAATGAGATAAGCCAGCGTCATTATTACCGCTATGATCAATGTATAGTAAACAATCTGCACGTGGTTTTGTTCTATAAGGAAAAAAGAAAACAAAGATGTGATGGTAAAGCCTATCAAATATCTTTTCTGATAAAGTAACAGAAGGCCCGCCAATACTGCCGGCGCATATCCTATGGAAAGCATTTGCGTGTTATGGCCAACGGCAATTATTATTGGATCGAAAGTGGAGTAGGCATAAGCCAGTCCTCCCATTATACTGACCCAGGGATTCGCACCCGCCACTACGCATAAAAAATAGAAACAGATACAAGCCAGGAAGAAAAAGCTGATTGGAACCGGAAGGCCCAATGTGGCCACAGACGTAAGATACCCAACGGAAATTTTAGTCCTCGGGTCAAAAGCAATCTGGTAAGCAGGCATCCCGCTAAACATGCTGTTGATCCACAAAGGATAATAGCCATGATGGTCCATAAACTCAAAAGATTGCTGTGCCATACCGCGCCAGCCTTGCGTATCCGATTGTTGCAGTACTTTTCCCTGTAGCGCGGGCTTGCAATAAACGATGGCCACAATTAAAAAGATAACTACGGCTACCAGGTGCGGCAGTATTTTTTTGAAAGTCAGATTCTTCATGAAGATATTTTGTGTTTAGGACGCAAAGTAAATGATAATTAGTGAATCGTCAATGGTGAATGGTGAATCGCCAAAGGTCAATAGAGATTAGTTATAATCAGTGAGCAAACAAATAAAAGATTTTTCTGTTTAGCACATATTTAGATTAACTGTCTTTCTCTGTAAGTTGGTAAGAAATTCAGATTGTTTTGTCAGTTGAGAGAAAATAAGTACAGTAAACAAAGAAAAAACGTAGTTTCCAATTCTACCTGATAAATAATCAAAAACTTATAGCTCCAAAAAGTTCAAATCCCTTATCTTAGTTTTTTTTACACTATTCCTCTATGGCATTAAGCAGAATATGGGCGGCCTTTATTATTGTAGCGGTATTGGCGGCAAGTTTCCAGGCTATTTTTATGAAAGGCCATACCAATATCTACAGCCAGATGGTGATTGGAAAGGCGGGTGACACTTCCAATACCAAAGCGATTGATTCCGCCACATTGCCACCCGCAATTTTGAGCACCTTGCAAAAAGGAAAAAGTTATACGGACGGAACCACCAACTACGCCCGAAATGCAGACGGCGCCTATATTTCCTATAAAGAACTACATGCAGATGGCATTATTGGAACAGCAAAAACAGCGGTGGACATTGCCATCAATCTTATTGGTATCATGGCATTGTTTATGGGTTTTATGAGCATTGCCGAACGAGCGGGAGGAATAAGGATTTTATCAAAAATTATCGGGCCCTTCTTTTCGAAATTATTTCCCGAGTTGCCAAAAAACCATCCGGCAATGGGCCACATGGTCATGAATTTTTCGGCGAATCTGTTAGGACTTGATAACGCCGCCACGCCCTTCGGACTGAAAGCAATGGAAAGCCTCCAGGAGCTAAACCCAAGCAAAGACACTGCTTCCAATTCGCAGATCATGTTCCTGTGTCTGCACGCATCGGGGCTTACGCTAATTCCTGTAAGCATCATTGCGATCCGGGCCTCACTGAATGCGACAGATCCGACTTCCATTTTCATTCCTTGTATGATTGCCACTTTTACGGCAACCATCGCCGCGATGCTGATCGTCTCGTTCAAACAAAAAATAAATATTTTTCAGCCGGTAATATTGATATGGATACTCGGGATTTCTGCCGTGATTTCCCTGATGGTTATTTATTTAAAATCGCTTGATTTTACCGGGGTACAAACATTTTCAGGTGTACTGAGTAACGGTATTATTTTATTCCTGTTCTTTTTTATTATTCTCGGCGCGTTATATAAGAACATAGATATTTTTGACGCTTTTGTAGAAGGAGCCAAAGAAGGTTTTACAGTAGCTGTAAAGATTATTCCTTACCTCGTGGGCATGTTGGTCGCCATCAGCATGTTGCGCACCAGTGGCACCTTTGAAGTGATTATAGATGGCATGAGAAGCCTGTTTAACGCGTTGGGCACTGACACACGGTTTGTAGCCGGATTGCCAACAGCATTAGTAAAACCACTGAGCGGAAGCGCAGCGCGCGGAATGATGATAGACACCATGACCACCTACGGATCAGACTCATTTGCCGGAAGTTTATCATCCATTTTGCAGGGAACATCGGATACCACCTTTTATATTATTGCTGTTTATTACGGAGCCGTTTCCATTAAGAATACAAGGTATTCCATTGGCGCAATGCTTCTCGCTGATTTGGTTGGAATCGTTACTTCTATATTTTTAGCGTATTTGTTTTTTGGAAATACTCATTAGGTGTTTTGCCACGAATTGGAGAAACGATTTTTTAACAGTAGACGAAGAAAAAATGAAGATTTTTATTTCTCGTGACTATTAGCATTAACCTCTAATCGGATTCATCTCCGAGCCATTCGTTGATAATGCGTTCGGTTTTGCCTGTTTCGGCATCATGCAGCAAATAAATATTGGCCGTGTGAAAAAGCTTTGTATGCAAAGGAAAGACAAATCCATATCCCTGCTTCTCATATTCTGAATGTGAAATGTTCAGATCTTTTTCCGGGTATTTATTTAGATAGTACAACAATTGCGGTCGATCAAAAACGACAGCATCGGCCTTCTTGTCGTTTAATAATTGTACGGCCTGGGCAATATTATCCATAGTTACGGCCTGGCCTCCATATTCCTTTATAAAGCTGGCAGCGGGCGAACCCGCAGGCACTGCAATATTTTTATGATTCAGGTCTTTTGCTTTGGTAATTACGGTATGGTTCATAGAAGTTAACGTAAGTGTGCTCGCGATGCCTGCCACCATAGACGTTGCAAATATGATTGAAATAACTACCCACGATCCAGCTACAATTCTTCCCCTGAGCGTTTTGGGGGCAATATCGCCATACCCTACCGTTGACATGGTAATGATGGCGCACCACATGCCATTGCCTATCCCTTTTGCAGGCTCCATAGGAAACTGTTCCGTGTTTTTCTTTCTTTCTGCAAGCCACAATAAAGTGCCCACACAGGCTAATATAAATACGAAAATAAATACAGCTATCAACAATTTCATACTAAAGAGGGGCGAAATCCTTTCCCACAAAGTAGGCGCTTTTGATACGGACAAGATAGACAAGCTGGATTGATAATAGGGCTGTGCGAACCTAACTAATTTTGCCCTGTCGGAAGTGATGCTGACGGGACCAACTACCACATCTAATTTGCCGGCTATCAAATCTGAGAGCGCGGATTCTACACTTTTATACTTTTGTGTGCTATATCCCCAGCCTGCCTGTAGAGCCACCGATTGCCACAACTCCACTGAAATGCCCGTAAGCTCATTGTTGTTACTGACCACAAATGGTTCTGAACCGGCAACGCCTACCCGCAATTTAGAAGTATCCGGTTGAGGCATTGATAATGAGTCCTGAGCTCGTACCGTAAACGTAAAAAACAATAAGGCAGCTAATAAGGAAAATTGTAAAATGTAATTTCTAAAAACCAAAGCATAATATGTTTAATGTAATAAAGATGTCCAACTATTTCAATTGAACTTTTCTATAGTGATGAATTTATTGTGCCTCAATGACAACCTGATAAAATCAATTTCTATTTTTTGCATAACGGGCACAATATTTAAGCCAAAATAGAAGGATGTATTTTGACTAATCTATTTTTCATGTACACGGAAACCACACACTGCGAAGGGAAGCCGCACATTTCATCATTTCAACACGATTCTACTACTATCGCGCTGCCGCCGTTACGATTGCTCGGCTGACGTAGGGCTAAAAATACATAGAATCCCAGCCTATCGCCTTAAACGTTAGCTGCAGCCCATAACTTGGCAAACTCAACAACTTAAAAAAACCAACCAGGCCGAAAATAGCTCTATACAAGCGATTATGATTTAAGAATATACGATTGCTATTTTGCCAATCGTTTTTCCTGATTCTAATAACTGGTGCGCTTCTTTGAAATTGGCTACCGTAAAGCCTTTTAAAGTTGTATTCAACGTGGTTTGCAACGTTCCGTTGTCTAATAAATCTGCCAATTTGTTTAAAATATTGTGCTGTTCAACCATATCATCGGTTTGAAACATAGAACGGGTAAACATCAGTTCCCAATGAAAGCTTACGCTCTTACCTTTTAACTGGCGAAGATTTACGTTTTCTAAAGGGTCGCTTATAGAACCAAAGCTTCCCTGTGGTTTTATCAACTCTACAAAAGCACCCCAGTATTGGTTTACATCTACAAAATCTACAATAAAATCTACGTGTTGAAAACCGGCTTTGCGTACCTCTTCAACCAGGTCTTTATGGTTTACCACCACATCTGCACCTTGCTGTTTACACCATTCAACACTTTCCGGTCTCGAAGCCGTGGCAATAACTTTTAAACCGATAATCTTCTTTGCAATTTGAATAGCGATAGAGCCTACGCCTCCTGCACCGCCAATTATTAAAATACTTTTGCCCTTGTCTTTTTCCGGAGAAATACGCATTCTATCAAATAAAATTTCCCAGGCCGTTAATCCTGTTAGTGGCATTACTGCTGCTGCTTCGTTGCTTAATGTAATTGGTTTTTTACCTACAATACGTTCGTCAACTATTTGATATTCGGCATTGCTTCCTTGCCTGGTAATATCTCCTGCGTAATACACTTTATCGCCAATTTTAAATAAGGTAACCGCTTCACCAATGGCTTCAACGGTGCCTACTGCATCCCAACCAATAATTTTTGGTGTATCTAAAACTTTATTTTTTGCATTACCCTGGCGAATTTTGTAATCGACCGGGTTTACTGATACCGCATCAATTTTTACTAATAAATCGTGTGCAGCCGGCGTTGGCTTTTCGGTTTCAAATTCGATAAAGCTATCTGCTTCGTTAATTGGTAATGATGTTTTAAATCCTATTGCTTTCATATTTTTTGTATTAGCTATTTAATTATATTTTTTATCGTTGCAAAATTAGGTATACTTAATTTCATTTGAAATAAAGGTCAATCAGAACCCTAAACAGTAGCAAAATTATCCATGAACAAAATATTTAAATCGTCAATACTCATAAGCGCGTTATTTTTAACTTAGGAGTTTATGAGTCTATCTCTACATCGCATTTAACTAAGGTACTGCTGCCTGTTATGGTGCAAGTTTGGTAGCAAAGGTCTTGTGCGTTGGCTATACTTGTGCAGCTTACTAAAAGAGTTCAACTGCTTTCAAAATCGAAAATTACTTTCCGTTTATTCATTACCGTTACTGTAATCACAAAAGTTCGTTGACCTGAAGAGAAATAGAAATATGGAATTTTTGTTGGTTTACTGGATTGTCCGCAACTCCTCAGATAATCACTCTCACCACCAAAAAAACATTCTCCAGTAAACAAACATTTTTTCTATATTCCTATTTTCATCAACACAATTCGATTACCATCGCGCTCGCGCCACCACCGCCATTGCATATTCCTGCTGCACCAATTTTTCCTTGATTTTGTTTCAACACATTTATCAGCGTAACAATGATTCGTGCGCCACTGCAACCTAATGGGTGCCCGAGCGCTACCGCACCGCCATTTACATTTACTTTCGCTGCATCCAATTTCATGCTTTGCGTGTTGACAATTCCTACTACACTAAAAGCTTCATTAAGCTCAAAAAAATCAATGTTAGTAATTTGTAGACCTGCTTTTTTAATGGCTTTCGGAACTGCCAGTGATGGCGTTGTTGTAAACCATTCGGGCGCCTGTTCCGCATCAGCATAACTTAAGATTTTGGCAATGGGTTTTAATCCCAAGCTATCTGCTTTTTCTTTACTCATTAACACCAACGCTGCTGCTCCATCATTGATGGTACTTGCGTTTGCGGCGGTTACACTTCCGCCCTTTTCAAAAGGAGATTTCAAATCCGGGATTTTTTCAAACTTTACATTAAAAGGTTCTTCATCTTTCAACATCATAATTGGATCACCTTTTCTTTGCGGAATCTCCACTCCTACTATCTCATCTTTAAATTTCCCTTCATTTACGGATGCCTGGCTGCGTTTGTAACTTTCAATGGCGAATTCATCCTGCTGTTCCCTGGAAATATGACACTCCCTGGCACATAATTCCGCAGCATTTCCCATGGCGTAATCCTTGTAAACATCCATCAGTCCATCTTTCGCCATGCCGTCAATCAAATTAGTGTTTCCATATTTATTGCCCCAACGAACAGCTGGCGCGTAAAAAGGAGCGCTACTCATATTTTCCATTCCACCCGCCACTACCACATCTACATCGCCTAATAAAATACTTTGAACGCCATTCATAATGGCTTTCATTCCACTGGCGCAAACTTTATTTACCGTAGTGCAACAAACATTTTCCGGAAGCCCTGCATAAATCGCGGCCTGCCTCGCCGGCGCCTGCCCCAGGTTGGCTTGCAATACACAGCCCATATATACTTCTTCAACCAGGTCGGGTTTTATTCCTGCCTTTTCAATAGCCCCTTTAATTGCTGTAGCTCCCAATTGAGGCGCGGAAATATCTTTTAAACTTCCTCCAAAACTTCCGATCGGAGTGCGTACTGCCGAAAGGATATAGACTTCCTTATTTTCCATAATAAAAAATTTATATCAAAGATAACAAAGAGTGAACGGATGGTAAATTGAATACAAAAAAGAGGCATTTGATCCAATTCCATTTCGAAGCCGCGCTTGCCGTTTGCGGCAACAGAAAAAATCTGTGTAGTTTGGCGTACCTTTAACCTTAGAAACACAGAATTAAATGAGGACATTTATAATTTCATAAAATGCAATAAATTATTTTACTTCGTGCATCAAATAAAAACCTAAAAAAATGAGTGTTATTTCGTCAAAAAATTTTGTAACTACAATGGTTGTGACTGCTGTAATATGTGTTATTCTTGCAATCATTTCATTGTGGTGGACGCTATAAAGAATAGCGAATTGAATATATTATCCGTGCCGAAAGAAGAAAAGGGACCATGATACCGCAGGAAACCATACAACAAATAGTAAGCAGGATTGATATAATAGAGATCATCAATTCATTTGTAAAACTAAAGAAAAGAGGCACCAATTACATTGGCTTGTGCCCTTTTCACAACGAAAACTCTCCTTCTTTTACCGTTTCTCCTTCTAAAGAAATTTACAAATGTTTCGGGTGTGGCCGCAGTGGTAATACCATCACGTTTCTGATGGAGCATGAAAAATATAGCTATGTAGAAGCGTTGAAATGGCTGGCCGCCAAATACAATATAGAAATAGAGGAAAAAGAAACAAGTCCCGAATACAAACAGCATCTACAGGAGGCCGACAGTCTTTTTATCATTAACAAATTTGCCCAACAATTTTTTAGCGATACCTTATTTAATACAAAAGAAGGGCTGAACGTGGGCATGAGCTACTTAAAAGAAAGAGGATTCAGAGAAGAAACGATTTCAAAATTTGAACTGGGCTACAATCCAGAAGCGCGCGACACCTTTGCCAAAGCTGCCGTAGAAAAACAATTCAATAAAGATCTTCTGCAAAAATCAGGCTTGGTAGTTCAGCGTGATAGCGGTTTACAAGATAATTACCGTGGACGAGTAATTTTCCCAATCCACAATCAATCTGGTAAAGTAACCGGTTTTGGCGCGCGCCTGATCAGAAAAAATGATAAAGCACCGAAGTATATTAATACGCCTGAAAATGAAATTTATGTAAAAAGTAAAATTTTATATGGTGCGTGGTTTGCACGACAAGCAATTGATAAAAATGATGAATGTTTATTGGTGGAAGGCTATACGGATGTGGTATCACTGCACCAGGCCGGTGTAGAAAATGTGGTAGCCAGCGGAGGCACATCGTTAACACCAGACCAACTGAGGCTGATAAAAAAATACACTTCTAATCTAACGATATTATATGATGGCGATGCGGCCGGCGTGAAAGCCGCCATGCGCGGGCTGGATCTCGCGCTGGAAGAAGGCCTTAATGTTCAATTGGCGTTGTTACCGAACCAGGAAGACCCTGACAGTTACGTTAATAAATATGGCGCATCAGCATTCACCACTTTCATAAAAGAAAAGAAGAAAGATTTTATTTTATTCCAGCTCGAACTGTCCTTGTCGGAAGCAGGCGACGATACTAACAAAAAAGCACAGATCGTAAATAGAATCGCCGAATCAATTTCCAAAATTAATAAAGCGGAAGACTTTACAAAACAACAGGATTACATCAGAAAGACAGCAGAGATTTTAAAAATAGATGAGGGTGGTCTTCACAACCTCGTGAATAAACTCCTGAGAGAAAAATTTACCAAAGATGAAAAGAAACTCTTTTCGTCGGAAAATGTTTCGCAGGAACAGGGCAACGGGTCGCCTGAAATTATTGATGAAAATACAGAAGCCGCCGCCCTTGTCAAAACCGAGATTTTCCATGAACGATCTTTGACGAGGTGCCTTCTTGAATTTGGATTGAAAGAATGGGGCGAAGGAAGAACTGTAGCGAATTACCTGCTTGAAGAGTGCATTGACGATGAAACCATGGAAGATCCGATGCTTAAAAAAATTATCGCGACTTATAAAATTTGGTATGATGAAGGCCTGGAACCTACGTCAAAATCGTTTTTATATTCCGATGACCTGCAAATGAGTAATGCGGTAGTTCATCTGATTGAATTCCCTTATGAAGTAAGCAGCGGCTGGGAATCTAAATATGAAATGGCGGTGCCCACAAGAGAAGGCAACTACAAAACAGACATTGCTTCCACGCTCAGGTATCTTGAATTGAAAAAGATAAAAAAATTAATTGTGATCAATGCAGACGAGCTTTCGAAAACGACTTCGTCCGACGCGCAAATGCTATTGATACAGACCCATAGTCATCTGAAAACTATGGAGATGCAATTGACAAAAGAGATCGGGATGGTGATCATGAAATAGTATTTTTCATTTTCCAGCAAAGCAACAAAAAAACAAGATCCTTATTTTAATTAAACATTCTTATTGCATATCATCAGAGGAAAAAACAAAAGGAAGAAGATCGGCAGCATTTTCTATCACCTGTATTTTACCTTCCTGACCGCTTAAAATGATCCGAACGGGGTGCTTTGTCCTTTGCTGAAACTCTGCAAACGACTGACGGCAAATACCGCATGGACTGATCGGGTGCTCGCTTTTGCCATTTACATTATTATATGAAATCGCAATCGTATCAATTCCTATTCCTGGGAATAAAGAGGAAGCTGTGGAAAGTAATGTACGCTCGGCACAGATGCCAGCCGGATACGATGCATTTTCCTGATTGGTACCGGTAACCTTTTCGCCATTAACTAATTTAGCAACCGCCCCAACCTTGAAATTCGAATAGGGGGCATACGCAAATTGAGTGATATCACGTGCTTCGCTTAAAAGAATGGCGTCTTCTTTACTTAACTCCTCTATGGAATCATACACTTTATAATTAAATGCAAAAGATTCTGATTTCATGTACAGGCGAATTTTTAATTGATTTAAACAGATTCAAAATTATATTATTTGATTCTCTGACGTTCAATGTAGAACTAATTTTTTGGTTTTATGGAATCAATCAACTCTCCTTCTCCAGCAGATATTTTTTCAACTCTTTAAAATCAGGGTTCATGAGCAAGCTTACTTTTTGTTTATCCAAAATAGATTTTACACTATCGGGTATGGGTACCTGTTGTCCAATTACCTGCTCTACAACGTCATAAAATTTTACTGGGTGTGCTGTTTCTAAAATATATCCTTTTTGCCCAGCGTGATTTTCTAAATAATGGTGCAAGGCGGTATAAGCAACCGCGCCGTGCGGATCGGTCAGATAATTTTCCTTTTCAAAAACATCCTTTATAGTTTGGCGGGTTTCTTCATCAGTAATGCTATAGCTGCTCAACTTATTTTTCAGATCAGCAAACTGTTGATGAAATAATTCGAGTATCCTGATAAAATTGCTCGGATCACCCACATCCATTGCGTTTGAGATAGTAGCTACTGCTTTTTTAGGAACGTAATTTTGTGTTTTTAAAAATTCAGGCACTACATTATTGGCATTACATGCTGCAATAAAATGCTTTACCGGCAAGCCGGAAACCGATGCCAATATCCCCGCGCAAATATTTCCAAAATTACCGCTCGGAACACATATAACCGGTGGGTTGGCTTTATCTTTCCATTGTTTCCAGGCGTAAAAATAATATAGCTGCTGCGGCAACCACCGCGCCACATTAATAGAATTGGCAGATGTCAGAAAAATTTTGTCATTCAAATCTTTATCTGAAAATGCTTGCTTTACCATTTTCTGGCAGTCGTCAAAATTGCCTTTAATTTCAAGCGCGTGAATATTATTACCCAGGGTAACCAATTGCTTTTCCTGTACACTACTTACCTTCCCGGATGGATATAAAATAACGACCTCTACCCCATCCACATTATAAAACCCATGGGCGACGGCGCCACCTGTATCGCCCGAAGTAGCAACAAGCACCGTTACTTTTTTCTTCGTTTCCGCGTCTTCTGTAACAGCATCACTCTTAACAAAATATCCCAGGCAGCGACTCATAAACCTGGCGCCCACATCTTTAAACGCCAGCGTAGGCCCATGAAATAATTCCAACGAAGAAATGCGATCATTAATCTTTACCAAAGGAATTTGGAAATTGATCGTTTCGGAAATGATTCTTTTCAACTCATCAGCAGGAATTGCGTCGCCCACATAAGGTTCCATAATTTTGAAACCTATTTCTTCATCAGAATAATTACCGATCTCTGCAAAAAAACGGCTATCATATACGGGAATCCTTTCTGGAAAATACAATCCTTTGTCAGGCGCCAAACCGCGGATTGTTGCTTCCTTAAAATCCACGATGGGCGCTTTTTTATTTAAACTATAATATTTCATAAATTATTTGCTGTTAAACAATTTCATCACTAAACCATCTAAACCTCCTAAACCATTACCATGACTCCACTATCTTTACTCCTTCCGGATTAATTCCTGTTACATACGTTTTATATTCTACACCAATTTGTTCATAAATTTTTTGCATAATCTCTTCTATTTTTTTTGCAGTAGACTCTTCTTCGCTCATCATAAAAATGGAAGGACCCGATCCGGAAATGCCGCCTCCCAGCGCACCTGCTTCTTTGCATTTTTGCTTTACTTCGTCGAATGCCGGAATAAGGATACTTCGCACGGGTTCGATCAGCACATCTTCGAGCGAGCGCCCAATTAAAGCTGGATCATTATTCGTAAAGCCCATAATCAATCCACCAATATTTCCCCATTGCCTTATCGCGTCTTTTAATTGCACCTCTTTCCTTAAAATCTGGCGTGCATCAGACGTGCGCACCTCTATCTGTGGATGAACTATAGTGACAAATAAATCAGGTGAATTCAATGGAATGATGTCCAAAGGAAAAATCGAACGGATTAAAGTAACGCCGCCAAAAATACAAGGCGAAACGTTATCAGCGTGCTTCACGCCGCCAGCCAGCTTTTCGCCGTTCATCGCAAAGCGAACGAGGTCTTCCTTCGAAAAAATATTTCCTAACAAATGATTCGCTGCAAATACGGCTCCGGCAGAACTTGCAGCACTGGAACCCAACCCGCTGCCGGGTTTTATATTTTTATGGACTGTAAGATCGAACCCAATTGATTTTTTAAGTCCAACAGCGATTGGGTCTTCCATTAATGCCTTTAAAGCTACGCCGGCCACATTATCTTCAGCAGACTCAGGCAAATTATAATCATCTGTATGCCTGATGCGTATTCCTGAATCATCACTTAGTGATAAAGTCATTTCATCATAAGGTGCTTTCAAAGCCATCCCCAAAATATCAAACCCACATACAAGATTGGCAATCGTTGCCGGTGCAGTTATTTTTATCTCTTTCATTTCATTTTTTTAAATTCTTGCCGCTCGGATTATGTCTGCAAACACGCCTGACGCAGTTACATCCGCACCGGCACCCGCGCCCTTTACTACCAATGGCTGCTCAGGATAACGCTCTGTGTAAAATAAAACGACATTATCTTTTCCGTACAAATGATAAAAGTCCTGATCGGAACCAATTTGTTGCAGGCCAACTTTGGCTTTTCCATGATCATAAGTGGCCACAAATTTTAATTTTTTCTCTGCTTTGTCTGCTTCTTCAAAAATCGCTTTAAAATGCGATTCCTTCTTTTCCATGCATTGGTAAAATTCTTCGACAGAGCCCGTCATACATTCTGCAGGCATAAACGAAACATTGGTAATATCGTCCATTTCAATTTTTTCGCCGGCCTCACGCGCAAGTATCATTATTTTCCTCGCGACATCTACGCCGCTCAGGTCAAGTCTCGGGTCAGGCTCTGTAAATCCTGCATCCTGCGCCTGCTTTACTACTTTTGCGAAGCTATCTTTACCATTATAATTATTGAAAACAAAATTGAGCGTGCCACTCAACACTGCTTCTATTTTGGTTACTTTATCACCGCTCAACAAGAGGTCGTTCAACGTGCCAATAACCGGTAAGCCCGCTCCCACATTTGTTTCAAAAAGAAAGTGACCATTAAATTCCCGTGCAAGGTTTTTCAGTTTTTCATAATAACTGAAGGAAGAAGATGCTGCTATTTTATTGCATGCAACAATAGAAATGCTTTTCTGTAAAATCTCCACGTAACTTTTCGCAATATTTTCATTGGCGGTGACATCCACGAAAACCGAATTACGCATATTCATTTCCTGCATGCTATTGATAAAGGCCGGAAGTTCCATTTCATGGCCATTTTTAAGCAATTCTTTCCAATTATTTAAATCGATTCCTTTTTCATTGAAGATCATTTTTCTGCTGTTGGCCATGCCTATAACCCTTATGGACAAACGAAGATTTTTTTGCAGATACTGATGTTGCTGTTGCAACTGCGCCAACAGTCGCGATCCTACATTTCCAACACCTGTAATAAATAAATTGACCTGCTTATAAGTAGTTTCAAAGAACGCTTCGTGTAATACATTCACCGCTTTTCTCACATCATTTGAAGCGATAACGGCAGAAATATTACGCTCGGACGATCCTTGTGAAATTGCTCTTACGTTTACGCCATTTCTCCCTAACGCGCTAAACATTTTTCCGCTGATACCGGGGTGGCTTTTCATCTTATCACCAACGAGCGCTATAATAGCCAGGTCATGTTCTATCTTTAAAGGTTCTACTTTATGTTTGTCTATTTCATAGCCGAAAGCCTTATCTACAGCAGCTTTTGCTCTTTGTGTATGTGCCTCTTCGATGCCGACGCAAATGGAATGTTCGGAAGAGCTTTGCGTAATTAAAATTACGTTTATTTGTTCGTCTGCTAACGTTTCAAAAAGCCTTTTTGAAAATCCGGGAATACCTGCCATACCGCTTCCCTCCAGGCTCAGCAAAGCAATCTTATTAATGCTGGAAATACCGCGTACGCTGCTGTCATTTTTAATAGCAGAATTTTCAATTACTGTGCCGTGGTCGTCAGGTGCAAAAGTGCTCTTAACCCAAACCGGAATGTTCTTCATCATCACCGGCTGTATGGTGGGCGGGTAAATAACCTTGGCGCCAAAATGGGAAAGCTCCATTGCCTCGCGGTACAATATATGAGGGATGATTTTTGCATTACTCACCAGTCGCGGATCTGCAGTCATCATCCCGCTTACGTCCGTCCATATTTCCAACGCTTCGGCGTCCATGGCAGCCGCGATGATGGCTGCTGTGTAATCCGAACCTCCTCTTCCCAAAGTAGTAGTGATGCCATTATGATCAGATGCAATAAACCCCGGGACGACAAAAAATAGTTCTTTGGCAGGGGAAAAATAGTCAATGATTTTTTTGTTGGTCACCTCAAAATCAACGACCGCATTCTCGTAATGCGAATTGGTAGTAATCAATTTTTTAGCGTCTACCCATTTGTTTACAAGTCCTGAAGACTGAAATTTAGCGGCAATAATCTGTGAAGAAAGCATTTCACCATAACTCATCATCCTATCCCTGGTGCGCGGTGTCAGCTCCTTTAATAAAAACACACTGTTGCAAATGTCTTCCATCTCGTTACACTGTTGCTTTACCATGCTTAATACCCGACTCTGGTGCGCGACAGGTATTAATTGTTTTACCACATCCAGGTGACGACTTTCAATTATATGCAATTGCTCTTTATATTGCTCGTCTCCTTTGGAAGCCGTGACCACACTATTAAGCAGTGCATCTGTAGTACCACCAAGGGCTGAAACTACTACCACCAATTTTTCCTTTTCAGAACGATTCTTTAATATTGAGATGATCTTATTTATATTTTCAGCATTTGCTACAGACGAGCCGCCGAATTTTAACACACGCATATTTGTAGATAATTAATAAAATAATTTTTTGAAATAAACCCGTAAGGTAAAGAGAGCTATTGAGCCGGTGGATGATATGTAAAGGTACAACCCTAGCGGGTTGTGAATGTGTAAATAATTGTGCCAACGAGGCTTTCCGATACAAAAGAAGTATTTTGAATTGATTTTTGTCTCATCTTTTTTTAAATGGGCGATGAAGGTAATATAGATTTGTTAGAAATAAAAGCGAAATTATTCCTCTATGTATTTCAATTTGTTCCAACACAAGCTTTTTGCGAAGGACACGCACCCGGAAAAGTAGTTTGTTTAGTAATAAAAGAGATCTATTCAGGTCTTTGTTTTATTCTGCTTTGCCGTTGAAACCACCAATAAAATGGAACACCCAAAAATATCAACACAAGACCGATACCCGCTTCTCTCGGACGGGAAATAATTGTGTTTCCGATCAAAAACAGACAGAAAATTACAAATATCGCCGGCACGAAAGGGTAACCCCAAACTTTATAGGCTCGCGGTGCATCAGGCATTTTTCTTCTTAAAATAAAAACACCCAACGCCGTAGCACCATAAAAAATGAAGGCCGCAAAAACCAACATATCTGTGAGCTGATCAAACGTTCCGGACAATACCAATAGACTGGCCCAAACGCCCTGGTACCACAAAGCGTTCCCGGGCACTTTTGCCTTATTCACCTCTGCCATTTTTGAAAAAAATAATCCCCCCTTTGCCATGGCGAAAGAGGTGCGCGCATTACTCAAGATCGTTGCATGTGTACATCCTAAGGTTGATAGCAAGATCAACAACGAAATAAAAATAACGCCGCCTTCATTCCAAAAAACTTTTACGGCTTCCACTGCCGCAATTGTATTTCCCTGCGCGTTTATTTGTTCTAATGAAGCTACTGGCAGCAAAGACAAATAGGCAATGTTAGTTAAAACATACAATGATATTATGATCAATAAGCCGATCCCGATACTTAAAGGAACATTTCTATTCGGATTTTTTATTTCGCCTCCCAAAAGGCCTACAGAATTCCATCCTTCATAAGCCCAGAATGCCGCGAGCATTGCGGTGAATACTGCGCTGATGCTCACAGATTGAGAATTGGTAGTAGCCATTGAAAATGACGACGAGGTATTAGCGTGCGAACTGGTGATTCCAAAAATGATTATCGTTAAAATACCGGCTAATACCAGTACTAAAAGAATCGTGCTCAAACCCGCGCCAAGTTTAAGCCCCCGGCTATTGACCCACGTAAGAAATAAGATCAATAAAATAGCCACCAACTTTATATTGAACCCTTCAAAAGGGTAAAATATTCCTGCGACCCGAATATCTTTTAAAGAAGAAAATACCTCGGGGATGTGTATGATACTATTTAGTGACTGTGCAAACACATAAGCGATCGAGGCTATGGCTGCCGATTTGATCGCAGCAAAGTTGGACCACCCATAAAGAAATGAAAAGAAACGGTTGTAAATTTTTTTATAATAAACATATTCTCCACCCGTATCAGCAAGCATGCCTGCAATTTCTGCGTTGCTCAAGGCGCCGAACATAGTAATAATTCCGCCCAACACCCAACAAATCAATATCCATCCGAGAGAATGTAACTCGGCAGCCATCGGTGCTACTTTTTTATAGATGCCTGAGCCAATAATATTCCCTATAACCATTACAATGGCGACGCGCAAACCGAGTGTCCGATTAAGCTGTAGGGGCGAATTCATCATTTTAGTTTTGGCAAAAAAATAAAAAAACAGATTGAAAACTTTCAATTTCAAAATTTTAAAAGAAAATAAGAAATTGAAATATTTCTTTGTTTACTATAAATCACTGTGAAAATAAACAAACGAAAAAAACTAAGATACTTCAAACAGACCTTAGAACGTAATTTAATTTTGGGACCGGCAAAGAATTATTTTAAAATATCAATGACTCCGCTTTGTAAGTCTTTCTTATTTTAAACCAGTATAATTCCGTTTATTAATACCCGGCAAAAATTTTGTCTTCATAGCACCACAACCATTTTTCACCGGGCTCAGCGGAAATCACTACAGGATGATGAGTATGATGGTAGTGTTTTGTCATGTGCTTATTCGGAGATGCATCGCAGCATAATGTAGCGCCACACGTTTGGCAGGTACGCAGATGAACCCAATCGCTACCTATTTTAATGCATTCTTCGCAGACCAATTCTTTTGGCTGTTTCAACTCTTTTATGCTTTCGATATGCTCGCAGATTTCTTGATTTTCCATTGTTTTAAAATTATTGTTTGAGATAATACATTAAAAAAATCATTATTTCAAGATCTATAATTGTTGAAGCCCTAATATAGTATCACATATAAAAGGATATGAACAAATCTACATGTTTTGCATGAAAAAATCTTTCAGGCAATCTAAACACGAAGAAAAGCACCAAGGTTTCGTCCGTCTGTGTTTTCAGGTAAAACAGCCCTACGAATTACTATAGCCCATAGGAGGAAAGCTTAAAACTATTTTCTGATTTCAACTATTCGCAATTGCTTATTAAAAAGAAAAGAGGTGCTTTTTTCAAATTTGAAATTTCCAGTAAATCAATAAATAATTATATTATTCTTTTAGATGTAAAAAAACCGCCTCATTTGAGGCGGTTAGTGCTTAATTAACAAAGATTATTTTTAAACAATATAAACTATTGAGTATCCCACCATACCCTGTCAGTTATTTTCACACCTGTGTTTTGTGGTTGAGGGTTAGAGCTTATTTCTTGCTGAGAATAAGGATATCTTCTTGGAATAGTAGTGATTCCTGCAGCCGGATTGGCAACAATGGTAATATCCGGATAACCCGTCCTGCGCCAATCATTAAAGTTTTCAATGGAAAGGAAATCGGCAATTGATTTCTCTTCCATTATCCTCTGTAAGCCGTTAGCAGTAGTTAAAGTACCTCTTAATGCCAAATAAGCTGTTACACCTGGGGAGCTTATATCAACTCCCAATTTAGCCATATTGTCTTTGATAGCCTGCTGATAAATCGGTTGAGCAGCAGCAGCTCCAGACGTAATAAAAGTAGCTTCGGCTTTTATAAATTCAAGTTCTGAATAAGGGAGAATTGCAATAGGGGAAGCACTGCCTGCATAGTAATCTGCTACGGTTGAAAATATGGTAACATCTGGAACAACACTTGAGCTATTAACCCTGCCTAAGTAAGTATCCTGTGAACCTTTATTAGCAATAATCGGTAATCGGGGGTCTGAATTGGCAAGTTCGAAATTTATAAATGTTGCCGACAACACAACCCCTCCCTGGGATAGATCAGTATTTAAGAACCAGGGGCTTTCGTGGCCGGCAGCAAGTGAATAAATATTTGCAGTAGCTTCATCACTTGTTCCTGCAAAAGCATTATCAAGCGCACCTAAGGCTAAATCTGCCTGGGTTGCTGCAGTATAACCCGGCGCCTTGGTAAGATGTATATAATACCGGGCTTTTAATGAATAAGCAAATTTTACCCAATTACTCATATTGCCCTGGTAAAGGAAATCATCATTACCCGGAACAGAATTTCCAGGGGCAAGCTGACTTTCCGCAATAGCGCTGTCCAGCAATGATTGCATAGCCTTATAAATATCCTCCTGCTTATCATATGTAGGCCTAAGGTTGCCATTAAAAGCTTCACTATAAGGTACATCTCCCCACATATCCGTGGTAACTCCCAAAGTATAGGCAATCAGCACTTTTGAAATTACCCCGTAGGAATGATTTTGATTTGTTTCTGCCTCTGCATTCAAAATTTTTAAATTCTGCATGATGTTGATATAAACATCATTCCATAAGTTATCAGCGTCGCCGGTAGTTAATTTGTAATTTTCAACTATTGGTAAAGGTTGATTTAAAGACAATTGCTGCATCCAATAAGAGTTTATTTCAGCTATACCTGAAGAATTTTGCACTGAAAAGCTACCACCTGCAACGACTGTTGCAATATCTACGATTGCAGGAGGCAAAAGCAATGATTCAGGTGCGCTTAAAGCGCTGTTTGGGTCTGTATTAACGTTTAAATACTTTTTACAGCCCATCGTTGAAAAAATAAATGTTGCAAAAATGAACCCGTATATTATTTTATTTTTCATTTCAAAAAATTTTAAAGTAAACGATAGTGGTTTTTGTTAAAATGTCGCTCTTACACCTACAATGAAAGATCGTGCGGTAGGAGTTTGGAAATTAGTAATTCCCTGTGCATTTCCACCACCCGAAATACTTGCTTCAGGATCGCCTCCTGTATAATGAGGGGCATATATCCATAAATTATTTCCACTAACACTAAATGTAAATGATTTAAAAACAGGGATTTTATTTATTTTACCAAAAGTATATGCAAGGCTTACATTACGTAATTTAATATAAGTACCATCTTCTATATTTGATTGCGTAAGGCTGGAAATAGAAGTCCAGTAATCTTGCGCCGACACCGCAGTAGTATTTACAGCTCCACTACTAGCATAAACAGTATTAGGTACTACAAATGGTTTATCTCTGTTATTTCCTGTTACTTTAGATGTACCATAAAACCACATATAGTTATCATCCAAATTCAAAATATCCCCTCCCTTTCTCCAATCGAATAAAAAACTAAGTGAAAAGTTTTTGTAAGTAAACGTATTGGACATACCTGCTGTAAAATCAGGATTTGTATTACCGATTGGAACATAATCAGAACTTGCTATTGGTATTCCATTGTCATCTACTTCAATCTTGCCGCTTTTAGGATCTTTTACATAACCTAACCCATAAAGTACCCCATAAGGTTGATCTTTAAATAAATACACACCGGCATTGCTAAATCCGCCTAATAGAATACTGTGCACATCATTTCCAAGAGAAAGTACTTTATTCCTTATCCGGGTAAAATTGAGGCTCACATCCCAAGAAAAATCTTTAGTTTTCACAGGTGTTCCACTTATCAATAATTCAATTCCTTTGTTTTGTATATCTCCTACATTCTGGTAAGAAAATTGGTATCCTGAAGACCCATTGATAGGGATTTGACTCAAGAGATTTTTAGATTGCCTGTCAAAATATGAACCTTCAAATGAAAGGCGGTTATTCAGAAACTTCAGTTCTAAACCGGTTTCAAATTCGTTCAGGCTTTCATTTTTCAAATTAGGGTTACCTAAAGCTGCGCTTACTCTAAATCCATTATTGCCGTTATAAGGGAAATTGATGTTGTTTATGCTAATGCTCGACCCTCCAACATAAGGAGTTGTTAAGGCATAAGGAGATAAGTTATCATTACCCACAGAAGAGTATGAAACACGTACTTTTCCAAAACTAAGTATAGATTTTTTATGCATCAGCTCAGTAAAAATGAATCCGAGTCCTGCAGAACCATAAGGATACCAATTTTTATTAATATTAAGAACAGATGTCCCGTCATACCTTCCGGTTAAACTCAAGTCTAATAGTTTTTTATACTCTAAGTTACCCTGCGCATAAAAACCTACCTTTCTGTATCTCGAAATATAATCACTTGTCAAAAAACTACTTCCATTACTTATATTATAAAAGTTAGGGATTGTAAGTCCTACGCCAGACTGAGTGTAAGTATCAGAAAAACGGGAAAGAATATTGTTACCCAGGATTAAAGACCCGGATAAATCATTCCTAAAGGTTTTATGAAGGTTAACAATAAAATCATTATTTACCTGGTGGTAATCTTGTAACCTGTTTGATACTCCTCCTACATGATTGCCAAATACTCCATTATTAATAGTATTAGCTTCAAAATACCTAGAGTTATCTGTATAAATATCCGTTCCAATACGTTCAGTAATACTTATCCATTTTGTCGGAGTATATGTAAAACTAGCAACTGGCAGAAACCTATTTACAGTAGAATTAAACCCTGTATTATCAAGTATGAAAAAAGGATTATTCCTGGACAAGGATCTGTATAGCCTTTGAGTACCATCTGGCCATGTAGCTGGCAGCGGATCCCATGTTATTGGAGCCGGGTTAATTCCCCATAATGGATTTGTCAGGCTATTTCCTTCCTGTGTTCTATGATTTACAGTGTTAATATAGTTCAACTCTATGTTAACCGTCAGGTCATTAGTAATTTGATTTGAAAATTTACCAAAAAATGAATTCCTCGCAAAAGCAGTAGTGGGTATAATGCCTTTATTATCCAAATAAGAATATGAAACTAAATAATTAGACTTGTCTGAACCACCACTAACACTTACATTATTATCTGTTGTAACACCTGTCCTAAAAAATATATCTCTTGGGTTGTATGTTTTTACAGGCAATCCACCGACTTTTAATGTATCTACTCTTGCTCCCCAAGACTGGCTACTGGCCGTTCCCTGAATACTACCGTTGATAAATTTTCCATTTAATCCTTGTGAATATTCAGTTTGATAAGGAGCCAAAATAGCTTTATCAAATTTTAAGCTGGAGCTAATACTTAAGGTAGGTTTAGAGTTTCTAGCGCCGGTTTTGGTTGTAATAATAATAGCACCCCTGGCAGCGGCAGCACCATATAAAGCTGTAGCAGCACCACCCTTTAATACAGTTATTGATTCAACAATGCTTGGATCAAGATCAATTGCCCTGTTAGAAGTGCTACCCTGGTTAAGCGCAGTATTTTGAGTGCCCTGGCTAAATACATCTATAGCACCGGGCTCACTGTTATCAATAGGAACTCCATCTACTACAAACAAAGGTTGATTGTCCCCCAGTAAAGATGTATTTCCTCTAATCACAATTCGGGAAGAGCTACCAGGCATACCACTCGAATTAGTTATTTCGACGCCTGAAACTTTGCCCGCAAGTGCATTCACCAAATTATCTTGCTTAGCCTCAACAACGGTTTCTCCTTTTACCTCTTGAGTACTATAGGTAAGCTGTCTTTTATCTCTTTTAATGCCTAAGGCAGTCACCACTATTTCATTGAGTTGCTCAGAGGAAGGTTGCAAAGTTACGTCCAGAGAAGTAAGTGCTCCTACTTTTATGCTCTGCTTCGCAAATCCGACTCCTGTAAAATCAAGAGTAGCATTAGAAGGAACTGTTAATTCGAATTGTCCCTTAGCATCAGTAGCCACGCCGGTATTCGTGCCTTTTATCTGTACAGTTATCCCGGGGAGTGGGCTACCATCCGGGCCGGCAACAATACCTTTTACAGGATGGTTTTGGGCGGATACCAACACTCCGCAAAGCATTAGCGCCATAAATAAGGAAACGGTTTTTATCATTTTTTTTAGGTTTTTGTTATGTTAAAATCCATAGTGTTAATTCAAGGCAACAGTTTCATTGTAAATGCTGCAAGTATTTTTATTTTTTTACTTTATTGTGACAATAAAGGACATAAGGAAAGTCTTTGGTGCAATCACCTTTTGAAAATCAGTATAATCTCCAGTCGCTGCCTTTAGTCTATTCGCAAGACTATTTTTGAAAAGTAATGAGGGACCTCAACCATGGAGTATCCCACCATACGCGGCTTGTTATTTTATCTCCGCCCTGCAATCCTGACACTGCGGCATTGTAATTATCAGCATTCACTTGTTTATCAATCGTTGAATAAGCCATCCTCCGTGGTACGGCGTTGGGAGATTGGCTGTAAACATATCTTAATAGACTTGTATCCCTCCTATCCAAATAATTAATGGTGGTGGCAAAGAAAACAAGTGCACAAATCGTCTACCTGTATTCTCCTATTGATGTCTTCAAAGTAATTGAGTTTTATTAATTCACTTAAGTGACTTTACAATTGCCAAAGCCTGAACTGTAAGTTCTTCCATTTTTGCGTAATCTTTTTGTTCCAACAATTTGTTGCTGATAAGCTTACTGCCCATGCCCACTGCACATACACCGGCTTTTAGCCATGACGCAATATTCTCTTTATCTAAATCCACACCGCCTGTGGGCATAAAAAGAAGGTCGGGAAACAATGCTTTAATAGCACTCATAAATTCTGGTCCTAAAATATTTCCGGGAAAAAGTTTGATCATTTTAGCGCCCATGTTTTCTGCTTTGATAATTTCAGAAGGCGTCATACAACCGGGTACCCAAAGCATATTATTTTTATCAGCCACCTTTGCAACCTCTTTCACCAGGCCGGGACAAATAATAAAATCGGCTCCTGCGTCAATAAACGATTGACAAGCCTCACCGGTTTTTATCGTTCCGATACCAAGATACATACCCGATAATTCCTTATCGCACAATTCGCGCATTTTAAAGAAATTCTGTAAAGCAGCTTCCCCCCTGTTCGTATATTCCACGGCTCTGATACCAGCTTTGTACAAGGTGCGTAAAACCTCTAAACTTATTTCGGGATCCTTACAAAAATACAGCGGCAAAACGCCTTGTTCGGGGATCAAATTCAATAATTCTTTTTTCTTACTCATTAGATTGTGTTTTATAATTGAACAATGTTATTGGATTTATCGCTATTAAGCAATTTTATTTTACGCAATCGTTATCGTATTTTTTTGAAAAATTATTACATCTATTTTTGTTCCCTAATCAAATAAGTAAGAAATTTGGCAATCCTTAAAAAAGTTGAATTCAATTCATTTATAAATAAAATTAAAAATAGACATGTCAAAAAAAGTTGTAACCCTTGGAGAAATTATGCTTCGTTTATCCACACCTGATTTTAAAAGATTTGTACAGGCAGATAGTTTTGATGTCACGTACGGCGGAGGCGAAGCCAATGTTTCCGCGGCACTTTGTAACTACGGATTGCAGGGTGTTTTTGTTTCAAAGGTTCCTGACAACGCCATAGGGCAATCAGCCATTAATCATATAAGACGATACGGGGTAGATACACAATTTGTAGCCCGGGGCGGAAAAAGACTTGGCATTTACTTTTTAGAAACCGGTGCTTCCATGCGTGCTTCACAGGTGATTTATGACAGGGCAGATGCTGCCATTGGGGAGGCGGAAATTTCTGATTTTGATTTTGATAAAATATTGGATGGCGCTTCATGGTTTCATACGACGGGCATTACGCCTGCATTGAGCGATAAAGCGGCGGCGCTTACCGAAGCAGCGCTGAAAGCGGCCAGGGCAAAAGGAATCACAACAAGCATTGACCTTAATTATCGTAAAAAATTATGGAGTAAAGAAAAAGCAAAAGAGGTAATGACCAATCTTTGTCAATATGTCGATGTATGTATTGGTAATGAAGAAGATGCTGAAACAACGTTAGGTTTCAAAGCTAAAGGCACTGATGTTACCAAAGGCGAATTAAATCTTGATGGCTACAAAGATGTGTTTCAACAAATGAAAGAAAAGTTTGGTTTTAAATATATCGCGTCTACTTTGCGCGAAAGCCACAGTGCGTCAGACAATGGCTGGAGTGCGCTTGTATATAACGGATCAGAATTTTATCATTCAAAACAATACCCGGTACGCATCGTAGATCGCGTAGGCAGCGGCGATTCTTTTGCAAGTGGATTTATTTATGGATTAGTGACAGGAATGGATTTGAAAGACGCCGCCGAATTTGGTGTTGCCGCTTCTGCATTGAAACATACTATCCCCGGCGATCTAAACCACGCCACACTCAGCGAGGTAAAGGGTTTGATGAAAGGAGATGCTTCAGGAAGGGTGCAAAGGTGAGTGGTAAAGCTCAGTCGTGAACCGCACAATGCAATGTCTGCATTGCAAATATAAAAGAGATTTTTTTATACAATTCAAACTCAATCTATGATTATTGATTCGTTATCGAATGCTGAAAACTATGCTCATCTGCATCCGCTGTTTGCAAAGGCATTTGAATTTATAAAAAACCAGGATTTAAAGGAAATAGCGATCGGGAAATACCCGATAGATGGAGACAATTTGCATGCGGCCGTTTCTGAAAAACCCGGAACTGGCAAACCAGAAGCAAAGTTTGAAGCACATGATCATTGCATCGACATACAGGTTTGCATTTCCGGCCTGGAAACGATGGGTTGGAAATCACGGCAAGATTGTGTTGATATAAAAACACCTTATAACTCCGAAAAAGATGTAACCTTCTTTAATGATAAGCCCGATACTTATTTTGAATTACATGATGGGCAATTTGCCATCTTTTATCCTGAGGATGTACACGCTCCGATGATCGGCGACGCAGTGATTAAGAAAATGGTGGTGAAGGTGAAATTGATTTTTTAGATAAATTGAGTAGTTGAGAATTAGTGACTACCAAGAAAACGGAGGTTCTTTTACAAGCAGATTAGAAAAGTTGGGTCTTGATATTCGTCTAACTACGTTATGATTACTAACTATTTCCCAAAAAGAATGAATGTAACCGTGTAAGGCTTGTTCATCTAATTCAATTACGTTGTTGTCGCTGATAGTTGAGAAAAATTGTCCTACTATTTTGCCACATTCTGTTGCCTTTTGTTTGAAATTATCAATTTCTTGTTGTGACCAATTGTTCAAACACAATTCATTATCAAAGTATTTTTTCAAGTTGTAAAGTTCTAATACTTCGTTAATGTCAGTATAATTTTATAGAATAAAGCGTTTAAATCGTGAGTGCTTATAATCCCTTAAATACAATTCAATCACAGTTCTGATTCTTTTCTTTTTTGCTTGAACAAAAAAGAAACAAAAAATTCAAGGACAACCCGATCGCTCCGCGCGTTTGTCCGGCCATCCCACCGCCCCGCAGCAATGTCTCTAACTAATCTTCAGCCTTTTCAATTATTTAGGACCTTAATGACTCTTCAATAAAAATGCTTGCCATCTTACAATTTGTTAGAAGTCAGAAACGAAAAGCTGGTTTTAGTTTCTTTCAACCGATGCACTTTGGACGAATTGGCCTGGTTATTCAGATCGTCACGACCAAAGCGCTTTATTCTAT
>Ga0207933_1000815_pt1 | contig 27405 bp, 30 predicted proteins | sample NGESurdeep092012_4_FD_184488 | JGI IMG/M metagenome (GOLD analysis project Ga0207933, IMG submission 184488) | Arctic peat soil microbial communities from Barrow, Alaska - NGEE Surface sample F53-3 deep-092012 (SPAdes) | ecosystem: Environmental > Terrestrial > Soil > Wetlands > Peat ... | reverse complement strand
GGAGAACGTGTGACACACAATCTGAAGGCCGAAACAATAACCGTCGAAGGTCACGGTGGTGATCAGATTGAGGGGTACCTCGCGACGCCCACGGACGTGGAGCGTTGTGGGTCCATCGTGGTGATTCACCACATGCCGGGTTACGACGAGGCGACCAAGGAGATCGCCCGAAAGTTTGCCGCAAACGGTTACGCGGCGTTGATTCCCAATCTCTATCACCGTGAAGCGCCCGGCGAGGCACCAGACGACGCAGCGGCCGTGGCGCGCGCGAGCGGTGGTGTACCCGACGAACGTCTCGTTGGTGACGTCGCCGGAGCCATGGCTCACCTGAAATCCCTGTCAATCTCCAACGACAAAGTCGCGTGCATTGGATACTGCTCGGGTGGTCGTCAGTCACTGCTCGCCGGATGCCGTTTGCCTCTGGACGCGATCATCGATTGTTACGGCGCGTTCGCGTCAGTGGACTCACCGGAGGGTTCGCCCGTTCGCGCAGTCGCGGTGGTGGGTGAAGTAGGAAACCTCAGCGGTCCGTTACTCGGACTCTTCGGGGCGGACGACCAGTACCCCTCGCCGGATCAAACCGAGATATTGGAGAGTGCGTTGAAGGCCGCCGACAAAGAGTTTGACTTTCACACCTACGAAGGAGCGGGCCACGCCTTCTTTAACGTCGATCGACCTAGCTTTCGACCCGAATCTGCGATGGAGGGTTGGCGAGAGATTTTCAACTTCTTGGCTAAGACGGTGGCGTGATGTGTACGTACGAGACTGAGAACATTAGCCTGCGAGCGAGTGGCAAGACCGCGGAGGGCTGGAGGGCAATGAATTCCGCCACCGTCTACTTCGATCACCCCGTCCACTTTGCGGCGGGTCACGCACTCATGATTGATATTCGCAATAAAGATGCATCCGCGTCAGAGCGAGTGGCACTCGAGTTGGACCCTCGCTCCGCTCGAGAACTCGCGGAGACAATTCTGCGAACGCTCGAGAGCGTGCCGAGCGACTTACTTGGAGAATCGGTGGTGTGACGAGAAGGTCGTCGGACTCGTCAGGGACGATCGATCACGCGGTCGAGTCAGAACCTCGATGGACACGTGGGGTTAGGAGTTGACCGCCAGCATTCGCGGCTGGAGCTTTCGAGCGCTCTCGATGAAGGAGGGGATGAGGAGGTCTTCCATCGTGTACAGACCAGGCGAGAGGAACTCCATACTTTCGGCCGCGAAGAGGGCTCCCTCGCCGAAGGCTTCGGGGCTGACGGACTCGTGACGAAGTCGCACGGTTTGAGAAGGAAATCCGAAAACGACCTCGTGGGTTCCGACAATGCCGCCCGCGCGCAATGACTTGATGTCACACTCGGTCACGCCCAGGGAGCGCGCAATGATCTTCGCGGTGCTCGATACGCCCTTCTTCATGCGGAAGTGCTCTTCGACGATCTCCACGTCCGCCAAGGGCGCGATCATTTGGAGAAGGTTCGCGGCGAGAATCAAGAGATTCACGCCCAAGGTGATATTCGGCGACCACAAGACGGCGGTCTGGGTACTCAGCTCACGCAACTTTTCTTGCTGTTCACACGGGTAGCTCGAAATCGCCGTGACGATGCGAATACCGCGCGCGGCTGCGGCGTCGCCGTAGTAGTCAATGCCCTCGACGCTCGAGAAGTCGATAATTGCGTCGACGGGGTACAGATCGAGCAGGACGTCAATGGGCGTCGTGGAACTGCAAAACATCCGATTCTTGCCCATATTGCTCCGTTCGATTTGATCGGCCAGCGATCCGCGCGCAACGTGGCTGGACTTACGCACCACCCATTCGAGTGAGCAGTCGCTATCGCTCAGAATTGATCGGGCGACGGACCGTCCGGTTTTTCCAAATCCAAAGAGACCAATTCGCATGCGCACTCCTCCTACCTGATAGCTCGGGACTCGAGGTTCAACCGCACACTAAGCAAAATGGTTAAGAATGGATGACGAAAAACTACAGAATGCCTAAGGTTCGTCTGTGGAGAAGCATAGAAAGCTCCAGAAAGTGATCAGATCGTGACGTTCATCAGTACGTATGGTCACGAGTGATGATCCACGTCGTGAACATCATCTCCAGAGATGTATTTGCCGTCCTACGACCGTTGCGTCCGAGAGACCGCCGCGGGGGGCTGCAGAGACGAGTGCGTGATCCTCAGTCGTGCTGATCCGGTTCACTAGGTGGTCGACCGACTAGCGAGCACCCCCAGTCGCTACCATTAGCCACGAGGTAATACGTGACCACCATCCTTTTTACGGCCTTCAGCAACCGATCCGACGCCCTCGAACTGGCGAGCGAGGCGGTGCGTGGATTACGAGATCTCGATATCGAGTCCTCCACGTGCTTTCTCGACCAGGACAACGCGCCGCAACTTTCGTCAGATTCCCTGGTCATCAGCCTCGGCGGTGACGGGACCTTCCTACGATCAGCCCGTTTGGCCCACGCCCACGGCGCGAGAGTGTTGCCGGTCAATTTAGGTCGCATTGGTTTTCTCCTGGACGTGCCGTCGGACCAGATCGTGGCCTCGGTGCGAGGAGCTCTGGTTAATCCGCGCGTGGTGGAGCGTCTGGCGCTCGCGATCTCCATCGAGGGCCAGTCCACCAGCGACTTCGCCCTCAACGAAGTCGTCCTTGGGCGCTCGCAAGTGGGTCACATGGTGCGAGTGAGAACCTTCGTCGGTGAGGATGAGTACCTCACCTACTCCGCTGACGGCGTCCTGGTCGCGACACCGACCGGCAGTACTGGTTACAACTTCTCCGCGGGCGGGCCAGTAGTGGACGCGGGACTCAACGTCGTCGTAATTACCCCGATCGCTCCGCACTTCACCATCGACCGCAGCATCGTGGTCGATTCGGCCACGACGGTGCGATTGGTGGCCGACGACAAGCCGGCGGTGGTGGTGGCCGACGGCAACCAGATCGGCGTTCTCGAACCCGGGCAGTCCGTGTGGGTCTCTCAAAGTCCCACGCCGGTCAAGGTGGTGTCGTCGGGTGCCTTTGAACTCGGCGTGCGTCTACGCCAGAGTCTTCGAGAGGGTCATGCCTAAGGCCCAGCTGGTCGAACTGTACGCGCGCGGGCTCGGCGTTATCGATGAAGCCCGCATTGAATTCGGACCGGGCTTCAATGTGCTCACCGGCGAGACCGGTGCGGGCAAGACTCTATTGCTCGGCGCGCTGGAACTCTGTCTCGGGGGCGAGGCGTCGTCGTCGCGCTACGCGCTCACGGCCGACACCAAGGCCGTTGCCATCTTTTCGCGCGAGGACGAGGACGAGATTCTCTTCGCGCGCGAATCCTCACCCACCGGACGGTTGCGCGCCACCTTAGGGGGGACTCCGTCGAGCGCCGAATTGCTCCGTGCAGCAGCCGCGGGAGTCATCGTCATTCACGGCCAACACGATTCGCTCGCTCTACGTTCGCGCCCAGAAATCCTGCGGATCATCGACACGGCCGGCGAGATATCTACCGAGCAGCTCGACGACGTTCGCCGTGAACTATCTGCACTGGACCGCGAGCGTGACGCGCTCGGTGGCGACGAGGCGAGTCGTGAGCGCGAACGTGACTACCTGGACTTTCAGTACCAGGAACTGTCGATCGCGCGTCTGGAGGACCCCGCGGAGCTGGAGATTCAGATCAACGAGCTCACCCGTCTGCTGCGCTTTCGTGACGCGCAGGCCGAACTTCTTCGCGTGGTGGAAGAACTCGACGGTGATTCGGACGCGGCGGTCTTGACTCAATTCGCTCGAGTCATCGCCCACGTCCCTCGAGACACCGGCGTCGACGACATTCGCGTCGAATTCTCCGCGATCCTCGAGGCAGCGCGAGCTCAGGTTCACGAACTCGCCGCGCGCTCCCAACCCGACCAGTTCGATCCGGCGATCGTCGAGGATCTAGAAGTGCGCGTCGCACTCTTGCAACACGTGGCGCGCAAGTATGGGGGTTCGTTGGCTCACGCGATCGCCCAACGGGAGGAGATGAGGGCACGTGTTGACGAATTGGCGGGTGCTCACGAGCGCCTCGCGGCCCTCGACGTCTTGGTGTACGACCTCACCCAACGCGAGAGTCTGCTGGCCGCCCAGGCACGCCGCGATCGCGAAGAGGCGGCGGAGCGCCTCACCGAGAACGTACAACGACAGCTTCCGCGCGTGGCACTACCGCACGCGTCACTACGATTCGCCGTCGACGGAGACGACGGTTCTGACGCGCACATCTACTTCACCCCCAATCCCGGGCAACCCGAGGGACCGCTGCAGTCCTTGGCCAGTGGCGGCGAACTCAGTCGGGTACTGCTCGCCCTGTCGCTCGAGACAGCGCATGCCGACATCGTGGCGGTCTTTGACGAAGTAGACGCGGGGGTGGGCGGGCAAGTGGCCCAACAGATCGGAGAGTGCCTGCGTGAAGTCGGCGAGGCGCAACAAGTCGTCGCCGTGACCCACCTGGCGTCGGTGGCCGCGAAGGCGTCACACCACTTCGTCATCGAGAAATCGGTGAGTGCGGGCGTGACCAGTACCGTGGTTCGCGGCGTCACCGGAGATGACCGCGTCCGCGAGATTGCTCGAATGCTCGCCGGCGACGAAATTACTGATGAGGCCAACGCACTCGCGAGGAGATTGCTCGAATCGGTGATCTAGTTCGTCACCTCGTGACGCTCCCGGGCTAGTATGTAGTTCCGTGAAGGAACTCGACACCGAATGACGAAATACGTATTCGTCACCGGAGGAGTCTCTAGCTCCCTCGGCAAGGGCCTGACGGCGTCGTCCCTGGGTCGTCTTCTCAAGTCTCGTGGCCTCAAGGTCACCATGTGCAAACTCGACCCCTACCTCAATGTGGACCCGGGAACGATGAATCCGGGCGAACACGGCGAGGTCTTCGTTACCGACGACGGGGGAGAGACCGACCTCGACCTCGGTCACTACGAGCGATTCATCGACGAGTCCTTATCGCGGATGTCCAACACCACCACCGGATCGATCTATTCCAAAGTCATCGCCAAGGAACGTCGCGGCGACTACCTCGGCAAGACCGTCCAGGTCATACCCCACATCACTGACGAGATCAAGGACCGTTTGCGTCGCCTCAGTACGCTGGGAGCCGACGTCGCCATCGTCGAAATCGGTGGCACCGTCGGCGACATGGAGATCATCCCGTTTCTCGAGGCCATTCGTCAATTCCGACGCGACGCCGGTCGGGGCAACGTGTGTTACGTGCACCTCACCTTGGTGCCCTACCTCGCACCTTCAGGCGAGCAAAAGACTAAGCCGACCCAACACTCGGTCACCGAACTGCGTTCGCACGGTATTCAACCTGACGTCATCGTGTGCCGTAGTGACCAGCCCATTTCTGATGGTCTCAAGCGAAAGATCTCCCTGCTCTGTGACGTGCCCAACAACGCCGTGATTTCGGCGGTCGACGCTTCGAGTATCTACGACATTCCTCTCAATATGCACCACGAGGGGCTCGACCGCATCGTGTGCGACATCTTGAACGTGAGCCTTGAAGAACACCCCATTGATCTCACCGCGTGGGAAAACGTCGTGCGTCGCGTCCACCACACGTCCAAAACCTTACGCATCGGGATCGTGGGCAAGTACGTCACCATGCCCGACGCCTACTTGTCGGTGGCCGAAGCCATTCGCCACGCCGGATTCGCCGAAGGTGCGACAACCCAGATCGAGTGGCTCGAGGCAGAACGCGTACCGTCCGAAATCGACGCTCGTCGCCTGCGCCAGCTCGACGGCATGATCGTTCCCGGCGGCTTCGGCGAACGCGGCATCGAAGGGATGGTGGCCACCGCGCGCATCGCGCGCGAGCACCAGGTTCCCCTGCTCGGGATCTGCTTGGGCATGCAGGTTATGGTCATCGAATTCGCCCGGCACGTCCTCGGTTTGGCGGACGCGCATTCGACGGAGTTCTCGCTCACGACGTCATCTCCCGTGATTGCCCTCATGGAAGAACAGATGGACGTGACCGACCTCGGCGGGACGATGCGCCTCGGTGCCTGTCCGGCCATGTTGGCCGAAGGGTCGCAAGTCGCTGAACTCTACGGCGCCACCGTGGTGTCAGAACGCCACCGTCACCGCTACGAGTTCAACTCGAGATTCGTCTCACAGTACGAAGCGGGAGGAATGCGCTGCTCGGGTACGTCGCCGGACGGCCATCTGGTGGAATTCGTCGAAATGCCGAACCACCCCTTCTTCGTCGGCACCCAGGCCCACCCCGAATTCAAGTCACGACCGGACCGGCCCCACCCGCTCTTTCACGGTTTGATCGTCGCCGCGAGCGTTCGCGCTGAAGGTCGCGAACCGCACATCCTTGACCCCACCACTGTCGACGCGACCTTGTGAGCGAGTCATTCTCGGTTGTCGAGCGTGAAACCCTCCTGACGTCGCACGTCTTCTCGATCGAACGACGAACGATTACCCATCAGGACAAGCAATTCCAACGCGACGTCGCCGTGCACCCGGGAGCCGTCGCCATGGTGGCCATCAACGACCTCGACCAGGTCGGCCTGATCCGCCAGTATCGCGCCACGGTCGATCAAGTGCTGTGGGAGATTCCTGCGGGCACTATCGATGCGGGTGACGCTGACCCGCTGGCCACGGCCCAACGCGAACTCCGCGAGGAGTTGGGGGTCGCGGCGCGCGACTGGAAGAAGATCGCCGACGTGTACGTCTCACCGGGTTGGACGACGCAACTCATGCACATCTTCGAGGCGCGCCACCTGGAATTCGTCGGTCGATCACCAGACGGACCCGAAGAGAGCGCCGCGGACGTCGTGTGGCTCACCCGTGGCGACGTGCGTGCCCTACTCGACAACGGTGATGTCAATGACGCGACCTTGACGATTGGGCTGCGCCACTATCTCGAGGTCAATGACCACTCCTGACGCCCAGGTGAGTGAGTACGTGCAGTGGCTCACCGTGGAGAAGGGTCGTAGCCGGGCGACGATCGAAGCCTACGAACGCGACATCGAAGCCTTTTTGTCCTGGTGGGGACCCGACCGGCCGCTCGCCGATGTCACCACTGGAGATCTCGAGAACTACCTCAACGAACTGCGCGATACGCGCGCCGCGAGTTCCGTGGCGCGCGCGTTGTCCTCGCTGCGGGGTTGGTGGGGCTTCTTAGTCGAGGAAGGTCAACTCGACGTCGACCCCAGCGCCCACGTGACGCCGTCGCGACGCGGACGCACGCTACCCAAACCGCTGCCCGAGGAGACGGTGGCCCTGCTTCTCGACACGCTGCCGCGCCAGACGCCGGTCGATCGGCGCGACCGGGCATTGTTGGAACTGCTCTACGGGACTGGCGCGAGAGTCTCGGAGGTGGTGGGTCTCGAGGTCCAAGACCTCGATTTCGACGAAGAACTGATTCGCGTGACAGGCAAGGGTTCGAAACAGCGACTCGTTCCCATGGGTCGCAGCCTCAAAGTGGCCCTGCGCGACTACCTCGGCCCGGGAGGGCGATCGGAGTTTCCACGACCCCGGGCTCACGCTCACGTCTTCGTCAACGTCCGCGGGGGAGCATTGTCGCGTCAGGGTATCGACCTCGTCATCGCCTCACGGGCGCTGGCGGCCGGTATCAATCGATCCACCATCAGCGCCCACGTCTTTCGCCACAGCTGCGCCACGCACATGCTGACGCACGGGGCCGATATCCGGGTCGTGCAGGAGCTACTCGGCCACGCGTCGATCTCGACGACCCAGATCTATACCGCCGTCTCGATAACCTCAATGCAACGTGCCTATTCCAACGCCCACCCTCGAGCCCATGATTGACGACGTGACCGCGTGAATACCTTCTACTTCCTTCTGGCGATCATCCCGTCGATCATCCTGCACGAGGTGAGTCACGGATACGTTGCCTACTTGTGCGGCGACCCCACCGCCAAGAACGCCAAGCGACTTACCCTCAATCCCGTTCGACACGTTGACCCCTTCGGCACGCTGCTGTTGCCGTTTCTCTTGATCGTCACCGGGCTGCCGGCCTTCGGGTGGGCCAAGCCGGTGCCGGTCAACATTGGACGTTTGCGTCATCCTCGCGCTCAGTCGCTCTACGTGTCGTTGGCGGGACCGCTCACTAACATCATTCTTTCCTTCATTGCCGCCGTGTACGTCCACTACGAGGTTCACCACGTCAACTTTGGGTCACTGACCAACGGAAATACTTTCTTCGTCTTCATGGTGGATTTTGGACTGGTCAATCTCATTTTGGCGGTCTTCAACATGCTCCCCATTCCACCACTCGACGGATCAGCAATCATCGAGCGTTTCGTCCCCGTGCGCCACCTCCCCAAGTACTACCAGATGCGCGCGCGGGCGCTGCCGTTCCTCATGGTCTTGTTGGTTCTCAATGCGCTCACGCTGCACCTGGGCACCTCATGGCTCAACAGCCTGGAGCAGTGGTGGTTCAACCAGGCGACGCGTTAGAGACCCATGGCCGCGGCGGCCCGTCGATACAGCGGACCCGCCACCTCGGCGGCCTTCTCGGCTCCCTGGGCGGCGAGTGCGCGTAAAGCACCCTCGTCGGCGCGCAGGTCCTGGTAACGCTGTTGCATCGGCGCGAGCGACTCGATGATCACTTCGGACAAATCTCTCTTCAGGTCCCCGTAGCGTTCGTAACGACGTGCCACGTCGTGGGGGGTCTCGCCAGAGAAGCTAGCGAACATCTCGAGCAAATTCGATAGTCCGGGCTTCTTCTCAACGTCGTAACGTACCTCGTTGTCGGTGTCGGTGACCGCCCGCTTGATCTTCTTGTCGATCTCGGCGGGTGCGTCGTTCAAGTAAATGAGTCCCTGGGGGCTCGCCAGCGACTTCGACATCTTGCGCGTGGGCTCTTGGAGGTCCATCACCCGCGCCGACGCGGAAGGCTGCACGGCGACGGGCACCGTGAAGACCTCGCCGTAGCGATTATTGAACCGCTCGGCGAGTACCCGGGTGAGTTCCAGGTGCTGGCATTGGTCGTCGCCCACGGGAACCTCGTGGGCCGAATACAACAAGATGTCGCCGGCCATCAGGACCGGGTACGTCAAGAGACCGACCCGGTATCCCTCCTGACGAGAGGACTTCTCCTTGAACTGGGTCATGCGTGAGAGCTCGCCGTAGGTCGCTACGCACTCGAGGAGCCAGTTCATCTGGGCGTGGTACGGGACGTGACTCTGAACGAACAGCGTGCACACGTCGGGGTCCAGGCCCGCCGCCAGCAGTGAGGCGAGGTAGTCCACCGTCTGCTCGCGTAGTTTCTCGGGCTCGATTTGGAGCGTGAGGGCGTGCAAGTCGACGATGCAGTAGAAGGCGTCAGGGTTTTGAGAACTCACCCACTGGCGCACCGCCCCGAGGTAGTTTCCGATGTGCATGGAGCCTGACGGCTGAATTCCCGAGAGAATGCGCATCCGTCCATCGTAGGTGAGGTCGGGGTCGACGCGAGATTTACTAGAGTTGGCCCGTGACCTACGTCGTGACGACGCCGTCTTTCAGCGGACCCATCGAAGTGCTCCTGCAGTTGATCAGCAGCCACGACGTCGACATCCTCGATGTGCCCCTCGCGCCCGTGGTGGACGCCTTCGTCGCTACCCTGCGCGACGATGCGGTCGCCCTCGAGGTGGACGTGCTGTCGGAGTTCTTGCTTATCGCGGCCATTCTTTTAGAACTCAAGAGCCATCGACTCCTCCCGGGGCGTGACGCCACCGAACCCGACGAGGAATTCGTCGGTTGGGAAGAGCGCGACGTCTTGTTGGCCCGACTCCTGGAACTGCGGACCTACGCGAATCTGGCCGATTCGTTCGTCGGGCTCTTCGAGCGTGCGGCGCGCTCCTTTTCGCGTCTGCGCGGCATCGACGACGGCTTCGTCGTGCAGCCACCCGACCTATTGGCCGGCGTCACCCCCGCGCATTTAGCTGGCGCGTACCTTCGCGGAATCGAGGAGACGCCGGTTCCGGTGGTGCGCCTCAATCACGTCACGGTCGACGCCGTCACCGTGGCCGAGACCGTGGTGGTGTTGGCCCAGCGTCTTCCCGCGATGGGGCGCATCTCGTTCCGTGACCTGACCGCGGGACTGGGTTCTCGTATCGAGATCATCGTGCACTTCCTCGCCGTCCTCGAGCTGTGCAAACTCGGACACATCGAACTGGGCCAGGGTGGCACCTTTGGTGACGTCGAGATCGAATGGATCGACGACAACACCCGTCTCGACCTCGAAAGGATCGACGCCTATGAGGGATGACGCCTCGCTCGAACAACGACTCGAGGCCATGTTGACCGTGGCGCTCGAGCCCATCTCCGTCGAGGAACTCGCCGACGTCGCCGACGCCGACGTCGAGGAAGTCACGATGGTGCTGAGGGAACTGCGCACACAATTCGCGTCGGAGAAGCGTGGTTTCCAACTCGCCGAGTTAGCCAGTGGATGGGTCATGCAGTCGTCGCCCGACGTCGCGCAGTGGGTCACGCGTTTCGCCAATCGTGACGTGTCGCACCGACTCTCTTCGGCCGCCCTCGAGACGCTGGCCATCATCGCCTATCGCCAACCGATCTCGCGCGCTCAGATCACCGCCTTACGCGGGGTGAACGTGGACGGCGTGGTGCGACTACTCGAACAGCGCGGCTATATCCAAGAAGTCGGGCGCGCGGCCGGACCGGGACAGTCGATCCTGTACGGCACGACCGAGTTGTTCCTCGACCGCCTCGGCCTCGCCTCCCTATTGGACCTACCGGCCATTGAGGACTTCCTCGTTCCCATGGAGACCGCCGAAGCACTCGTCGCCGAGATGTCCTCGGTGGGCGACGATCTCGACGGAGCGTAGATGGAAGAAGGCGAGCGCCTGCAAAAGACCCTGGCGCGCGCCGGCTACGGCTCGCGACGCGCCTGTGAGATCTTGATCGGTGAGGGACGCGTCACGGTCGACGGTCGAATCGCGGAACTAGGAAATCGAGTCGATCCCGAAACGCAGATGATCTGCGTCGACGGGTCAATGGCGCCCGTAGCCCAGAGCAAGGTGTACTACCTCCTCAACAAGCCCACCGGCATCGTCACCACGGCCTCGGACCCCCACGGTCGACCGACGGTCTTGTCCCTGGTGGTGTCGAACGCGCGAATCTTCCCGGTGGGGCGCTTGGACATGAACACCGAAGGTCTCATCATCTTGACCAACGACGGACGACTCGCGCACCTCTTGACGCACCCCAGTTCGGGAATCGCCAAGGAATACCTCGTGCGCGTTGAGGGTGATCCGTCGCCGGGTGCCATCCGACGACTGCGCGACGGGGTGGAACTCGACGATGGTCGCACCTCGCCGGCCCAGGTCAGTCGTGTCTCGGAGGGATTGTTGCGCATCGTGATCCACGAGGGTCGCAACCGCCAAGTACGGCGGATGTGCGCGGCCGTCGGTCACGAAGTCACGCGACTGGTACGTACCCGTATCGGTCCCATCCAGGATCCGACCCTCAGCCCGGGCTCCTCGCGCCAGTTGAGCCTGGGTGAAGTTCGTCGCGTCATGGCAGCGGTTGGTATGAACGACGACATCGCCTCTACGATGCCGTCATGACAAATTTGCTGGTCCGCGCCGTACGTGGCGCGACAACGTGCGAGAGTGACGACGTCGGAGAGATTGAAGTGGTCACGCGCGAACTCTTGACGACGATGCTCCACGACAATGACATCGACATCGACAACATCATCAGTGTGTTGTTTACGACGAGCCCCGACCTAACGGCGGCCTTTCCCGCCGCGGCGGCGCGCGGCATCGGATTTCAGACCGTGCCATTAATTTGTGCCAGTGAGATTGCCGTCCCCGGGGCCAAGAGCCACTGCATCCGAGTCATGATGCACGCCTACTCCGCGCGCACTCGCGACGAGATCCGCCACGTGTACCTGCGCGACGCCCAGAACCTTCGAGATGACCTCCGCTAAGCGGGCCCACATCGTGGGTCTGGGTCTCATTGGGGCGTCGCTCGCCCTGGCCCTGCGCGACTCCGGGTGGTCCGTGACCGGCGACGACCGGCGTCGCGAACTACTTGATCAGGCCCTCAGCTCCGACGTGATCAGTGGTGACGTCGCACCCGGCGACGTGGACCTCGTGGCGATCGCCACGCCCGCGGGTGTCGTGGCGGAAGTCGCCAACGATTTCCTCGCGCGAAGTGACAACGACGCGGTGATCGTGACCGACGTCGCGAGCGTCAAGGGCGCCATCGTGCGCGACGTGACGGACTCGCGCTTCCTCGGTGGGCACCCGATGGCCGGATCTGAATTACGAGGTCTTTCTGGTGCGCGCGCGGACCTGTTCCAGGGCAGTACGTGGGTCCTGACGCCCACCGACACCACCCGCGCCGACGTCTACACGCGACTGCACGGCTATTACCGCGAGATCGGCGCCAACGTGGTGGCCGTCTCGCCAGCGGACCACGACCGGTTGGTGGCCCTCGCCAGTCACGTTCCTCACCTCCTCGCCGGGGCGTTGATGAACCAGGCCGCCGACGCCGCGCGCCAAGACGCCGTTTTGTTGCAGTTGGCCGCGGGTGGATTCCGCGACATGACGCGCATCGCCGCCGGAGACCCGGCCATTTGGCCCGACATCCTCTTTGAGAATCACGAGGCGGTCTCGAGCGCCCTCGTCGCCCTCGAAGAGCGCTTGGCGATGTTGCGCCGCGCTCTCGAATCACGCGACCGGCCCGCGCTCGAGGACAGTCTCACCAGTGCCGCTGTGGCCCGACGCCAGCTGCCAGGTCGAGCGCTCGATTCCGACCAGATGGCGTATCTGCGCATCATGGTCGCCGACCGACCGGGATCGCTCGCGAGTGTCACCGTGACCGCATCGGAGATGTTGGTCAACATCTACGACATCGAAATTGCTCACGCCATCGAGGGCACCAAGGGCACCTTGTTACTCGCCGTCGATGAACAACAGGCGCAGAGATTCATGGAGGCCCTGCGAGCCCTGGACTTTGGGGTGGTGCGCGAGACATGATGCGCCGCGTCGAGCCCTGCGCCACTCTCGCCGGATCCGTTCGAGTTCCGGGCGACAAGAGCGCGTCGCACCGTGCCGTCATGTTAAGTGCCCTCGCCGCCGGCGAGAGTTCGATCGAGGGACTCTCACCCGGACTCGACGTCGCGTCGACCTCACAGATCATGGTGCAACTTGGGGCCCTACGACGTGACGACGGTGCCCGCGTTCTCATCACCGGTCCCGACGCCGGGTTGCGCGCGAGTGACGATGTCCTTCAGTGTGGGAACTCCGGCACCACGATGCGTCTACTGAGCGGCGTCGTGAGCGCTCTCGCGGGACGACATCGACTCGTGGGAGACCCGTCACTATCGCGTCGACCAATGGACCGCGTCGCAATACCCCTGGGCCTCATGGGTGCGCGTGTCACGGGGGAGGGTCCACGCATCACGCCACCCCTCGAGATCGAAGGTTCGACGTCCCTACACGGAATTGACTACGACGTCCCGACGGCGAGCGCCCAGGTGAAATCGGCCATCTTGCTCGCGGGGCTCTTCGCGAGTGCCCCCACCTCCGTGCACGAGGCGGTGCGCACGCGTACCACCACCGAAGTGATGTTGCGCGCGGCCGGAGTAGGCGTCGACAGCGAGAACGTCGGCGCGGGGCGACGCGTCACCCTCGAACCCGGGCGCCCGCACGCGCTCACCTGGAAGGTGCCCACCGACCCCTCTCAAGCGGCGTTCTTTTGCGTCCTGGGTCTCATCCATCCCCATGCCGACATCGAGATCGTCGACGTCGAGAATTCACCCGAACGTATTGGCTACGTTCACGTGCTCGAGCGAATGGGCGCGGACCTCGTCCAACGCCCCGGCGACTCCGGTATCACCCTGCGCGCTCGCTCGTCGTGTCTACACGCGACTGAGGTCCATTCCGCCGAGATTCCCTCGGTGGACGAGGCGCCCGTCCTCACCGTCGCGGCTGCGGCCGCCACCGGGGTGAGCGTGTTTCGCGACATGGGCGAACTGCGCTTGAAGGAGTCCGACCGTTTCGAAGGCGCCTTGGAGTTGGCGCGTCTCTTGGGGTGTCACGCGTGGAGCGAGGGAGATGACTACTTCATCGAAGGTCTCGGCAGCGCCGAGGCGTTTGCGCCCTTTACCATCAACGCGGGACTCGACCACCGCATCGTCATGTCGAGCGCCGTCGCGGGCGCCGCCGGGCACGGATGCGATATCGACGGATCCGACACGGTATCGTCGAGCTACCCCGGCTTCTTCGACGATCTGGGACGTCTGCGGTGACCACCGACATCATCGCGATCGACGGTCCGGCGGGATCGGGAAAGTCCACCGTTGCGCGCGCGTTAGCCCAACGACTGGGCTGGAACATGCTCGACACTGGCGCGATGTACCGCGCCGTCACGTGTGAGGTCCTGCATCGCGGCATCGACCCCGCGAACGACGAGGAGGTCGCCCAACTCGCCCAAGGTGCCGTCATCACGACGCGTCCGCGCGTGACCATCAATGGACGTGACGTGCACGACGAGATTCGTACCGACGTCGTGAACGTCGAGGTATCGATCGTCGCCGCCAATCCCGCGGTTCGTGCCGCGATGGTCCAACGCCAGCGCGCCCTCGCCCGAGAAGAATCGGGTGGTCTCGTCGTCGAAGGTCGCGACATCACTACGGTCGTCTTTCCGCACGCGCGGGTCAAGGTGTACTTGACGGCGTCACTCGACGAGCGCGCGCGACGACGCGGGGAAGAGGGGGGTGAGTCGGTCGCGCGACGCGACCACGCCGACTCGTCGCGCGTCGTCTCACCGCTTCGTCAGGCCGAGGACGCCATAGCGTTGGACACCACCGAACTCAGTGTGGACCACGTCGTAGAGGAGATCGTTCGATGTCTCAAGAGCACCACCTCAAACTGAACCCCAGGAAGACGTTCTTTTACCGGGTGGTCACGGTACTCATTGGGGCCGTGGCGCGACTCGTCTTTCGTCCCAGCATCCGCGGTCGCGACAATATCCCCCTGAGCGGTCCCGTGCTGATCGCCCCGATTCACCGGTCCAACCTCGACTTCGCCTTCACCCTGTTCATGTCGCGACGCAAGGTCTTCTTCATGGCTAAGGACTCATTGTTCAAGATTCCCGTCCTAGGCACCGCGCTCGTTCAACTGGGCGCGTTTCCCATCAAGCGCGGCAGTGCCGATCGGGAGTCCATGCGATCGGCCGAAGAAGTCCTCAATGCCGGACACGCTCTGATCTTGTTTCCCGAGGGCACGCGAAACTTCGGTCCCAACGTTGCACCGCTTCACGACGGCGCGATGTTCATCGCCGCGCGCACGGGCGCGACCGTGGTCCCAGTGGGAATTGGGGGAACCGACCGAGTACTCACCAAGGGCGCCAAAATCCCGCGCCCGGTCAAAGTTCGTATCGTCGTGGGAGCCGCCATTGCGCCGCCGCAACACGACGGTCGGCCGTCGCGTTCACAGATCGCGAAAAAGACGGAAGAGTTACGCAGCGCTCTCGAGGCTAGTTACCACCAGAGTCTGGGAATCTGAGCACCACGATACGCGACGCTGCTTCGATGGAGCGGTGTTATCGCTCGCGCCAGTAGGTCCCGAACACCACGCGCGCGTAACGGAATCCGAACAGCCAGTTCTTGCCCTTTTTCGTCGTTCCCGACGCGCGGGGATACCACACGGTGGGCACCTCGGCGGGGCGCCAGCCTCGCTTGAGACACACGATCAGCAACTCAGCTGTTTGGTATTGGCTCTGTTGTAGCCGATCAATCGCGTCGGCCAACATCGTGACGCGAAGACCCCGGTAACCCGTGGAGGTGTCGGTGAGCTGTGCGCCAACCATTCGGTTCATGATGAACGAGAACAAACGCACGCCGGTCTTGCGCATCGCGTCCGACGTCTTGTCCTCACCCAACACCCGACTGGTCAACACGAAGTCAGCAGTGTCGCTCACCAGGGGCGCCAGCAGATTGGGCATCTCGGCGGGGTCATTTTGGCCGTCGGCGTCGAGGGTGATCACGTACTTGACATTGTGATCGATGCAGTAGCGATACGTCACTTGCAGCGCCACCCCGTGCCCAAGATTGACGGGGAACTCAATGACCACCACTCCCGGGAACGACCGTGCCACCTCCGCGGTGCGGTCGGTGCCACCGTCGACGACGACGAGGGTGGTGTAGGGCTTGCCATCAATCGTGGTCGGCATCTTCTCGAGGACGCCGCCGATGTTGAGTTCTTCTTCGTAAGCGCAGATTGAGGCAACGATCTCCTCAGGTTCGAATCCGGGCCGCTCCGCGTCGAGCCGTTCGAGCGACTCCTTGATGGCGAACTTGCGTAAATTGGCGATTCGAATCTTCTCTAAGTCCACGTTCGGCATCGAGTTCCTTTAGTTGAACACCCACGACAACCGCGGCGCGGCCAAGTTAGTGAGAAATGAGGGGACATCTCTGTGCAACGCGCGCGCAACGTGCCGCACACAGACGTTTGAATTCACCGTGAAATTCTAGCAAAACTGGCTTCGCGGCCCCGTCATACGACCCACGACGTGCTCGCCGAGCCTTCGTCATTCACAAAAAGGACCCGGGCGCCAGTGAACTCACGAACCGCCCGTGTGTCGACGACGCTCGGTAGTGGCGTCCCTACCAACGTCGCGTAGCGCGCCCGGGGTTCAATACAAGTCGCGATGTTCGCGCGAGGACGGGAATTACTCGTCTTCGAAGGGTTCGCAACGACGTCGTCTCGGCGTGCATTGAGGAGATCCAGGAGCTCTCAGACCAGCGGTTTATGCGACGAGACATTCGAAGTGACCTCATTGACGTCCGCAAGGGTCAAAGCGGCTCCTTCAATTCAAGCGCAGCAGCGTCTCGTATCGATGCGAGGACCATTCGACTAACGATCAGCGAGTCACGTAGAGATTGGCCCTCTCCAGGCGGGGCCTAGGCTGTACGCGTGTCGGGTGTCCGTATTTCTTCCATTTCTGCTGCGTCGCCCGTCACCGGGACCGACATCGAGGTCGGTGACGAGTTGGTGTCTATCAACGGACGCGAACCCACCGACATCATCGAGTACCAACAACTGATCGACGGCGACGTGGTCGCCTTGGTGCTCCAGCGCGAGGGCCGGCCTCTTCGCCACAAGGTCACCATCACCAAGGACGTCGGTCAACCGCTGGGTCTGTCCATTGATTCAGCGGTCTTTGACCGTATCCGTACCTGTGATAATCACTGCACCTTTTGCTTCATCTACCAACTCCCCAAGGGTCTACGCCGGTCGCTCTACGTCAAGGACGACGACTTTCGCCTGTCGTTCCTCTACGGGAATTACACCACGCTGACGCGCTTTACCGAATTCGATCTGGAGCGGGTGATCGACGAAAAGCTCTCGCCGCTGTATGTCTCGATCCACTCGACCAACCCCGAGTTGCGCGCCGAAATGTTGCGCAATCCTCGTGGAGCCACCAGTCTGCGCTGGTTACGCGAGCTTCTCAAGGCCGGTATTGAGGTTCACGCCCAAGTGGTGGTCTGTCCGGGCGTCAACGATGGCGCCGAACTCGAGCGCACACTCCAAGACGTCGTCACGCTCTACCCCGAACTCGAGACCGTCGCTCTGGTACCCGTTGGAGTCAGTGACTTCACGCTCGAAGAGACGATGCGCTCACACAGCCGCGACGAAGCGCAGCGCGTCATTGAATTGGCTGATAAGTACCAGCGCCTCACGCGCGAGCTCTTCGGGCGCGTGAGCGTCTACGCCTCCGACGAGTTCTACCTCGTCGCCGAACGCGAACCCCAGCCCGCGGGCAGTTTCGAATCGCTCGACCAGGCCGAAAATGGTATCGGCCTCGTGGCCGCATTCCTCGAGAGCTTCGAGGGTCACTCAGAGATGGACAAACTCGGGACGGGGTTCTTTCAATCCGTCGACGGCGCACCCGCTCTCGGGTACCGCGCGCCGCGCGCCGATACCTCCGAGGACGACATTGACGGTGACGTCGCACTCTTGACGGGCGAATACGCCGCGCCGATCCTGCGCGAACTACTCGATCGTCATCATTTCGCCCACGTGGACGTCCTGACGGTGCAGAACCGCTACTTCGGTGGCAACATCAAAGTTGCCGGTCTCATGACGGGAGCGGACCTCCAACGGGTCCTCGCCGACGTGCCCGCCACCACCACGTGCCTGTTACCCGACGTCTGTCTGTCCGAAGGACGATTCATCGACGGCCTCGGTGTCGAGGACCTACCCCGTCCGGTGAACATCGTTCGCACGACCGGCCAAGATCTGCGCAGCGTTCTTGATCGCGCTCGCGCCAAAGGACTGGTCCATTCATGAAAAAACCCCAAGTCGTCATCGTGGGCCGTCCCAACGTGGGAAAGAGCGCCCTCGTCAATCGACTCGCCGCTAAGCGCGTGGCCGTTGTCGAAGAACACCGCGGGGTGACCCGTGACCGCAAGGCGGTCGAGGTCGAGTGGTGCGGCGTCGCCTTTGACGTGGTCGACACCGGGGGATGGCTCGAAGCCGGCGACGCCCTCGAAGAGAAGGTCTCGCAACAGGCCACCAACGCCCTGGACAGCGCGGACCTCGTCCTCTTGGTCGTCGATGTCCTCACGGGAATGGTGGACGAGGACACCCACGCCGCGCGATGGGCCCTGCGATCGGGGCGGCCGGTCTTGCTCGTCGTCAACAAGGTGGACGACACCCTGCACGAGGCCAGCAGCTGGGAGTTCCTGAGCCTGGGCGCGGGCGACCCGCGCTGCGTCAGTGCCCTGCACGGTCGCGGTGCCGGCGACTTGCTCGACGAGATCGTGGCGCGCCTCGGTGACCTCGCCTCCGAGGACCTGATGGACAACATCGAAGAAGATGGCGCCCTGCGCGTGGCCATCGTGGGGCGTCCCAATGTCGGCAAATCGACGCTGTTCAACCAACTCATCGGCGAAGAGCGTTCCGTCGTGCACGACATGCCCGGTACGACGCGTGACGCCATTGACACCCTGATTGAAACCGACATGGGCCTCATCCGGTTCATTGACACCGCCGGAATGCGACGACGCGCCAAAACCGAAGCCGGTCTGGAGACCTACGCCGTGTTGCGCAGCCTCGACGCCCTCGATCGCGCCGACATCGCCGTGCTGGTCATCGACGCGACCGTCGGGGCCACGGGCCAGGACCAGCGTCTGGCCGAGCGCATTTCGGCCGCGGGCTGTCCGTCACTGGTCGTGCTCAACAAGTGGGAACTCGTGGCCACCGAAGAGCGCGACAAAGTGCTCGCGACGGTGGGCGACAAGCTCGCGTTCCTCGGTGACGCCCCGGTCATGAAAACGACGGCGACCTCGGGCAAGGGTGTGCACCGCATCTTGCCCGCGCTCTCCATCGCGGCCGCCGACTACGTGAAACGCGTGCCCACCGGGGCTCTCAATCGCGCCATTCGCGACCTGCAAGTCAAGCAACCCGCGCCCACCGGCAAGATCCGCTACGCCGTGCAAGGGGCCACCGAGCCCCCGACTTTCACGTTGTTCGTGGCAGGCAAGCTTCCCTCCACGTACCTGCGCTACGTGGAGAGGTCCCTGCGAGAACGATTCGAACTGGGCTCGACACCGGTGAGAGTGCGCGTTCGAGTCGAATAGTGGCCAAGTGGTGCACCACCTGTGATCGCCCCGTAGAGGGCGAAACCTGCGAGGTCTGCGGTCAGTCCGTCGAGGAACCCCAACGCGAGCCGATTCCGTGGCGCTGGCGATTCTTCATCGTTATCACCATCATCTACCTCATCTGGCGTCTCTATCAGTTAATTTCGTGGTTGAGCCACTAGGAGGCGGACATGGCGATTTACGCGCTGGGGGAGCGGACCCCCGACATCCATCCCGACGCTTTCGTGCACCCCGACGCCGTCGTTATCGGTGACGTGCGTATTGGTGCCCATTCCTCCATCTGGCCCGGGGCGGTCCTACGTGGTGACTACGGCACGGTGATTATTGGCGAGCGCACCTCGATTCAAGATGGCGCGGTGGTGCACGCCATCGCGGACTATCCGACCGTCATCGGCAGCGACTGCGTCGTCGGACATATCGCGCACCTCGAAGGTTGCGTCGTGCATGATCGCTCCCTGATCGGTAGCGGGTCGATCGTGCTGCACGAAGTCGTCGTCGAAAGCGGATCGACCATCGCGGCGGGAGCGGTGGTGCGCAACCGTACTCACGTCCCCGCCAATTCATTGGTGGTCGGAGTTCCCGGTGAAATACGACCCGACGCAAGTTCCGAAGAATCCATTGTCGCCAACGCCGCCCTCTACGTCGAAAACGCCGCGCGCTACAAGCGCGACCTGCGCGCCCTCTAGCTGCGGGTGTCCTAACTGATCGCGACCGAAATGCGCAGTTCGAACGGCAGTGTGTGGACCATGTCGTACTCCAGTGATCTGACCAATGAACAGAGAACGCTGTTGGAATCCATGTTCCGTGTGACGAGCGAGCGCGGGGTCGAAGTCCGCGTCGTCGACCGATTCTTGCCGTCGTCCAAGACGTGCTCGGGCTGCGGCGAGGTGAAGGGCCATCTCTCCTTATCGGATCGAAGGTACTCCTGTGACGCCCGTGGATTGGAAATCGACCGCGACCTCAATGCCGCCGTTAACTTGCCGCAGTGGATACCGACTGAGAATCAGTCAGTGCGTCAGGCGAGCTAGATGCCACCACGACCCGAGTCGTCCGGTCTGCACCGCGAAGCTACGCGAGACGACCCGCTCGTCACCCGCACAGGCCTCGAAGTGGAAGAAGGGCCTTGGGTCGAAACCGGGGAGGCGAGTCCTTTGATTCGAAGGTCCGGACGGTGAGAAAGTACCACCGAGTCGATTGGCTCAGTCGGTCAAGGCGAACCGGTGTGTTCGCATTAGGACACACGCTTTAGGAGTTCGAGACCTTCACCAGTTGCTCGAGCGCCGTCGCGGCGTGACCACTGACGACGCTCTCGAAGGCCTGGGTGAAGCCCTCTTCGAGAGACGTGGCCTTGCCCGCCACCATGAGGGCGAGCCCCGCGTTCGCGCACACGACATCCATAACGGGTCCCGGGGTCCCCTCGAGAAATTGACGTACGATGGCTACGTTGGCGGCGGTGTCGCCACCACGAATCGCGTTAACGTCGTGGCGTAGTCCTAGGAGCTCACCCGCGTCGACTCGCGAGGCGTGGACGCCCTCGGGGGTCACCGTGTGCAACGTCGACGTCGTGCCGAGCGAGAGTTCGTCGAGACCGTCGTCACCGTGCACCAAGATGGCGCGCGTGACGTCGTGGGCGTGGAGGACCTCGGACATCGCCTCGAGCAAGTGCGCCTGAGCGACTCCAATGAGAGAACGCTTGACGCGCGCCGGATTGGCGAGCGGCCCGAGGACGTTGAAGATCGTGCGAAAGCCCAGGGCGCGACGAATGGGCGTGAGATAGCCGAGTCCCGGGTGATAGGTCGGCGCGAATAAGAAAGCGATGCGCGCTTCTTTGAGACACGCCGAGATGATCTCGGGGGAGGCGTCCAAGCGCACTCCCAAGGCTTCGAGCACGTCCGCCGAGCCCACCGACGACGACGCGGCCCGGTTACCGTGTTTGGCAACCGGCACGCCGCAACCCGCTACCGCGAGCGAGGCCATCGTGGACACGTTGACCGTGTGCAATTGATCTCCACCCGTTCCTACGATGTCGATCGCCTCGGACGTCACACTCAGTCTGGTTGCGGCGGCGAGCATGGCGTCGACGAAGCCCGTCATTTCCGCGGCGGTCTCGCCCTTACACGTGAGGGCGGTCAGAAAACTCGCGATGAGGACGCCGTCGACATTTCCCGCAAGGATCTGCGCCAGCGCGTCGCGCGCGTCGTCACGCTCGAGATCGGTCCCGCGAAGCAGGGGTTGGAGCACGTCATGGGCGAATGTGTTCGACACTCGGGACCTCTCGTAGTTGTTTCAGCACAAATTACTCGGCCTCGACCTCACACCCTTGAGCACTACGATTTATACATGGCTGAGACCTATTTAGATGCGATTGAGGTCTTCCATCGAGATCGTGCAGCGAAAGACACTCGCGACTGGCGAGCGCGAATGGACACGGTGCGCTACCGCGGGCCGCACTTTGAGTCGGCCCTGACCAACAACGACGATGGTTTCGTGAAGGTCATCGCCGAAATCAAGCGACGTTCACCCTCCCAGGGTTGGTTGGGCCAGCACCTGGACGTGGCCGCCGTGGCGCGCGACTACGCCGTCGCGGGTGCGGCCGCGATCTCGGTCTTGACCGACGAACCCCACTTCGCGGGCTCGCGCTCGGACTTGGAGACGGTGCGCCGAGCCGTCACGTTGCCCATCTTGCGCAAAGACTTCACCGTCTCTGAGAATGATGTGCTGGACGCGGCGGAAATGGGCGCGGGTGCCGTGTTGCTCATCGCGGCGCTGCTCGACGCTGAGGAACTCGCTCGCTTCGTTGGTCTCGCCATCGAAATTGGCTTGAGTCCCCTCGTCGAGGTCCACGACGCCTCCGAGGCCGCGGTGGCTCTCGAGAGTGGCGCGCGCCTGATTGGCGTCAATCAGCGTGACTTACATACCTTTCACGTCGAGCCCGACCAGGCTGCCGCCGTCATCTTGGAGTTGCCGAGCGACGTCATTCGTATCGCGGAGTCCGGATTTCGAACCCTGGCAGACGTGCAGCGTGCGGCCGAAGCGGGCTTTGACGCCGTACTGGTGGGCGAGGTATTCGTCACGTCAGCGTCGCCACGCGACGTGGTGCGCGACTTCGCGACGGTGCCGCGGAGGCCCCGTGGACATTGAGCGAGTGCCGCAGATCAAGATCTGCGGCGTGACGACACTGGGCGACGCTCACCTCGTCGCCGACACCGGCGCGGACGCGCTCGGTTTGGTTTACGCCTCGTCGGTGCGCCAAGTGGTGGGCGACGTCGCCGGCGACATCATCGAACGTTTCTCCCACCAATTCTGGTGTGTGGGCGTCTTTCGCCACCAGAGTGATCAGGAGATCCTGCGAATCGTTCAACGCGATACGGTGCCCGTCGTCCAACTGCACGACCCCGCGAGTGACGATCTCCTCGACGCGTTGGCCGCTCGCGGCGTGCGAGTCATTCGAGCACTCATCGTGACGGCACCTGAATTGACCGATCACGAAGCGTCCGCCATCGTCGCGGTGATCGTCGACGGAGCTCAACCCGGAAGTGGCGTGGCCAACGACTGGTCGCTCGTCACCACGCTGCACTTCGACGTCCCCATGCTCGTCGCCGGCGGCCTCGCGGCTGACACCGTCAGTGCCGTGATCGACGTCACCAACCCGTGGGGCGTCGACGTCGCGACGGGCGTCGAGTTCTCTCACGGCGTCAAGGACCGCGTCAAGGTGGCTAATTTCGTAACCCGGGCCCGCGAGGCTCTATCGCAGAAAGGCGCGTCGTGAGTCAAGATCGCGTGTACATGAGTGCCCCGTCGTCCAGTGGACGCTTCGGTGACTTCGGAGGACGCTTCGTTCCCGAGGCCCTGATGCCGGCCTGTCTGGAACTCGAGGCGGCGTTCATCGATGCGTGGTCCGATCCGTCCTTCGTCGAGGAATATCGCTCGGTGCTCCACGATTTCGGCGGGCGTCCGACGCCGGTGACGTACCTCGAGCGGTTCTCGTCACAGTTCGGCGTCGAGGTCTTCGCCAAGCGAGAGGACCTGGCTCACACCGGCTCGCACAAGATCAATAATGTCGTCGGTCAGACGTTATTGACCCGACGCATGGGAAAGACCCGCGTCATCGCTGAGACCGGGGCCGGACAACACGGAGTCGCCACCGCCACTGCCGCCGCGCGCCTCGGACTGGACTGCACGGTCTACATGGGCGAACTTGACACCGAGCGCCAAATCCTCAACGTCTTTCGCATGGAGCTGCTGGGTTCGAAGGTCGTCGCCGTCACCTCGGGATCCAAGACCCTCAAAGACGCCGTCAACGAGGCCATGCGTGAGTGGGTCGCGTGCGTGGACGACACCCACTACTGCCTGGGATCGGTGATGGGGCCACACCCGTTTCCGTGGATGGTGCGCGAATTTCAAAGCATCATCGGACACGAAGCCTTCGACCAGTTGGCCCAACGCGGTGTCGGTGTTCCCGACCTCGTGGTGGCCTGCGTCGGAGGCGGCTCGAACGCGGCCGGTATCTTCGCGGGTTTCGCTAACACCACGGCGCAGCTCGTCGGCGTGGAAGCCGCCGGGGGAGCGGCGCTCACCAACGGATCCCCGGGAGTGCTTCACGGTATGAAGTCGATGATTATGCAGAGCGAGTACGGTCAAATCGAAGAGGCGCATTCCATATCGGCCGGTCTCGACTATCCGGGCATCGGGCCCGAACACGCCTACCTCGCGGCGAGTGGCCGGGCACAGTACGTGGGCATAGGGGACGAGGATGTCTTGGTCGCCCTGCAGACCCTGTCACAACTCGAGGGGATCATTCCCGCGCTCGAATCCGCCCACGCGGTGGCGTGGATCATGCAGGAGGCGGGTCACGCGATTCCGCGGGGTTCGAAGGTGCTGCTCAATTTGTCGGGCCGCGGCGACAAGGACGTGGCCCAGGTTCGCGAGATCTTGCGAGGTCGCGAATGAAGAGCCTCGAAGTCACCCTGCGCGCCCTGCGCGAATCGGGGCACAAGGCCCTCGTGCCCTACTTCATGGCCGGGGTCACCGAGGACTGGACCCAACACGTGGCAGCGGCCGTGCACGGCGGCGCCGACGCCATCGAGATCGGTATTCCGTTCTCGGACCCGATGATCGATGGCGTGGTCATCCAGCGCGCCGGCGAACGATCACTCGAACGTGGCACGACGCTCGATTCGATCGTTGGCGATCTCATCGCGAGCGATCAGGGTGCACCACTGATTGCCATGACGTACTACAACCTCTTTCACCACTACGGGCTACGACGAGCTGCGGGACGACTCGCCGAAGGTGGCGTGGTGGGCGCCATCGTGCCCGACCTCACCCTGGAGGAATCCGACGAGTGGCGCCAGGTCTGTGACGAGACCGATATCGCCACCATCTTTCTCGTCGCACCCTCGACGACGCCCGAACGTTTTTCTCGTCTCGCCCAGGTGACGCAAGGTTTTTGCTACGCCTCGGCGCGCATGGCGGTCACCGGACGCGCACAGGGATCAGGAGACGCCGCTCGCGTCGTCGAGTCCGTGCGCGCGACGTCGGACGTACCGACGTTGGTGGGTATTGGTATCTCGACACCGCAACAAGCGCGCGAGGCCGCCCAACATTCCGACGGCGTCATCGTAGGTTCTGCTCTCGTCGACACAATCTTGAACGGGGCCTCGCCCGCCGACACGGAAGCGTTCATCAAGGCGTTCCGCACCGCCATCGACGAATAAACACTGATCGACCACGAGAATTTCGGTGACTTGTGACACATTTCACAAGTCGGATGCGACCAAATGAACCAATTTCTCCTCGTCATTGGACTAAGAAATCTATGGGCCGACAACTCGTCGGACTGACTTGATTCATGTGGGGAGAAATTATGGCCGATGAAAAGGTGGCGGACCCGGGACCGCTCGGGCTCGCGGGTTTCGCGATGACCACGTTTTGCCTCAGTAGCGCGAACGCGGGACTGTGGAAGGGCGCGGGCGTTTCTGCCGCCCTGTCGTTGGCGTTCTTTTACGGAGGCCTCGCACAATTGCTCGCAGGGATGTGGGAATTCGTTCGCAAGAACACGTTCGCGGCGGTGGCCTTCACTTCCTACGGCGCGTTCTGGCTGGGGTTCTACGCCTTGGTGAACTGGCAAAAGGCTCTGGGTGCCAACAATTCCGTGGGCATCTTCTTACTGGGCTGGACGATCTTCACGTTCTACATGATGATCGCCTCGGTGAAGGTGAACATGGCGGTACTGACGGTCTTCGTCTTGCTCTTCGTCACGTTTATCTTCTTGACGATAGGCAACTGGAACGCCTTCGGAGCTCACGCTTCAATCGTAAAGATTGGTGGTTGGACGGGACTGGCGACCGCGGCCGCGGCGTGGTACGCGTCAGCGGCGGGGGTCATCAACAGCACGCACGGCAAGGTAGTGCTACCGGTAGGTCCGGCGAGTTAAGTCGTCGAACTCACGCACCACGATGCCCGAGTCGACTGACTCGGGCATCGTGGTGACTTGGTAGAACTGTACGTGGGGTGTCGATGACGTCCCACAAGGACGACACGCAATCAAACGAGGTGGGGGGAATCATGACGGAAACAAAAATTGAAGCTTGGCTCGACGAAGGGCGAGAATTCGCACCAAGCGCGGAATTCTCGGCTCAGGCTAACGCGCAACCTTCGATTTACGACGAAGCGAACCAGGACCCCGTCGCCTGGTGGCGCACGCAGGCCAACCGTCTGACGTGGGAAGTCGAGCCGACCACGTCACTCGAGTGGGAGCTGCCCAATGCGAAGTGGTTTGCCGACGGGACACTCAACGCGTCGGTGAGTTGTGTGGACGTGCACGTGCGCGAAGGTCGCGGCGAACGCGTGGCCTTTCACTGGGTGGCCGATGCCGAAGGCGAGTCACGCACCATCACCTACCGCGAACTGCATCAGCAAGTCTGTCGTGCCGCCAATGCGTTGGTAGAACTCGGCGTGAAGAAGGGCGACCGCATCGCTGTCTATATGCCCATGATCCCTGAAGCCATTGTCGCCATGCTCGCCATTGTTCGCCTGGGCGCAATCCACTCGGTGGTCTTTGGCGGGTTTTCGGCCGAGGCGCTCTCGTCACGTATTCTCGATTCGGACTGTCGTTTCGTCGTGACGGCCGACGGGGCGTTTCGTCGCGGGGCGGCTTCACCACTCAAGCCCGCGGTGGACGAAGCACTGAAGTCCTGTCCCGACGTTGCGGCGGTGCTGGTGGTGCAGCGCACCAAGGGAGATGTGGAGTGGGTGGCGGGTCGCGACCACTGGTGGCACGATGTCGTCGATCGCCAGAGTGACGCCCACGAGCCCGAGGCGTTCCCCGCCGAGACGCCGCTCTTTATCATGTACACCTCGGGCACCACCGCTAAGCCCAAGGGCATCTTTCACACCACAGGCGGCTACCTCACCCAGGCAGCGAGCACCTACTACAACGTTTTTGACGTCAAACCAGAGAGCGACGTTTGTTGGACGGCGGCCGACATTGGCTGGATCACCGGGCACAGTTACATCGTGTACGGTCCCCTCGTAAATGGAGTCACCCAGATCATGTACGAAGGCCTCCCCGACTCGGGCGGACGCGACCGGTGGTGGAAGATCATCTCTGAGCTCAAAGCAACCATCCTCTACACCGCGCCCACGACCATTCGCACTCTCATGAAGTGGGGTCACCAGATCCCCGAGGGCTACGACCTCAGTTCCCTGCGCCTGCTCGGCACGGTGGGAGAACCCATCAACCCCGAGGCCTGGATGTGGTATCGCAAGAACATCGGGGGAGACCGCTGTCCGATCGTGGACACCTGG
>Ga0207933_1000814_pt1 | contig 27406 bp, 24 predicted proteins | sample NGESurdeep092012_4_FD_184488 | JGI IMG/M metagenome (GOLD analysis project Ga0207933, IMG submission 184488) | Arctic peat soil microbial communities from Barrow, Alaska - NGEE Surface sample F53-3 deep-092012 (SPAdes) | ecosystem: Environmental > Terrestrial > Soil > Wetlands > Peat ... | reverse complement strand
TGGCTACCCCACTATTCGGAATTGGAAATTCAAGCAATGCATTTTTAATTCTGCAAACAAAAGACATGGGGGTTTCTTTTGAAAATACCATTCTTATTTACGCGGTTTTCAATTTGTTGGCGGCGGCTATTTCCTATCCTGCCGGGCATTTATCAGACAAGTATGGAAGAAAAAATATTTTGCTCATCTCCTTCCTGATTTTTTTAATCACTTACAGCGGGTTTGCATTTACCAAAAATCTTTGGGTCATTGGCTCATTATTTTGTTTGTATGGATTGTACCAGGGGATTTTTAGATCGGTTGGCAAAGCAATGGCTGCGGATTTTATTCCGGCACAATTAAGAGCAAGCGGCATCGGATGGTATTCAACTACTATCGGGATTACCGGGTTAATTGCAAGCGTAGTGGCAGGACAGCTTTGGGACCATGTAAGTCATTCTTCGGTTTTTATTTTTGGCGCTATCTTTTCAGTGATCGGAATTATTTCTTTGATCATTTTAATACCAAATAAAAAAGCAAAACAGTTTGCCATAGCATCATAAAAAGATGGAACTTGAGAAAACTCTTAATACGGAGCGTGTTAGCATTAACCACAAGTTGGCGATTTCTTCGCAACGCGCACCACGACGGGGACAAGTAAATGGCTGTTCATTCATTAAAAATATTTCGAAAGGTTGGGAGAGTGGTTGATTCATTGCGTAAAGTTACCAAATTAAGAATCGTGGGTATTTGTTGGTTTACTGGCAAAAGTATTGTCTATAATAATTAAAAGTTTTTTATACTTTCGGTAGACCAAAATCTGGAAAAATTCCAAAAAAAAACTTTAATAATCTTTGTTATCTTACCAGATATGTATCCTATCCTTTTCCGGTAGATACATCGAATCTCCCGGCTGTACATTGAATGCTTTATAAAAAGGAGTGGTGTTCATGAGTGGTCCATTTACACGCCACATAGGAGGGGAGTGAGGATTGTTATTGATCCAGTAGCGTAGAAACTGATCTTTCATTTTTACCCGCCATATCTTTGCAATAGAAATAAAGAAACGTTGATCAGGAGTATATACACCATCAAGCTTCGTAGTATCATGTCCTTCTTTGGTCATTTTAAAAGCATCATAAGCAATGGAAACGCCGCCAATATCAGCAGTATTTTCGCCGAGCGTCATGGCGCCTTTTACATGTAGAGTATCCAATTCGGTAAATGAATTATACAAGTCAACTACCTGCTGCGTTTTTGCTTTAAACTTTTTATAATCTTCAGTTGTCCACCAGTTTTTTACATTACCAAACTTATCGAACTGCGCGCCCTGGTCATCAAATGTATGAGTCATTTCATGGCCTATCACCACGCCGATACCACCATAGTTGAGGGCATCATCGGCATTGTTATCAAAATACGGAGGCTGCAGGATCGCAGCAGGAAAAACAATTTCGTTGGCAGAAGGATTATTGTAAGCTGTTACCGTTGACGGAGTGGTAAACCATTCTGTCCTGTCAACCGGTTTATTCAATTTCGCCAGATCATACTGGTAATTGCCGGAAGCAGCCGATACCACATTCTGAAAGTAGTTCCCTTTTACAACAGTTACATTGCTGTAATCTCTCCACTTATCAGGATATCCTATTTTTTTGGTCATGGCAAACAGTTTTTCTTTCGCTTTTTGTTTAGTGCTATCGCTCATCCAATCCAGCTTATCTATTCTTGCTGCTAATGCCTGCTGTAAATTATTAACCAGTTCCAGTGCCCGCTTTTTTGCAGCTTCTGAAAAATATTTTTTTACATACAACTGTCCAAGTGCCTGTCCCAATGACCTATCCACATTACTGGCCATGATCTCGCCACGTGTTTTTTGCATCGCCTGCCCCGACAATACTTTATTGAATTCAAATGCTGCGTCCACAAAAGGTTTGCTTAGTACATTGTCGTAGTTACTTATCGAATGAGCGCGCAGGTAAATTTTCCATTCGTTTATAGGAATGGATTGTAAAAGAACATTGAGTTTATCGTAATAAGCAGGTTGCCCTACATCAATAGAATCTGTTTTCGCACCCAGGTCATTCAACACATTGGTCCAGCTAATATTTGGTTGTCGCTTCGTAAGATTGGCAACAGACATTTTATTATAGTTCGCATTTACATCGCGTAACTCGATATTCGTTTTATGTGAAGAAGCTATTTGTTTTTCTATGTTGTAAACAATATCAGCATCTTTTGTTGCAGTTGCAGCGTCGCTGCCGGTAAGTGTAAACAGCGTGGCGAGATATATTTTGTATGCTTGCTGAATACCAATGCTGGAAGGATCTGTTTTAAAATAATAATCTCTTTCGGGCAGGCCAATACCTGTTTGATAAATATGTGCAATATTAAGTTCGCTGTTTTTGTTATCAGGCCCCACCCCAAAACCTAAAACAGAATTATTCTCCAGTTTTGATTCACTGACTACAAATCTTATTAAAGAAGCGATATCACTGATGCTCTCAATTTGAGAAAGTATTGGTTTGATAGGATCATAACCCAATCCATTGATAGTAGTGGTATCCATACCTGACGCATAAAAATCCCCGAGCTTTTGTTCAATGCTTCCTGCAGTGTTGCTGGCTTTAGATACACTATCCAATATGCCTTGCAAAAGCAAACGCTGAGGATAGTTCATAAACATATAAGCACCTACGCCTGACTGTGATGGTGGTATTTGAGCGGTGTCATACCATATATGGTTTACGTACATGAAAAAATTATTCCCGGGATTAATGGAAGAATCAATTCCCTGAACAGCCATGACTCTATTTGTAGGATTAGAATTGTTTTGGCATGCTGCTAACGAGAATAATGTAGCAATAAGAAATAGTGATCTTTTCATAGATAGTTTATTTATGCAGATTGAATTACTAAGTAAATAAAAACTTTGGTTGCGTAAAAATATTGAATTCTTAGCAAGTGTATTTTTAATTTGGCCAAAGGAATTGGATTCGTATTTACATCCTATTGGGTTACCAAAATAAGAATCTAGGAAATTTGTTGGTTTACTGATTGAGGCCCTAATGTTTGTGCCTTTAAAGTATTTACCTTAATTGATATTTAAGCCATTTCTTAATACCTGAATTTAATAATTTCTTTGTCTCCATCACTACTATCGAAAATTACCTGGGTAACATTATTTTGTGCATTTAACAGGTACGACCAGGTATCTGTTATGTTATCGGTAAAATTATTGTTTGCATTAAATCCCACTGCTTTAAAATTAGCGGATGAAATATGATAGGGATTTGTAAATGGAATTGAAACTTCGTCATAATCATTATAACTATAATAAGAGTATACAAAAGGGTCATAATCGAGCACGTCAGTCATATAATAATCTTTGCCCATTAGGGCTTGGGTGAAAGCATCTGCTTTTCCATCAGGTGACCCTGAAGCATAAGTATAATTTACAGTTGCATTGTAAACAAGCGTATTGGTCAGATAAGATTGTACGGGTCCGTTTGTATTTAAAGTAAACAAGGTATTAGATTGAAAGTCAGCCAACTGGAGTAACCCATGATTTGAGTTATACGTATAAACTAAAGTATCTTCTCCGGATAAATCTGACGAGCCTTCATAATAATGATTAATAGTGGTAATGACGGTTCCTCCATTGGAAGGTTCGTATTTATAAAAAATGCTGTCAGACCAACTTCTGTCTTTAGAGATTTGTGCTATATAATTAATATTATTATTTGCGTCTCTATTGAAGGTTACATTATAGGTGTTGTCTGAGTTCTGGTCATCAGTGCCATCATCAGCTTCCTTTATGCTGATAAGATAGCCATCGTTATTATAAGAGTACGTTTCTCCCAATACATCATAAGGATTTGTATTGGTGGTATCATCACGGTATAATTGAATCATCCTATTGGTAGTATCGTATTTTACAGAAACTACAACGTTGTCAGTTACGGTTGTACCTTCCGAATCGGATGTGTTGGAAATTATAATTTGCTTTGGTAACGCAGCATTCAGGCTGTCGAGCTGGGGAGGCGTAGGGTTGTCTGCGTTCTTATTGCAGGAAGTAAAAATGGCATTGCATGTCACGATAATTAGTAAGAGATAAAATGTAGATTTCATCTTATATAATTTGTTGATACGATAAAAGTAAGAATTATTGGGATATGAGGAGACAAATGATTTTAGGACAAGTGATTCAATAACGTGTAGTCACAGGTCGGGAGAACTGCGCCAGTTGGGTAAAGGCATCAAAATAAGAATCGTGGGTATTTGTGGGTTTAAGCCTCCGTGGGTGTTCCTCTTTCAAAATTAAAAATAACCCGCCTGAAGCGCCCCCGTTTGGTCTGCGGCCAACGGGATTACGAAGCCAAAAATTACTTTCCAAAGTAATGTTTCAGCATTCCAATTACGATAGCTATCGGAAGATCTATCCCTTCCTGAAAGAATTTTTCTAAGCCTTCGTGGGTATTTACTCCATTGATGTCGCAGGTCGGAGACCAGGCGACGGCGTCCACTTTAAAGGACACCGACGGAGGATTAAACCGCTGGGGACGTGAAGACAGCGCTCGGTACCGAAGGTCAGACCGCGGGTTGGCGTAGGCAGGAATGATAACCGCGGTCTGTCGCAGATATGTAGCATCGTTTTTTTCTCCCTCTGGCGCAGATATGCAGTATAGCTTTTATGCTGCTGTGTATCTGTGCCTTGAAAGTACATCATACTATTAAAGTGTCCAACTCCCTAATTTTTAAAAATTCTTTCCATTGGCACAGATACGCCAACGCCTCTTTGCCTTTGCTGCATATCTGGGCCAGTGCGGGATTTTTCATCGCCTTTTCGCGTAGTTATTACTTCTACTTCTGTTTGTTCATTTGATGGTTACATGCTTTCTGCTACAGTACATTCTTTGGGCAATCATATTGTGCATGCCCTTGTCTGAAACCATGTGTATCGTTTGGTGCATACTCTTTTTGGAAGATACGAAACGATGCCGTGAAGCCGGCAAAATAATACCAGTCTTTTGGTTTTGATCCCCGTGGGGTTCCGCCAGGCGGGTAAGGCATTCCGTCTTTAAGTTCATTACCGCGATAAGCAAGCTCCACAGTCTTGGGGCCCATTTTTGCCAGCAATACATTTTCATCAACATAAGTAGTGCTTACGTCGTCAAGATAGTCGGTAAATAATTTTCTGAATCCTACTTCAATACCAACATTTATATTTTGAGATAGAGAAAACTTTATGCCTGCGCCAAATGGAATTCCAAATTGATAGACTTTGTAAGCAGGCCTTCCCGCAACAAAACCTTCTCCTTCTGTATTTAACGATCTTAAACCAATTTGTTTGCCCGTAGTATCGTATGTATAGGGATTAAAATGGTAATATGCTATTCCTCCAAAAACATACGGTGTTAAAACATGTTCATCAACAGGGGTAAAATAGTATTCAACGCCCGCACTTACCTCGTAAAGCCTGGAAGCAAAATTCAAATTTCTTGCAGGGTTATTGCCCAATTTGTCATCTGCGGCAATGTGTGCATAAACGAACGTTCCTCTTAACGACAAATGATCTGAAAGATCATAAGTTCCACCTATACCGCCCGCCAATTTAGATTGGGAAAACGTGAACCATTTATTTTGCAAGTCGCCATGGTAGTTGGCCATTCCACCAAAAAAATTGAGATGAAAATTTTGCAGACTGAACTGAGCGGCTGCTTTTGCTGAAAATAATAGCAGCATAGTGAATAATGGAAATATCTTCCTCATAGTAGAATTTAATATTGATATTGTATTTTTTGACTCATACAATACAATTCTGATTGAATAGTTACTTCCATAAAATTAAAATATAAAACAATGCAGGGCCATATTAAAATATAAATACTTCGGACCCGACCCTTCGATAAACTCTAAGAACAAAAAGCGAAGAGGCTCGCACCCCGACCTCCCCTAAGCGCAAACAAGAATGAACTGTCCGGGTTGTAAAAATTATTCGTGATTTCTGCGCTGTTGTAATCATTTCCTTTTTCAAAATTAAAGATATTTCCCGGTATGGAGCGTCCCCGTCTGGTCTCCGATCAACGGGATTAAGAAGCCAAAAACTTAAATTCCGGAGTAATGTTTCAGCATTTTAATTCCGATAGCGATCGGAAGATATATCCCTTCCTGATAAAAATTTTCTAAGACTGCATAGGTATTGGATCCATTGATGTCGTAAGTCGGAGACCAGACGACGGCATCCACTTTAAAAGAACGCCAATTCAGGATTAAGATCTGTAATTATGAAAAATCGAACAGCAAACAAACAAATTCGTTAGATTCCTATTTAGCAATGGCTCGTGAAGATTCCAATCACGGATCTTATAATTCTACTGGTTGGTATATGCGCCGCCGCGAAGCCATCTGCACAAACATACAATAACGGCGGCGTATGGCTTTAAGACATGTCGGAGGGTTTTTGGGGGAACACAGATTCGGACTAAAGTTTTTAATTTACTATTTTTGTTTTCCGTTGCCAATAGTTAAGTAGGTGTATTGCAACGGCACAAACTAATTTCTTAATGTACAACAAACGATCAATACTTTTTACAGGCATTATTACTTTATGCATAATTGTTTTTAACCGATGCATCAATGATACTCCACAAAAAAAAGTAATTATTACAAATCCAAATGGCCAGGAGTATGCAGGTTCTGAATCTTGCAGAACCTGCCATCAAGCCATTTACGATTCTTTTAGTACAACGATGCACCATCTAACTTCCGGAATCGCTTTTAAAGACTATATAAAGGGTAGCTTTAAAAAAAATGAGAATACGTTTGAATATAACGATTCTATGAAGGTGGTGATGGAAGAAAGAAAAGGCGGCTTATTCCAGGCTGAATATATTAATGGTAAGGCAGAAGAGGCAGAGCGTTTTGATATTGTAATAGGCTCTGGTAAAAAAGGGCAAACTTATCTTTATTGGAAACATAATGAACTTTACCAGCTTCCTGTTTCTTATTTTGCCGGTGTACATCACTGGGCTAATAGTCCTGGTTATCCAAGTGATAAGATCTTATTCAGCAGGTTTATTGAACCAAGGTGCATGGAATGTCATACTACTTTTGAATCAGATAATTCCCTGCATGGTGATTTTATCCCAAAGCAGATAATTTACGGTGTAGATTGTGAAAGATGTCACGGGCCTGGAGAAAAACATGTGGAATTTCAAGAGGCTAATCCGAAGGCGAAACTTGCACGCTTTATTATAAATCCTGCTTCATTAAGCCGCCAGCAAAGTCTTGATGCGTGCGCATTGTGCCATTCAGGCACAATGCTAAGTATGAAGCCTTCTTTTTCCTTTCTTCCGGGAGACACGCTTTCAAAATATTTTATAAAAAACTCCGCAAGGATAGATTCATTTAATCTGGATGTACATGCCAATCAATATGGGTTACTTACTGCCAGCAAATGTTTTAGGATAAGCGGAACAATGACCTGCTCTACCTGTCATAATACCCATGTAAAAGAAGATGGAAACCTAATTACTTACGCTCAGAAATGTATGAGTTGCCATACGCGACCCAATCATAGCGCCGCTACTCTTCATGATAAGACCCCATCTTTTATGATGGCTAACTGTATTAACTGTCACATGCCTGTTAGCGCTTCTAAAAATCTTACCTTACTTGTTTCAGACGATTCAATTCCTTCTCCTGAATTGGTTCGGTCGCATCTGATAGGCATTTATTCCAGCGAAAAAATAAATAAGTTTTTACGGACAAATAGATAAATCTTTAAGTGTCTTAGATCGGAGACCAGACGACGGCATCTCTTTAAAGGAAACACCGACGGACGATTAATCGTTCAGGCCGCCGAAGAAAGCGTCCCGACCGTATAAAATCATTCACTGTTTTGCACCTTGCGAAGTATAACCAAAAGTTAAACATCAACATAAAAACGCAAAATTCCTTTCTTTGACAGATTATAAGCCGCGCAATTGCTTTTAATCCTGTTAGGTTTTGATTAAATTTGCGACTGTTAGAAATCAATAACAAATAAATTTGCCAATTAATAGATTTATCATGAAAAAAATGTTCATCGCAGGTGTTTTGCTTCTTTGCGCTAATTTTCTTTTTGCTCAAATTCAAAATCCCGTTACCTGGACAACCACGTCCAAAAAGATCAACGATAAGGTTTACGAAATACACGTAACAGCCAACATAGACAACGGTTGGCATATCTATTCACAATCTACTCCCGACGGCGGCCCCATCAAAACCAGTTTAACTTTTACTAAAAACCCACTCGTAATAATGGACGGCAAGGCAAAAGAAGTGGGCAAACTGGAAACACATAAAGAACCTCTTTTTGGAAATATTGATGTAAAGCAATTTTCAAATAAAGTTGATTTTGTGCAGAAGGTAACATTAAAGTCGTCTGTAAATACGTCGGTGAATGTAGCCGTTGAGTTTATGGTGTGCAACGACAAGCAATGCCTTCCCCCCAAAACAGAAAAATTTTCTGTCGCGCTTAAATAATTTCCGTGAATCAGTCAATGTTTTTAATGAGGAAATTTGCTACGCTTATTGCTTTATTGGGGTTATTAATTGTTTCCTGCAATGTGCCCGCCCAGGATACAAACGATACGACAGGTGTAACATTTAACTTTAATACACAACGATTAAATGATAGTACTGTCGTTGTTTCTATCAAAGGGAAAATAGATCCCAGTGTCAAATTATTTGGGTTGCAAAGATCTCCCGATGATGCCTTATACTCTACCATTCAATTCGATTCTTCTGTAAAAAAATTGCTCCGGGATTCCATCACACATAAAGGTGATGAACAGAATGCAACGGTTCCGACTTTGCCCGGTGAAGTTCATTTTTTTAAAGATTCCGTTGAATGGCAACAAAAAATTTCGGCTTCGCCGTCCGATAGTTTTTTGGTAAAAGGCACCGTGGATTATATGGTTCAGGTTGGAGAACAATATTTGCCGTGGGAAAAAGACTTTAAGATTTTTGTTTTACCTGAAAAGAAAAACGCACGATCAGAATTAAAGCAGGCAAATGACGGAGGTAGTGTTGCTACAAAGTCTTTGTGGTGGATATTTATTGCGGGCTTTGCAGGAGGATTGATTGCATTAATCACTCCTTGCGTTTTTTCTATGATTCCTGTTACCGTCAGCTTTTTTATCAAGCGGAGCAAAACAAAAGCAGAAGGGATCAAAAACGCGGTTTCGTATTCTACTTCCATCATTGTGATTTTTACATTACTTGGATTTCTGATCACGGTATTATTTGGTCCGACAGCACTCAATAATCTTGCTACCAACTGGATTGCTAACCTCATTTTTTTCGTTGTGTTTTTAATTTTTGGGATTTCATTTTTGGGTGCTTTCAATATTGAATTACCCAGTTCGTGGGGTAATAGAGCGGATAGTAAAGCGGGTACAGGAAGTTTTCTTGGGATATTTTTTATGGCGTTAACCCTTGTAGTAATTTCTTTTTCGTGTACAGGGCCAATCATAGGAAATCTATTAGTTATAGCAGCGCGTGGAAGCTATTGGGGACCACTTGTGGGTATGTTTTCATTTTCGCTGGCGCTCGCCCTGCCATTTGCTTTCTTTGCATTTTTTCCTGGTAAATTAAATATGCTGGGAAAATCGGGTGGATGGCTTAATGCGGTAAAAGTTACGTTAGGATTTTTAGAACTGGCGCTAGCCTTGAAATTTTTGTCAAATGCGGATCTGTCGAAAAGTTGGCGGCTGCTCGATCGAGAGGTTTTTCTTGCATTATGGATTGTGATTTTTGTGCTACTTGGCATTTATTTGTTGGGGAAATTAAAATTTCATCACGATGATGAATTACCGAAGAATGATTTTGGTGTTCCGTACCTGAGTGTAACAAGATTGTTCTTTGCCATCGCTTCTTTTTCATTTGCTCTTTATATGATTCCGGGGATGTGGGGTGCACCATTAAAAGCAATCAGCGCTTTCGTGCCTCCAATGGGTACCCAGGATTTTAATGCTTCCGCTTTAAAGAATACGGTTTCTTATAGTCACGCTGATTCATCATCAACTTCGAATCAATTACCACATCCTGTAAAATATTATGACAGGATGAAAATCTATGAGCCGCCGGTAGTGGTTGAGTACGGTTTGGTTACTTATTTTGACTATGATGAAGCATTGGCCGTAGCGAGGAAAGTGCATAAGCCATTGATGCTTGATTTCACTGGTATTAATTGCCCCAACTGCCGCGCCATGGAAGGGCAGGTTTGGAGCAACGCGGAAGTAATGAAACGTTTAAAAGAAAATTTTGTAATCGCATCTTTATATATTGATGTAACGAATATAGATCTTCAGCCTGGCGAAATTTATTTTTCAAAAGCCCTGAATAGACAAATCACCACTCTCGGCGATAAAAATGCCGACCTGCAGGTAACACACTACAACGCCAATGTGCAGCCTTACTATTTTTTCTTAGATGCCAATGAAAACCGGCTTGAGCCAGAGGGATACGGCTACGATTCCGACGTAGAAAAATTTAAAAATATGCTGGATGATGTGGTTGCGAAATATAATGCCGGGAAATAAGAATTTGCAGTAAAAGGACAAATAAAAAAGATTCTTAGTTGGGAGCAGAGATTGACCTTTGACCATATATAATCCGTGAAGCCAACGATGTTAACATCAAAGGCAACTGATTGTAAAGATTGATTAACTAAAATAGGTGTATCGTTTCCTGCAAAAAGTCCTGGTGGGGGAGTAACAGTAACAGTTATGTATGATTGTCGCAATGATTTGCCGCCGTTGGACCTAGAAGGACGTAAATTCTATAAACCGATTTGTTGAAAAAGCATCGCCCCAATAGCAAGGCATAGAGCAAGTAAAAAAGCGTAGAACCAGTTCTTAACGAGAAATCCTTTGAAGAGATTGCCCGCAAATTTGATCATGATGCCAGTGACGAATAATCTTACAATGAAAGTAAGCAAACCCAGAGTAATGATATCCAGCGGTAGCCTGATCAATAGGCCTATTGTGGCATTAAGGACGCCAACTACCAAACAAACGAAAATAGCCGTGGTGTAATTTTTAATTTTTATTCCCGGTAATATCGTTGCCAGGATAAAAAGTAAAGCAGCTTCAAGCAGTAAATCGATAATAAAATTCATAGGATCTTTTTAGTATTTCTAAAATGAAATTACTCTTTATAATCTTCATAAAAAATTATCATCATTTATGTTTCACCAATTTTTTCCATTCTTACCCGCAGGTTACTTCAGTTTTTCAAGATGTCCGGAAAATGAAATCGGATCTCTGTTGGTGCTGGTTACATTAAGATTTGCCGATCCATTTGAAAAAATACTAAAGAATAATTGCTGAACATCTCTGGTTTCATTTGGCTTGATTGTTATTTCCCATTGATCTTCTTTTTTATTTACCACATCATAAGAAAATTTAGAAGAAATAAGTTCAATGCCACCACCTGTCATGTTCATAGGAGCCTGCGTAGCGCGTCCCACGTAAGGAAGATAACAATTAATGCTATCCTTCATTAGTGTCACCGCATAGTATGACGTCAACGTTTTTGATCCGCCACGCATCGGGGTCATTCTGTCGGCAACGAAAACAAATTGAGAAGAATCTACCATGTCTTTAATGTCGCCCGCAGTTGGCTTCCCTGCATGATGCGTGGATGAGCAGGCTGTAAAAATAAGAGCCACTAACATCGCGGGAAAAGCAATACCTGTCCATTTCTGAATCGTATTTGGTTTCATGATTTTTCTTTCTGAAATTGAACACAAAAATTGCACCATTCTTTTTTAAAATCTATAAAAAAGGTTTATAGAAAAATCGAAAAATGATGTGATCGCAAATGCCGAATCACAATGTAACGCCCCATTATTTTCGCGAAGCGATATAGATGATTGAACTGCATTTTGTTTTATCAGATATCGCGCTTAAGTTAGAAGCCATGCCATTTAAAATGGCTTTTATCGGATGTGAATCCCCGGTTTTACATTGTTCGCTCAGCATGCTTACATACACACTGTCGTACCACATAGGCTTCATGGCTTCTACTTTTAGTCCATGGGAGGTTAAGAGTATTTTCATGGACTCAGGAGAGAAATGATAAAGGTGGCGCGGCACATCATAAGCAGCCCAAAATTCCTGGTAAATTTTTTCGTCGCCGCTTGTATAATTAGGCACTGCGATAAATAATTTGCCATCGTCAGCTAACAAATTCTTGAGTTGCTCAACATACTTATGAAGATCATGCACATGTTCTAATACATGCCATAATGTAATAGCATCAAAGCTTTTAGGTGACAGTAGATAAAGATATTCTGCGTTTTTTAAATCAAGCCCGTAAAGTTCCAATGCCTTTTGGCGGGCGCTTTCATCGGGCTCTATGCCGGTGCTGTTCCAACCAGCCTGTTGCATGTTGTTTAAAAAAGCCGCCGTGCCTGCGCCAACATCTAAAATACTTCCCGTTTTTTTTCCGGTTGCTTTTTCTACCAATTTTCTTTTTTGTACCAGTGTATGCTTCCTTACTTTGTGATAAATGGTATTGATAAGTCCTGTAGAAGTATCGCTATGCGAAATGTAATTTTGAGATTGATAATAGGGGCCTATTTTATCTTCTTCCGGAATGTTCTGAGTGAAACGTTGTGTACAATTTTCGCATTCCCAAATTTCAAATTCTTCTTCCGAAACGGTATGGTCTTTCGCGGTTAAAATAAGATGGATATTCTTATCGCCACAATTGGGGCATGAATCATACACGATCATAATGTTATTTTTAGAGGCAATTTTTCAGAAGTTTAAGATCGTTTTAAACCGGATAGCGAATTCGTTCTGTTCAATATATTACACGATTAATAACCTATGTGACTATAGTAAACCAACGAAAAATATAGATTTTCATTTTTCAAAATGTTTAGTATACTATTGAGGCGCATAGGTAGCGGATGGAGATTGTGACGCCACTTTTTCATGGTTCCCAATTTCGGATACAGAAAATGAATGATTATAGAAATAGAAAATGAGCAAGACTAAAGCAGCAGCTCCAAGTACAAGCGAAACTATTTTCCAGCTATTGTTGGTTACCTTTTCTGTTTCCTCTTCATCTTTGTAGAATTCGCTCATCACAGAGGAATTGGTCTCCCTGTCACCTACCAAAACCTGGTGAGTACTGTTTTTATGAACAACTCTTTCTACAGTAACCGGCCCGAAAAATGAAATAGGTTCGATCCCTTCAAAAATAATACTTCCGGCCTGGTTTGTTTTTAAAATTCCTAAAGAATCCAGTATGATTTCTTTGCCTCCCTGTAGTGTTAACTTTGTTTCGGCGCACCATTCCTTAATTTGCTCCAACGCTTTCTCCGGCCCCACTTTATTTTTATTTGCTACATATCGTATCAATTCGTCTGAGATTCGTTCTTCCCTGGCTTTAAAAATTCTTTCATTTACCGGAGGCAATAATTGTTTATTGGCGATGTCCGATTGCGCTGGATGCTTCACATACTCAAATCGTCCGATGCCTCTAAGTCTGCATTCTTTCGACTGAATAATAAAAGAGGTGATCAATTCCTGCATAGGAGCAAATATCTATATTTTATTTCGAAAGATTTTAAGAAAAGTTCATTTGAGCTTAATTCAATATTCAGACTTTTTATGAAAATAAAACGAGTACTTAAACTTCTTTTTTTAAAAATGAATTAATACGCCACCAATAACCTGGAAACCGTAAACGGGATAATTGTACCAGCGTTGGTATTTGTTGTTGAACAAATTATCAAAATCCAGCCATACACCAATCTTTTTAGTGACCTGGTATTCTGCGCCGGCGCTAAGATCGCTTCCACCCTGGTTGCTAACAGCTCCTGTTTTTGTCCGCGCGCTGGCGCCCGAAAATGCCGCCAGGTCAGCTTTTATTAAAACGTGTTCGAAGGCATTCCAACGGAGAGAGCCGGTTAATTTAAGTGGAAATAGGCCCCAGGCTTCTGCATTATCGCGTAATCCGGTATAGCTGTTCAGATCAACTGCTCCTGTAACTGTAAACTTATCCTGGCTTACAAAATTCAAATCGCCATGGATCTGGAAATTGTTTATTTTACTTTCATTTGAAACAACAAAAGTGTTTCCTGCAAGGGTATCATTGACAAACAAAGGCATGTCAGTGTACGAGATATAAGCAGCCTTGGCGCTGAAGTTGAAATGGTTTCCAAGCGTTGCTTTTATGCCTCCATAATATTGCATCTCTTTGGTATTTTTTAAAAAGGTCGGATCGCTCATATAAGGGTTTTCTTCGCTTAAGCTGCGGAAACTGTTGGCAATATACGTGCCGACCACTCCGGCCTGTATGCTGAGAATGCTTTGTGATAGTTTGGCTTCGCCGTATATATTTGGTAAAATCGCGAGTGCACCATTATTCCAGGTAGGCGATATTCCTGCATGCATCGTAAACCTGTCGCCGTAATAAGTGAATTCGGGAACTAGTTGAAAAAGATTGTTGCTGAAAGATACCGTGTCGCCTTTTATTTTATAATGATTAAAATTGCCTAGTAACGCTACTTTGAATGACACCTTATCAGAGAATCTTTTTTCTGCGGGCAGATTCATGATCAGGTTTGTTTCGCCTGCTTTACTGCCGCGTGCAAATTGATGCACCTCAATATGCGGATTGTAATTAATTCCAAGGTCGTTCGGAACTATATTTCTATAGCCTATATTCACAGAAAAATCCTGGTAGCCACGCGAAATATCGGATTTGCTAAAAGTATTTATTGCATGATTGTATCCGTATTGATAATACTGATGCAGCGCGAAGCCCATACCGGCGTATACTTCATTCTTTTCAGTAAAGAGGCTTCCGGTACCTTTCAAATTTAATTCATTAAAATCCTGGTATTGAATCTTTCCACGTGACGAAATATAATTACCATAAATATTTCCCAGGCTATGTTTACCATCTCCAAAGCTGAAAGCTCCGGATACAAAAGGAGTGGTATTATTTCCAAAACCAACTTTTAACTGGTTTCTGCCGCCAAGATCTAAGGACGTGTCAATATCCAAAGCCAATGGGCTCAAAGCATTTGCCTTATAAGTATAAAACAAACTTTCTGAAGGAATGGAATAATTCAGCCGTGGCCGTGAAGTGTCCGACGTTACAGGCGAAGCATATAAATTAATCTTCACCGTATTCAACAACGAAGGTTTGTAGGCAGACGTAATTTCAATTGTTTGCCGATGCGTTGTGTCCTGGGCATTTGCAATACCAAAGAAAAAGCAAAGTGGTAAAGCAAAAATTAATCCATTGAGAAATGTTGTCATCATCGGTTTATTAAACGTATCGGATTTTTGTTGGTCGTTTCTTTTCAATGTATGTTGTCTTATTTTGATGGTGTTGTTTGTACTTTGGAATGTTGTTGTTCTTCAGTAATCGCAATTGCAAGTTTATCCTGCGCTTCTTTTTTTAAATCAGGGAGCACTGCATTATCTGCTACACTTTTGTAAGTAGCTTTCGCATTGAAATAATCATTTTCTTTAAGATAAATATCACCTAACAAAATGTATGACCTTGTTACCCAGTAATCGTAAGAGCCGGTAACCTTAATCACTTGCATCGCCGCTTTTTCGGCAGTAGGCAGTTGATTGAGGGTGTAATAACAATTAGCTTCTTCGTACCGGGCTTCTGCTCCCCATTCAGATTTATTGATCGCTGCCACTTCTTTGAATGCTTTGATAGCTTCATCGCAATTATTGGCTACTTGCAAAGATTTCCCCAATACCAAATTAGCAATGGCCTTATCATCCAGGCTAATTCCCTTTTTAGTGAGGAGTTCCTTGGCAGTGTTGTTTGCTTGTGTATAATCCTTGGTTTGATAATAGCTTCTTACCAGGCCGCGCAGCGCTTCTAACTGATTATCGGGCGTTGTCGCCAGTCCAAGCAATTTTGAAAAATAGATAGTCGATTGCTTATAATCTTTTAATTCAAAATAATAGATACGTGCCGCCGCGAGTGCAGCCCTTTCGGCATAAGGACTGTTGCCTTGCGCCACCACCGCTTCATAGCCTGTAATTGCTCCCGCGAAATCCTTATTCTTTACGTAACATTCGCTCTTATAAAAATTGGCTTTTAGTGTATAGGCGCCCTGGGGATAAGAAGTGAGGTAACTGTTGAACGCACTGATAGCCCCTGTACAATCATTGTTGCTATATTTTAATTCTGCTGATGCATAAGTCAAAGAATCCGCTTCTGAGATACTAATCACTTTTCCGGTTTTATTTACAAAATCAAGATATTCATTTGGCTTGCCCATTTCTACATAAATATTTTTCATATTGTCAAGAGCTTCGTTCGCTTCCTCCGACTGAGGATAAGTAGTTATCAGCTTTTTATAGTTCGTTAATGCGTCATTATTGTCCCGCATGTTGTAATAGGCGAGGCCCAGTTTCAAATACACTTTCGGAAATTGACCTGAAGCTGAATTTATATTCAATACTTTATTGAGATAAGGAATGGCATCTTTAAAATTTTCCTGCACCATGTAAGCATTGGCAATTTGTAAATAAGCTTCCGGAACAAGGTCGCTTTGAGGGTATCGCTGTACCAGTGTATTAAAGGTTTTAATTTTCTCCGCAGGATTATTAATACCATTTATAAGCGCCACCTGGTACAATGAATAATCTCCTTGTGACAGCCCAAGATTGATTACATTTTGATACATACTTTTTGCCGTGCTGTAATTTTTTTGCATGAAATGACAATCGGCCATGCGTACATAAGCATCCTGCTCCAAAGCGGATGAACTTGCAGAAATAGATGGGGCTACCTGTTTGAAATTTGGAATGGCCTGGTTATAGCTTCCAGTTTCGAGATAGCTGTATCCAAGCACGTACCTGGCATCTTTAGGATTTGCTTCGCCCTGGATACCGCCGAATTGAAGGTAGTCGTTCATGTACTTAATTGCCTCGTCATACCGGGTAAGCCTGTACGAAATTTCTCCCTTCCAGAAATTGGCAAAGGGCAATACCGGACCGGCATTGGGGTCTTTGATAATTTTAGTAAGCAAATCATTTGCCTCATTTAATTTCTGATCGTTGATGTAAGTAGTGGCCTGCCCAAACAAGATTTTTGGATAAATTTTTTGCATCGTTGGCGTTGGCTGTCCTAATGAATTGTACAATGTCAATGCTTCTGCGTAATTATTGGTATTGGCCAAAAGCTGGATCACAATTTCTTTTGCCTCTCCGGCATATTGCGAATTGGGATAGCCTGCAAGAAATTGCTTCATAGAATTTAAAGCTATATCCTGGTAGCCCAACTCGTACGACAGCTTTGCATAATTGAATTTTGATATTTCCTGTTGTTTAGCGTTGCTATTATTATCAGCACCATATAGAAAAGCGTTTCTTGCATTTTCTTTTTGCCCGGTTTTTAAATAAAGGCCTCCGAGAAGATACATGGAATTTTGCCCCAAAGAATCTTTTTCATTACTTAACTGTTTAAACCCTTCGATGGCTTTGTTTACGTTGCCTGCATCGTAGTAGCAATAGCTCAGTTCATACATTACTTCTTTAGAAACTTTATCGCTGCTGTTCACGTACAATTCCAACAAAGGCAATGCTTTTGAAAACTCTTTTTTCTCAAAATATATCTGCCCCAAAAGTAAGCTTACATCTTTATTGTTGGCGATGTCCGCCTTGCTTAGGTGACTTTGACCATACTGGAGTGCCTTGTCTTTATCGCCCTGGAAATAATAGATCTGCGCGATGTAAAACGGAACCAGTTCGCTGTATTTGGGAACAGATTCTACTTTTTGAAAAGCTGAAAGTGCCTCATTATAATCGCGATCCTTGTAACATAAGTATCCATAATAATAATTTGCATCATTATAATATTTATTACCAGGCAGTTGGTGAATTTCGTTGAATAAAGGTTTGGCCTTGTCAAACTGGTGTGTATTAAAATAAGAATAAGCCAGTTCAAACTTTGCATCGGCAATTTCTTCATTGCTTAAATTATCATAGCCTGCCTTTTCGTAATAAGTCACCGCATCGGTATAGTCGTTTTTACTAAAATAATATTGCGCCAGGTAAAAACTCATCAACTGCTGCCGGGGTATGTTGAGAGCCGATGCAATAAATCGTTTAGCATCTTCCGCAGCTATGTCGTGGTCCAACTTCAGTTCGCATACGATCGTATAATAAGCCACATCCTGATTAAGATACGAATGACTGCTCGTGGTATTATCCGGATACTTATCCACTAAGGGTTTTAGCAGGGGATAGGCGATACTATACTGGCCTTTGATAAAATAATCTTTCGCATCTTTAAAACTTTTTTCAGGATCCGTCACGTTATAGTTAGGCTGAGCAAAGCATGAAGCGGACATAAGAAAAAATAGTACCGGGAGAAAAAAACGCGTCATCAATATTATGATTTTATTTTTCATGATTGAATAAATTACAACACACCATTCAGGTTTAAAAACCTATTTTTTATGCTGCACAAAAGTACAAACACCATTCCGTAATTGCTTTTCAAAAGATCGCAAGTCCCAAAAATATTTGAATGCAATGAAAAACAATTTAAATTGCGCCAATCTTTAGTTAATACAATTGTAAAATAAATTATGAGTAAATTACTTTCTACAAAATATTCCAATGGCGCTTTCAATTTTGGTATGCTTGTATTGCGTGTAGCATCAGGGCTTTTGCTGGCTCATCACGGGTATCAGAAGCTGATAAAATTCAATACCCTACGATATTCATTTGTGAATTTTATGCACATGGGCTCTACGTTGTCTTTGGCCCTGATTACTTTTGCTGAATTGGTCTGCGGAATTCTTGTGATGCTGGGTCTGTTTACAAGGCTGGCATGTATCCCTATCATCATCGGAATGGGCGTGGTAGTATTTGTGGCTTCAAACGCTAACATATTTGCCCAGGGCGAAAGAGGCATGATATACCTGGCCGCCACAGTCGCTATTCTGTTTTGTGGCCCGGGGAAGATCAGTCTGGATGGGATGATGGGGAAATAGGGACAGGGGGAATTTTTGGATTCGCAATTTGCATAGGATATATTTCGTAAATTTGGGTATATGAAAAACGATAAGAAATTATTTGAAAGCTTGCGCGCCAAAGATCTGATTGGTAAAGACCTATATAAGATCGTTACAGATGATGACTATGAAGGTTCAACCTTGGGAATTATTGCGGGTGCGGCCTTGCATGCTTCCGTTGAAGCTTTTGAGAGGGCAAAAGAAACGAATCTACCCTTAGTGATGAAAGAAAATAATCAGCTTATCGAAATAGGCCCTGATGGGACAAGGAAAGTCATAAAATCATTTCTGAAAAATAAAAATAACATCTCCGAAAAAAATATTGTTCCATAGCATGGCTCAAAAACGAATGAGAATCTTCGCTGGGCCAAATGGTTCGGGAAAGACCACCTTGATAAATGAATTGAGAACCGTTGTTCCGTTTGGCATTTATTTAAATGCTGATGATATTGAAAAGTCAATAAATGAATTAGGCTACTTTAATCTTAGTGAGTACAAAATTTATTTGCAGACATCAGATATTCAATTATTTTTTAAATATTCCGATTTTTCACCGAAAAAATTAAATAATGAAAATCTTTGGAAACACCTTATTATTTCTGACAGCAAGATAATGCTGACAGACGGCTTGAAAATCAACTCTTACCTCGCAGCTGATATCGCTAACTTTTTGCGTGAATCTTTATTGGAAAAAGACATTTCGTTTTCTTATGAAACTGTTATGAGCCACACAAGTAAATTAGATTTTATCAAAAAAGCATCCACAAAAGGTTTTCGTATTTATCTCTATTTTATTGCAACGGAAGACCCGGAAATAAATATCAACCGGGTGAAAATAAGAGTTGCTCAAAAAGGACATCCTGTCAATTCAGAAGTCATTAGAAGTCGCTATTACAGAAGCCTTGAAAATTTAAAAGCGGCGATTTCCTTAAGTAACCGGGCATACATTTTTGATAATTCCGGAAAAATAATAAAACTCATTTCCGAAGTTTCAGAGGACAAACAAATAAATAGAATAGACAAAGAATCATTGCCTGATTGGTTTATGCAATATTTGAATGAATAAAGTTTTTTTCCAAAAAAAATGTACACTTCCAAAACACAAATACGAATTCATTACGCACTTACCGATCAGATGGGCGTGGTGTATTATGGTCATTATGCGCAGTTGTATGAAATAGGAAGAACCGAAGCGTTGCGTAGCCTCGGTTTGACTTATAAAGAAATAGAAGCTTCCGGAATTCTGATGATGGTTACAGAAATTCACAGCAGGTTTTTGCGTCCCGCGTTATATGATGATTTGATCACAGTAAAAACTACAGTAAGAGAATTACCGCTTCACCATAAGATCATTTTTCACAGCGAAATATTTAATGAGAATGAAAAACTGTTGAATGCAGGAGAAGTAACTTTATATTTCGTGAATGCCAAAACCATGAAGAAGACCGGCATGCCTGAAAGCATAAGAGAAAAATTAGTTGGTTTTTTTATCTGACGGCCCCGCCTGATAAAAATCTTTACAGTAAAACAACAAAAAAGGAGGATTTTTATTTACTTAAAAAGTTTTTTTCCACGTTGATTCTATTGTTATTTTCTATATTCAGTTGCGCCTTCTTAAACATCTTTTACCACTGTATTTACGATCTTTCTCATTGCACAATAAGAGATGCCTTCAACACCGTGGGTGTTTCACCGGAGCCCGGGCCACCCCAATCTGTTCATCGCCATTTTGAATACGCAGTAATTTGAAATGACCTTTTTCACAAGTGCCTTCTTCCACTTGTCCGTATTGCCACGCCTTGCCGGCATTGCCGCCAGTAGGCTCAAAAGTAATATGACAGCCTGTGCCGATCAGTATAAATTCGTTTGCGCCCTGCTCAATAACCATCAGTTTTCCAGTAGGATTTGTGTTTATGGGCGAGTTATCCAACTATTCATTCGTAAGCATGAATGAATAGCTGATGCAGTGAAGAAAGGAATAAGAAGGTTTTTTATTTTTCTTTAAAATCTCTCTATCCCGTAATTGTTGGTGTGGTAGAATGATTATTTATTAAACTTAGCCTTCCTGCGCCACTAACTTTAGTTAAAGTATCAGTTGCAAGATCACTTGGGTTGGATATGATTGAACCATTTAATGTTATGGAATCTAATGTTGTCGTCGTATTATTCCCTGCGTTTTACAATAGGATAGACTATGACATTATTGCTCTGAGACAATGCAAAAATGTTAACCCACGAACCCGTTGGACTAAATGTTATAGAACTTATTAGTTTCGATGGATTTGTTATAATACTGTCCTCCGCCATAGACCAATAATCGCTTTCTATTTTGCCACTGTTATCAACCCGACCCAATTTTGCTATAGCATTTATACCGCAAGTAGTGCAACCCCAATCGGGGACTGATAAGACACCATTATCATGAGAAGCATCGCTATAGTTTACCTGATATCCTAAATTGCAGTTACCAGAATTAAGCAATAGCATTACTTTTTCTGTATTTACTGAGGTAGTTAATGTAAGGGTTCCTGTTTGACCAGAATTCAAACGAAGCGTGTTGTTTGAATTGTATGGTTGCATTTGATATAATGTGTTGCTCTGACTAATTATTTTACCATCCGCCGGTAAACCAAACTGAACTGGCAGAGGGGTTGAGGTCGTTGAAAACCCCTTAACATAGAATGAGAAACCATAACCATCTATACTGTTATTCCTTAACGTGGAGACTGTACCTTTTAAAACCGGATCAATAACTCCATCATAGTTATAGCCTGTAGCATCAATAACATTGTTCTGTTCTACAACTATTGTAGTGGTGACGTTTGTAACTAATCCATTCCCGTCTGTTGCTTTTAGGTTAAATAGGTATTTGCCTTTTGATAGTCCTGTTACGGTCGTTTTTAAAGAATTGGGGCTTGTAATAGTTGCACTTCCTCCGGATACTTTTGTCCATTCATGACTTACTATTCTAGTATTAAACGGAGTCGCAGTACTCGTTAATGTAGCAGACGTAGTTGGCAAAACAACTATCTGGTCTGTACCCACTTTAACTAATGGTGGTGAAGTTGTAAGTACATATTGCTTAAAACTTTCAGTAATTAAATTGAACGATCTATTTCTTGAATGATTTTCCGGATCAGTTATCCTTTTACCATAATCATATAATGTACCAAATTTACTGTAGTCAGAAAAATCGTTCCAAGGAGTACCTCCTATCTTTCCAGTATCGATTATCAGCTTTTGCACACCATCTATATCTAGTTTTACAAAGGCCGGGTGATTTTTATAACCATATCCCTCGCGTATTGTTATTCGTATAGTGTGCGATCTATTAACCCAATCTTTATACTTCCCTACTAAAACAGTTGCTTCTCTGCTAAAGGTCGAATCATTTGAGTATAATATAAATGTTATTGAACTGTCCCCGTTTAGTCCAAATCCTAAACCACTACTTTGATTAGAACTATTTGAGTGTATTTGAAATATTGTCCCAATACCGTCATTTCTGTTGTGCATATATAATGGTTGATTAGGATAATATCCTTTCCATTCGAACATTAAAATTTTATTTGTATCAATGATAGTACTTGGAGCATCAATCTGAATTTCTGCTCTTGCAAAATCGTCTGTGGGCGCCCTATAGCCGTCACGTATTTGAGATCTTATTTTACCTCTCAGGTGGTCAATCATTAATCCATTGGTTCTATCTCTGTACAAGTTCCATCTCTGTCCATCTGCACCTTGCATTTGCGAGTGGACTGCATTATTTGTGAGAAAATAGTTAGTAGTATCACCTCTCCAGTTTATTGTATGTAGTATAGCTGGATCAGATAAATTCAGAAACCTATGCAAAGTAGCATAAGCAGGTGGAGCATCAACATCCACTCTAACTACTACAGAATCCGTTTTTGTGGTTGCTCCCTTAGTCGCGGCTATTTCAAAATAAAAAGTTCCTGGAAGAAATCCCGTTACTGTTGTTGTTTTTGATGTGGGCGATGAGATAATTGCACCACTCATAAAATCAGTGGATATTTCTCTCCACAAGAACGAAGTTCCGGTACTTGCACTACCATTAAGCGTTGCCGTTGAGGTTGAAGTCAAATATATTGTAACATCCCTTCCTGCATTAGCTGATTGAGCCTTTGCGTTTATCGTGAATATAGTAAATAATACTATGGTTAATTTTCGCATCTCTTGGTTGTTTCACCTAAATACAAGATACATTCCTTTTTGCTCATTGTATATAATATCTACGCAGTTGTACCCATTTGGTAAAGTAGTTTAGGCATCACTCGTGATCGCGACAGGTAACGCAGTAAACGAAGTAATTTCAGGAGCGCATGAATAAAAAATCAGAGCCAAAAATAAGCATCGTGACATGTCGGTTACCAATGATATTTTTTGGCTCATACTCATTTTATGAAGATACATACAAAATGATTTTTTAAATAGAATAATAAATTTTCGTTTGAGGAATTCTTAACTCTTAAAAAAGTTTCCCCAACAAAACCCTTTTAGAATATTAATAAATGCTTTCCTGGATTTCGATTTGTGAAGTGAACTTTGCAAAAGTTTTCTGAGTTATCGTCGGCCCGCATGAAAGGATAGGGAATGCAGTAAAGCAAGGAATAAGGAAGATTTTTATTTTGACGCGTAAACTTTCCAAAAGTTTTCAGAACATACTCTTATCCTATATTCGCAAGACTGATTATTATTAACGGATAAAGGCAGTTTTGTTTTGATCCGGTAGGTTGACCATGGGCTCTCTTCCCCAAAATTGATAGTTTCTATCTGTATTATTTATGTTTTAAAAAAAATATATTTTATGCATAGGTGTAAACTTGTTTGAAAACGAGGTTGGCGGAGACGCTTAAAAAACTTTAAATCTATTAGCTGGTTTCTATTTATAATACAGAGAAACAAATGGTAAAAAGCAAAAGAAAAATCCTTTTTATGCCCCATTTGCTCTGCATTGGATGAGATTCGCAATCTCTCTCATCGTCTTGCTCCTGCCTTTTTTTGATGATTCCACATTAGAAGAATCATTCAAAAGATTATTAAATACATATACCATAGAGGGAGAGATGGAAATCGTTTTCAACATTGAAGAGGCAGTTAAGAAATATCCTTTAAGCCGCGAGCTTCAGTTAAATCTTTACAGGATTTTGCAAGAGGAATTAAAAAATATTCTAAAGTATGCAAAAGCAAGCGTTGTAGAAGTAGACATAATCATTTATAATAATAAATTGATAATGAAGATTGTTGATAATGGTATTGGGTTTAAGATTGATTCTGTTAAAGGTGGTATTGGCATGTCAAATATGAAACGGCGGGCAGAATTATTTTCGGGCAACTTCGAAGTCGATTCATCTCCCGGTAATGGTTGTACAATACTAATAGATATTCCTTTGCAAAAAACAGCGGTATTGGAATTAATACCCGTTTAATTCAATATCAATATTACTTCCCCTTATAATTTATTTTTAAAAAACATGTTCAAGATTAGTCTTGCTTTGATACCTGACTGAACAACGCAGATGGGTACACTAAATTTCGAGGAAAAAGAATGCGGCAATCTTAGTGGCTGAATACGCCAGGTAATGATAGCACCACCGGCTATATTTAATAACGGACTGCCAGTAAACCAACAAATACCAGGGATTCTTATTTGCTGCGTTCAACTCATAAGTGCAACGCGCTACCTTTCAATCGTGAAAATACTTCATTAGGAGATAAGGTACGTATGGCGTCAGACCGCTGTTTGTCGCTTATCCACAGTCTGACCTTCGGTGCCGACCGCTACCTTTGATTGAATATGTTGAAGGTGACAAGACCAGCAACAACGAAAATAGAAATGTTTTTCAGCGTTATTTTATGAAGAAGGAATTGATACATTTGGTTTATTAACTCACTATAATGACTGAATATGTTGTTGGTTACAGGACCAACAACGGAGAAAATTATATCCTGTCATTGCTTCGTAAATGTTACAATAAAGGAATCGCCAGCTTTCATATAGTCGGATTGGGTAACGGTGAATCCCGAGCAATCAAAAGAGGTGATAGTACCTGTATCTTCACCGGCTTTTAGCGTCTTGCCACTTAGAGACCAGATGGCTGTGTTGTCATCTGTAGGGTCACACTTTACGCCAGCATCAGTGTAAACAAACGTATGGTCAGATTTATAGGTTTCTAAATCGTCCAGGTTACAAGCTTCAGCGAATGACGAAACATCCACTTCTGGTGATGAAGCAGTCTCTTTGTATGTTACTGTACCGATTTTGTAAGTGCCCACCAGGCTGGCTTCGCTGAGCGTACAATCTTTGTTATCGTCATTTTTTTTGCACGAAAAAAGTGAAGTTGCTATTAAAGCAATAATAACATACCGGGAAAGTTTCATAAGAGTTGGTTTTATTATTAGATTAGTTGGGTATACAATGATAATGTAATTTTTTACTATTGTCACATTATGGTAAATTTTCAATTTGATAAACGGCCACTTCTTTGTTTTATTTTGCAAACAAGCTAAATAAACATATCGTGTTAATGTTGTTTTACTGTGGCGATTGTTTCATTCTTTACAGTCTGGTGATCACCAACTTTTTTTTCATTTATCTTTGTTTAAAAATTACTAAATGAATAACGAATTATTAATAAAGATGATTACGGATAAGTGGCAGGGACAAGTGATTGCCACCAACAAAATTTTTGATAACTTATCTGATGAAGAGTTACTACAAGAAGTTGCGCCCGGCAGAAATCGCGGGATCTATTTATTAGGCCATTTAACAGCAGTGCACGATTTAATGTTGCCATTGCTTCGTTTTGAGGAAGCCAAATACCCTGAACTGCAACCCATATTTTTAAAATCACCTGATAAAGCTGTTGACGTAATTCCTTCAGCGCTTCAATTGAGACAACAATGGAAAGAGGTGAATGAAACTTTATCTAATTATATCAAAAATTTACCGGCTGGTGATTGGTTTACACGTCATTCAAATATTTCCGAAGAAGATTTTATAAAAGAGCCGCATCGCAACAGGCTGAATGTTTTATTAGATCGCACCATTCATCTCAGCAATCATCGCGGACAATTAATCTTGTTGAAAAAGAAAGTTTAATTCATCCATTCAATCAATCTTTTTCTTTTTAAGTTAGCCGCAATGTTGTAAGGCATTAAGCGCTTGCCATTACCAATGATTTGGTTAATGGTCTTACAGGTATTAGAACTTCTGAACACGCGGGGCTCCCTGAGGGAAACTCGGCTGGGACTTAATAATTTTAAGTTTGGAATAACTGTCTTAAAGGTTGTAAACCTTTAAGACAGTTAGAAATGCACCCACCGAATTTAATTTCAATTGTGCACGGTTATATATCTTTACCCCGGTTCAAATGGAAATTAAATCAAAAGGAACAAACCAAAACATGTTTAAAAAGTTCATCTTCCTGGAATGGAAATCGTTTACACGATCCGCTGCTTTTAAAATGAATCTATTCCTGAAGATTGTATTGGGCCTGGTGGGGACTATTTACACGGTCATTCTTTTCTTCCTGGGCGTAGCAGCATTTTACCTCCTGAAAAAAAAATCTCTTGACCCTTTATCCACTATAAACAAATATTTAATCTACTGGTGGCTGGCCGATTTGATGTTCAGGTATTTTTTGCAAAAGTCTCCTGTAATGCGGGTGAAACCTTTCTTAACCCTGCCCTTAAAAAAGGGAAAGATCATTTCTTTTTTATTGGGAAAATCAGCCATTTCTTTTTTTAATATTTACCCGGCTTTTTTCTTTTTGCCATTCACGATTGTGCTCATGACAAACGGCTATTCCGTCATCGGAGCGCTATCCTGGCATTTAGCTATCGTAGCTTTGGTATATGCCAATAACTATTTGAATCTTTTGATGGACAACCTCGATCGGTTGTTCATAGGCGTGGCGGTGGTATTACTTTCTTTTGCAGCATTGCAGTATTTTGGCTACCTCGATATCACCGTTTATACAGCACCTGTTTTCCAAGCCTTCTACAACTGGCCCGTAGCAGGTTTTCTGATGTTGCTTCTTCCTGTTTTTCTATATTCCTATTGCTTCAGGTATTTTAAAAATATCCTGCGTACAGACGAAGCGGTGCAGGCCAAAGTGCAGGATGTGAAAACTGAAAATTTTACCTGGTTAGAAAAATATGGATTAATGGGTACTTTCTTAAAGAACGACATTAAATTAATTAAGAGAAACAAGCGCTCACGGTCTACTGTTATTGGCAGTCTTTTATTCTTATAGGTATATACGTTTAGTCCGCCCAGTTTTTTATTCTTTGTCTCCAATTCTCTTTGGGTTATTTTTCACCATTCTTTCGATTAGTTTGTGA
>Ga0207933_1000812_pt1 | contig 27453 bp, 30 predicted proteins | sample NGESurdeep092012_4_FD_184488 | JGI IMG/M metagenome (GOLD analysis project Ga0207933, IMG submission 184488) | Arctic peat soil microbial communities from Barrow, Alaska - NGEE Surface sample F53-3 deep-092012 (SPAdes) | ecosystem: Environmental > Terrestrial > Soil > Wetlands > Peat ... | reverse complement strand
CTGGTCAGCTTCGAGAAAACCGAAGCCAGCTACGTCGCTCTGCTTTCCTTGGCCGCAGCCTTGATCTGTTGGAGACAAACTATTACTATTTACGGATAAGCTCTAAGTCCACTATTTTGCGCGAAACGACACTAAGTGGCACACAAACGCATCAATTTGCGCAAAAACGTCACTTTAGGACGCCATGTGGCATATAAAAGTGAGCCACATCATTTCACATTTCGTCTCGAAATTCAAAGCCCTCCACAGGCAAGTCCAACAAACTAAAGAATCAAGACCGTTTATAGCTAAGCGCAAGAAGCTGCTGCATAGTTTCTTCGGACGGAGAAGCATCCCACAGCGCGGCGGCGATAGAAGGCGCGTCGCGGTTGTGGTCGAGCTGCGCGATCAGCCAGTTGCTCGCTTCGGGCAGGCGGGTGGAGGCCATCGCGGCGATGATGGCCTGCCGGAAGGCCGGCTCACGCGCGGTCTCGTAAGCGCGCTGCAGGTGGGGAATCACTACGGGAGAACGGTGCTCGGCGAGGACGAAGGCCGCTTCGGCGGCAAGGTCGTCCTGCTGCGGAAGGAACGCTGCGACCCATTCCAGCGCCGGATCTCCATCCAGATGAAGCACGCCGGCGAGGCAGGCGGCGAGGACTTCGGGTTCGTCGCTGCCTAATTCAGTGCGAAGGCGCAGCAGCAGCGCGGAAGAATCCGACCCAACCTGCTCGATGGCGCGGGCGGCGTTCACGCGGACGGTAGTGTCCTTATCGGCAAAGAGTGGTGTCAGATACCGCAACAGCACAGGCGACGAGAGTTCGCGGCATTGCACAAGAGCCAGCGCACAGGCCCCGCGAAGAGCGCCGGCGGAGTCGGATGGTCCGCCCCAGGTCGGCTCGTATTGATGGTGCCGAACGCCTGAAAGAAAAAGCTCGGGCTCCTGCGCCTCGAAGGCGGCGAGGGTTTTTGCGAGGTCGTTTTTGGCCCAGCATTGAGGGTCGGTTTTTACCGCGTCGTTGGGTGGCATGAAGCGCGGAAAGGCGGCGACGAGGTCGGGGAGCAGCGACGTGAGTTGCAGCTTCAGCGCATGGCGCGCGGCTCGGGAGACGACCAGATTGCTGCGGTGGGTGAGGGCTTTACGCAGGATGGGAAGCGCTGCTTCGGGCGAGAGGTCGGCGGCGGCGTTGACCGCGGCGAGCTCGGCGTCGAAGTTTTTTGCGGCGGCCATTAGTAGAGAGGGACGGTGGGATCGATGGCGCGGGACCAGGCGTCGATGCCGCCGGCGACGGATTGCGCCTTGTCGTAGCCCTGATTGCGGAGCCAGGCGGTGACGGATAGCGAGCGAGCGCCGTGGTGGCAGAGGACGGCGACGTGCTGCTCTTCGTCGAGCTCCTGGTGGGCGCGGCCGGGGACGTCGCCCATAGGCATGAGGATGGCGTCGGGGATGTGAGCGGTGTCGAACTCCCACTGCTCGCGGACGTCGAGGAGGATGGGCGGGTTGTCGGTGGCGAGGAGTTGCTGGAGTTGGTCGACGGAGATTTCGTAGTCCATAAACTTAAGAATACAACCTAGGCTTTCCTTGCATCGAAGGACTTCCTTTGCTTACGGAGTTCGAGAACCAACGGAAGTGATGAACAAGCAGCCACTGTACTGCCAAAAGAGCTAGCATTCAGAAATGATTGCGGACGACACAAAAGCGCTGTGTTTAGAAGATGTTGAATTCATCACGTCTGAGATTAAACGGCTGAGCGATCTTTCTGTACACGGGAAGAGTTTCAAAGAAATCTATGGCGAAGGACATTCAGGCGTTATCGAATTCTCGGCCGTTGTGAGAGATGAGTCGACCGGTCTTGAGTTGCGATGCGGTCGAAAGGCGCGCAATCGATTCAGGGCAATAGCGAGTCGTCTAATCCATCCGCTGGATGATGCGAGGGCATGGAATCCTGATGCCCTTGATGATTATCTTCATTCGACCTTCTTGGGCTTCATGTTGGATGAGAGCTACTCTCATGAGGCGGACAGAGTATCCGCATGGGTGGAAGATGCTATTCGACAGGTGCGATTCCAAAATCGTGAGGCTGTCCACTATATCCCGTGCGTGGCGCTCGGCTTAGGCGATAGGCAAACCTATCGATTTGGCCCTATCACTTTCGTCAAGAAGGCGCTTTTTCTTAAAGAAAATTCCCAAGCGATCGAATTTTATGAAACCGCGCGTGACCGTTTGAGTGAGCGTGCCCGGCGAAATGCATCGCCTAGCCAGCAGCACTGCTGGCAGGCCAGTGACGATTCTAAAAAGATCGGAGTGCTTGACGCCTTCAATCGATTTGCGGACGGTATGGGCTGGATTGCCGCAGTTCCAGTCGGGCGGTGTGACCACTCATTATCCGAGGAGAGAGCGGAGATCGCGTTAAGGATATGCCTTGCCTCAATGAAGCTCCTGGTAGAAGGGAAAGAAGGGGCTGACTTGCGAGCTTCCGATGATCCATCCCAGCCGAAGGCCAAACATCGATTGAGCAATATCGGGAGAAGAAAATTCAGAACAACCGGAAATATTCAATTTGGACTGCCAACGGTACCTGCGGACTGGGACACTCAAATTCTGCTTGACGCGGGCCCCATCGTTGCAGTTTGTAGCTTGCTTATTCAGCAGGCGTTGGATGGAGTTAGGCGACCTTTCGCGTTTGAAATCGCTCTGAGATCACTAACGTGGTATGCAGATGCCATTTCAGATCTAAACGACGAAACACAGCTAATCAAATGCGTGACTGCGATTGAAAGCTTGGTCCTTCCCACAGATAGGGCTGCTAGAGCTGCGGTCATAATCAGGGGCTCGCTTTTGGCGCAGCGACCTGATTGGGAAGCGAAGAGATGTGCGGCGCTAGCTGACGAACTATACGCAGTGCGTAGCAATTTGGCACATGGAAATGTAGAGTTGTTGTCTTCGAGAAGGCCTGGGCTAAATCGTGAGGCGCTTGATTTTGCCAAAGGAGTGATTTGCAGGTTCTTTTCTATCTGTAGCGAGTTGAGGCCACTTGGCGCAAATGTCGAAGGCACAAAAGCTGAATTACTTCATTATTATTTCCGACTCTATGGACGTTTTAGTGTGCAGATTGAGGAAATAGTGACGCACTATGATCTCGGTAAGCCTTGGAAGAAGCTACAGTCTCAAAGATAGATAGCCCACTTCATTCGGAAATATTGTTTGCCTGACAAACGATACCCCGCTCTTCGCAAAGTCGCGAAGGATGGGCCACCCGATTTGTGCGGCTGCGAAAAAAGCAGATCCTCCGCCTACGGCGAAGGATGACAACTCAAAAAATCAAGTTTTCTTGTTCGCATTCTGGACGTGGCGATCCGTTGGTAGCGAAGGCCCAGGTGTGGCTGAGTGCAAAGTTGGCGATGGAGCAGCAGAGAATCGCGATGACGTTCGCGACCAGCACAGGCAGGTGTGCGGTGTGGACGAGGAGTCGCATGAGGGCGAGGTTTCCGGCGAGCGAGACGAGGCCGTTGGAGAGATGGAAGCGGAGGAGCTGCGAGAGGAGTGGGGTGTGGTGGCGACGGTCGCTCCAGGTGTAGTGGATGTGCCAGACGAAGTTGTGCAGGACGGCGAGTTCGACGGCCACGGCGGAAGCGATGAGGTAGTGGCCGGGGGCGAGGTGGTTGAGCAGGGCGAGAGTGGCGAGTTGCAGGGCCATGCCCATCGCTCCGACGAGGTTGAATTTGAGCCAGCGGAGGAGTGGGTTCATGGGAGCGGCTCTTGTTGATAGAGTTCGGCGGTGTGGCGGATGGTGATGACGATGGCGAGGACGAACATGCTGGCCGCACCGATGGCTCCGCCGATGTCGAAGAGGAGGAAGCGGTGTCCGAGGATCGTGGCGTGGGGGTTGCGGAGTGCGGCGAGGTTGCCGAGGATGAGGAGGATGCGGAGTTCGGTGGGGCCGAAGAGTCCCTGGGAGAGCTCGAAGGTGGAGAGAGTGTAGGTGGCGAGGTAGCTTTCGGCGGAGAGGATGAGGAAGGCGATGAGCATTGCTATGGCGGTTTGCCAGTGGAGGAGGCCGGAGCAGGCGAGGCCGCACATCAGGGCGACCGCGCCGAAGACATCGACGATGTGGTCGACATAGAAGCCGTAACGCGGGCGCTGCTGCTGGCGGACGCGGGCGAGCGTGCCATCCAGGCTGTCGCCGAGCCAGTTGAGGATCAGGCAGACGATAACGGCGAGGAGTGCGAGGCGGTTGTAGCGGGCGAGGGCGTAGGCGATGCCGGCTCCGATTTGCGCGGTGAGGCCGAGGAGGGTGAGTTGGTCCGAGGTGAGCCAGGTAGGGGCGTGTTCCGCGAGGTAGTGGAGGACGCGCTTTTCGATCGAGGCGGTGAGGGAGCGGTTGATGCGGCTGGCGGTGGTGAAGTTTGTGATTGGGGTAGCGCTCATGGTTGGTCCTTTCTATTTGCGGAGGGCGTTGCAGGCGGAGCGGAGGGTGAATTCGAGTGATTCGCGGGGGACGGATTCGACGAAGGGGCGGACTGCCCAACCGAGGCCGCGCGGGATGGAGCGGGAGAGGGAGACGGATTCGATCTGCATGGTTAGGCCGCCGTCGCGCTGCTCGTAGCTCCAGTAGGTGTTCTGGCGCCAGAGGAAGCCGTGGGACTCGGCTGCGGTGAGGGAGTGTTCGGCCGCAGTCTCGGCCGCGTCGATTTCGGAGATGTTCGTGCTGCGCGAAATGCTGTAGCCGTGGCGGAGGTCGAGGTGGGCGAAGTCGACGTCGTAGGTGGTGTCCATGACGACGGTGATGATGTGGTGCTGGCGCACTCGCATGAAGGCCTGGAGGCGGTCGTCGTGCTGGGTGAGGGTTTTGGCCTGGAGGACTTCGGGGGAGAAATGCCGGGGGTAGGAGTTGAAGTCGCGCATCAGGCGCTCGAAGTCGGCGGCGGTGGCTCCGGGGACGAAGGCGGTGCCGCGCCAGTGGTGGAGGATGGCTCCGGGGATGGCGGGTGGGGTGAGTTGCTCGATGACGAGGTCGTCGCTGTGGGAGACGTTTGCGGGGACGAGGAAAGTGTTGGGGGAGCGGTGCTGCTGGGCGAGGCGGCCTTCGATGCCGGCGGCGTAGGTGTTGAAAGCGGTGAGGGCTTCGGCGGAGGGTTGGGCGGCGCAGGCTGGGACGGTCAGGAGGAGCAGCAGAGTGTAAAGGATGCGGTCGTGGCGCTTCATGGATTGCAGCTTGCACCCAGGTGCGGCGCGAGGCAATGGACGGAAGCTCACTTATGGGTTATGGGTTCCTCACGGTGTAAGTGTCTTTGGTTTATAGAGTTGCTGGGAGTTGTCCATTGCGGCTTTGCGGTCTCGCATACACTGGGCGGAGATATGGCAGACGAACGGACAGATCGGCGGTATCGCTTTGGGGTGTTTGAGGCGGACGGTGCGGTGGGAGAACTGCGGCGGCAGGGCGTGCGCGTGAAGCTGAATGCACAGCCGTTCCAGGTGTTGTGCATGATGCTGGACCGGCCCGGCGAGCTGTTGACGCGGGAGGAGATTTCGCGCGAGCTGTGGCCGGATGGAACGTTCGTCGACTATGAGCACGGGGTCAACTCGGCGGTGAACCGGATTCGCGAGGCGCTGGGGGACACGGCGAGCAATCCGCGGTTTGTGGAGACGCTGGCGCGGAGGGGGTATCGGTTTGTGGCTCCGGTGGAGAGGATTGGGGCGGCGGTGGCGGAGGTTGCCGAGGAACGGAAGGCTGGGTTGCTGGATCGGGTGCTGGCTTCCGAGGAGGAGCTGCCGAAGGTTTCGTATCGGGTGGTGCAGACGCTGTTTGTGCTGCTGCAGTTGATGTATGTGGGGTTCTATGTGGGGGCGCTGGCAAACCTCGCGGAGATTGAGGACCTGTTGTCGGCGCTGCCGCGCGCTTCGTTGATCTTCGTTGCGATTGTTGTGAGTGCGGCGTTGCTGATTCCGGTGCGGGCGTTTGTCATTTCGATGATGGTGCTGCATGCTCCGCGGGCGCGCGAGAAATTTTTGAAGCTGTGGCGGGTGTTGGCGGTGGCCGATGCGGTGTGGGCGCTGTCGCCGTTTTTACTGCTGCACCACATCAATTATGGATTGGCGGTGGCTTGCATGGCGCTGCTGGTTTATTCGCCGTTTGCACAACGGTCGCTGGTGTTGATGGGGGCGGGTTCGAATGCGACAGGTTGAGCTGAAGACGAGGGAGAGCGGGTTGATATCAGTTATGAGCTGTGAGTTTCGAGTTATGAGGGTGTGGTTTGTGGCATTGGTGGTGGTTTGCGTTGCGGTGGGTGCGAGTGCGCAGACGGCGAAGGCGCGCGCGAGCGTTGCGGCGGCGGATGTGCAGCGGTTTTACGATCCGGCCACGGGGCTGTTTTGTTCGGGGACGGGGGATTGCTGGTGGTACTCGGCGAATGAGTTGACGGCGCTGGTCGACTACTCGATGCGGGTGAAGTCGAAGGACGCTGCGACGGTGGTTGCGAATACGTTTGAGAAGGCGGGTTTTCGCGGGCCGCAGAAGGATGCGCTGGGGCCATTTGTCGATACGTGGACCGATGACGATGGATGGTGGGGGTTGGCGTGGGTGGATGCGTATGAGTATGCGAAGGTCTACGATCCGGGCCATGCCGAGCGGTATCTGACGCTGGCGAAGAATATTTTTGCGTACATGGCCGCGCAGTGGGAGACGGGTGACTGCGGCGGTGGGCTCTGGCAGAATCAGAAGCCGACGCATACAAAAGATGCGATTGCGAATGAGGTGTTTTTTAGTCTGGCGACGGGGCTTTATAGGCGGACTGGCGACAAGCAGTATCTGGATTGGGCGATGAGGGAGTGGAAGTGGTTCGACGGGACGGGGATGGTGAATGCGGACCATTTGGTCTACGACCATTTGTCGGGGAGTAAGTCGGCGCATCCGTGTACGGCGCAGGGCCGCGAGTTCTGGACGTATAACCAGGGGGTCGTGCTGGGTGGGTTGACGGATTTGTACGGGATTTATAAGACGCGCGACCCGAAACTAGCGAAGAGTTTGCTGGCGCGGGCGGTGGAGATTGCAGATTGCGTGGTGGACAAAGGGTGTGGAGGGAATACAGCGATTTCGAAGTTTCCGCTGTTGGATGCGAAGGGGATTTTGATGGAGGCTTGCGGGACGAATCCTTGTACGTATGGGCCGGCGTATCAGTTCAAGGGGATCTTTGTGCGGAACCTTGCTCGGTTGAATGAGGTGGCGGGAAAATACACGGGGTTCCTCGCGGCGAATGCGGCATCGGCGTGGACGCAGGACCGGGATGATGAGGGATTGTTTGGGTTTTATTGGGATGGGCCGTTTTATTTGCCCGGGGGTGGCAAGGGCGCGGTGCAGGGTGTTGCGCTGGATTTGATGAATACGCAGGTGCGGTAGGGCGGGTTGGGTTCCAGCTTCGAGCTACGAGGATTGGAGTTTCCGATGGAGTGTGGGCACTCCTGAACCCCACGTATCGGAAGCGACCGGCATCGCGCAGGTCAAGATCATTTCTGCTCTTGCTTGGTAGCTTCCGTAGTTTCGGCTTGATTGAGGGCTTGCTTCGCGTGAACGAAAGCGGCGGTTGCGGTTTGAAGGCTCAACTTCGCTGCCTTGTTTCCAAAGGCCCTGGTCTCTTCAGCCAATATGGTTTGCGCCATCGCCGTTGACATCTCGTCCTTCACACCAACGCGGTTGTTATTTCGTTCTCTAACAAGCATGGCGCCTCCGGTTCGTTCCTCTGTAGAGCTTGGTATAAATCCGTGTTGACTGTATGCGGTTGAATTCTCATCCTCCGGCCATGCTAGGCGTTTACTCCGTGGCACTTTTTGTATTTTTTGCCGGAGCCGCAGAAACACTCATCGTTGCGTCCGATTTTTGCGCCCGCGCTGCGGGGGGCTGGAGTGCTGGCGGCGGCGGAACCGCCGGCCATTTTGGCGGCTTCGAGCTCGCGCTGCTTCTTGCGGGCGAACTCTTTTTCCAGCGCGTCGATGGTGGTTTGCGGCGGCCGCGTCTGGATGACCGGCGGAGCGTTGCCTTCGATGACGCGCGAGGTTGGCGGCGGGGCGGATTGCAGGCGAGTGAGCTGCTCCTGAGTTTCGATGGGCGTGCCGTCGGGGGCGAGGATCTGCATGCGGAAGAGATGCCGCGCGGTGTCTTCCTGGAAGCGCATCATCATCGATTCGAACATGTCGAAGGACTCTTTTTTGTAGGCGACGAGCGGGTCCTGCTGCGCGTAGCCGCGCAGGCCGATGCCCTCTTTGAGGTGGTCCATTTCGAGCAGATGGTCTTTCCAGAGGCCGTCGAGGACCGAGAGCATGACGACGCGCTCGTGGTAACGCATGTTGGGTTCGCCGAGGATTTTTTCCTTGAGGTCGTAACGCTCGCGAAGTTTTTCGAAGAGCGTTTCGCCAAACTCGTGACGGTTGAGTTGGTGGACGTCGATCTCGTCGTTGAACTTCGCGCCGAAGATGTCGTAGACCTGGGTGAAGAGCTGCTCCATCTTCCAGTTGTCGACGAGGGCCTTTTGGGGGGCGTTTTCGTCGAGAATGTTGGAAAGGATGGTGGAGGTGTAGTCCTCGGTGATGAGCAACTTCTGGTCGACGCCTTCCATGAGTTGTTTGCGCAGGCCGTAGACGGCTTCGCGCTGCTTGTTCATGACGTCGTCGTACTCGAGGACGTGTTTGCGGGACTCGAAGTTCTGGGTTTCGACGGCCTTCTGGGCGCCCTCGATGCGACTGGAGATCATGCGGCCCTCGATGGGCACGCCTTCTTCCATGCCCAGGGTGAGCAGCAGCGACTTCATGCGCTCGCCCGCGAAGATGCGCATGAGGTCGTCTTCGAGGGAGAGATAGAAGCGCGAGGAGCCGGGGTCGCCCTGGCGTCCGGCGCGGCCGCGGAGCTGGTTGTCGACCCGGCGCGACTCGTGGCGCTCCGTCCCGAGGATGTGCAGGCCGCCGGCTTCGATCACTGCGTCGTGCTCGATTTTTGCGGCGGATTCGTGGGAGGCGACGGCTTCGTCCCACTGCTCCTGCGTGACCTCGAACTCCTGCGACTGGTAGTAGAAGCGGACCATGCCCGGAGGCGCGACGGGGGAGATCGCACCCTCTGCGGCGGAGACGGCGCGGGCGATGGAACGCTTGACGAGGTCCTGGCGGGCCATGAACTCGGAGTTGCCGCCCAGCAGGATGTCGGTGCCGCGGCCGGCCATGTTGGTGGCGATCGTGACCATGCCGAGACGGCCGGCCTGGGCGACGATTTCGGCTTCCTTCTCGTGGAATTTCGCGTTCAGGACGACGTGGCGGACACCCTTGCGCTTGAGGATGTCGGAGAGCAGCTCGGATTTTTCGATGGACGTGGTGCCGACCAGGACGGGCTGCTTTTCGGCGTGCAGGCGGGCGATCTCGTCGGCGACAGCGAAGTATTTTTCCTTCGACGTGCGATAGATGACGTCGGAGTGTTCGATGCGCTTCATGACGCGGTTGGTGGGGGTGACCAGGATGTCGAGCTTGTAAATGCTGTTGAACTCGGCGGCCTCGGTCTCGGCTGTTCCGGTCATGCCGGAAAGCTTTTTGTACATGCGGAAGTAGTTCTGGAAGGTGATGGTGGCGAGGGTCTGGTCTTCCTTGCGGATATCGACTCCCTCCTTCGCTTCCACAGCCTGATGCAGCCCGTCCGACCAGCGGCGGCCCGGCATGAGGCGGCCGGTGAACTCGTCGACGATAATGACTTCGCCTTCTTTGACGACGTACTCGACGTCGCGCTTGTAGAGGGTGTGGGCCTTGACGGCGGTCTCGATGTGGTGCTTCATGGCCCAGTTTTCCGGGTCGGCGATGTTGCCGATGCCGAGCAGGGCTTCGATCTTGACCCAGCCCTCGTCGGTGACGGTGATGGAGCGGGACTTTTCGTCGATGGTGTAGTCGCCGGTGTAGGTCTTGGTATCGACGGTTTCGGTGAACTCGCCAAGCTCGAGTTTGGGAATGATCTCGTTGGCGACGGCGTACTTGTCGGTGGTCTGGTCGGTGGGGCCGGAGATGATGAGCGGAGTGCGGGCCTCGTCGATCAGAATGGAATCGACTTCGTCGACGATGCAGAAGTAGTGGCCGCGCTGCACCATGTCCTTGAGGTCGAACTTCATGTTGTCGCGGAGATAGTCGAAGCCGAACTCATTATTGGTCCCGTAGGTGATGTCGGAGCCGTAGGCGTCGCGGCGCTGCTGGTCGGAGAGGTCGTGGACGATGACGCCGACGGTGAGGCCGAGGAAGCCGTAGATTTTGCCCATCCACTCGGCGTCGCGCTTGGCGAGATAGTCGTTGACGGTGACGACGTGGACGCCGCGGCCGGCGAGCGCGTTCAGGTAGCAGGGCAGCGTGGCGACCAGGGTCTTGCCTTCGCCGGTCTTCATTTCGGCGATCTTGCCGGAGTGGAGGGCCATGGCGCCGAGCATCTGGACGTCGAAGTGGCGCATGCCGACGGTGCGCTTGCCGGCTTCGCGGACGACGGCGAAGGCTTCGGGGAGGACTTCGTCGAGGGCGGCTTTCTCGGCGGCGTAGATCTCGTCGGGGTCGGCCACGCCGTCTTTGGTCGGAACGGCTTGGCGGGCGGCCTCGATGCGGCCCTTGAACTCGACGGTTTTTTCGCGAAGCTGATCGTCGGTGAGGGCGGCGAATTCGGCTTCGTGGCTGCTGATGGCAGTGAGCCGGGGGAGCATGCGTTTGACGGCACGGCCGTTGGCGGTGCCGAAAACTTTGGCAAAGGTTTTTTCGAACAAGGGGATTTCCTTCTTGCGTTGGCGCCCGGGGACGGGCGCAGAGATCGCAACCTCTCTAGTTTACGCGAAACGTATAGCCGGAAAGCCGGCACAGCGTGGGCGGAGAGGCTTAGATTGCGAAGCTGGTCGCCGCGTGAAGAGCGGCGGAATGCGCCGCGGGTGGACGCATGGTCCAGGCGGTGCGGTAGGTCGCGAGGGAGGCGACCGGGAGGCCGAGAGTGAAGGCGTCGGCGGGCTTGCTGGTGGGAATAAAGTATCCGCCGCCGGAGCCGAGGTTGATCCGGTGGTCGTTGAGTGTGGCCTTTACGCCGGGGGCATTCTGGGAAAAGAGGGCGCTGAGGTAGTGCGCGTCGAAACCGTTCTGGCCGGATGGCAGCATCGCTCCGTCGGCCGCGCGCAACGCGGAGAGGAGGAGGATCATGCAGAACAGATGGCGGGTGCGCAGTTTCATCGGGTGATTAGGCGAGCGTGTTGCTGTCTTTGATTCTATCGCGTTTGGGGCGGGCGGTGGCGTGCCGGCATTTCTAAAAGCGCTCACGCAAAGTGCGCGAAGTGCGCAAAGTTTCGCAAGGATGCCGTGGCGAACTTTGCGCTTTCCTTTGCGGACTTTGCGTGAGCGCCCTTTGCTCCGGTCGCCACTACGCCGAGGGTGTGCGGTAGGCGGGCGCCGGATTCGTAATGACAAAGTCTTTACAACACGCTAGAATGATGTTTTGGAGGCGCCCTATGCCTACGACGGTAACTCGTTCAAAGCCCCTGCGGTCTGGAGCTCGGTCCTCCAGGCGTGGAGATGCTCGCGAAGCGCTCAATATGCGCATTCGCCCGGAAGTACGCATGTTGATCGATCGCGCGGCAGAACTGGCGGGCAAAAACAGGACGGATTTTGTACTCGAATCTGCGCGCGCCGCTGCGCAGAACACACTCCTGGAACAGACGGTCCTATCGTTGGGGAGCAAGTCGCACGCCGCCTTTGTCACCCTTCTGGACGCGCCGCCCAAACCGAACAAACAGCTTCGCAAAACGATGCAGACGAAGCCGGTCTGGGATTAAGAATGGCCCTCTCCGCGCCGGAGCCGCTGGCATCATTCCATGATGTGTCCCTCTTCGCTTCGGGTGAGCCCTCGCTTGACGATTGGCTGAAAAAACGAGCACCCGCAAACCAGGTCAGCGGCGCCAGTCGTACGTTCGTTGTGTGTGACGGCAAGCGGGTGGTGGGCTATTGCGCACTGGCCTCCGGGGCCGTGACTGCGGCTACCGTTCCTGGGAAGTTCAAACGCAACATGCCCGACCCAATTCCCGTGGTTTTGCTCGGCCGCTTGGCAATTGACAGCTCCCGGCAAGGCAAAGGAATCGGCAGGGCACTGTTTCGTGACGCTGCGATGCGCGTCTCTCAAGCAGCCGGCACGATCGGTATTCGTGGCATCGTGGTCCATGCATTGTCAGAGAGTGCCCGCAAATTCTACCTCGCGCTGGGCTTCACGGAATGCCTGCATGAGCCGTTGATTCTGGTCGTGACGTTGCAGGATATACGGGCAGCTCTAGCGGCATAGGAGGCCCATATTGCGCTTTGTTTGGGCCGTGTTCCATTCACCGCAAAGTCATGTTCCATCGGAAGAAGACGCTAACCAAGAGCGCAGTGAACGCGATGTTTTCGCCACGGAATCCATGGCGCAACGTAGTGGTGGGCATTCGCGAAGTGAACCGCGCTCCCTCCGCACCACCACAACCCCATCTACCCAGCTTTCTCCGTCAACTCCGCCCACCGCGCATACACTGCATCGTGCTCCACCTGCGCCGCCTCCATCTCCGCCAGCGCCTCGGTCAGCAACGCCGCATTGATCGCAACCTTAGGATCGGCCAGCCGGTCATGCGCCGCTTCCATCCGCGCATCGGCGGCCTCCACGCGCGCCTCGATCGCATCGAACTCCCGCTGCTCCAGGTACGAAAGCTTTTTCTTCGCCGCGCCCTTCGCCGGCTGCGTCGAAGCCGGCAATCCCGTCGGCTTTTCTGAACCCTGAACCCTGGACCCTGGACCCTCGTCCTTCCACTCTTCCCACTGCGCATAGTCGGCAAACTTCGCCGCATTCCCTCGCCCGTCCAGCCCCAATACGACATTGGAAACGCGATCGAGCATGTAGCGATCGTGCGTCACCAGCACCAGCGCGCCCTTGAACTCCAGCAGCGACTCCTCCAGAATCTCCAGCGTCGGAATATCCAGATCGTTGGTCGGCTCATCGAGCATCAGCACGTCCGCCGGCTGTAGCATGATCCGCGCAATCAGCACCCGCGCCCTCTCGCCTCCGCTCAGCCGCGACACCGGCTGATTCAACTGATCGCCACTAAACAAGAACTTCGCCGCATAACTCGCCACATGCACCACGCGGTCCTGATACACCACCGCATCCGAATCCGGCGCCAGCGCCCGCCGCAGCGTCAACGACTCATCCAGCTCCCGCATCTGCGAGAAATAAACAATCCGCAACCCCGCCGCACTCTTCACCTTGCCGGTCGTCGGAGCCAGGTCACCGGTCATCACCCGCAGCAGCGTCGTTTTCCCACTGCCATTCGCGCCGACCAAGCCCACCCGCACGCCATTCGCCACCACAAAATTCACATTGCGGACGATCTCGCGTCCCCCCAGCACCACGCCGACGTGCTCCATCTCGATCAGCCGTTTCGTCTGCCGCTCAGTCCCCGCAAACTCGATCCCCGCCGACGCCGTCCGCGTCCTCGAATCCACATCCGCCAGCTTCGCAATCAGCCCATGCGCGTTATCGATCCGCGCCTTGGCCTTGGTCGCGCGCGCCTTCGGCCCGCGCCGCAGCCACTCAATCTCAATGTTGACGCGGTTGCGCAGCCCCTCCTGCATCTTCTGCTGCGCCTCCATGTAGTTCTCGCGGCCCTCCAGAAACTTCGAGTACGTTCCCCGCACGCGCAGCAGCCCCTCCGCATACACGCGGTTCAACTCCACCACTTCGCTCGCCACATTCTCCAGAAAATACCGATCGTGCGTCACCACCACACACGCATAGGGAGCAGACCGCAGCATCGCTTCCAGCCACTCAATCCCCTCAAGGTCGAGATGGTTCGTCGGCTCATCCAGCAGCAGCACATCGGGCGCCGCAACCACAGCTTCGGCAATCGCCAGCCGCTTCCGCCAGCCGCCGCTCAGCGTATTCGCGACCACGTCCATGTCCTCGAACCCGGCCCGCCCCAGCGTCTCGCGCAGCTTCTGCTCGCGCTCGCCTTCTGGAACATTCGCAGTCGCCAGCGCCCGCGCCAGTACATCGCGCGCCGTCTCGCCTTCGGCAAACTCCGACAGTTGCTTCACATAGCCCACACGCGCACGTTTACGCGTGACCACCTCACCTGTATCGGGCTCCATCTCGCCCGCCAGCACAGCCAGCAGCGTGGACTTCCCAGCACCATTCGGCCCAATCAGGCCGATACGGTCCCCATCGGAAACAGGAAATGCAATGTCTTGAAACAACGGTGTCGCGCCAAAGCGTTTCGACACGCCTTGGGCATTCAAAATCGGCGGCATAAGATAGAGTCTACTGAATCCACCGGAAGGAGAATAAGAATGCCCGGCGCTGAAACTCCCGAGCTGCCCGGCGCCTCCAAAGACAAGAGCGACCTGCGCGACGAACACAACATGCTCCCGAAGCTGCAAGGCGCGGCCGGCTTTGGTTTCGTCCTGGTCATTCTCTATTCTCTTCAATTTTATGGGACTTGGCAGATCGCGAGGATCGCCGCAGTCGGCATTGTTATTGGCGGCGCAGCACTTCTGTTGGGCTTCCTCCTGGGATTCGTCTTTTGTTACCCCCGCGCCGCCAAACGCTTGACCGAGTCCAGCAGCGATCCGAATTCCGTCGAGGACAACTCCAATCTCGCCGACATCTCGGATTGGCTGACTAAGATCATCGTAGGCGTCGGCCTGGTTGAACTGAGCAAAATCCCACATGCTATCTGGCTTCTCGCGGGCGCTTTGACACCGGGACTGCGGCCCACAGGCTCCGATGCTTACTTTGAAAGCAGCCGGACGTTTTGCTTGGGACTTCTACTTTTTCTCTCTACAGTCGGTTTTCTGATCGGTTACATCTGGACGCGTCTCTCCATGCAGCCTGCCATCGAGCGTCTACGCAGGGAAGCTCGTGCGACCAAATTTGATTTGGCCGCTAGCGATAAAAGAGAAAATGCTGCCGACCAGATGCGGGCCGCCCTTGAGAAGGCCAGAGACCAATCGTCTGCCTCGGACACCGGGAGTGCCGCACCAAAAGCTGTAGCCAAACCCGGGCTTGCAGCTCCCGATCCAAAAGCATCTCTCGAAGCGGGACTTCAGGATATAGAAAGTTCCTTGGCTCTCAATCCTCACAACGGAAGATCATGGTTCGAAAAAGCGAGAATCTTGAAGCGCCTCGCACTGCCAGATGCGACCGCGCCAAATCAAGCGCTGCTCAACGAAGCCCTGCGTTGCGTGACGGAAGCGGTTCGCCTGCTTCCCGGACACGCAGCTCCGTTGTACAACATGGCCTGCTATATGGCTTTGCTGGAAAAGTCGCCATCTGAAATTCTGCCGTTTCTCGAAGCCGCCATTAAGATTGAATCGACGCTGAAAATCGAAGCCGAAACAGATTCTGATCTGAAATCCCTCCGTGACGACCCTCAATTTAAGACCCTCATGGAATCGGCACCTTAGCCGTTGCTATTGAAGCCCGTGGCGGAAAGGCCTATACTTGGACAGGAGAGTTTACCCATGACGGACACAAGCTTTCGATAGTCATTCGAATCGTCGTTGAGCCGAATACATCGGACATCATATACCGCCGCTTTAGGTGGCATGATGAGTCCCACTCCATGCCACCAAAACGGGCTTCCGTCCAACTCTGTGACCGCGCCAGAACCTACCTCGTAATCAGTTCATCCGACTGTATGTGGTAGCTGTACAGCAGATATTTTCCATCTACCCTCCTCCACTCGAACGTCTCCGTCCCCGACGCATTGTTGGAAAACTTCGTCTCGCAGGTCGACTTGAGAAAAGTCCCATCGGACGCCCTGTCCAGGTTCCATCCCGTTTCGTTGAAGCTCACCGGATTCCCCAGCTTCTTCGCAATCGCTATAAACAGCGCGCCAAACTTATCCTCGGGCGTCCCCGCCCGCAACTCCGGATCGGCGGCGGCGTAGATGCCCTTCCAGTCTCCGCGGCCCATCGCGCTATGCATGTCGGTCACGAGCCTCGCGCCGTCCTTCTTCGCCTGGGTAATCTGCTTACATCCGGCGAGCACGATCACGGCGCAAAGCGCAACCGGCGCAATCCACTTATGGAGACGATGCGCCACGACTCAATACCCCCGCAAAATACTCACGCATCCATGCATAAAAAATAAAACGATGAACACCATGAACAGCAGCGGCCAAATAATGAAATGCCGCCTCCGCCGCCGCCATCGCGGCAGAAGCATTGCCGCAGCCAGCATCTCCGCCACCGGCGCCTGCCCATAACTATTCTGCGGCGGATACCCCGGCTGTCCGTACGGCGGCTGTCCGCCACCATACCCTTGCGGAGGAGGATACTGCGGAGGCTGCGACCCATACACCGGCGCCCCATACGCCGGAGCACCCGGCGCCGCTCCGCCGCCATACACCTGGCGATACCCTCCCTGCCCCGCCGCCGCCGCGGGCGGAGATGGTGGTGGAGGCAAATAACCCGGCTGCGCCGGCGGCGGATAAGCATTCGGCGGATACGCGGCAGGCGGCGCATAGCCCTGCGCCGGCGGATAGCCCGCACCCGGCGGTATCACCTGCGGCGGAGCCGTAAACGCCGGGGCCGCTACATTCTCCCACGCCGGCGGCGCCGCACTCGACAGTGTCGACTCACCCTCATCGGGCTTTTTCGGTGTCTCGTCCATCCCCTTCACCTCATTCGCGGAGCTTCCAGCGCGGCCCGCACCAGTCCTAGTCCATATCCCTAATCCAAATCGAAGTCGCGCATCGGCCTCTCGCCCAGCGGAGACTGCTTGGCCTTCTTCACCGCTTCGGCAAACTTCTTCGCCATCACGTCGTCCTTGTTCTTCTCCGCCTGAACCGACTGTGCAAACAGCGAATCCCGCCGCGCGTCCGCATCTTTCAGCGCCCGCGCCGCCTCGCCAAAGTCGCCAAACGTCTTCTTGCGCGGGGCCGGCGTATGCGCGATCACCGACCGCGTCACCGGGTCCACCTTCAACATCCCGCCACAGTCCGGGCACATCACGTCAAACGGCTGGTCGCTCAATCCCATCGCAAAAGTTCCTCGCTAGAGATTCTAGTACCGCCGGTAGCCCGATGGCGGCGGATATCCATAAACCCACTTCGGCTCATTCGTAATCGCCCAGATCAGCGCAACCACCCAGCCGATCACCGTCCATCCCAGGAACAGGTTCAGCAGAAAGATGCCGACCAGGCTCCGCCCATGACGCAGCGCCGCAATGATGGTCGGCAAAAAATGGATCGCTCCAAACGGAATCAGCAGCAGCGCAAAAATCAGGTGCATGATGCTAACCTCACTGTTTTCTTATACGGCCACTCCCACCCCGCGGTTCCCGTCACACGCCGGGGGACCCGAATGGAAAAGGATGACGGAATAATGACAAAATAAATGGGCGACTTCGCGCTACACTCACAACAACATGCAGAGACCAATCGGGGTAACAATCACGGCCATTCTAATGGTTGTGAATATTTTTGCGGACGTCCTTCTTTCGCTCCTCTCGCCATCCGCGGTAGCGCCGAACACAGGCCCCCACGGACCCACCTTCTCCTCATTCGTGATCGTCCTGCATATCGCGCTGGTCGTCTTCGTCGCTGGGCAATGCGTCGTCGTACTGTATTACTGGATGGGCCGTTCCTGGGCGCGCTGGCTCGTGCTCGTCGGCTGTATTTTCTACCTCGTCGGCCTCAAAGACCTCGTGTCGCAGTGGCGCCTGCACCACTCGGTGCTGGACGCGAGCCTGACCATAGGCAGCGCCGTCCTCGCCGTCTACCTGCTGTGGTATCTCCATACCCGCGACGTACGCGACTGGTTCGCCCGGTCGACGATCGCAGCCGCTCCTTCACCCGCTCCCGTCGCTTTACCCGCTCCCGTCGCTTCACCCGCTCCCGTCGCTTCACCCGCTCCCGTCGCTTCACCCGCTATAGATAGATAACGCGGTGCCCGGGACATTCCTGCCCCGCATGATCCACCAGCAGCCCAGGCAGCGTCTCGCCGTACCGTGCCAGGAACCACACCCCGGCCAGCAGCCGCTCCTGCGGATGCTCCTCCGGAAACAGGTTCAGCACGATCGCCGTCGCATGTTTCAGCAGGTGGGCCTGCTTCTGGACCTCAAAGCTCGCGGCCATGCGCCGCAGCCGGTCCATCTGGTAGCGCATCTTGCTCGCGCTCACCTCCGCCGACCGTCCCAGGTCGGCGCTCATCGCCGCCATATACTCCGTCAGCGCAGTCAGTTCCGCGTCCATCGCATTGCCCACCGCTGCGAGCTTCCTCTTGCCCTCGATCGGCATAGCCCGCGCGCCCAGCCGCTGCGCCAGCCCCTCCGCGGTCTTCGCCTCGAACACCTGCGGCAGTTCCACCTCATGCTGCTGCATCACCGCCGCAATCGCCGGCTCAACCAGCGTCGCCGAAAGCCGCGGCAGCACCGGCGTCACCCGCCCCAGCGCCTGCTCGTACACCACGGCGCTCTGCGCAAAGTAAGCAACCTCCGCCGGGCCTCCGACATACGCCGCCGTCGGCAAAATACAGTCCTGAAACACCGGCCGCAACAGCGCATTCGGGCTCAACCGCTCCGGCTCGGCTTCTAAAATCGCCAGCAGTTCCGCGGTCGAATAACTCCGCGACCCGGTCTTCCACTCATCCGCATCGCCACGCCGCAGCGGCAGCCGCGCACCCGTCTCCGCATCGATCAAAAACAGCAGCGAGTGCCCCGCGACCACCAGCACCTGCGCATGGTAATCCGCCGCTTCCAGTTCCTTCGACCGTGCCAGCAACGCCATCTCCAACTCCTCTGCATGCTCGACCGCATACCGCAGCACCGTAGCCCCCAAAGCATGAAACTCCCGCGAAGCCGCGTCCATCACGATCAGTCCCTGCGCCGCAAACACTCGCGTCAGCAGCTTGCCAAAACCTTCGGCCAGCGTCGCCTCGGGGGCATAACACTCCCGCAACAAATCGCAAATCGGAGCCCACCCCAGCAACTCGCTCGCCCACGCGAGCCCCACCTCCAACGTAGCTTCGCGTTCCTCGCCGCTATCCAGGCGAACAACGCCGACCTGGCCATGCGATGGAGACCTCAGTCCCAGCTTCAGCGTTTCGACTTCCTTCTTGGTCAGCAGCGAAACCTGGTCGACCTCCGCCAGATCATGGTCCTCGGTCGCCAGCCAGAATACCGGCACGTGCTCCCGCCCACTCTCGCGGGTCGCATCGGCAGCCTTGCGGATCGCAGTCGCCGCCTTCAGCAGCGTCAGCAACGGCCCACCGAAAAGCCCCACCTGCTGCCCCGTCACAACCGCCGCCGCTCCATCGCGCAGCCGCTCGATATTCGCCAGGGCCGCCTCGCCAGCGCCAAACCCCACAGCCTGTAACTTCAGCGCATCCGCCAACCGCCCGCGATGCCCCGCGTCCAGCGCCGATGCGCCCTTCCGAGCCCAATCCATCGTAAAAGGGTCAGCCGGATACCACCGCCGCAGCGCCGCCGTGTCCTTCGCCGCGCGCGCGTCGGTGTAGTCGCGGAACAACGCGGTGGTGTGCGGCAAAACCGTGATCGGATAACACTGCGTTTCCACTGGCTCGTTCATGCGTAGCTAGTCTCTCACCCCGAGCCTGTTTGGATGCGCCCGTTCTGCCGCCGATGCAGAAATGCGTTTCGGTCTTCCATGGTTTAACCTGATACAGATGCCAACCCGCAAAAAATCCGCCCCCCAGCCGCTCGCCATCACCGTCGCAAAACCCGCTCCACTCGGCACAAAACTCCGCGGCAAGGCCCGCGTCCTCTCCTCCAAAACCGTCTACAAGGGCAAAGTCTTCTCCGTCACCGCGGACCAGGTCGTCGAACCCGGCGGCGTCACCGCCCGCCGCGACGTCATCCGCCACAACGGCTCGGTCGTCATCCTCGCCGTCGACTACTCCCGCAACCCCGCCGACCCCGATATCCTGCTCATCCGCCAATACCGCCATGCCGCCGAACAGTTCCTCCTCGAACTTCCCGCCGGCCGCATCGAGCCCGGCGAAAAACTTATCCCCGCCGGCAAGCGCGAACTCATCGAAGAGACCGGCTACCGCGCAAAAAAGTGGTCGCACCACGTCCGCTACTTCGCCAGCCCCGGCTTCCTCTCCGAAGCCATGAACGTCCTGCTGGCCGAAAATCTTACCCTCGGCGAGGCAGCCCCTGAAGACGACGAGCGCATCCAAATCCTGATGACCCCGCTCTCCGAGGTCATCGGCCTCATCCACGCCGGCAAGGTCCTGGACGGCAAAACTCTCGTCGCGGTTCTGCTCTATGCGTCGCTGCATCCAAATAATAAATAATGAGGAAATAATGCCTGCCGATAAATCTATTCGGCGCGCATCATCGTTCTTGCTAAGGGCACACCTTCGCTACATCAGCGATCTCTCCCCCGATCGTCACTCGCGCCGAGCTCCTGGCGCGATACCGCTATGTCGCGCAGGCAACATAAGCCGGAATTGTCAGCTGCGCGACAAGCACCTCTATTCATAGTGGTTTACAAACACTCTAGACAACTTTCTGTCAACTCGGTGAATCCGAGTTTTTAGCGACGCAACTAACATCTCGAGACAAGTTGGCTGCACCGTCTGGATACAGCAAGGAGCAAGAAAGGCACGAAAATGGCGCAGTATAAAGGCGAAGTAAAGTGGTTCAACAACGCCAAGGGATATGGATTCCTTGGAAGGCCAGACGGTCCCGACGTCTTCGTTCACTACAGCTCGATCCAGTTGGACGGATACAAAACCCTGAAGGAAGGCGACGAAGTGGAATTCGACGTCATTCAAGGCACGAAAGGCCCTCAGGCCGATCAGGTGACCCGCAGCAAGCCTGCATAACTTTTTACTCTACCGAGCGTTCTGCCACGCCATTGCACCAAACCGCAGTCGGGCCACGCAGTTCAACGGAGGCCGCTCGCATCTACAATCGATGCGGACGGCCTTTAATGTTTAACCTATGGCAATAGACAACATCACCCTCGCACGCCTCCTCGACGAAACCGCCGCGCTGCTGGAAATCGATGCAGCCGACCCCTTCCGCATCCGCTCCTACCGCCGCGCCGCCGAGGCCGTCGAGCAGCAAACCACTCCCCTGGCCACCCTCGCCGGCCCCGAAGCCGACCCCAAAGCCCTGCTCGCCATCCCCGGCATCGGCAAGGGCATGGCCGCGAACATCCGCGACCTCGTCTCCACCGGCACCATGCCGCTCCGCGAAGAGCTGCTGCAAAAATACAAGCCCACCATGCTCGAACTCCTCCGCCTCCCCGGCATGGGCCCCAAGACCGTCGCGCTGCTCTACTCCGCGCTGCAAATCGCCGACATCGACGAACTCGAAGCCGCAGCCAAACGCGGCGACCTCCTCAACCTCCCCCGCATGGGCCAGAAATTCACCGACAAGCTCCTCAAGGGGATAGAAGACCACCGCCGCAACTCCTCCCGCTTCCGCATCGACATCGCCCGCGACCACGCCGAGCGCATCTCCGAACTCATCCGCGCCTTCCCCGGCATCGACACGATCACCCCCGCCGGCAGTCTCCGCCGTGGCCGCGAAAGCTGCGGCGACCTCGACCTCCTCGTCACCGGCCCCGCCTGCGAAGCCAACGTCGTCGCCGCCGCCGTCGAACATGTAGCCACGCTTCCCCTCATCGACAAACTCATCGCCCGCGGCCAGAACAAAGTCAGCTTCACCCTCCGCAACAACCTCCAGGTCGATGTCCGCCTCCTCCCCCGCGCCAGCTACGGGGCCGCGCTGCAATACTTCACCGGCTCCAAGATGCACAACGTCGCTCTCCGCCAGCGCGCCCTCAAGCGCGGCCTCACGCTCAGCGAGTACGCGCTTCTCCGCCTCGAAGACAACAAGATCATCGCCGCCGAAACCGAAGAAGAAATCTACAACGCCCTCGACCTCGACTACATCCCACCCGAACTCCGCGAGAACTGCGGCGAGCTCGAAGCCGCCGCCAAACACACTCTCCCGCGCCTCATCCATCGCAACGACATCCGCGGCGACCTCCACATGCACACCACCGAGTCCGACGGCGCCAACTCCATCCGCGAAATGGCCGAAGCCGCCGTTGCCCGTGGACTCGAATACATCGCCATCACCGACCACTCCAAAAATCTCGCCATGACCAACGGCATGGACGACAAACGAACCCTCGCCCACGCCGCCCGCATCCGCAAAGTCTCCGACGAAATTCGCGCCGACATCGCCCAAGTCAACGAGGCGATCGCCACCGGCCGCGACCTCGCGGCGCACGAGCGCCTCAGCTTCCTTTACCGAGCAGCCAAAAGAATGTCCGAGGAAGGGACGGGAGTAGCAGCGGGAACCGGAGTAGCAGCGGGAACCGGAGTAGCAGCGGGAACCGGAGTAGCAGCGGGAACCGGAGTAGCAGCGGGAACCGGAGTAGCAGCGGGCTTCAGCCCGCGGAAACCCACATCCGGCAAAGAACAGGGCTTCAGCCCCGGCCCCCTGCCGCCAAACTTCCGCATCCTCGCCGGAATCGAAGTCGACATCCTCATGGACGGCGCCCTCGACCTCGAAAATGAAACCCTCGCCCAGCTCGACATCGTCGTCGCCAGCGTCCACTCCGGCTTCAACCAGACGGAAGAAGAGATGACGGCCCGCGTCCTCCGCGCCGCCGAAAATCCTTACGTGCAAATCCTCGGCCACCCCACCGGCCGCAAGGTCCTCAAGCGCGAGCCCTACAAGATCGACCTCGAACGCCTCCTCCCCGCCGCCGCCCGCCTCGGCATCGCGGTCGAGCACAACGCCTCCCCCGCCCGCTCCGACCTCTCCGACATCAACCTCCGCAAGGCCAAGGAGTTCGGTTGCAAAATCATCGTCGACACCGACGCCCACTCCACCGCCGAGCTCGACCAGATCGATCACGGCATCGTCCAGCTCCGCCGCGCCTGGCTCACCCCCGCCGACCTCATCAACACCCAGCCGCTCGACGCCTTCCTCGGCACGCTGCGCCCCCGCAGTTGACTGGCAACGGACAAAGAAACGCCGCCGCAGCGGGGTTTTCTCACATTTTGAAAGGTCCTTTACGCTAGCTTCCGCTTCACCGCGCCCGCGACACCCATCACGCCCGTGGTCAACAACAGTAACGACGAAGGCTCAGGTATCGCCGGTGCAGCAGCTGTAGCGACAAAGGTAGCGCCGCTCGCCGAGTCGATAACAAAGCTGCCCGATGTGGTTGCATACCCCGCTCCAGCGTTGTAGGACGCCAATCCACTGACGGGGCCGAACGCGGTGGAAAGATCATAAGAAGAGAAGGCGCTGTTGACGGCAAATAGGAGAGCGCTATTCGTGCTCACGTCGCCAAAGCCTCCCACCGGATTCAATTGATTCGAGACAACGTGAATCGTGTCGGTCAACGTGTCCGATCCGACCCCAGCCACGCTGACCGTCGTTGTAAGGTCACTGAGGTAAATTCCTGCTATGGGGCTCGTGATGTTCGAGGTGTCTGCAGAGCCCGTGATCGTAACCAGCGCATTGCTGAACGATGTGCCATCCAGACTGCCCGAAGCTGTGCTGGTGACGGTATAGGTAATGGCATCGGCATGTGCTGCTAAAGGCGCGGCGCACAAAGACAAAGCGAGAAATAACCGGAACGCGATGCTGTTATACATATGTCCCCCTCAATTTAGCTGCTTGTGCGCCGAGTCTACAACGTTCGTTGCAGGCTCCACGGAAATCTTTGGTAACACCCTTCTTGAAGCTATTGGTATACCCCTGATGCCGCGATACACTCTCCCCAATGCCCGAATTCAACCCCGCTCTGATCCCCACGCGCTCCCGGCTGCCCTCCGTCCTCGCCGCGGCCGGCATCCTCATCGCCATCGCTGCCGCGGTCCTCTACTTCAGCCCGCACAAGACCGCCGAGCTCACCATCACGCGCGTCCAGATCTACGCCGCCCACACTGAAACCAGGGCGATGCAGGGCAGCACCCACATCATCGGCACCAGCCCCCACGCCGACGACGACCTCTACGTCCTGCTCACGGTCAAGCTCACCGACAAGCTCCGCCTTCCGCTCTTCATCAAGGACGAGACCGCCATCCTCACCGCGCCCGACCACTCCGTCGCCGACTCCAGCGCCATCGAGGTCCCCGATCTGCCCAACCTCTACACCACATTCCCGGCGCTCCAGAAACTCGCGTCCGAACCCCTCGCCCGCGACACCAGGGTCGCCCCCCGCCAGCCCGCCGAGGGCATGGTCCTCCTCCACTTTCCCGGCGCCACCCAGGAAAACTGGACCAACCGCCAGTCCGCCACCCTCACCCTGGACCTCTACCACCAATCGTCGCAGACCGTAACTATCCCTTGAGCCATAGGACCGCCTTCAGGGACCACGGGACCGCTTCCGAGAAGCGACTTGGCAGGACCGAGACGGAAGCGTCCGCTAGACTCGTGCTACTATCTACGGGCTAATGCCGACAATGAGGACTGTCGTGCTTGCAGTCGCCGTTAGTGCCTTAGGCGCTATTCCAGTCGTTGGTGGAAAAGAATGAAGCACCGGCTAACACTGTTCAGCGATGCAGTCTACGCGATCATCATCACGCTGATGGTGCTGGATTTGCGAACGCCCGAAACTCCCGGGTGGCGTGGCTGGTGGCATCTGCTGCCGGCAGCCGGCGGATATTTGGCAACATTTGTGCTCCTGCTTATGATTTGGCTCCATCACCATCACATGTTCAGTCGTGTGCGCGAGATCAATCGGGCAATGTTCTGGTTCAATGGAGCCGCTCTTTTTTTCACCAGCCTCCTTCCCCTGACTCTTCGGTCCATCGTTGAGCACCCCCACGATCCGGCTGCATACATCGTGTACCAGGTCGTTGCCTGGAACGCCATGACCTGCATGACCTGGTTCAGGTGGTCCGCATCGAAAACGCATGGCAGCGACCCCGGCTGGAAGGAATGGAGCCGCAAGCGCAATCGGGTGGCTGCAATCGGCACCCTGCAAGCGGCGGTTTTCTGCGCGCTTACGTTCGTCTATTTACCGGCTGCCATCGCAATCTATCTTGCCATGCTGATTTTCCTCATCGTTTCCATCGACATCTCTGCGAGTGCAGGCGCCATGGCCACGCAAGAGGGCACAGAAGGGAGCCCCTAACCATGATCGACATCCACCCGCCGCAGCACGCTCCCATGACGAAGCGCGAATTCTTCGTCCACCTCTTCATCGTCATCCTCGGCATCCTCATCGCCATCGGCCTCGAGCAAAGCGTCGAGTACCTCCATCACCGCCATCTCGCCAGCGAAGCCGCACGCGCGCTCCTCGACGAACGCCACATCGACGAAGAGGCAAACCAGTTCAATATCTTCGCAACGGAGCGCCACGAGCGCGACCTCCAGCACGACTTGGCCGCGCTGCATGCGGTGCGCGCCCACCAGCCCCTGCCGCCTGGCCCTTTCATCATTCAACACGTCTCGTATATCTACCCTGAGGCACAGTGGCAAAACGTCCACCAGTCGGGCACCATCAATTACCTGACCGGCAACCTTGGAGCGCTCACCTACCGCTATCGGTTCCAAGACCGCTTTCTGGATCTCTTAAGACGCAGCAATGAGGACCTCGCCCGCGCCGCCTCAGTGCTCCGCTCCCCCACCGATCCACTCAATACCAGCTATGAAGACGACGTGGTCTTCAGCGGCTTCTTCAGGCGCCTCGTCGCCGCGCACGAAGACCTTCCCCAGCAGGAGATCGACGCTGCCTGGGCCAGCAACGCCGCACCCGGCAACCTCGCCGCGCTCTCACCGGCTCAGATCGACTCCCTCGACCGCGCAGTCCAGATCGCCCTCTCAGACGACGACGCCATGCTTCGCGACTGCTTCACCATCAAGCGCAACCTGACCAATAATCCCGTGCAGTAGCCTCACCGATCCACGGAGCCCGCATGATCGACATCCACCCGCCCCAGCACGCGCCCATGACGCGCCGCGAATTCTTCACTCACCTCTTCATCGTCATCCTCGGCATCCTCATCGCCATCGGCCTCGAACAAACCGTTGAGGCCCTCCACCACCGGCACGAGCGCCAGGCCCTGATCGAAGGTTTCCATCGCGAGTGCGCCGAGAACCTGAAAGTCTTCGATTTCGATCTGGATGTAGCTCACCACGAGATTGCCTGGGAGCGCGCTTCGCTCGCAGCCCTGCGCAATGCCCAGCCGAACGGCGGATACATCACCGTCACCATGCCTCAACCACCAGAGCAGAACAACCTCCAGTCTCCATCCCGCTCGGTCTGGTCCGTGGCAAAAACCAGCGGCAAGGTCGACCTCCTGCCGGAAAACCTGGCCGAGGTCTTCGATCGCGTCGATACCGAAGGCGCGCATTGGAACGACATAGTCCAGCCCGCCACCACCGCTTTCCAGCGCGTGAAGAGCTTCGGCGATCGCACCGGCTCCCCCCTGAACACTGGAGCGACCATTCACCTCACCCTCGCCCAGCGCGACGACGCCGAAGCCATCTTCGACAATCACCTCGTGCAGTTCGAACAGGAGAGGATCTGGATCGCCTGGTGGAAGGGCGCTTCCATCAGTGTCCTTCGCGGCGTCCAGTCGCGCGCTGATATGGCCGACGACATCCGGCGCGCCAACATCGCTTCGCGCCAACCCTGACCTTCCATTCCTCGGAGAACGCTTCATGATCGACATTCACCCGCCGCATAAGTCCGATCACACCTGGACCGATTTTTTCATCCACATCGCCACCATCTGTGTCGGCCTGATCATCGCCATCGGGCTTGAGCAGACCGTCGAAGCCGTCCACCACCTGCACCAGCGCCGCGAGCTCGAAGAAAACCTTCATTCCGAGCTCCACGCCGATCTCCGCCGCGACGCCGTCGACTTTCGCATCTTCGCCGACATCCGCGCCTACACGTTGCAGCTGAGCTCCGCCGTATCCGCGCGCCGGGCTGGCAAACCCTCACCTGCTGCGCCCCCCGCCTCCACCGACAACCGCCGCAGCGAGGTCCCGTTCGCTCCGTCGATCGCAATCTGGGACACCGCCAAACTCGATGCCACCATCACGCTGCTTCCCGCCACCGAGATCGAGCTCTATCACGGCATCGTTCTCCAGCATGATCTCCTCTTCAACGCACTCGACGACTTCCAGCACGCAGCCCTGGCCCTCGAAGCCTTCGAGGAGCGCTTCGTCGATTCGCCCGGAGCCTTCGACATGGGGTATCCCGCGCCCATCCCCAACCTCGACACCATGTCGCCCGCCGACCTGGCGCAGTACCAGAGCCTCCTCGCCGCGTACATCAAGACCGTCGACCGCATCGTCGTTCGCGTCCACTTCTTCGACCGCGTCACCCGCGCCGTGCTGGACGGCGCCACCGATCGCGATGACCTCACCCGCCGCGCCTTCCCGGACGGAAAGCCTCCCGACCTCACAGTACCTTCTCCCGCCAGCCGGAGCGCCACGCCATGATCGACATTCACCCGCC
>Ga0207933_1000811_pt1 | contig 27502 bp, 23 predicted proteins | sample NGESurdeep092012_4_FD_184488 | JGI IMG/M metagenome (GOLD analysis project Ga0207933, IMG submission 184488) | Arctic peat soil microbial communities from Barrow, Alaska - NGEE Surface sample F53-3 deep-092012 (SPAdes) | ecosystem: Environmental > Terrestrial > Soil > Wetlands > Peat ... | reverse complement strand
ACAATCGACGCTGGAATGATTATAAGGAACGGGCACGGCCAACGGATGATAGTCGAACAAGCGCGGAACGAACGCGCAAAACGCGGCGCCCGGCGACTCGAAGGTGGCGTGCGCGGGTGGCGGCTGGAGCTGAACTCGGTGGGCAATGCGGAGGATCGGGCTCGCTATAGCGTGGCGCTGCGCGAGGCGCTGGAGCCGGTGAAGGGCAAGCTGTGCGCTGATAATCAGCGGCGGGCGGAGACGAATCCGCTGCGGGTGCTGGATTCGAAGGATGAGCAGGACCAGGAGGTCATCAACGGTCTGCCGAAGATTGCGGATTACTTGGGTGAGGAATCGCGGAAGCATTTCGCGCAGGTATTGGCGGCGCTGGATGCGTGCGGGGTGGAGTATCACGTGAATCCGCGGCTAGTGCGCGGGCTGGATTACTACACGCGCACGACGTTCGAGTTCACGGTGCAGACGGGGCTGGGGACGCAGAACGCGCTGCTGGGCGGCGGGCGCTATGACGGGTTGAGCGAGATGCTCGGCGGACCGAAGGCCCCGGGGATTGGGTTTGCGATCGGTGAGGACCGGCTGATTCTTACGCTGCAGGCGCAGGCTGACCTTGATTCGGCGGGGACTGGATCGCCCGCTGAGAACGTGGCGAAGCTGGATGTGTATGTGGCTCCGCTGGGCGTGGCACAGAATGCGGCGGCGCTGGCGCTGGCTCGTGAGCTGCGGCGTGCCGGGCTGAGTGTTGAGGTCGGCGATGGGACGTTCAAGCTGCGTAAGAGCTTTGACGTCGCGGATAAGGTTGCGCGACGCATCGTGCTGCTGGGGGAGGATGAGGCGAAGAGCGGCGTGCTGACGGTGAAGACGTTTGCAACGGGCGAGCAGGTGAAGGTGGGGCGCGCGGAACTCCAGCGGACACTTGTCTCCTGATAAGCAATAGGGCGATATTCAAGTCGATCGGTCATCGCCGATGTGGTTACAAAGTGATGACATTTTGCTATCATCGAAGCATGTCAGACACGGCACAGATACGAAAGCCGCTTGGTGTTCGCGCGACGCCGCAGGAGCATCGCATTCTGGTGGCGGCAGCCAAGCGAGAGAGGCGCTCGTTGAACAGCTTCGTCCTACAGGCAGCTCTGCAGGCGGCGCGGCGCGAACGGGACAATATTCCGGTTGAACGTACTCCGGAGACTATGGAGGCGGCGATTCAGCGGGCGCAGGAGCTTATGCGTCCGCATCGGCAGCGCGGGCGCTCGTTAAGCGCAGAGCTTATTGCAGAGCGGCGAGCCGAGGCTGCGCGTGAGTGAGACCGTTCTGGATGCTTCAGCGTTGCTCGCACTGCTCGACTCAGAACCCGGCGCCGATCGCGTGCATGCGGCAGTCGCTTCCGCATTGATTTCGACGGTGAATTTGGCAGAGGTGTACTCCAATCTGGCGGATCGTGGCTCGGATGCGCTTCTGGCACTTCAGGCTATTCGGTTCGCGGTGCGCGAGGTTGTTCCTTTTACGGATGCCATGGCCGAACTCACGGGCAGGTTGCGGCCGCTCACTCGCGATCTGGGACTATCGCTCGGCGATCGTGCCTGTCTTGCTTTAGCCATGATGCGCAATGCAGATGTCGTCACTGCGGACAAGGCCTGGCGCAAGCTGAAACTGCCTTGCACGATTCACATCATTCGTTGAGGCTGTACTACGGCTTCGCGTCGCGGTTGGTGATGGTGACGCGGAAGGGTGGGAGATTCTTTTCAGCGGGGTCTTGCGTGTAGGTTTCGCTGGTTTTGGCGGGGTCGTAGTCGCGCCAAAGCCAGATCATCTCCTGGGGAAACTCGGCGCCGCCTTCGGTGGCGCCGTGGTGGCCTATGCCGAAAGAAAAGTGGAAGTCGTAGCCAGTGAGCTTGAGAGCATTTGCCATCGCGATGTTCGCCATAGACCAGGAGCCGTATTGATTGACGAGGTCGTTGCTACCGTCTGAAAGCCAGACGCGGAGGTTGCGGTGCGGCTCGCGGAGGATCTTGGCGGGAAAGTCCTGGCCGCCATCGGGGATACTCGGATCTTCGTGCCACTGGATCGCCGTGAAGGAGCCAACCCAGGTGATGACGCGGGAGAACTGGCCGGGCATCTGCCAGGCGGCGTTGAAGGCGCAGATGCCGCCGGAGCTCAAGCCCGTGATGGCGCGGGAGTAGGCGTCGGTGCGGAGGTTGTAACGCGCGGCGACGGTGGGGATGAGCTCGTCGCGGAGGAAGCGTGCGTAGCGGTCGGAGACAGTGTCGTACTCGGTGGAGCGCATGGAGTCTTTGAGGGTGCGCTTCCATTTCTTTGAGTAGGCTTCGACAAACCTATAGGTGGGCGTGTTGGGCGAGGCGGAGATGTCGCCGGGGTTGGTGAAGATGGCGATCATTACCGGAATTTTGTGCTGGGCAATCAGGTTGTCGAGCACGTTGAGTGCGGGGTGGTCGCCGTCGCGTTTGGCGTAGCCTTCGCCGTCCTGAAAGACCATGAGTGCGGCGGGCTTCGAGGGGTCGTACTGCGCGGGCACGTAGACCCAGTAGTCGGAGACCATGCCGTCGTAAATTTTGCTCGCGATGGTTTGTTTGGGCGAGAGCGTGCCGGTGGGGACGCCGGGGTGCTGGAGCGAGTCGGGCGTGAGCTGCGGCTGTGACGATGCGGGCTGCTGGGCGGGGCTGGCGGCGATCGTCAGCGCGAGGGTCACGGTGACGAAGAGAGTGCGAATCGGCATGGCTCCCACTGTACGCGGGATGGGCGTGAGAGGAGTTGGCTTAGCCTTTGGGGATGCGGCGGTAGATGGTGGGGCCGCGGAACATATCGGTGGGACCACCTACGGCCGCGCCGCTGACTCCTCCGATAACAGCACAGGCGGCTCGGGCGATTCCAGAGAGGTCGAGGAATTCGCTCTGGTGCCGGGTGGTGGCGAAGCCGATGGCCGCACCGACGCCGGTGCCGATCGCTGCTCCACCGAGTGTGGAGATGCCGTAGCGGGTGAGCTTGACGCTCTTGACTTCGGCGCGCGGAAAGACGTGCTGGCCCTTGGCGGAGCCGTTGTGACGGCCGCAGGTGAGGGTCTGGTCGTCGGCGGCGATGAAGTAGCAGGTGCTGCCGCCATTGTCTGCGGCGACATGCATGTGAGCGTGAAGAGGAAGGGTTTTGACGTGCCCCCATGCATCGCCGAGAGGAGCTGGCGCCGGGGTGGAGACCGGTTGTTGCGCGAGGATGGAGGCGGCGGACAGGACCATCGCGCCACACAAAAGGGCAAGCCAGATGGATTTCATGCAGGGAAGGATAGACCTGGTTTGCGCCTGACGCCACTGAAATTCGCGGCGGATTGGCACTATCTGTGTCGCCCAAGGACATGATGCAAATGGCTATCCCATATGAGCTTGCGCGAATGAGGGGCTGGGTATGGAAGATGGTGACGCGACGGAGCGGTGGCCTAGTCTCAGGGCGGATATCCGTACAATAGAAGGACTGTGATACTCGACTTTTTGGGAAACCTTGAGCGCACGCATCGCTGCGGTGAGCTGCGCGCTTCCGACGCTGACAAGACCGTCACCCTGATGGGGTGGGTGAATCGCCGGCGGGACCATGGCGACCTGATCTTTCTCGACCTGCGCGACCGTTTTGGGATTACGCAGGTGGTCCTGGACAAGAGCGCCTCGCCGGAGGCCCACGCGAAGGCGGAGGCGGCTCGGCCGGAGTTTGTGGTGGCGGTGACTGGCACTGTTCGGCTGCGCGGCACGGGGCTGACGAACCCGAAGATGCCGACCGGCGAGATCGAGGTCGTCGGGCGGGAGCTGCTGCTGCTGAACGATGCCAAGACTCCGCCGTTTTCCCCCGCCGACGATGCGACAGTGAACGAAGAGGTGCGGCTGAAGTATCGCTACATCGACCTGCGGCGCGAGGAGATGCAGCGAAACTTTGCGGTGCGCAGCAGGGTGGCGATGGCGATTCGCAATTACCTGGTCGAGCAGGGATTTCTGGAGATCGAGACGCCGTTCATGACGCGGTCTACTCCTGAGGGCGCGCGAGATTACCTGGTTCCAAGCCGCGTGCATCCGGGCCATTTCTATGCGCTGCCGCAGTCGCCGCAGATCTTCAAACAGATTCTGATGATCTCGGGGTTCGACCGCTACTTTCAGGTGGCGCGGTGTTTTCGCGATGAGGACCTGCGCGCGGACCGGCAGCCGGAGTTTACGCAGATCGACCTGGAGATGACGTTTCCGCAGCAGGAGACGGTGTTTCGGGTAGCGGAAGGATTTTTGCGAGCGGCGTTTCGGGCGGCGGGGATTGAACTTTCGGAGCAACCGTTTGTGCAGATGAGCTACGACCAGGCGATTGCGAGGTATGGCATCGACAAGCCGGATATGCGGCTGCCGGCCATGGTCGACTTTTCGGACCTGCTTACGCCCGAACTACGGGATGCCCTGCATATTGAGCAAGACTTGCCAGTGCTGGGGTTCGCTATCCCGAACGCTGATGAGATGAGCGGTACTCAACGCAAGGCCATGATTGGCGAAGTTCGCGCGATACTTGGAGCTTCCGGTTTGGATTATCTGGATACGGCGCGCATGAAAACCTCCGAACAGTTCCTTGATGTGGCAGACGCCATGGCGAGGAGATTTCGAGAGCAGTACGCCACGTTCCTTCAGCATGCAACGCGAGGGGCAATTGACGATAACCTGTTGGTCGCCGTCATAACCCCAAAATACGGAACCCCTGCCGAAATCACCGGGGATCGGACTTGGATTCATAAGCGTGTGGGCGCGCTGCGACTGGAGCTGGCCAAGAAGTTTGCCGACAAGCATGGACTGTTTGCGCAGACTGGAACGGCGAAGGATTTCCGGTTCCTGTGGGTCACGGATTTTCCGATGTACGAGTGGAACGAGGAGACGAAACAGTGGGATGCGGCGCACCATCCGTTTACCTCGCCGCATGAGGAAGACATCAAGTCAGGCGCGTTGTGGGATGACAAGGGTGCGGTGCGGGCGCTGGCCTATGACGTGGTGCTGAATGGAACGGAGCTTGGGTCGGGGTCGATTCGTATTCATCGCAAGGATGTGCAGGCGGAGATCTTCCGCACGCTGGGGATGAGCGATGAGGAGGCGCATGCGCGGTTCGGATTCTTCCTGGATGCGCTGGAGTATGGAACACCTCCGCATGGAGGGATTGCGCTGGGGCTGGACCGGATTGTGATGATTCTTGCGGGCGCGTCTTCGCTGCGCGAGGTGATTGCGTTTCCGAAAACGGCGAAGGCGATCGATTTGATGGTGGATGCGCCGACGCCGGTGAGCGAGCTGCAGCTACGGGAGCTGAATCTGCGGATCGCGCATAAAAGTTAGCGGCGAAAAACAATCAGTTCATGTGGCGCTTGTCGGTGGGATCCTTGTCGTCGAGGCCGAGGTAGCGACCGCTTTCGTCGATGCTGACGTCTTTGCCCTGCTTGCGCATATAGACCGTGAACTTTTTGGCGGCGCGACGACGTTTGGAGCGGTAGTAGGCGTTGCGGATGCCGAACCAGCGTTCAGCGAAGGCGTGGCGCAGTCCCTTGCGGGGCGCGATCTGCACGAAAAACAAGGCGAAGAGCGCGGTGCAGACGGCGTTGAGCGCGTCGAAGTCGTTGTGGTAAAGGACGTCGAAGATGAGATAGACGAGAAGGAAGCCGGCGGCAATGTATTTGGCGCGGGCGCGAAAGATGAAGTTGAAGCTGAGGCTTTCATCCGGGTGCAGGCGGGCATAGACCAGAAGCAGCGCGATGACGATGGGCCAGAGGCCGTTGCTGGTTGCGCGAATGGGGCTGAGGACAGGAGCGAAGGGGCCGAGGATGAGGCTGAGGATCGTTGCGAGAAGCGCCCCGCCGACTACAGAAAAGAAGAAGAGCTCGCCGAACCAGCGCGTGCCGCGCTCGTCTTCGAGCGACGAACCGAAGTACCAGAGGGAGAGAAGGGCGAAGAGCAGGCCGAGGAGAGAGTCGGGAATGAAGGGCCATGTGGCGAACTGCCAGATGAGCGGGAAGGCGCGGAGCGGATGCAGGGAGAAGAGCTCGGCCATGGTAAGCGGGAAACCGGGCAGAATGAAGCTGGAGATAAAGAGGGCTACGAAGACAACGAGTGCGAAGAGGATGAGCTTGCGCGTAAGGCCGCGGAAGGCTGGCAGTGCGAGAAGAATCGGGCCGTTGGAGCGCATGAGCTGGTTCCTTCTGAATACGTAGCCGCGTTGAGTGCTCTACTGCCGTGCGGGCAGGGGAGGCACGGGAAGAGAGCGATGACCGGCCGCGTCGAGGGCGCGCACGCCGAAGAAGACATTGTCTTTGCTGACATCGAGCGTGACGGTCGTCGCCGCTCCGACGTTGCGGGAGTGCGTCCAGACCGGATCGGTTGTGTCGCGCCAGACGATCTCATAGGTTGTGCCGGGCGGCGCAAACGCCGATGGGTCCCACGCGAGTTCGGTGTTGTTGTCCAATCTGCGAGTGAGGACACGAACGTTCTGCGGCTCGCTGGGGGCGTCGGCCAGCGTAGCCAGGGTGAGAGCGTTCAGGCGAGCGACGTTGGCGACATAGCGGGTGTCAACAAACTTCAGCAAATCTCCGTACTCGATTCCGTTTTCAGTGCGCAGTGTCTGATGCTGATGATTGAAGTTCTCACGCCACTCGGTGAAGCGGACGGCGGCAAAGCCCTCGTGGTTGAAGCTACTGTGATCGCCGCCGCGCAGATAGCGGTCGCGGCGCAGAATCATTACGGGATGAAATGCGGGCAGCAGGCGAACAAGGTGCGAACGTGCGTGCGCGCGGGCAGCAGGGCGCGCATGTTGCATGGAAGATTGGAAGTATGACGGTGCGAGCTCGGCGATACTGCGAGCGAGCTCGCGCGAGGGAGAGTCGTTCTCCGCTCCAAGCCCGAGGATCTGGCGCTCCTGCGCCGGCGTGGCCGCCGAAGGAACTGACTCGGAGAAGACGCGAACGATGTCCTTGCGCTGCTGGGTCTCCCCGGGAGTCGTGTCGCCGCCGACGATGTCGTTATTCAGCGCGGCGACGAGCGGCCAACCCTCAGATTTGGCGAGAGCGGCCAGGTGATGCGATCCATTGAGGCCCTGCTCTTCACCTGCGACCGTGGCGAAGACGATAGTGCCGGTGAGCTTCAGCTTGGAGAGAGCGCGAGCCGACTCAATCGAGACGGCGACGCCGCTGGCGTCATCGTTGGCTCCGGGCGCGGTAAGGTGCGAGTCCATGATATCGGTAGCTCGCGAGTCGTAGTGGCCGGTGACGAGGGTCCAGGGCGCGTTCTTGTCGGTGGAGGCGCCGTGGAGAATGGCGTAGACGTTCACGATGCGGGTCGGACGCGGAATGCGACCGGGGCGGCCGTTCACGGTCGCCGGCTGCTCGACGAACTCATTGCGTTTGACCTCCAGACAGCCTCCGCAGGTCGCGGAGATGGCGCGAAACTCCGACTCGATCCAGTCGGCCGCGGCGTTGATTCCCTGGCCCGGCGGGAGATCGGTGTCCATGCTGGAGAGCGTGTTGCGGGTGCCGAAGCTGACCAGCCTGGCGATGTCGGCATGGACGGCGTCCGGAGAGATGGTCCGCAGGGCGGAAGCGATGGCTGGATCGGCCGGCAGAGGAGCGATGAGGTCGGATTGGGTGGCCGGGGACTGGGCGCTCAAGACCGACGCGACCGCGAGAACAACAGCCGCGACGCTATGTGCCAGAAATTGCTTCATCCTCTAGTCTCCTGATTGCCGGGATGTAACCGTCGAAGAATTGTGCGCGTCCTAAGTTGACGTGCAGGGGTAGCGCCGTTAGAACTAGAAAAGCTACCCGCGACGCACTTGCACCATCGTACAAGGGCGGCAGGAGCTGAGAGTGAGGAGACAGTTATGTCAGTCGTATGCCCGGAATGCGACAATCCGCTGGATATCGATGTCGATGATCTGGAAGAGGGCGAGATTATCCAGTGCGAGGAGTGCGGGACGGATCTTGAGGTGGTGTCGAGCGATCCGCTCGAGCTGGCGCCAGTGGATGAGGAGGGCTATGACGATGAGGATGAAGCTCCCGCGGAAGTGGAGGATGCCGACGAGTAAGCTACAGGGTCTCCTGGTCGTGGGAAGAGCAGCCGTCCTGGGTGTTGGGCTGTGTATGCTTGCCATGCCCGCGATGGCTGCGGGCGGACCGGTTGCGGCGACATCGACGAAGGTCGCCAAGCCGCGTACGGTTGCGGGGGTGGTGCTCAACAGCAGCGGCGCGCCGATTCAGGGTGCGGTCGTGTATTTGAAGGATGCGCGGTCACTGGCAGTCAAGAGCTTTCTGAGCGATGCGGACGGAAGGTTCCACTTTCGCCAGCTTTCGATGACTACGGATTACGATCTGTGGGCGGAACTGCATGGCGATCGGTCGAAGATACGGCGCATAAGCCAGTTCAACAACAAGCCCGACTTGAGTTACACGTTGAAGGTCAATACAGGGAAATAGCACGGCGAAAGTGGCACTTGGCAGGTGGGATTCGGCGGCACTGCGGATTTTGCAGCTTTGGCGAATATCAGGCGAATATAATGCCTTCAGGTTTCCTGTGGACTCAATGTCCCAATCCGACCGTTTTGGCTTCCTGCACATCGACCTGAACAGCTTCTTTGCGTCGGTGGAGCAGCAGCTGCATCCGGAGTATCGCGGGAAGCCGACGGCTGTGACGGCGACGATGGCCGATACGGGGACGATTATCGCGGCGAGCTATGAGGCGAAGGCGCTGAAGATTAAAACCGGAACGAAGGTGGGTGAGGCGAAGCGGCTTTGCCCGGGAATCATTCTGGTTGAAGGCGAGCATTCGACGTATGCGAAGTACTCGCATGCGATTGCCGATGCGGTGGAGAATGTGTGTCCGGTGGCGCATACGCCGTCGATCGATGAGATGGTGTGCCAGTTGATGGGGCGTGAACAGGAGCCGCCGCGGGCGAGGCAGATTGCGCTGGGGATCAAGGCAGCGATCAAGAAGGACGTCGGCGAGACGCTGCGCTGCTCGATTGGCATGGCGCCGAACCGGTATCTTGCCAAGATTGCGAGCGACATGCAGAAACCCGATGGGTTGATCGGACTGCTGCCTTCGCAGCTGCCGCGGGCGATTGCGCACCTGGAGCTGCGCGATCTGCCTGGGGTTGGGGCGCGCACGGAGATCCGGCTGAACGCGAAGGGTATTCATACGATGGAGCAGTTGCTGGCGCTGGACCGCAACGGCATGCATGGGCTGTGGAACTCGGTGTGGGGCAACCGGCTGTATCACTGGCTGCGCGGAGAGTTGACCGGCGATGATGGGGCGGTCGATGCGCCGGAGGTGCAGAAGTCGCTGGGGCACTCGCACGTGCTGGGGCCGGAGTTCCGCACGCTGGAGGGAGCGTGGGCGGTGACGCACAAGCTGGTTCACAAGGCGGCGATGCGGCTGCGGATGGAAAAGTTCTATACGACGGCGCTGTCGTTCAACATTCGGTTTGCGCTGACGCGGGAACAGGCAGCGCGCGCGGAGAAGTCGCGGCGGCATTCGAGCGGCATTGAGCATGCTTCATGGGGCATGGAGGCGCGCTTTCGCGCGTGCCAGGACACGCTGACGTTGCTGGAGGCGTTGCAGGGCATCTGGCAGCAGTGTCCAAAGGGGCCGGAGCAGCAGCGGCCGTTCTTTGTCGCCGTAACACTGCACAATTTGATTCTCGAGGATGAGCTGCAGCAGACGCTGTTCGAGGAGCCGGGCAGACGCAATGAGCTGGCGGCGACCATGGACAAGCTGAATCTGAAGTTCGGGCACACGACCGTGCACTTTGCGGGGATGCTGCCGGCGCGAGAGAGTGCGCCGACGCGGATCGCGTTCACGCAGATTCCGGTTCAGTACGGCTCCGACTGGATGTAACTGGATGTAGATGAGGGCGCGGGTTGCTGTATTCGCATCTAATGAGACACCCCAGGCCGGAGGAGTCGTATGGCCAAGCCACGTTTTACTACGCAGAAGCGCGTTTCGCTGAAGGGAAGCGGACGCAAGGCATTCGATCCACAGACGGCGCCAGGATTTGCTTCGCATGTGGAGAGCGTGAGCGAGCCGATTACGGTTTCGGTGCTGCTGGCCGCGAAGACGCCCGTCGATCCGAAGGTGCGGTTGACGCGTGAGGAGTTTGCGGAGCGGCATTGCGCGAGCGCCGGCGCGGAGGAAAGCGTTCGCGCGTTCGCTGCGGAGTTCGGTCTGCGCGTGGAAGCTGCGCGGGAGCGCGGACGGCGCACGATGCAGCTAACGGGATCGCGCGAAGCGATGGAGCGGGCGTTCGACGTGACGCTGCAACATCACGTAGATTCGCGCGGAAAAAGGATGCGTGTGCGCGAGGGCGAGATCATGTTGCCGGAAGAGCTTGCGCCGCAGGTGATGGCAGTGTTGGGGCTCGACACGCGGCCGCAGGCCAAGCCTCACTTTCGCGTAGCAACGCCGCGCGCGGGAAATGTGAGCTATACACCGGTGCAGGTGGGCGAGCTGTATGGATTTCCTGCGAATGCGAAGGCGGCGGGACAGACGATTGGTCTGCTGGAGCTGGGCGGCGGATATCGTGAGGCAGATATTACTGCCTATTTTCAGAGCTTGAATCTGCCTTCGCCGAGTGTGACCGCCGTTTCGGTGGACAAAGGAACGAACTCGCCGGGCGATGCGAGCGGCGCGGACGGCGAGGTGATGCTGGACATTGAGGTGTCGGCAGCGATTGCCGTCGGCGCGAAGGTGGCGGTGTACTTTGCGCCGAATACGGACCAGGGATTTATCGATGCGGTGACGACGGCGATTCATGACTCGACCAACAAGCCGAGCGTGCTGTCGATCAGTTGGGGAGGGCCGGAGTCGAGCTGGACGGGGCAGGCGGTGACGGCGCTCGATGAGGCGTGCCAGGCGGCCGCGGCGTTGGGTGTGACGATAACGGTGGCGTGCGGCGACGATGGATCGACCGATGGCGTATCGAGCGGCAATCATGTCGACTTCCCTGCTTCGAGCCCGCATGTGCTGGCGTGCGGCGGAACGAAGCTGGTATCGAGTGGCGATGCGATTACGAGCGAGACGGTGTGGAATGAACTCTCGCTGAACGAAGGCGCAACCGGTGGCGGTGTGAGCACCTTGTTTGCGCCGCCGAGCTGGCAGGCGAACAGCAATGTGCCGAAGCCGACGGTGAGCGGCGGCGGACGCGGTGTGCCGGATGTTGCGGGCGATGCGGATCCGTCGACGGGATACACGGTGCGCGTGGATGGCGAGACGACGACGATCGGCGGAACGAGTGCGGTGGCTCCGCTGTGGGCAGGGTTGATTGCCCTGGCGAATGCGACGAATGGACAGGATGCCGGGTTTGCGAATCCGTCGCTATACAGTGCGACATCTGCATTTCGCGATGTTACGAGCGGCAACAATGGGGCTTTCAAGGCCGGACCTGGGTGGGATGCATGCACGGGGCTGGGCAGCCCGAAAGGAGCGGCGGTGATTGCGGCGCTGGCTTCCGGCGGCCCTGCGAAGAGGTGACAAACGTCATCGTGCTTTGTTGACGGCGCTCACTCGAAACGCGGGAGCGGAAGGGCGAGACTCACTTCTGTAAGGCGAGAAGGAGTCCACGATGAGCGCTTTTGCGGAACCGATTGCTGCGGTTTTGAGCCAGAGCTCGCATATCTCTATAGCAACCGATGTTGTTGCTTCACTGCAGGCCGTAACGAAGCGGTATCGCAACGGCGTTGTTGCGCTGGATGGGCTGTCGCTGGAGCTGCAACGCGGCGAGATTGTGGCGCTGCTGGGGCCGAACGGTGCGGGGAAATCGACGGCCGTGAAGCTAATGATGGGGCTGACCTCGGCGACGGCGGGGGTGGTTCGCATCTTTGGCGCGGATCCGAGGTTTGCCGGCAATCGTCTGCGCACAGGCGTGATGCTGCAGGTAGGGCGCGCGCCGGAGATGTTGCGGGTTCGCGAACATGTTGAGATTATGCGCGGGTACTATCCGCGGCCGCTGCCGTTTGCGGAGATCGTTCGCGCAGCGGGGCTGGAGGGAATCGAGGAGCGAATGTTCGGGCAGCTTTCCGGCGGCCAGAAGCAGCGCATGCTGTTTGCTCTGGCGCTTGCGGGCGATCCTGATTTGATCTTTCTGGATGAGCCGACTGTGGGCCTGGATATCGAGGCGCGGAGGCTGATGTGGGCGCAGATTCGTTCGCTGCGGGCGCGCGGCAAGACGGTGCTCCTGACTACGCATTATCTGGAAGAAGCGGACGCGCTGGCAGATCGCATCGCCGTCATCAACAAAGGTCGCATGGTGTGTGCGGGCACTTCGGCGGAGGTGAAGTCCATGGGTGCGGGAACGGCGGCTTCTGGCGTGTCAGGTACGGGACGGTTGCCTCCGAACATGGCCGGGGTGAAGCTGCTGAAGTTTGAGACCAGCCTCACACGCGAGAGCCTGCTGAACCTGGCGGGAGTGGAGCGCGTGGAATCGGATGGGGCGCGCGTGACGGTGACCTCGTCCGCGCCGGAGCTTACGCTGCGCGAACTGTTGGCGCTCGATCCCAAGCTGTGCGGGCTCGAGGTGCAGGCCCCGGCGCTCGAAGACGCGTTCCTTGCGCTTACTTCGCAAGATTAGCTTTTTGCGCTTGAACTCACGAACTATTTCTGGAGGTTTCATCATGTCGACTGCTACTGTTCCGCTTTCCTACGCTTCCACCAATTCGCTGAGCCGCATCGCCCGGATATTTGTTCGCGAGACGCGGTACGAATTTGTGCGCGCGTTACGCACCCGCGCTTTCTCGCTTTCCGTGATCGGCTTTCCAGTAATGTTTTATCTGCTGTTCGGTGTGATGAATCGTGGTGAGGCGGTTCATGGACAGATGGTTGCGAAGTACATGCTCGCGAGCTACGCGGCGTTTGGCGCGGTGGGCGCGGCGCTGTTTGGAATTGGCGTGGGGCTTGCAGGCGAGCGCGTGTCGGGATGGCTGGAGCTGAAGCGCGCCAGTCCGATGCCGCCGCTGGCGTATCTTGCGGCGAAGTGCGTAGCGTCGGTGGCGTTCGGCCTAATTATCGTCAGCATCCTCTGCGCGGTAGGAATCTTTGCTGCCGGCGTTCATGTCAGCCTGACGGAGTATGTCGGACTGTTGGGGGTAAGCGTGATTGGCGGAGTTCCGTTTGCATGCATGGGGCTGCTGCTCGCGATGATTGTGCCGGCGAATGCTGCGCCGGGCATCGTGAATTTGATCTATCTTCCTATGAGCTACTGCGGCGGCTTGTGGATGCCCATTTCGATGCTTCCGAAGTGGCTGCAGCATGCGGCGCCCTGGCTGCCGACATACCATCTGGGACAGTTGATGCTTTGGGTGATTGGATATGCGCAGCCGGGCGAGGCGGCGATGCAACATGTTCTGGCGCTGACCGGGTTTGCGCTGCTGTTCCTGGGCTGCGCGTGGATGGCCTTTGCGCGAGCGGATGCGGACGCCTAAGAAGCAGTGTTTGTCGGCACTTGCACAAGAGCTCTCTGCAACGTCTACACTGCACCTGAAGAGGATCGTATGAATGATGAGTCGATACCTTCGCGCAAGAGGCTGGACCGCAGCGATCTCTTCTGGCTGGCATACCTGATCTTCTTCTTCATCGAGCCGCTCACCCGGCGCTCGATGGTGTATTGGCTGGAGTGCCTGAGCATTGCCGCGTTTTTTGTGGGGCTGTATCTCGTGTTTCTGCGCTCGCAGAACACGCGTGTCAGGCTGTGGTGGATCGGGTGCATGTGGGCTCTTGGAGTGCTCGCGTATCCGGTTAACCCAGGCGCGATCGCGTTTCTGATCTATGCTGCCGCGCTGCTGCCCTTCGTCTTTACGCCAACGGTCTGGATCATAACGGCCTTGGTCGTGGAATCTGGACTGCTGGCACTCGAAGCCCATCTATTGCATACCGGCCCTTATAACTGGTTCTTTGGGGCATTCTTCATCTTTGTCGTCGGTGGGACGAATATCTTCTTCGCACAGAAGCAGCGTGCGAACTGCAAGCTACGCATGGCGCAGGAGGAGATTGAAGCACTGGCAGCTGTAGCGGAACGCGAGCGGATTGCGCGCGATCTGCATGATGTGCTCGGGCATACGCTAAGCGTGATTGTGCTGAAGGCGGAGTTGGCGGGGCGACTGCTGGCGCGCGGCGACGATACGGCCCGCGCGATGGCGGAGATTGGCGATGTGGAACGCACAGCGCGCAGCGCGCTGGCCGAGGTGCGCGAGACGATCGGCGGATATCGCGCACGCGGGCTGATTGCGGAGATGGAAGCTGCGAGAAATGCACTTGCGGCCGCTGGCGTTCAGTTGCAGGTTGATGCTTCACCGGAACCCGCGAGCCTTCGTCCGGCGGAGGAGACGGTGCTGGCGCTGGCGCTGCGCGAGGCGGTGACTAACATCGTGCGGCATGCGCAGGCGAGTACATGCAGGTTGCACTTTGCGATGGAGAACGGACGGCATTCGCTGGTGATAGAAGATGATGGGCATCACTCTGCGACGCGCGAGGGCAATGGGTTACGCGGGATGCGGGAGCGCGTGGAGTCTATGGGTGGTCGAATCTTGCTGGAGCGCGAGCATGGGACGCGGCTGTCGATTGAGCTGCCTGCGACTGCCACGGGGAGTGCGTCGTGAGCAACGCAGAGACCGGCGCGAAGGAGATTCGCGTGCTGCTGGCGGAGGACCAGACGATGGTGCGCGGCGCGCTCGCGGCTTTGCTGGAGATGGAGCCGGACATTCACGTAGTCGCGCAGGCCGGCAATGGGCGAGAGGCGGAGCGGTTGACGCGCGAACTGAAGCCGGATGTTGCGGTGACCGACATTGAGATGCCTGAGTGGACGGGATTGGAGTTTGCGTCGGCGCTGAAGGAGAGCAATTCGAAGACGCGCGTGATTATTCTGACGACGTTCGCACGACCGGGGTATCTGCGGCGTGCGCTGGAATCCGGAGCGCGTGGATATCTGCTGAAGGACAGGCCTGCCACGGAACTGGCGCAGGCCATTCGCCGTGTGCACTCTGGGTTGCGAGCGATTGACCCGGAACTGGCTGCAGAGGCGTGGAGTGCGGAGGCCGACCCACTGAACGATCGTGAGCGGCAGATTTTGCAGCGCGCGGGCGAGGGACGCAGCTCGGCGGAGATTGCGACGGAGTTGCGGTTGAGCGAGGGGACGGTCCGGAACTATCTGTCCGAGGCAATTGCCAAGCTGGGTGCGGCGAATCGTGTGGACGCGGCGCGGATTGCGCGGCAGCGCGGATGGTTGTGAGCGGAACAAAGTATGTGGGGCGGCTGGCGCCGTCGCCGACAGGGCTGCTGCATCTGGGACATGCACGGACGTTCTGGATTGCAGCTCAGCACGCGCGGGCGGCGAAGGGAATGCTTTGGCTGCGCGATGAGGATTTGGATCCGCTGCGGTCGCGCGCGGAGTTGGCGCAGGCGATGCGCGAGGATCTGCACTGGCTGGGAATCAGGTGGGACGCGGAGATGCGGCAGAGCGAACGCGTGAGCTCATATCGCAACGCTATGGAGCAGTTGCTGCGTGACGGGCATGTGTATGCGTGCAACTGCAGTCGCAAGGATTTGCAACAAGCCGTGCAGGCTCCGCATGAGGACGAGGATGAACCAGTGTACAGCGGGCAGTGCCGGCCTGCGGGAAGCGAACGCGCAGCTGAGTTACGAGATGAGACGAGCTATCGATTTCGTGTAAACGATGATGAGATCGTGCGCTTTGTAGATGAGCATGCGGGTGCACAGAGTTTTGCGGCTGGGTGCGGAGCTGACGCGGACTTCGGAGATTTTGTGGTGTGGCGCAAGGATGGGCTGCCGAGTTATCAGCTGGCGTGCGTGGTCGACGACGCGGCGATGGGTGTGACGGAGGTGGTGCGCGGTCGCGATCTGTTGAAGTCTACTGCGCGGCAGATATTATTGCAGCGCGCGCTTGGGCTGCCGGCGCCACACTATTTTCATTGCGATCTGATGCGCGATGAAGCGGGCGCTCGGCTGGCGAAGCGGCATGATGCGCTGAGCTTGCGAGCACTGCGCGAGACCGGAATGACGCCGCGGGATGTGATTGCGCGGTTTGGTCGGGAGAGAACTTGTAACTAACGCGGGGCCGTTGGCGTCTTATGGTTGGAGCCCGGGAGGCTCTGCTCGTGCGACTTCGTCTGTTTCCTCTTATTACGGCTTTGGCCCTGCTTCTGCCGCTCACCGCCTGCTCGGAGAGCGCGCGCAAGACGCCGATTCCGGCTGCGAACACCGATGTCTCGCTGGCGAGCGCACCGGGACGCGAGACGGCGGTGTTTGCGGGTGGATGTTTCTGGGGAACACAGGCGGTGTTTGAGCGCGTGAAGGGCGTGCTGACGACCGCTGCAGGCTACTCCGGGGGCTCTGCCAAGACCGCGACCTACGATCAGGTGACGACCGAGACGACCGGGCATGCGGAGTCGGTAGAGGTGGTGTACGATCCGTCGAAGCTGACGTATGGGCAACTGCTGCGCATCTTTTTTTCGGTGGCGCACGATCCGACGGAGCTGAACCGTCAGGGCCCGGATGTGGGGACGTCCTATCGTTCGGCAATCTTCTACGCCAATGACACGCAACGGCACCTGGCCGAGGCATACGTTGCGCAGCTCGATGCAGCGCATGTATTCCCGAAGCCGATCGTCACTCAGGTGACTCCGCTGAAGGGCTTCTATCGCGCGGAGGAGTACCACCAGGACTTCGCGCTGAAGAACCCCAACAACTCGTACATCAACATCTGCGACAGACCGAAGATTGCTGCGTTGAAGCGGCAGTTTCCGGAGCTCTTCGTCGATTACAAAGGCCAGAAGTAGGATCGATGCCGCCGTCTACTGGCCGGCATCTGGCCCGTAGAGCGCGCGGATCATGTCGTCGTAACTCTTCATCTGGTAGTTCTCAGGTGGCGTGCCGCCAGCGAGGTAGCGGACGAAGTAGTCCCAGCGGCGGCGCGTGATGTAGGGAGTCTGCTCGCCGTAGCCGTGGTGGGCGTTGGGGATCGCGAGCATGTCGAAGGTCTTGTTCGCCTTCATTAGAGACAGCACCATCGTCAGCGTGTTGTTGGGCGGAACGTTGTCGTCCAGGGTGCCGTAAGTAAGCATGAGGTGGCCTTTGAGGTTGGCCGCGTAGTTCTGGTTCGCCTGCGCCTCGTAGTTGTCCTCGCCGTTGGGTCCGATGACTTCAAGGCCGGCGTACTTCTCATCCCAGTCATCCTCGTAGTCGCGATTGTCGTGGTTGCCGCTCTCGGCCCAGCCTACCTTGAAGAAATCCGGGTAGTGGAGGAGCGCAGAGGCAGTGGCGTTGCCGCCGCCGGAGTGCCCCCAGATGCCGACGCGATCGATATCGATCCATGAAAAGCGCGCGGCCAGCTGCTTGATGCCGACGACCTGATCGGGGATCGTGGCCTCGCCCATCTCCGCAGGCGTGTCAGCATGATTATCGTGGAAGCTCTTGGAGCGGAACGGCGTGCCCATGCCGTCGATGCAGACGACGACGAAACCGAGATCAGCGAGGGCCTGGTCGTCGCCGCTGGCGGCGGAGAAGCTGCGCGAGCCGCAGGAGCCGATCTGCGGACCGGGATAGACGTAGTCGATCAATGGATATTTTTTGCTGGCGTCGAAGTTCGTTGGCTTCCAGAGGAAACCGTAGAGCGGCGTCTTGCCGTCGCGCGCGTCGACGGTGATAGGCGTGGGGGGCTTCCATCCGGCGGCGAGCAGCATCGAGATGTCCTGGTGCGCAAGCGTGGCGAGAATCTTGCCGGTGTTGTCGCGGAGGACTGCGGTCTCAGGTGTCTCGCGCGTGGAGTAGACGTCGACGAAGGTGCTGCCGTCGGGCGAGGGCGTGATGGCGTGGTCGGCGTTCTCCGGAGCTAAAAGCTGCTGGTGGGAGCCATCGAAGTTCGCGCGGTAGTAGTGCGTGAAGTACGGGTCTTCCCCTTTCTCTTTGCCGGTGGCGAGGAAGTAGATCACGCGATTCTTTTCGTCGACGTGCAGCACTTCGGTGACCGGACCATCGCCGTGCGTGATCTGATTCTTCAGCTTGCCGGTAGTGAGGTCATAGAGATACATCTGACCCCAGTTGCTGCGCTCGGAGTACCAGAGGAACTCATTCGACGCGGGCAGATAGAACCAATTGACCTTGCCCTGGCCGGATTCGTAGTAGGTGGGAACGTGGTCGTGATAGATGGTGCGGACGTCGCCAGTTTCGGTGTCAGCGATGCGGAGCCACTCGTCCTTGTGATCGCGTGAGGTGGAGACAAAAGCAAGCGTCTTGCCGTCAGGCGAAAACTTCACGTCGTCCCAGCCGGAGCCGCCGCGGCAGCTTACGTCATCGCAGAGCGTGCTGCGGTGCTCATCGGGCGGCATCTTCAGGCGAACCATCTTCGCCGTGTCGACGTCGATGACGACGCGTTCGATCTTGGTGATGTTCTTATCGCCGAGCAGAGGATAACGCCACGCATCCAGTGTGGGATGGCGGTTCGTTGTGGAAACAACGTACATCATGCCGTCTTTGCGCTGGTCCTGCTGGAAGGTGGCGATCTTCTTTGAGTCGGGCGACCAGATGAGAATGGGCGCGTCGGAGTGCGTCCATCCGGCGTTGTCGGTGGCGTAGCCGAAGTCCTTGACACCGTCGGTGGTGAGCTGACGCTCTTCACCGGTGGCTTCGACGCGTACCCAAAGGTTGTTGTCGCGGATGAACGCGGCGAGTTTCTTGTCCGGCGACAGATCGAAGGGCGCTTTGCCACGGCCGATGCGTGGGCGGGGGGCGGACGTAGCCGGCCTATTCTTCTTCGCAGCCATTTGGGCGTTTCCGCCGACCTGCGTGGAGCTTAGACCGGCGGGAGGCTGCGCGTTGGGCTTCTGCTCCGGGTGTTCGACATGCTGCGGAGGAGCTTCGAGCGTGCAGCTTGCAGCATTGGCCGTGCAGTGGAATGTTTCCGTGCGTAGCGTGACAGCAAAGCCGCCGTTCGCTTCGGGCGCGTAGGTGTCGATGCGAAGATAAGCGGCATCGATTTCACGGCCGGAGGCTTTGCTGAGCGCTGCGGCCAGCTTCTTCGTGTCGAAGGCGAGCTCGGTCTTTCCTGAGGCGTCGGCGATGCGGAATGCAACCGCACCTGCGGCGGGATCGCGAAAGAAGACACGGCCGTCAGGGAGATACTGAACCTCGCTGACGGTGTGGTCGACGAGTGGGCTGACGTTATAGGACATCCATCGCTCGGCCTGCGCATAGTCGTGCGCGGTGTAGACGCGCTGTGCGTGGAGTGCGGCGAATGGAAGGGCGAGGGCGAGAATCAGCGGCGTTATGCGAACGATCATCGTGTCAGATCCATGGCTTGAGACGGAAATTTGCGGAAATCAGATGTCGAGTTCCGATTTTACGGCGAGTTCAGGGCGTGTACGGCGTAGACGTGCGAGCAGCGCCGAAGGACGCAGCGAAGGGGGATAGTGCAACATCGAAAGCAGAAATTCCTTCCATGTATCGTGTGCGATGCGAAGCGAAGAAGGAAGAACGTAGACGTCCATAATGATCTCAGACAACAGCAGCGAGGCCGCAGCGCCGTAGAGGCCATAGTGGCGTGCTGCGAAATAGGTGAGCACAACCGTGATGCCGGTGGCAACGGTATAAAGCATAGCAAGCCGCTCGTGCTGATTGATGGCCGAGACCAGCGTGGAGCTTGTGGACCAGAGCGAATAGAAGACGACGACGATCAGAAGCACGCTGACGAGACCGGTGCTGGGTGGAACTTTGCCTTGCGTCCAGTGATGCAGGAATGTCGGGCCGACGATGGCAACCACCACGACGACGCTCATCGAGAAGAACAGTGCGAGCTGACAGGCGCGGCGATGCAACAGCCGGACAAGCTCGACGTTTCCGGCGCCGAAGGCTATGGAGAGCTCCGGCCAGACGGTGTTGTTGACCATCTGCACGCACTGCAAGGCTACGCGCGAGATGATTCGCGCGGTGCCGAAGATGGCGACATCGACGGGACCGAGCGCATATCCGACCACAATCAGCGTGCCCTGGAGGTTGAGAGCGTTGCCCAGAGGGAAGCCCATGAAGGCGATGGCCGGGCGGGCGAGACGCTTGATCTCTGCGAAGGAGGCTCGGCTCCAGCCATAGCTGATCCAGGGAATATCGTGTCGAACCATCACGCAGAGGATGAGCGTGACCGCAATGTTCGCAAGCGCCAGAACCTTCGCCGTTGTGCGCGGACCGTAGCCGAGGAAGACAGGAAGCAGCTGCACGGCGAAGGCCAGCATCGAGAGACCCGTCTTCAGCAGGTTGCCATACGAGTAGCGCGCGATGCAACGATACGCTGATTGCAAGAGCTGTTCGAGCTGGCCGAGAAGAACCGAGAGGCCCAGCCAGAAGAGAATCCAGCGCGCGTCGCTGTTGTCGACGGACGAGAGATGAAGAAGATCGGCGACCGGCAGCCAATAGAGGGCAACACACATCGCCGCGCCGGTAACTCCGAGCACGATCGAGATGAGCCACCAGCAGCTTTGAAAGACGCTGAGGGCGGCGTCCTGCTCCTGGCGGGCCATGAGCATCGTCATCTCGTTGCCGGCTACCGAACCGAAGCCGATGTTCGAGAAGCTGAGATACGAGGGGATGGCGGTGAGGATCATCCACTCGCCGTTTAGCTGGATGGTCCAGAAGTGGAACAGGACGGGGATCTGGACAAACTGAATGATGGACGAGGCGAGTTTACTGAGCCATGTGGTGATAAATCCCACGAACAACCGGTTGCGTGTGCGCTCATCCATGGGAGAGTTCCGTTCGCTGCGATGCGGGCGTTGCAATCATTGCTGCAACATGCGGCGGTGACAGCACTCCATCGCGGGCGAGGACCATGGCCGTCATTCTACCAACCGGTTTCGAGAGCTTGTCTGAATGGGCTCGCTCTTCGGATATGGCTGCCTTTCAAGGGAATTGCGCAAAGGCTATTGCGACTGGCGCCGTTCGCGGTCGAGTGTCAGCTTTTCCTGCATCAGGCGCTGAAGCATGGCGTCGTCACCGCGGCGCTGGGCCTCGCTCATGGCGGCGCGGAGCTCGCGGGCGCGGCGGTCTCGATAATGCTCCTGCAACGTTTCGAGCGCACCCCGCACGCGGTCGCGGAGGTTCTGCCGCTCCTGCTCCGGTATCTCGGACGATGCGTGGAGCGCCGAGGCGAGCAGAGCGCGCGAGCTCTCATCAGGCGCGGCTGCGAGAGGATTGTCGGGTGGCGGGGCGTTCACCAGAATATCGATGAGGGAGGCAGTGGGCAGATCTGCGAACCACTCCGGATGCGGCGCGAGTGTGTCGGCGGCGAGGGCGCGGGCGGAGTCGGCTTCGGGCAGCACAAGCGCGGAGAGCAGGATGCGCTCGACCTCGGTGACGGCGCGAGGTTGCGCGGCGCGCACGCTTTCGAGGCGCTGCTGCGCGGCCTGCTTGAGCTCCTGCAGGACGAGGGAGCTTTCAATACCGAGTTTCTGCGCGGCGTTGGTCGCAAACTCGTTGCGGACGATGGCGCTGGGGATGCGACGGATGTGCGGGAGAAGGAAGTTCAGCGCCTTGACCTTCGCTTCCGGGGTTCGCGCAGTAGCCAGGGCCTGCGCGCGCTCGATGAGATAGTCGGCGTAGCGCGTTGCATTGCGAACTGCAGCGGTGTACTCGTTGATGCCGTGCTCCTGCACGAAGCGATCGGGATCAAGCCCCCCCGGCAGAAGCACCACGCGCACCGCGAAGTCTTCTTCAACCAGCTGCGCGATGGTCTTCTCCGCCGCATTCATTCCGGCCTTGTCGGGGTCGAAGTTAAGCACGATGTTCTTGGTGAAACGAGCGAGCATCCGGACCTGGTGCTCCGTGAAAGCAGTTCCGCTGGTGGCGATGACGTTGTGCACGCCGCCCATGTAGACCGAGATGCAATCCATCTGGCCTTCGACCAGCAGCGCGAAACCAAGTTCCTTGATCCCGGCCCTCGCCTTGTCGAGATTGAAGAGCACCTGGCCTTTGGTATAGAGCGAGGTCTCGGGTGAGTTGAGATATTTAGGGCCGGACTTCTCGTCGGCGGCATCGAGCAGACGCGCGGTGAAGGCGATGGGCTTGCCCTGCTCGTTGGCGATGGGGAAGGCGAGACGCCTGCGAAAGCGCGCGTAAAGCGGGCCGGCCTTGGTGGCGCCGGCGCCGGCGTCGCGCTCTTTGGAGGTGAAGAGGCCGCTGGCGCGGAGAACCTCGTCAGGGAAGAACTTGGCGAGGCGGTCGCGCATATCGTTGAAGCTCTCGGGCGCGTAACCCAGGCGAAAGGTCTTGATGGTCTCGGGCGTGATGCCGCGCGAGGTCATGTATTCGCGGGCGCGGGCGGCCTCAGGCGAGTTGAGATTCTGCTGGAAATACTGTGTGGCAGCCTCGTGTATGTCGAGGAGCTGCTTGCGCATCCCGGCCTCGCGGGCTTCGTGTGGAGAAGAAAATTCACGAGCGGGGAGCGGAATGCCCATCTTCGTGGCGACGGCGCGGACGGCCTCGGGAAAGCTGAGGTTGTCCATCTTCATGACGAAGGTGAAGACGTCGCCATGTTCATGGCAGCCGAAGCAGTAGTAGCTTGAGGTAGTGGGATAAAGGTAGAACGACCCGGACTTTTCTTTATGGAATGGGCAGAGCGCAGACCAGTTTGCGCCGGACTTGCGCAGCTTAAGGTATTCGCCGACGATACGAACGATGTCGGTCTGCTGTTTGACGGTTTGGGAGAAGCTGTCGGCCATGCGGAGGGATCGTCTTCAAGTGTATGGCCGGAGCGTATCAGGAGGGATCAGATGGCTGAGTTACAGCAGGATGTCGTCATTGTGGGCGCGGGGCCGACCGGGTTGACGCTGGCTGCAGAGCTATGGCGCCTGGGGCTGCATCCGCTGCTGCTGGAGCGCGAGACGTCCAGGCCCATAACCTCGCGCGCGATTGCGATCCATGCGCGGACGTTGGAGGTTCTGGAGGAGCTTGAGGTTACGCAGCCGCTTCTGAGCGAGGGTCTGAAATTGTTGGGATTCCAGATACGGGAGCACGACCGGACGCTGATGGCGATCCACTTCGATGGGCTCAAGACCCGCTATCCGTTTGTGCTGTCGTGCCCGCAGAACCGCACTGAGGAGATTCTGCGCGAGCGGCTGGAGGCGCTGGGCGGGAGCGTGCAGACGGGATGCACGGTGACGGGCCTTGCGGGCGGCAATTCAGACGAGAACGGCGTCGAGGTTCGCTACACGCGCGAAGGCGGCCAGCCGGAAGTGACTTGTGCTGATTGGCTGGTCGCCTGCGATGGGCAGCATAGCGTCGTGCGCCAGTCTGCGGCGATTCCTTACGAGGGCAGCGATTACGACGAGAGCTTCGTGCTGGCCGATGTTGTGCTGGACTGGGAGGAGACGCAGCCAGAGGGCTCAATGTTTCTGGCCAGGCAGGGCATTCTGCTGATAGCGCCGCTGCCAGGGAGCCACTATCGCCTCATCGCCGTGATGGACCCTGCGCCGGAGCGGCCGTCGCTTGAAGACCTGCAGCGTTTGCTTGACGAGCGTGGCCCGCGGCAGCATCGCGCGACGGTACGCAGTGTCACCTGGAGCTCGCGCTTCCGCATTCATCACTACCTGGCGAGCACGCCGCGCCAGGGACGCATATTGCTGGCCGGAGATGCAGCGCATGTACACAGCCCGGCAGGCGGACAGGGCATGAACACTGGGATTCAGGACGCCGTCTCGCTGGCGACGGCGCTGCGGGAGGTACTGGGCGGCGGAGATGAGGGCGCGCTGGATGCCTGGGCCACGGAGCGGCACGAGATTGCCCGATCGGTCGTCAAGATGACGGATCAACTGACGAGGGTCGCGACGGTCTCCTCCGCGCCCGGGAGGATGCTGCGCAATGCCATGATCGCGCTGCTGGGACATATGCCGGGTGTGGAGCACCTCATGGCCGAGAAGCTCTCTGAGTTGCAGAACCGGTAGGGCCAGACCGTCGTCCGGGAGCGCCTGGAGTAGGTACCGAACACTCAATAGCTTACAGGAGACCAAAGTGCATGAGGCTGAGAGTGCGCATAGAGCCGGATCGCCCGATCTGTCTCACGGCACGCCACTAGGGCAGGCGAGGATCGGGCTGGCATGCTTGCCGGCCCGTCCTTCGTTTGCCAGGGAAGATATCTCTGAGCACTGAGCGTCTGCCGCTTTTCGGCAGCACCGGACGTGGCTGGGATCGGCAGGTCTGGGCCTCGCTACAATCAGACGCATGCTGTCTTCGGCGGCGCGCGATCGATTGGTGGTAGTTCTGGTGGGCGCGCGGAATCCCGGCAACATCGGCGCGGCGGCGCGGGCCATGCGCGACTTCGGCTTCGGCGACCTGCGCGTGGTGAATGAATACGCGCCGCCGTTCGAGGCCGCCCAGCTGCAGGATCAGCCGCAACAACAGGCCACGGGTCAGGTAGAGGGCGGCAAGGCCGCTGTGGGTGCAATGCAGGTGCTGGCTGCGGCGCGCAGGTTCGAGCGGTTGGAGGACGCGATCGCCGATTGCACCCTGGTGGCCGGAACGACGGCCGTTGGCCAGCGTGGGTTGACACGGCCTGTGCTGCCGCTAAGTGAGGCGGCTCCGCAGCTGCTCGATGCATTGAGGGGAGGCCAGAGCGGAGACCAGATCGAAGGCGGTTCGCCGAAGATCGCGCTGCTGTTCGGGTCGGAGAAGACTGGGCTGACCAATGAACAGCTCAGTCATTGCCAGTTGCTTTTGACGATTCCGATGTCTGCACCCGAGGGCGAGCGGCACCTGTCGATGAACCTGGGGCAGGCGGTTGCGGTGTGTCTTTACGAGCTGGTGCGCGCGGGTTTTGAGGGCGCGCGCGAGCTGCCCGTGGTACAGCAAGCGCCGGTGACGGCGGCATCGCGGGAACGGCTCACTCAGCTTCTGGTCGATGCCATGGCGGCGATCGGATATGCGCAGCGGTTTCCGGCGAACGCTCGCGAGCACGTCGTGCGGCAGCTGGCGCAACAGCTCGGCGGCTGTGAGGCCGAAGCGACAACGTGGATGGGCTTTCTACGGCAGGTGGCGCGCGGGACGGCGAGGACGCGTGCGGCTCACAATGAGAGGGACCGCTAGCGGGGAGCACGCGCCGGAGATGAAAAACGCTCTGGCCAGAGGGCTCGGAGCGTTGGATGTTTGGCGATCACGTTGTGTGAGATTTGCTTGCGAAGGCTCCTTCGCCCGCGTGGGCTGTTACCACAGACCCCACGAACGACTGACGTAATCGCTGAGCGTCATGATGACCAGCGAGAGAAACATGAACAGGCCCGAGCCGATCGTCATCTTGATCAGCCGCGACTGATACTTCGCGTGCATGAAGAACAGGACGACGATACACGCCTTGAAGCAGGCGATGCCGAGCGCGATGACGGGATTGGCCCAGCTGAGATCGATGAAGGCGAAGACCACCGTCAAAACGGTGAACAATAGCAGCGTGCCGAAGACCATCGCATACTGCGCCGGCGTAACAATGTGGTGGGCGCTATGCTCCGGGTTCGTAACGTTCGACGGGTCTTCAGCTTCGGTATGGTGTGCGGTCTCAGCCATCTAGTCTTCCTTCAAGCGTCATGCGAAACAAGGGGCGAAAACGATTAGTGCATCGGATGCCGGTTGATGAGATACAGCAGTGGAAACAGAAACAGCCAGATAATATCGACGAAATGCCAATATAAGCCAAAGTTTTCTATAGGCGCCACGTAACCTGAACTGAAGTCACCTCGTTGGGCTCGGCGGATAAGCCAGAACAGGATGAAGATGCCGATGATCATATGCAGCGCGTGCATCCCGGTCATGCCGAAGTACAGAAAGAAAAAGATCTGGGTGCGCTGCGCCATGTCCGGCGGCAATGGATTCTCATGAATGCCGTATGCGGCCGGGTTGATGAATTCGGCGATATCAAAGTGCGCGCCGGGGATGTGATGGTGCACCCACTCCTCGTGCCACTCATCTCCTTTGATGCAGATGAAGGCGATGCCAAAGAGCACCGTGAGGATGAGCGTCCACACCAGCATCTTGCGTTTGCGCATCTCGGCGGACCACACGCCAAGCGCCATGAAGAAACCTGAGGTGATCAGGATCATCGTATTGGCAGTGCCCAGCGGAATGCTCAGCTGGTTGGACGCGACGGCGAAGGCGTCGTAGTACCAATTGCGGTACAGCAGGTAAGAGAAAAAGAGACCGCCGAAGAACATGATTTCGGTGAGCAGGAAGAGCCACATGCCGAAGCTGCCGGCCTCGCGCTGCTGCTCCACCGTCTCGAAGTGATGACGGTGCTGCGGCAGAGCGACGTGCTCATGCTCGGCGGGCACAGCGGTCTCGTGGGTGTGCGGGCTCACGGTCGCAGTGGCGTTATCCAACGGTCACCTCGTTCTGGGTCTTGTGCTCGAGCCACTCATAGTCGTACGCCTCATGATCCATGATGGGCGTCTCGATAAAGTTCGTCGTCAGGGGCGGCGACTGAATCTGCCACTCCAGACCGGTCGCCTGCCATGGATTGTTGCCGGCGATGGCGCCATACTTCAGCGACCAGCCGAGGTACAGCAGAGGCAGCATGTACCCGACACCGAGAACGGTGGCTCCGGCGGTCGAGAGCACGTTGAGCACCTGGAACTCCGGCGGGTACGCATGGTAGCGCCGCGGCATGCCGAGATAGCCGAGAATGAACTGCGGCATAAAGGTCAGGATGAAGCCGATGAACGTGGTGACCGCTGCCAGCTTCGAGATCGACTCCGGATACATGCGGCCAGTCATCTTGGGCCACCAGAAGTGAATGCCCGCGAGGAACGCCATCAGCATGCCGCCGACCATGACGAAGTGGAAGTGGGCGACGATGAAGTAGGTCTCGGTAAGGTGGATGTCCATGCCCAGCGAGCCGAGGAAGACGCCGGTCAGGCCGCCGATGGTGAACAGTCCCATAAAGCCGAAGGAGTAGAGCATCGGCGTCTCAAAGGTGATGGAACCCTTCTGCAGCGTGAACGCCCAGTTGAAGATCTTGATGGCCGAGGGCACGGCAACCAGCATCGTCAGCAGGCTGAAGACCAGCGCCGAGTAGTTGGAGATGCCCATGATGAACATGTGGTGCGCCCAGACGAAGAAGCCGAAGAGCGCAATCGCGACCGAGCTGAACGCCACCGCGGTGTAGCCGAAGACGCGCTTGCGGCTGAAGGTGGAGATGGTCTCGGACATGACGCCCATGCCGGGCAGAATCATGATGTAGACGGCCGGATGCGAGTAGAACCAGAAAAGATGCTGGAAGAGCAGCGGATCGCCGCCCTTGGTCGGATCGAAGACGCCGATACCGAAGGCCCGCTCCAGCGCGACCAGGACCAGGGTGATCGCGAGTACCGGCGTTCCCAGAACCATGAGCAGCGAAGCCGCATAGTTCGACCAGCAGAAGAGCGGCATGCGGAACCAGGTCATACCCGGGCAGCGCATGCGGTGCATCGTGACAATGAGATCGG
>Ga0207933_1000809_pt1 | contig 27526 bp, 20 predicted proteins | sample NGESurdeep092012_4_FD_184488 | JGI IMG/M metagenome (GOLD analysis project Ga0207933, IMG submission 184488) | Arctic peat soil microbial communities from Barrow, Alaska - NGEE Surface sample F53-3 deep-092012 (SPAdes) | ecosystem: Environmental > Terrestrial > Soil > Wetlands > Peat ... | reverse complement strand
AAGAGGTGATCCTCAACGGCGACTACCAGCTCGTCGGCCACGTCCACGCCGGCAACGGCCTCAAAGCCGACCTCCACGACTTCCACATCTCCTCGCAGAACAACACCGCCGTGCTAACCGTCTTCGTGCCGATCGACTGCAACCTCTCGGCCGATCACGGACCCGCCCGCAGCGCCGTCAACGACAGCATCTTCCAGGAAATCGACCTCCGCACCGGACTCGTCCGGCGCGAATGGAGCAGCCTCGACCACGTCCCCCTGAGCGACTCCTACAGCGTGGCGAACAGGGCGAGCGCCGAATGGCCGTTCGACTACTTCCACCTGAACTCGATCGACCCGCTCGCCTCGGGCAAGACCTTGATCTCGGCGCGCAACACCTGGGCGATGTACGAACTGAGCTCGACCACCGGCCAGATCCTGCTGCGGATCGGCGGCAAGCACTCCGAAGTCAAGCTCGCCGGCAACGCCGCCACGGCCTTCCAACACGACGCGACGCTGCTCGAAAACGGCACGATCAGCGTGTTCGACAACGGCGGGGTCCCGATGGTCCACCCACAGTCGCGCGGGCTCGTGCTCGCGATCGACGCGCAGACGAAGACCGACACGGTCGTCGCCGAGTACGAGCACGCCGCGGCGCTCTCCTCCGGCAGCCAGGGCAACATCCAGCCGCTGGCGGGCGGCAATATGTTCGTCGGCTGGGGCGCCGAGCCCTACTTCTCCGAATACAGCGCCTCCGGACAGCTCCTCCTCGACGGCCACATGCACGGCTCCTACGAGTCCTACCGCACCTACCGCTTCCCCTGGGTGGGAACGCCGGCTACCGCGCCCGCGATCGCCGCGGTAACCGGCCCCACCCGCCCCGCCGGCACAGCGACCGTCTACGCGAGCTGGAACGGCGCGACCCAAGTCGCGAGCTGGCGCGTGCTCGCCGGCCCCTCTCCCACGCAGCTCGCGCCGGTGGCGACAGCCGCGGATACAAGCTTCGAGACCGCGATCGCCACGCCCGGCGCCGCGCCCTATGTAGAGGTTCAGGCGCTCGAAGCCTCGGGCACCGTGATCGGCACCTCCAAGACGATTAAGGGCTAGAAGCCCGTGAGCGCTTCGCGGATACTTTGTCCTCGGTCGCTCGCGTGCGTAGCACGCCACGCTCCCTGCGGCCTCGTCCCGCTCGACTCACGGCCTTCTAGAGCGTTCTTCACTTGACCGGGCCGGAAAGCTTGATACCCTAATTTGGCTCGATGTCAACTGGGGGTTTCTGAGAGTCTTGTCCGTTCCCGGCGCCAAGTCAAGATCTTCGTCTTCGCAGCCCGCGAAGTCCGGCGATGAGCGCTACCGGCGCCTGCCGACCGGCGCGCACGGGATCGATCCCGAGGAGGTCAAGCGCGATCAGCGCGAACGCCTGCAGAGTGCGATCGTCGAGCTGATCGGCGAGCGCGGCTATCAGGCCGTCCGGATCCTCGACCTGACGAAGCTCGCGCGGGTCTCACGCCCAACCTTCTACAGCCTCTACGACGACAAGGAAGAGCTGTTCCTCGCCGCCTACAACGAGATCGCGCAGCGCACCGCGCAGACGGTGCTCGCGGCCTACGAAAAGAAGGACGCGACAGACCTCCCAAACGGTCGCCTGCAGGCGACGATCCGGGCCTTCACCGGGCTGGCAGCGACCGCACCGGAGGCGGCGTCGCTGATGGTGCTCGGCGCCTTCGGCGCTGGGCCGAAGGCGATCGAACGCCACAACCGCACCTTCCAGGCGTTCGAGGAAAGCATCCGCGTGAGCCGCGACGGGCGATCCGACGGCGGCGCCGGCGGGCGCGGCGGCCGGAAAGCCCGCCCGGGGACGCCGGGGAAGGAGGCCGGCGAAGATCTCACGATCAAGATAGTCCTCGGCGGCATGCGCGAGGTGACCGCCGCGCGCCTACGCCAGGGCCGCGTCGAGGAGCTGACCGAGCTCGCCGGCGAGCTAGCGGCCTGGGCCGCCTGCTATCCGGCGAAGCTTCCCGCCGGCCTACGCGTGCCGCCCCCGGCCCCCCGTGGCCCGGGAGAATCGGACGAGGCGACAACGGCGGCGGCAGCGGCGGGGGCGGGGGCGGGGGCGGGCTCTCCATCCGAGCGGGCGCTCCGCGCCGAAGGCCGCCTGCCGAGCGGGCGTCACGACATGCCACGTCTCCTCGTCGTCAAAAACCAGCGCGAGCGGATCGTCGACGCGACCGCCGCGATCGTCGCCGAGAAGGGCCTCGCCAACCTCACGATCCCGGAGATCGCCCGCCGCGCGAACGTCTCCCACCAGACCTTCTACGAGATGTACCCGACCAAGCACGACGCCTTCCTCGGCACCCAGAAGGTCGGCCTGCACCAGGCGCTGGGCGTGACGGTCGCGGCGATCGAGGAGCACAGCGACGACTGGCCGCGCGGTATCGCGGCCGGGCTGCGAGCGCTGCTCGGCTACCTCGCCTCCGAGCCGGCCCACGCGCACCTGATCCTCGTCGACACGTTCGCGGCCAGCCCCGAGGCGATCGAGATCCGCGACACGAGCATCCACGCCTTCGCCGCCTACCTCCAGCCCGGCTACCACTACGCGTCGTCGGCGGCGGTGAGAAACGGCTCCGCGACGCCGGCGGGCGGGGGAGCGCCGCGGGAAGGCGCCGTGCCGGGCGTCGCGCCGGAGGCGATCGCCGGCGGCATCTGGCAGGTGCTCAACTACTACATCGAGGACGAGCGCACCGACGAGCTCCCGGCGGTCGCGCCCCAGCTGATCTACGCCGCGCTCACACCCTTCATCGGCCCCAAGGACGCGGCCAAGGCCGCGCGGCGGGCGCCGGCGCGGCGGTAGGCCGCTACAGGTCTATTAGGCGGTCGTGGACCAAGCGATGCTCCGATCAAAGATCGGCCAGCAGTGAGCGAAGTGTGCGACAGCACATGAGCGATCGAGGACGCAGCAGCGCGCCGCGTCCACGGCCGCCTAACGCACGTCGAGGATGACCTTGCCGGTAGCGCGGCGCTCGTCGAGGAAGCGCAGCGCGTCCGCGGCGCGCTGCAGCGGGAAGCGCTCGCCGACGATCGGCGCCACGTTCCCCTGCTCGATCAGGCGGTTGACGGCGGCGCCGATCTCCAGATTGACCTCCGGGCGACCCATCACGTAGCCGCCCCAGCCGGCGCCGATCACCTCGGTGTTCCCGAGCAACAGGCGGTTGACCTTCAGCTCGGGGATCGATCCGCCGGCGAAGCCCACCACCAGCAGGCGGCCGCCCTCGCGCAAGGAGCGCAGGCTGTCGGTGAAACGCGAGCCGCCGACGGGGTCGAACACGACCTCCACACCGCCGCCGGAGAGCTCCTTCGCCTCGTCCTTCCACGCCCCGTCGGAGCGCACGACGTGATCCGCGCCGGCCTCCAGCGCGACCTGCTGCTTGGCGTCGCTGGAGACGACCGCGATCGTGCGTGCGCCGAGGCCCTTCGCGACCTGCAGCGCCGCGGTGCCGATGCCGCCGGCGGCCCCGTGGACGAGCACCGTCTCGCCCTCGCGCAGGCGCCCGCGCAGGACGAGCGAGAAGTAGGCGGTGTGGTAGTTGAGGATCAGGCCCGCGCCCTGCGCGAAGTCGAGCTCCGCTGGGAGCGCGAACGTGAGGAACGGGGGCGCGACCGCCGTCTCGGCGAAGCCGCCGAGCGCGCAGAACGCCGCCACGCGGTCGCCCGCTTTAAGCTCGGATCCCCACCCACCCGGATCCGATCCCCGCCCACCCACGCTGCGAACGACGCCGGCGACCTCGCTGCCGGGCACGAACGGGAGCGGCGGTTTGATCTGGTACTCGCCGCGGGTCTGCAGCAGCTCGGGGAACGCCACGCCGGCGCAGTGCACATCGATGAGCACGCCTGAGCCCGGACTCAGCATATGCGTAGGCTCCGGCTCGGGTAGCTCGACCAATTCGAGCGCGCTGTCCGGACCGGTGAGCTCGACGATCTGCATTGCTCTCATGCAGCGGGATCCTACAGTGCGAATTGGGGTCTAGTTTCAGCGGCGGGCTGCCGATGAGAGGCCATGCATCGCATCGCCCCACCCCCCAGGCAACTCCCCCAACCTCCCGAGCAGGTCGATCTGCCGGGGCAACGCACGGCGCGCCACATGGCCCCGTTCCTCGGCGCCTCGCTGCTGTCGTGGATCGCGGTGCCGATCGGCTCCCCGATGCACTGGGGCATCTACGCCGCGTCGGCGGTGACGGCAGCGCTCGCCGGCGTCCTGGGCGTCGTGCACCTGCGCGGAGTCCTGGCGAAGGCGAAGGAGGCGATTCCCTCGCTGGTCTTCCTGCTGGCGATCGCGCTGCTGCGCGACTCGGCCGGCGGCATCAACTCGGCCGTCGGCGCGCTGGCGCTGCTGCCGGTTTTCTACACGGCCCTCTACAGCAGCCGCGCGCAGCTCTGCACGGTCCTCGTCGGGATGATGACGGTGCTGATGGCGCAGAACCTGCTGATCGGACCGCCGGCCTACCCGCACAGCCAGTACCGCGCCGGCGTGATCTTCATCATCGTGAGCACGATCATCGGCCTCGTCACCCAGCGACTGGTCAGCCAGCGCGCCGAGATGCTCGACTACGTGAGCGAGATGCTCAGCCAGGTAAGCGACATCGCGAGCACCGACGCGCTCACTGGCCTGCCCAACCGCCGCGCCTGGGATGCGCGTCTCGTGGAGCTGCTCGCCGACGACCGCCGTATGGCGGTGACGATGCTCGACCTCGATCACTTCAAGGAGTTCAACGACAGCCAGGGACATCCGGCGGGCGACCGCCTGCTGCGCGAGACAGCCGCCGCCTGGCGCGAGGAGCTGCGCGCCGGCGACTTCGTCGCGCGGCTCGGCGGCGACGAGTTCGCGCTGCTCTTGCCCGACTGCACAGCGGCCAATGCGCTCGAAGTGGTCGAGCGCCTGCGCGTGCAGATACCCAGGGAGCAGACCTGCTCGGCCGGGATCGCCATGCACGTGCCCGGCTCGCCGCCCGAGACGCTGATGGCCCAGGCCGACACCGCGCTGTACGAAGCGAAGACCGCGGGCCGCGACCGCATCTGCACGACTGTCTGACGCGGCGGCCGGACGGGAAGGGAGATGCGCCTCGGCGTCCTACGCCTTGGAGGCGATTGCCTTGGCGGCCTGGCGGTCGGGGCTGATCCGTTGCACGTCCCAGACCAGGCCGAGGCGCTCGAGGCCGGAGATCGTCAGGCCCGACAGGTCGACCTCGCGCTTTGCCATCCCGTGGAAGGCGGAGGTGGGGAACGCGTGGTGGTTGTTGTGCCAGGCCTCGCCGAACGACAGCGGCGCCAGCCAGGAGAGGTTGTGCGATTCGTCCTCGGTGGCGAAGCTGCGGTAGCCAAAGAAGTGGCAGAGCGAGTTGATCGAGTAGGTGACGTGGTGCAGGATGAAGATCCTTACCGCGCCCGCCCACAACATCGCCTCGAGGCCGGCGGCGACGGTGCCGGCGATCAGCCAGCCGAGGCCGAACGGGATCGCGAGGCCGAGCAGCGACCAGAAGATGAACGTCTTGTCGACGAAGTTGACCACCGGGTCGGCGATCAGGTCCGGCGCGAAGCGCTCGCGCGCGCCGCGCTGCTGGTGGTCGAACAGCCAGCCGACGTGGGCGTGGGCGAGGCCGCGCAGCGCGCCCTTCCAGCCGCCGCCGTTATCGACGTGGGGGCTGTGGGGATCGCCGAGGCGGTCGGAGTAGGCGTGGTGCTTGCGATGGTCGGCGACCCACGAGATCACGGGCCCCTCGACCGACATCGTGCCGAGCACCGCGAACAGGCCGCGGATCGCCGGCGAGGTCTTGAAGCTGCGGTGGGTGAGCAGTCGGTGAAAGCCGACCGTCACGCCGAGCCCGATCGGGACGTAGAGGAGCACCAGCAGCACGATGTCGCGCAGGTGCAGCTCCCGGTTCCACAGCTGCCACCCGGCGAGCACGACGAGCGCCGGCGGGACTACCGTGATCAGGCCCGTGACGAAGCGGTCGAGGTTCTCCATGACCGGCTCCTGGATCTCATCGGGGGTGGGGCCCTCGGTGAGCGCGGGCGCAGGGCGCTCGGGCGCGGGACGCTCGGGCGCGGGCGCGGGCGCGGGACGCTCGGGCGCGAGAACGTTCTCCGGAGGGTTCATCCGGTCACAGTCTGACGGAAAGAGTGGTCGATGTCACTTGGAGTGGTCAATCTCACTCGGGCCGGTACGGGCCGGGCTTTGGCCGCACCTTCCCGCCCGGGAACGCGAGCCGCAGGATCGTGCGGTGGACGGCGCCGAGTTGCTTGCCCAGCGGGCCGGTGTTGTAGGGCAGCCCGTAACGGCGGCAGACCTCACGCACGCGGGGCGCGATCTCGGAGTAGCGGCTGGAGGGCAAGTCCGGGTAGAGGTGGTGCTCGACCTGAAAGCTGAGGTTGCCGGCGAGCAGGTGAAACAGCGGGCTGCCATCGATGTTCGCCGAACCGAGCAACTGCCTCACGTACCAGCCGCCGCGTGTCTCATCCTCGACCTCCGCCTGGTTGAACGTGTACGTCTGATCGGGGAAGTGTCCGCAGAAGATGATCGAGTAGGCCCACACGTTCCTCACGATGTTCGCTGTGAAGTTCGCCGCGAGCGTCGCCTTGAAGCTCCGCGTGGCGGCGGCGGAGCGACTCGCGACCGCCGACCCTCCCGGAGCGGGCGGCGATCCCGGCCGCCCGGACGCGAGCGCCGCGAGGGCCGCGGAGAGGAGGGGAAAGGCGACGTAGTCCTTCACGATCTGCCTGCGTGCCTTGACGCCGATCGCCTTCAGCTCCTTGGTGAGCTTCCCCTTCGACTTCTCCCCGGCGCGGATCGCGTCGAAGTTGAGGTCGTGCAGCGCGACGCCCCACTCGAAGAAGCCCATCAGCAAGAGGTTGTAGAGCGGCTGAAACAGATACACCGGATGCCATTTCTGGTGGGGGTCGATGCGCATGATCTCGTAGCCGAGGTCACGGTCCTTGCCGCGGATGTTCGTGAACGTGTGGTGCTCGTAGTTGTGCGAGTGACGCCATGCGTCGGCGGGCGAGGCGGTGTCCCAGTCCCAGTTCTGGGAGTTGATGTCGGGGTCGTTCATCCAGTCCCACTGGCCGTGCATCACGTTGTGGCCGATCTCCATGTTCTCGAGGATCTTCGCGACCGACAGCGCCGCCGTGCCGCCGAGCCACAGCGGCCTGTAGCGCGCACCCGCGAGCATCGCGCGGGCGGCCAGCACGAGCTCGCGGTGGAGCTTGATCGTCGAGCGGATGTAGCGCGCGTCGCGGTCGCCGAGCTCGGCATAGACCTCGTCGTGGATCGCGTCGAACTCGCGGCCAAGCTGCTCGATCTGCTCGGGGGTGAGGAGCGCGAGGGGGTTCTCGGGCTCGTCCTCCAAGCCTCTCTGGGGTCGCTTGGCGGGCGCGGCGACAGGGGCGGCGCGGCGCGGCGGCGGGCCCTCGACCTCGTTGAGCCTTACGGCGGCGGGCGGGGTCTCAATCTGGTTCGTTGCCATTTTGTCCTCGGGTCTGTGGAGTTTTTTGGGAGTTGTGGAGGTCTGAAAAGGGGGGTTTGAAGGGGAGGCCTAGAGCTCGATCTCGACCGCGCCTTCGGGCGCGTTGATACATGTCTGCAGCATCTCGCCCGCCTGCCCGTGCACACGGCCGGTGCGCAGGTCGCGCACCCGGCCCGAGCGCAGCCGCCCGACGCAGGTGTGGCAGATGCCCATGCGACAGCCGTAGGGCAGCTTCGCGCCGACCTGCTCGCCGGCGGCGAGGATCGACTGCTCGCCGCCGCTCGACGCCTGCACGCCTGAGGAGCAGAAGTTGATCGTGCCGCCCTCGCCGCGCTGGGCGGGCGAGAGTCCATCGATCGCGTTCTCGTCTGGTTGGAAGCGCTCGACGTGTAGCTTCGCCGGATCGCCCTCGTCGCGCCAGCGCTCGCTCAACGTCTGCAGCAAACCCGCGGGCCCACACAGGAACGTCTCCCGCGCGCGCCAATCGGGACACAACCCGAACAACCCCTCCGCGGTCAGCCGGCCCTCCGCGCCGGTCAGGCGCTCGTGCAGCTCGTAGCCCTCGTTGGCGGCGGCGAGCGAGCGCAGCTCGCGCCCGAAGATCGCTTCGTCGGCGCTCCGCGCGCAGTGCACGTGCACGACGTCGTCGAGCTTCCCTTCGCGCGCGAGCGCGCGAAGCATGCTCATGATCGGCGTGATCCCGCTGCCGGCGCTCACGAACAGCAGCTTGGACCCCGCGGGCAAGGGATCGGGCAGCACGAACGTGCCTTCGACGCCGCCGAGCCTCACGATCGTCCCGGGGCGCACTCCGGAGAACAGGAACGGCGAGACCTTCCCGTCCGCGACGAGCTTCGGCGTGATCGCGATGCGGCCGTCCGCGCGTCCCGGGTCGGAGGTGAGCGAGTAGGCGCGCCAGTGGTGCACCCCGTCGACCTCGATCCCCAGCCGCAGGTACTGGCCGGGCCTGTGCCGCGGCCATTCCCAGCCGGGCTTGATCAGCACGGTCGCCGCGTTCGGCGCCTCGCGCTCGATCCGCTCGACCCGCCCGCGCAGCTCGCGCGTCGACCACAGCGGGTTGACCAGCTCGAGGTAGTCGTCGGGCAACAGCGGCGAGGTGAACGAGCGGATCATGCTCAGCGCCCGGCGCCGGCCTTCGGAGACCTGCGGGATCGCGCCCCGTTCAGCCATTCGCGGCTCGGGGGTCGGGGTTGGTTGGATTTTTGTTCGATGCGCTCACTGACAGCCTGAACCTATGATACCTCAAACGAGGTTACATCGATAGTGGTACCCTCGTATGGAGATGGCGGCAACGAAACTCGACAAGGTGCAGGTACCCGATCGGGGCCAGAGCGACACATCTTCCCCCTCTCCCGACCTGACGATCGAGCAGCTCGCGGCCGAGGTCGGGATGACGGTGCGGAACATCCGCAACCACCACTCCCGTGGTCTTCTGCCAGCGCCCGAGGTGCGCTCGCGCGTCGGCTTCTACGGCGCCGACCACGTCGCGCGGCTGCGCCTGATCCTCGACCTGCAGGCAGACGGCTTCAACCTCGCCGCGATCGAGCGGCTGCTGAGCGGGTCGGACGGCCTGGCCGAGCGGCTGCTCGGCCTGCGCCACGCCGTGACCACGCCGTTCGAGGCCGAGACCCCGGAAATCGTGACCGCCGATGACCTGGCGAAGAGCTTCGGCGAGGTCAGCGGGAAGGACATCGAGCGAGTGCGCAAGCTGAAGCTGCTCGTGCCGCTGGGCGGCGATCGCTTCGAAGTCCCCAGTCCGGCGCTCCTGCGCGCCGCGGAAGAGGTCGTGGCGCTCGGCATTTCCTTACATGCGGCCTTGGCGCTGATGGAGCGCCTCAGTCGCGATTGCGAGTCGATCTCGCGAGCCTTCGCGAAGCTGTTCCTGAAGGAGCTGTGGGACCCCTTCGAGCAGGCCGGACAGCCGGACGAGCGCTGGGACGAGGTGATCGAGGCCGTCGGCGCGCTGCGGCCGCTCGCCTCGGAGGCCTTGTTAGCGGTGTTCAAGCAACGGATGACGACCCAATTAGAGGGTGCCTTCGGGAAGGTGCTAGAGCACCAGGCCAAGCGCTAGACGTCCCTGGGCACGGCGCTGGACGCCACGTGACGACCGATCGAAGATCGGCCAGCGCGTACTACCTGGTACGCGCTTCACCGTCACGCGTCCCCCAGCTTGGTCCATGAACGTCTAACTGAGTGTCTATGCGACGAGCGCGGGCTCTGGCGCCGGGTCAGCGTCCGGAGCGGGCACAGGGCGGGGACAACTGCGCACGCGCGTACCGTGCCGCGGCGAGAACGTCACGTTGCGGCGCGTCAGATGCTCGGCGTTCCCGCTCGCGGGGCTCAACGTGCAGCGTCGCAGTACAGCCTCCAACACCACCCGCATCTCCATTTCCGCGAACGCCGCGCCCAGGCAGCGCCTGATGCCGCCACCGAACGGGATCCAGCCGTATTTATTGATGGGATGCCCACCCACCCCCTCGAGGAAGCGCTCGGGGCGGAACGCGTAGGGCTCGGGGTAGAGGTCGGGGCGGGTGTGCGTCAGCCAGATCGCCGGCGTCACGTCGCTCCCGGCCGGCAGGCTCAGCCCCGCGACGTTCAGCTCGGAGGCCAGGCGCCGGCCCGCGAGTGGGACGACCGGGCGCAGGCGCAGCGACTCCGAGATCACCGCGCGCAGGTAGTCGTCCTCCACGCCCGCGTCGACCTCGGCGGTCAGCCTGTCGAGCGTCGCGGGATTGCGCAGGAGTAGGTCGAAGGTCCAGGCGAGCGCCGTCGCGGTCGTCTCGTGGCCCGCCAGCAGCAGCGTGATCAGCTGGTCGCGCACCTCGCGGTCGCTCATCTCCCCGCCGTCCTCGAAACGCGCCGCGACGAGCAGCGAGAGGATGTCACCACGGTCGGGGTGGGTGGGATTCGATTCAACGCGGCGCTCGGCGATCTCAGCGAGCAACAACCGGTCGATCTCGCGCATCAACTCGCGCAGCCCCGCCAGCGGGTCGCCACGGCGCAGGCGACGCGAGAGCAGCACGCGGAACTGCAGGATCGGCGAGGCCGTGTCGCCCAGCAGCAACGGCAGACGCTCGTGCAGGCGCGCGTCGCGCCCCGGGTCGGTGACGCCGAACACCGCCTTCAGGATCACCTCGAGCGTGATCGCCTGCATGCGCGGGTGCAGCGCGAAGGGACTCCCGCCGGACGCGGACACGGATGCGGACGACACGGCGGCTCCGGCCCCGGACCAGCCGTCGAGCTCGCGTTCGGTGACCTCCCTGACGGTCGTCTCGTAGGCGCGCATCCGCTCGCCGTGGAAGGGTGGCAGCATCAGCTTGCGCCGCGCCAGGTGCTCCTGGCCCTCGAGCAGCAGCACCGAGCCTGGCCCCATCACCGGCAGCAGCGCGATGCTCCGGCCCGGCGGCAGACCATGCTCGTGGGCCGTGTACAGCGCACGGATCGCCTCGGGATCCGAGAGCATCACCATCGGTCGTTCGAAGCCGAGGAAACGCACACTGAACGCGTCGCCGTAACGCCGCCGATTGGACTCCATGAAGGCGATCGGGCGCAGCAGCCAGCGGGCCGTCTGGATCGCGGGAGCCTCGGTGGGACCCGGTGGGAATGCGCTCACACGCACAGCGTGACACAAGCAAGCGCTTTCGACACGGGCGCCTCTCCGAGGCATACCGCCCGCCTAGAACGTGTTTTGAAAAGATCGGCACGTCCGGATACGTCCCTGGACACGGCGCTGGATCGCCACGTGACGTCTCGCACGTGCTACCAGCACGTGCTTCACCGCCCCGCGTCGCCCAGCTTGGTCCATGAACGCCCCGACCGCACCGCCTATTTCAAAACACGTTCTCAGCGCAAGACGGCGCGCGAGCTCCCCAGAACCTGGCCCGCGGGACCCAGCGCTTGAACCGCGAGGTAGTGCAGCGTGCCGGGCACGGTCATCTCGGTCTCGAAGCCCGCACGCGAGAACTGGCCGACGGCGGTCAGCGCCCTGGGTGAGCGCCCGGCGAACACGCGCCAGCCGGTGACGGCGGTGGCGCCATTCCAGCTCGCGTATACGACCGTCGTCGCGCCCGCGCCCGCCGACGCGGCGAGATCCGGGACGTGCGCAGGGGTCGCGCTCCACGGCATCCGGTAGGCGCGATAGCTGCTCCCGCCCGGCGGCAGGTGCATGTCGAAGTCGAGCGCGCCGGCGGCGGAGAACTCGGAGGCATAGCCGACTTCGCCCCAGCCGACGAACTCTTCGTCTTCCGGCAGCGCCTCCGCGTTGCCCTGACTCTGGGCGAGGATGCGCGTCCCCGGATGGATCAGCTGGCGTGCGAGCGTCGCCGTGTGCGTGGCCTGGTCGAGGGCGATCACGATCGCGCGCGATTGGTTGCTCTCGGGTGGCGAGGACTCGTCGTCGAAGATGGTCACGTTCCCTTCCGGCAGGATCTCGGCGTCGTGCTCCCAGGCGAAGCGCACGCCGGGGCCGAGCGTGAAGCTCGAGTGCTTGCCCCCCAACGTCCAGACCGTGCCGCCGCCTGAGGTGCTGATCATGTACGCGGCCCACGTGTTGCGGGAGCCGATCAGCAGGTCCCCGTCGGCCTGGGGCTGGATCGAGTTGAGATGAAAGTAGTCGTAGACGGAGCCGCTCAGGTGCGGCACGGGTGCGTAGGAGTCGCTCAGCGGGACGTGCCCGAGGGCGTGCCATTCGAACATCACCAGGCCGGTCCGCACGTCGATCTCCTGCACCACGCAGTCGTCCAACAGGCCGTCGCTAGGGGCGTGTGAGGATCTGATCGAGGAGAGGTTCCAGTGAATCGGCTCGTAGGCGCTGATCAGCGCCGTGCCCTGCGCGGTGAGGTCGAATTCGTGCAGGTCCGCCTGCAGGCCGTTGCCCGCGTGCACGGTCGCGACGGGCTCGTAGGTGCTGTTGTAGATGTAGTCGTCGCCGCGACCGTGGCCGTCGATGATCTGGCCCTCCCACCACGTCAGGACGGGCTTGCCTTCGTACTGCTGCACGCGCAGATCGGTCGTGTTGACGCCGGTGGGCACGGGTTTGAACCACACGAGCGCGCCGTTCGGTTCGAGGATCATCGGGCCGTCCTGGCCCGGGCCGGTCGCCGAGGTGAGGAAGATGTCACCCGCCGAGGGATTCGTCGCCGGCACCGTCACATCCACGACGGGCGGGCTCAGGTCGTGGCGCGAATAAAAGCTCTGCACGTCCGCCGGGCTGTCCACCGGATGTTTCGCGGGCGGCTCGCTCGGCAGCGCGTACAGACGCGCGATCGTGAAGCTGCTGGCGATGCGCCGCCCAGATGCACCCGACCCGACCACCGCCGTGACGGTCACCCGCTCGCCTTCGTCGAAGCCCCGCGACGGCAGGAAGCTCGCGCCGGCCGCGGTCGCGTAGCCGGCGAGCCTGCCGGAGTGCGATCCGCTACGCGTGCCGACCACTGTGATGTCGTGCAGCTCGGACGCGGGCGCGCCGAGGAAGCTGATCTGCGTGCTCGGCGTCGCGTCGGGCGTGCCCGGCAGCGGCGAGATCGTGACCGCCGGCGCAGGCGTTGCTGCGGCCGCCGCCTCTTCGACCGACCCCGCGACGAGCCCCAACGATCCAACGGCCAAGATCAGCGCCAGGAGACGCCCGGCGAGGGGCGCTCCTGCGAGCGTGGGCTGTGATGTGGGCATCGTCGTTGACCCTATGCGGGCAGGTGAGCATTTTGTGAAGAACGCACGCCCGGCGGCGGGCACGCGGAATCCTCGCCGGCGAGCCTCGCTCGATGGTCCGGCGGCCGGCGCCTCTCAGTCCGGCGTGTCTCAGTCGGGCGTCGGTTCGATCGGCGCCGCCACATGCAGGTGGGAGGCAGCGGCCCTTTCGTCCTCGTTCTCGTCGACGTCGTAGTAATTGCTCAACCCCTTCCCCTGCGGCTTGTCCAGATATCCCGGCAGCGGCTCGTGCAGCTCGTTCGGGATCGCGTCCCCTTCGAGCGTCGCGCGCAGCTCTTCCTCGAGCGCGCTCGAACCGGCCACGTTGACGAGCTCCGCCCGACCTTCTCCTGTCCCGTATTCGTAGCACTCCACTTCCTGGCCCGCCGACTCGGCCTCGATGCTTTCCTGGCCCCAGTTCGAGTACAGCCCCAGCTTGCCCTCCGCGGTGCGCAGCGCGACCACGTGGCGGGGCGCTTCGGCGTCGTGCAGGTCGCTCGCGAACTCGGTCACGTCCTCGTCGGTGGCGTGCAGCACCCAGGGCCTGCCGGGCGCTTCCGCGTCGGCGCAGATCGCGGCGAGGTCGGCGCGCCCGGCGAGGTGCCTCAGCGAGCTCTCCGCGCGCCACGCGTTCGACCCGGTCGCGAGGCTCAGCAGCAGCGGGACGATGTCGACGCTCGAGCTGAGCTGGCTGCGGGGCACGCCTGTGGCGGCGGTCGCGACGCCGCGGCGGTCGCTCACGTAGAGGGGGACGTGGATCGCCTCCTCGTAGGCGGAGGCGCCCTTGCCGCGCAAGCCGTGCGAGCCGCCGTACTCGCCGTGGTCGGAGGTGAACAGGATCACCGTGTTGGCGCTCACCTCCGGCCGGGCCGCGAGCTTGGCGAGCACACGCCCGATCTGGCGGTCGACGTAGGTCTGCAGGAGCAGGTACGTGTTCATCAGGCCGCCCCACACTTCGACCATTTCGGGTCCGGAGAACGGCACGGCGCCGAACGAGCGGGCGGCGGTCTCCTGCAGCGAGCGGTGCAGCAGCGGCTTGCCCCCCGCCAGCAGCTGTCCGGGGGTCTCGAAGTTCGGCGGGATCTGGCTGACCCACCCCGGCGGTTCGCTCTCCAGCGGAACTTCGCTCGTGAAGCGGTACCACCAGGCGACGTCGTGGGGGTTGACCAGCGATACCGTCGTGCACCACGGTCCGTTGCCCGACTCGTGGTCGAACCAGGCCGCGAACTGGTCGACGATCGACGGGTCGACCTCCGTGCCCTGCCCGGGAGCGCCGTTCGGCGAGGGATAGGTCCCCCCGGAGAAGCCATACGGCTCGAGCGACGCCCTCGCGTCGGGGTTCAGGTGCCACTTGCCCCACCAGGTCGTCTCGTAGTCCAGCTCGCGCAGCAGTGCCCCCCACGTCGGAAAGCCGGTGCTCAGCTTGCTGCGACCGGTGATCATGCAGCCGGTCTGGTGGGAGTACAGGCCGGTCAGCAGCGCCCCGCGCGCGGGCGAGCAGTCGTTCGATGCGGTGTAGTGGCCTTCGAAGCTCACCGACTCGCTCCGCAGCGCCGCGAGGTTCGGCAGCAGCGCGTCGAGCGCCAGCGACGCCGGCACCCATGCCGGCGCGCGCAGCTGGTCGACGAGGATCACGAGGATGTTCGGCGCCCGGCGCGAGCCGCCCGCGCCGCGCACCCGGCCCCGCCGCGAGCGCCGCCGCCGCGGGCGCCTGGCCTGCGCCGCCGCGGGAGCGCCCGCCCCGGACAGCGCCAGCGCGCCGCCTGCGAGCAGTCCTCGCTTGAGGAACGTGCGGCGGTCGCTATCCACGTCGATGAACCGGTCGGGCATGCCTATAAAGACTCTCAACAACCGGGAGTGCCCAGTGGAGCGGTGTGCCCGTCAGATTAATCGGGCGAGGCAGTCTCGTCGCACGATCTCTGCCAAATAGGTCGTCCTTCCTGAATACGCCCTACGATCTAGGGATGGCGATCTCGGCTCATCGTGACGCTGTGTCAGCTGGATACGGTCTGAAACGCGTGCTGCTCGGCGTGGCGCTCGTGATCTTCGTGATCCTCGCGCTGGTGATCGTCGCGATATTCGCCTTCTCCGGCGTCACGCTCGCGAGCGACTCGACGGCGCTCGCGCATGTGACGGTACAGCCGTTCGGCGGGACGATCGAGCATGTCCAGGCCTTCGGGCCGGACGGCCGGCGCGTGCCGATCGCGGTGCAGGATGGGCGCCTGACGCCGCTGCGGAAGCTCGCTCCGGGCGAGCAGGTGTCGGTCGACGTCGAGGTCCGCCGGCCAGGATGGCTCAGCTGGGCGTTGGGCAGCCAGCGCAGCGAGCACCTCACGCTCAGCGCGCCTGTCGCGCAGGTGACCGAACCCTGGATGACCGTCCGCTCGGGCGCAGAGGTGCGCGTCAGCTTCGACCGACCGGTCAGCGCGGTCGCCTACGGGAGCAAGGGACACACCACTGTGCACAGGCTCGGCACGGCCCAGCGCACGATCTCGCTCGGCGCCCAGCCCGAGACGGGCGCCACCGAGATCGCCGTCGCGGCGCGACCCTGGGAGACAGTCGGCGCGCCCACGCAGGTGAGCTGGTTCCCGCCCTCGAACACGCCGGTGATGGTCAGCCTGCCCGCCGCGGGCACGCATATCTCCCCGGCGACGCCCATCTATCTGACCTTCTCCAAGCCGGTCTCCGAGGTGCTCGGCTCCAGCCGCCCGCGCCTTTCGCCGAGCACGCCGGGCAGCTGGCACGAAGCCAACGGCCACACGCTCGTCTTCACGCCGACGGGCCTCGGCGCGGCGCTCGGCTCGCAGCTGCAGATCCAGCTCCCGCACGCGGTCTCGGTGACAGCGGGCTCCGGCTCCGGTTCCAGCTCCAGCGGCGGCGGGCTGCGCACGACGAGCCAGATCGCCTGGACGGTGCCGCCCGGCTCGACGCTGCGCCTGCAGCAGCTCCTCGCCCAGGCAGGCTACCTGCCGGTCGACTGGCAGCCGGCGGCGGGCACCGCGGCGGTGGCACGCACGCCCAGCGCCGAGGCGCAGGCGGCGGTCGAACCGCCCAACGGCAGCTTCAGCTGGCGCTGGGCGAACACGCCACACCAGCTCCAGGCGATGTGGAGCCCCGGCCAATGGAGCGAGATCACGAAGGGCGCGGTGATGAAGTTCGAGGACGAAAACGAAATGACCGTCGACGGCCTCGCCGGTCCGACCGTGTGGCACGCGCTGCTCGACTACGCGATCGCCGGCAAGCGCCTGAACAGCGGCTACTCCTACGTCTACGTGCACCGCGAAGTCCCGGAGACGATGACGCTCTGGCACGACGGCCAGACGGTCATCACCTCGCCCGCGAACACCGGCATCTCCGGCGCCGAAACCGAAACCGAACTCGGCACGTTCGCCGTGTTCGAGCACCTGCCCGAAACGACGATGAGCGGCACCAACCCCGACGGCTCGCACTACAAAGATCCGGGGATCAAGTGGGTCAGCTACTTCAACGGCGGCGACGCGCTCCACAACTTCGACCGCTCCTCCTTCGGCACCCCCCAGAGCCTCGGCTGCGTCGAGCTCCCGCTCGCGGCCTCCGCGGAGATCTACCCCTACACGCCGATCGGCACGCTCGTCACGATCGAAAAGTGAATCTCGTCAGAGGCTCGGGCCGATCGGAAACCCGAGTCTGATCAGCTACTCGGCAGCGTGATCGGCTACTCGGCATCGAGCAGCACGCTTCCGGAGCCGGCGACAACGACATAGGCCTCCTCCTGCTCACGATGGCTGTGGGCCATCGGGCTGCGCAAGTTCGCCGCATAGCGGAATAGGCTGACCCCGAGGTCACGCGTTTGGCTGAAGGTCGGCTTTCCGCTTCAACCTTAGGACCTATCTCGATAGGGGCGTGCGGTTGGGGTGCTCGGGGGTCGAGCGGGGGTAGGACGCAAGGGCGAAGGCATGGTGGGCCATGTCGAGCCCGAGGACGACGCCCCGCGAAGGGCCCCGCGGGAACGACGGGGGTCGAACCCGGACTTTACCCCCGGACCAGGAGATCGAGGTCTGGGCAGAGCCCCCGCGAGTCACGGGTCAATAGTGGGGGTGCTCGACCGAAACCCGCCGCAAGCATGACTGGACCCAAGCGCGTGTCAGAGGAGCCGCTGGAACTCTTCGCGGCTGATCCCGGCGGTTCGCAAGATGTTGCCGAGGGTGCCTCGCTTGATCGACTGGTTGCCGTGGACCGGCACCGGCAGGGCATCCGGAATCGTCGGGTGGCGCAGAATGTGATGGCTGCCGCGGATGCGCTTCACGTACCAGCCCTGGCCCTCCAGAATCTTCAGGAGCTGCTTGCCGGTGACGGCAGGCAGTTGGCTCACGCGGCGTGGACCGCTACGCGGTCACGATGCACCGAAGGGATCGGCAGATCGTCTTCGTGCATAACCTCGAGGTAGCCCTCGATCGCCTCCTGGGCGTTGGCGCGCGCTTCCTCGATCGTCTCACCCTGGGTCGCCACGCTCGGCAGATCGGGCACGAACACGCTGTAGCCGCCCTCCGGCTCGACGACCATCACGACATCGAACTCGCGTCCCGTGTCCATAGCTCCAGCATACGGTAGCGCCGCTGGGCGTCAAGTGAGCCGGGAGGCGAGACCTGGAATGGGCCTGATCCTTGACCCGCTGACTCATCCGCTTACCCGCCGCCAAGCGACAGTTCCTCAGCCTGATCTTCGAAGATGTCTGGCTCGACGCCAACTGCGTCGTCGCCGTCCAACCCAAGCCCCCATTCCTCCCCTTCTTCGAGAACCAGCGCCAAAATCCAGCACCAGCAGCGGGGGTAAAGTACGGGAACGACGGGCGTCCTACCATCGTTCGGCACCACATTGAGATCCGGAGCCGAACTGGTCCTTCCTGATGCTATTGTCACGTATATGTACGGAGAACCCGTAGATTCTAGTGACGATTCTGTGATGGATCGGTTGTACGGGATCGCCGAGGCCCAAGGCGGTTTTATCGCGGCGCACCAGGCCTTGGACGCTGGGATCCCACGCTCCACGCTGTCCTACCACGCCACCGAGGGCGACGCGTTGGAACGCGTCGCGCATGGCGTCTACCGAATGCGGCGGTTCCCAACACCGCCGCACGGCCACGTGATCGCCGGATGGCTTGCGCTCGCGCGCGCCGACGGCGTGGTCTCCCACGAGAGCGCGCTAGAGCTGCTCGATCTCACCGATCTGATCGCCGACGAGATTCACGTCACCCTGCCGCGCGCCAAGCGAGGGCTGCGCACCCCGCCCGGTGTACGCAGCCACTTCACCGACCGGTTGATCGACGCCCGGCATCGACGCAACGTATTCGGCATCCCGGTGACCAGCGTCGAGCGCACCCTCACCGACCTGCTGCGCAGTGGCGGATGGACAGAGCAGACCGACCTCGCAATCCGCCAAGCCATCCGACGCGGCCTCACAACACGTGGGCGGCTAGAAGCGGAGGTGCCAGCCAAGTGGCACTCGCGGCTACATGCTGTCCTGGACCAGGACGCAACGTGAAATACCGCACATCCGTGGCGTTCCGCACAGCGCTCGAGGATCGGCTCAAGGCGGCCCGGCAGGATGGGGTCGGGTTGGCGCGACTCCGCAAGCGCGTGGTGTTCGAGCGTCTGCTCGCACACCTGCATGCCGTAGCACCAGACGCCTGGGTGCTCAAGGGAGGATTCGCGCTCGAGCTGCGCCTCGGCGCCCAGGCTCGTACGACCAAGGACATCGACGTCGACTGGGCAATCGGCGAGGACGATGCGGTCGAGCTGCTCATCGAGGCCGCCGCGTTGACGCTCGACGACCGCTTCGAGTTTGCCCTCGAGCGGTCGCAGGCGGAGGATGACCTTCCAGGTGGAGGCCAGCGCTGGACGGTGACCGCGACGCTCGCGGGACGCGAGTTCGAGCGCGTAGCGATCGACATCGGGTTCGCCACAGAGCCCGTGCTCAAACGAGACACCCTCACCTCCTCCCACTTACTCGACTTCGCGGACATCGCACCCGTCCGCGTGCCCACGATCGCGATCGAGCAACACGTCGCCGAGAAGCTCCACGCCTACACACGAACCTATGCAGCAGACGCGCCCAGCTCGCGGGTCAAGGACCTCGTCGACCTCGTCGTGATCGCCCACACAACCACGATCGACGCAGATCGACTCACGCACGCGATCAATGAGATCTTCCAGCGGCGTGCCACCCACCCCGTCCCCGAAGTCCTACCACCTCCGCCTAGCGACTGGGAGCAGGGCTGGCGCAAGCTCGTTGCGAACGTCCCGGCCGAGGAAGATCTCCGCGACGGCCACGCAACAGCCGCCTCGTTCCTGAACCCCATCCTCAACCACGAGCTGACATCAGGAACATGGGATCCGGAGATCGGCGAGTGGCTCCTAGCCTGACGCCTCTGCCTGCTTGTCAGTTGGGCGGGGTAAAGAGCAGGAACGACGAGGCTCGAACCCTCGTTCGGCACCATATTGGGATCCGGGCGCGGGGTTGACGCTATCTGGCGGAATCTTGGCCTAGGGGTCGCCCGAAGAAGTAGGCAGCAGCCGGCCCTCGTACTTTTGCTGCATGACGATAATCGAGTTTCTGCATCCCATTAAGGGCGGCTCACAGAAGAACGTAGTCCTTGGCACGCCCTGCTACTTCAAGCGCTATAAGGACCAGCGTGGCCAGGACACAAATGCCCGCTCCCGTCGACGCTAGGCTGATTCGTCGGGTAGCTGTTCCTTCTTGCTATCGGCATCGATCCGCTGGAACTCACGGTCGGCCATCCTGAGGGCGCCGGCGATCTCGAGCAGCCGATCCCGAATCTCCTCCCTAACCGGCCCCTCCGGCTTGTAGCCGATGCCGTGCTCAATCTCGGCCCATCCGTGCTGGAGTATGGTGCGCACCTGGATCTCAACGGTGACTCCCCTGAATCGTTCGTACTCGGGTAGCTGGGTGCGTGGCTCCTTGAACCTCACCAAATAGTGCGTGCTCTGATAGCCACCTGGACCCAGCCTCCCGACCGGCTCGTGCCTTTCCAATACATCGAACTCCCGGTAGATCAGATTATCCACCTGCTGTCGCTCGTCTAGCAGGTAAACAATGACCCGCACTCCCGCAAGGTCGGTGATATCACTCAGCGGCTCGGGATACTTCGGTCGAGTGACATCCTCTCTCGCAGGTAGTTCCGCCTTCTCACGAAAGCTCTTTACGCTCTTGCTACGGGCTTCGACTACCTGAATCTTGACCTTTTCGTCGTCAAGAACGGCACGCAAAACAGACCTCACCGCCTGCGCGCATTCGTCGAACATATCTCGTACTTCGCGGTAGGCAGCCGCCGCCCTCCGTCCGTGCCTGGCGAATTTGAACGTTTGATATGTGGTCGGATCGGATGACGCCATCGGGCGACGGACTACTCAGTCCGACTGGACGGGGTTGGCTCGCGCAGTGATTACTCGTTAGCGCTCGGCAAGGCGGTCGTACCGAGCTCTCGCTCTACGGCATCGAATGGGTCTGGAGAGTGTCGAATCGCGCTCGCCCGAGCGACAGTGTAAAGGCGCTCGATCAGCTGATCCTCGACAGGGTCAGTCTCGTCAGTAATTCGCGGTGCCACAAAAGAACCATCGCGTAGGAACTCTAGAAGGTAGGGTGCCCTGCCATTACCAGCCGCGCTTCTGACCCTGAAGCGCACCGTCGCAACGTCCACCGCATAGGAGTCAAATGCCGCTCCGCGCTCCCATCGGACTCTGTCCGCCTCGGTCTCGTCAGCCAATCGGCTGATAAGGCGCACGAACCGCTCTGGCAGTTGATCTGGATGTTGCTCTTGGGTGCTCATCGCTGCCACCTTACTCCGAGTAGTTGTGCTTTGGCGTGTTGAGAAGCTGGCGGATCAGCTCCCCAAGCCGAGAAAGCTCCTCGTTCGGCGCATTGGCGGCGACGCAACCCTGCGCAGATTCGCAATGAAGTCATCACGCGATGGCACGGGTGGTTCCAGACCCGCCTCCGTCATCTGCGTCGGCCCCTGCAACGCAGCAGCACGGTCCCACGCATCACGGCCGCATCTCGTTCACGATCAGTCTCGCGCCGCTCGCGTTCGGCCCCTCCATCTCGCGGCGCTCGTCAAGGAACCGTACGGAGTCCTCGCGGAGCGCGACTAGGCGTTCGTGCCCTTCAGCCGCAGCCATAAGCCGCCTCGCTTCCGTTAGTGCGTCCCGCTGATTCGGCTGAGTAGGCTTCTGGACCTTGTCCTCTGACATCAGCTTCCAAGGGTAGAGCGTGGCGTCGTCGGCCCGTAGATGCATCTTCTGCGGCGCAAAGGCCGACTCGTACGAGCACGTCTTCCCGGACTGGATCAACCGCGTCATAGTCAACGACGAGATCGACTCCGAATTCTTCTCGGTCGCCGACGGCAAGGTCGAGGATGCGCGCAACTACAAGACCAACAAGGCAGCAGGACTCCGCGCGAAGATCGTCTGCGGGCGCTGCAATCACGGCTGGATGGCGGAACTTGAGTTAGCAGCGAGTCCGCTACTGCGCCCCCTGATCGTCGGGCAAGAGACGACGCTGAATCAAGCGGAGCAGCTGCTGGCAGCGCAATGGGCCACCAAGACCGCGATGGTAGGCGAGACGATCATGTACCGGCAGGCCCAGTTCTCCCAGGACGACCGTGACCTTGTCCGCGTGCAAGGACACCCGCCCCTACGCGCTCGCGTCGCCATCGCGACCTACTCGATGGAGCAACCCGTCGCAACCCGTTATACGCGTGGTCTGGGCGGTGTCCGTCGAGACGGAACCCCATTCATGGATCTCTACGTCCACACGATCCAGATCGCTCATCTCGTCTTCAGCATCCGGGGCACGACAACGCTCCCGGCATCGGACAATCGGTCATTGGAGAGCATCGCAGAACCGCGTTACTACGAGATCCCCATCTTCCCCCCGGTTGAGACGTGCCGTTGGCCGCCCCGGTTCGTCATGAACGAGAAGACCTTCATCGAGTACGCGGGCGGCAACAACATCGGCGGATAGCACCCGCTTGCTTTTGGATGGCACACTCATTGCGCGTCCTTAGCGCGCCAACCCGCCTTGCGTGACCGTTGGCGACATCGTTCTCGGCGTGCCGCCGGGTGCATCGGAGATCGAGCTTCCCCGCCGAGGGCCCGGGCGCCGACGCAAGCAGCCAACGTAGCGGGACTCGTGCACTCGCCAGCTCAGAAACGCCATCCCCCCTTCTCGCCGCTTCGTGATGCGATTCAGACTTAAGGTTGAGAGCGGATTGGTCGTTACCGACATTCATGGAGTCCAATCATGAGCCGCCCGCTCCGCCCGGAAGGCGGCTCATCCGATCGAGCGATGGCCTAACTTGGGAGCCGCATTGCGATACAGGAGAAGGTGGCAACGCGACTCCAGCCCCCGATCTAGAGGCATTCGCGCAGTGGTTCGCTGATTGGTGGTTGCGGCGAGGGCGACATCTCACCGACCCCGACCGGAGCGATACCGACGAGCCAGCCGGCGGGCCAACCAGCACGGATAACATCGACGTTCGTGGTTGACGTGGCCCCGCTCGGTGCGCTGGCACCCAACTGAGCAATCGCGTGCAGCCGACCGTGAAGGCCGCGTGCCATCACTGGCCGCTAGGCATCAAGCACGGAGGGCACAGTCGCCGATGGACGGGGGTCGCGGGTTTGAGCCTCAAACCCGCGACCCCCCAAAAAACCCCTAGTTTGCAGGCAAATTAGAACGACGAAACTCGCGCCATCTCATACCCAAATCAAAAACACGCTCATTTACAGGGAAAATGCGGGGAAAGCGGGAACGACGGGACTCGAACCCGCGACCTCCGACGTGACAGGCCGGCGCTCTAACCAACTGAGCTACGTCCCCGCGTGTGCGCCCGGAGAGCCCAAGGGACCCCGAACGTCTCCCCAGTATGCCAAGGCGCCGCGCTCGCCGGGCGCCCGGCTCCTCGATCTGAGTTCGTCACAGCGCTCGGGGAGACACATAGCTGCACCCCCGGGCCCACCCCCAGGAGACGCCCAGCAGGCCGTCAAAAGAAAGCTGGCCAGCCAGCCAGCTTTTGTTGTAGGGTGCTCGTGTGGCGCTCGTCGGTCCCTCTCCACTGCTCGACACCAACCCCTTCGCCGCGGTGCTCGGAGACCTGCGCGAGGAGCGCGGGGCGACCGTGCCGTTCCCGCCCGGGGACACGCGCTTCTCGCTCGCGCGGACGCGGCGCTTCGCCGACGATCCGCTGCCGCTCCTGCTCGACGCATACGAGCGCTTCGGACCGATCTTCACGCTGCGGGTGTTCCACTCCAACGTCGTCTTCATGCTCGGGCCCGCCGCCAATCACTACATCACCGTCTCTCATGCATCCAACTTCACCTGGCGCGAATCGCACTTCCGTGACCTGATCGGGCTGATGGGCGACGGGCTGCTCACGATCGACGGCGACTTCCACCGGCGCTCGCGGCTGATCATGCTCCCCGGCTTCCACCGCGAGCGGATCGCCGCCTCGGTCGACGTGATGGTCGACGAGACCTCGCGCGCGCTCGAAGAGCTCACCGCGGGCGACCGCATCGACCTCTACACCTGGACGCGCCGGCTCGCGCTGCGGATCGCGATGCGCGCGCTTTTCGGCCTCGACCCCGACGGCGAGACCGCGCGCGCGGTCGACGCCGCCGGCCTGTTCGAGCAGGCGCTCTCCTTCTTCTCCTCCGAGTACGCCCTCCGCATGCTCCGCGGCCCCCGCACGCCGTGGGCGCGCCTGCAGCAGGCCGCGCGGTCGCTCGACCGTTTGATCTACGCGGAGATCTCCTCGCGCCGGGCCTCCGGTGAGCGCGGCGAGGACATCCTCTCGCTGCTCCTCGACGCCCACGACGAAGACGGCACGACGCTCACCGACCTGCAGATCCGCGACGAGGTGATGACGCTGATGTTCGCGGGCCACGACACCACCACCTCGACCGTCGCCTTCATGTTCCACGAGCTCGCCCACCACCCCGAGATCGTCGCGCGCCTCCAGGCCGAGCAGGACTCCCAGCTCGTTGACGGCCCGCCCACGCCTTCACAGCTGATGTCGGGCGAGCTCTCCGAGCTCGAGATGGTCTTCGACGAGACGCTCCGCATGTACCCGCCCGCCTGGATCGGGCCGCGGCGCTCGGTCGAGGCGTTCGAGTTCGCCGGCCACTCCGTCCCCGGCCGCGCCTTCGTCAACTACTCCTCCTGGGCATCCCACCACCTGCCCGACGTCTTCCCCGAGCCCGATCGATTCCGCCCCGAGCGCTTCGCGCCCGAGGCCAAGGCCGCGCTCCCAAAGGGCGCCTACGTCCCCTTTGGCGGCGGCTCGCGCACGTGCATCGGGATGCGCTTCGGCCAGCTCGAGATCCGCACGATCGCGACGCTCCTGCTCTCGCGCTTCACGCTCACGCTCGCGGAGGACTTTCAGCTCGAGATCCGCCAAATGCCGACGATCAGCCCGCGGCACGGCCTACCCGTGATCGTCCACGCCCGCTCCCACCTCGGCGCCGCTCAGCGCAGGCTCGCCCACAGCGACAGCCTGTAGCCCGACCCCGCGCCCGACGGTCCCGCCGCGGCGCTCGCGCTCACGCCTTCCACATACACGTCGGGGTCGGCGATCAGCGTCAGCTTCAGTCCTTCGAGCAGGAAGCTCAGCGGATGCACGACCAGCTTGCCTTCCTGCGCGCGCGCGATCGCGTCAACCGACGCACGCACGCCGAACAGACCCCCGCCGACGCTCACTTCCACCTGGCCACCGCCGCTCCTCAGGAGCTTGACTTCGACTCCTTTCCCCAGCGCCGCCTGCGCATCCGCCCGCGCCGCGAACGCCTCTCCGACGAGCGCGTCGCCGTGCTTCTGCAAGCTCGCGTCGTGCAGCTGCAACGAACCCTCCTTCACGCTTTCGGCCGTCAGCCTCATCGTCTGCACCCCGCGCGCTTCTCCTAGCAGCTTCGCCGTCTGCGCCGGGGTCAGCCGCAGGCTCCCGGCCTTCACGTCGACCGAGTCCACACGCCCCCACAGCAGCTCCACCGCGGGCCACGCCTTCACGGTGACGCTCTCCACGGTCCCATACCGCCCCACGCGCGAGCGGATTCTACTCGCCGCGATCCCGGGCAGCAGCAGCTGCGCGAGCACGAGCACCAGCACGATCGTCCCCGCCAGCAGCGCTCCGATTTGGCCGGCTCTCCCCACCCGCACAGCTTTGCAGCCCGCTAGCCTTAGGGTCTTCGGCCCCGGGGCGCGTAGCTCAGTTGGTCAGAGCACCTCGTTTACACCGAGGGGGTCGCCCGTTCGAGTCGGGCCGCGCCCATCTTCCATGAACAGCGACCACCCGCACACTCACACGCCCCGGCTGCGCGAGCGCCGGGACGCGATCTGAAGGACTTCCGATCGACGCAAGCACCTCCATCCGCATCGCCGTGATCGGCTCCGGGCCCGCCGGCTTCTACGCCGCCGGACACCTGCTCAAGGACGGGGCGAGCAGGCATGGGGCGGATGGGCATGCCGTCGATTTCGAGGTCGACATGCTCGAGCGGCTGCCCACGCCCTGGGGGCTCGTGCGCTCCGGCGTGGCCCCCGACCACCCGAAGATCAAGTCGGTCACCCGCATCTACGAGAAGACCGCCGCGCACCCGCGCTTTCGCTTCTTTGGGAACGTCGTCTTCGGCGAGCACGTCTCGCGCGAGGAGCTCCTCGAGCACTACCACGCGATCGTCTACGCAACCGGCACGCCCGTCGACCGGCCGCTCGGGATCCCCGGCGAAAATCTACCCGGCTCGCACGCGGCCACCGATTTCGTCGGCTGGTACAACGGCCACCCCGATCACACCGACCTCGAGATCGACCTCCGCTCGGCCGAGCGCGCGGTCGTGATCGGCAATGGCAACGTCGCGATCGACGTCGCCCGCATGCTCGTGCTCGCGCCGTCCGAGCTCGCGCCCACCGACACCGCGGATCACGCGCTCTCGGTGCTCGCCGAAAGTCACGTGAAGGAGGTCGTGATCGTCGGTCGCCGCGGGCCGGCGCAGGCGGCCTTCACCAACCCCGAGCTGCTCGAGCTCGGCGAGCTGGCCGACGCCGACGTGATCGTCGATCCCGATGAGCTCGCGCGCGCGCTCGCCGTCCACGACGCGGGCGCCGAGGAGAACATCACCTCGCGACGGAACGTCGAGATCCTGCGCTCCTATTCCGAGCGCCCCCCCGCGGGCCGCGCCAAGCGGATCGTCCTGCGCTTCCTGCTCTCGCCCACCGCGCTCCTCCCCACCGACTCCGGCCACCTCGGGTCAGTCGAGCTGACCCGCAACGAGCTCGTCGCCGATCAAACGGATCCCGCCCACCCGCGCTTGCGCGCCCACGCCACCGGCGAGCGGGAGGCGATCCCGGCCGGTCTCGTCTTCCGCGCGATCGGCTATCGCGGCGTCGCCCTCCCGGATGTCCCGCTCGACGCGCGCCGCGGCGTGATCCCCAACGACGGCGGTCGCGTGCTCGGCGTGCTCGAGGGCGTGGATGAGCGTGAGGGTGGCCGCGGCGAGGCCGAGGGTGGGGGTGGGGGTGGGGGCAACGACCGCGGCCATTCTCGGGCCGGCGAGCGTCTGCGCGGCGAGTACGTCGTCGGCTGGATCAAGCGCGGGCCCTCCGGCGTGATCGGCACGAACAAGAAGGACGCCCAGGAGACGGTCAACGCTATCCTCGCCGACGCCGCGCCCGGCGGGAGCGGGCTGAACACGCCCTCCTCGCCCGACCCCGCCGCCGTCGAGCGGCTTCTCCGCGAGCGCCAGCCCGAGCTCGTCACCTACGATGGCTGGGCCTCGATCGACCGGCACGAGCGCTCCCTCGGCGAATCCGCCGGCCGCCCGCGCGTCAAGCTCACGCGGATCGAGGAGATGCTCCGCGTCGCCGGCGAAGACGACGATACGGCGGCGTAACCCATCATTGACCTCGCACCTGCACAGTCGGCCCGAACCCCATCTGGCAGACTGTCGCCCGCGAGCCCCGTTAGCTCATCTGGTAGAGCGCCGGACTTTTAATCCGGTGGGGCGGGTTCGAGTCCCGCACGGGGCATTTTGAAGTGGCTGGAAACGGGCTGGTTTTGGCCATAACCAGATCGCCGATCTCCAAATTGGTCCCCATTTGGTCCCGAGATTTACCAGGCCGAGGCTCGGTCTCAGCTCTCAGCCCTAGCCTCCGATCGGGGCTCGCGGATTGGCGCCCCAGAAGATCTGCGACCCGAGCATCCCGATCAGGTTCACGGCGACCAGGTTCAGCACCATCGACTTCGCCGTGGCCGTGCCCACGCCCACGGGGCCACCGCTGGCGTTATAG
>Ga0207933_1000808_pt1 | contig 27542 bp, 27 predicted proteins | sample NGESurdeep092012_4_FD_184488 | JGI IMG/M metagenome (GOLD analysis project Ga0207933, IMG submission 184488) | Arctic peat soil microbial communities from Barrow, Alaska - NGEE Surface sample F53-3 deep-092012 (SPAdes) | ecosystem: Environmental > Terrestrial > Soil > Wetlands > Peat ... | reverse complement strand
GTGGGGATGCCGGCGGGCCGCTGGTGGTGCAGATGGCGAGGCAGCCTGGGGCAAGAGAGAGCCGGTGGATGCATCTGCTGGGTGGCGAGGCCGAGGGGATTTCGACCGGTGAGCGAAGTGATTCGGTGGCGGCGTCTTCCGGTCGCTCCATCGGTGAACGAATGGCTACGCTGGAACAGTTGCTGCAGACATTGGAGGAGCGGGTGAAAGCCTTGGAAGGCAGTGTCCGATCTTCGTAGCTTGGACTGCAAGATGATGTAATTCCACATTGGAGTATGTTGGAAGTGAGAGGCCCATTATGGCAGTTCGCGACATCCGATTGACCGATGAGCAGGAGGCCTTTGTGTCGGCTCAGGTGAAGAGCGGGCACTATGCGGATGCCGATGAGGTCATACGCGCTGCGTTGGAGACGCTGGAACGCGCTGAAGTTGAAGATGAGATGAAGGCGAAGGCGCTCGATGAGGCAATTGCGGCGGGATTTGCCAGTGGAGTGGCTAAAGGGGATGTGTTCGCGCGTGTTCGTGAACGCGCTGGATTGCCGCCGAGAGCACGGCGTTAGTGGCGACGGTACGCTATGCGTTGTTGGCCGGATCGGATCTCGACGACATAGCGGAGTACACGCGACGCGTCTGGGATGAAGACCAAGCCGTACGTTATCTGGATGAAATTGAAATGGCCTGTCTGCGGCTTGCCGAGAGTCCGCGTCTTGGACGGCTGCATCGCGGCCCAGTGCCGGGGCTGCGTCGCATGGAACAAGGTAGCCACGTCATCTTTTACGTTGCTGACGAGGATGGCATTTATGTCGGCCGCATCCTGCACAAGAGCATGCTGCCGAGTAAGCAAGGCTTTTGACCTCTTTTGCTGTTGCGGTCGTATGCAGTATGGCCAGATCAAAGAGGCCGACGGGCTTTCATCGCGCTACGGACAAAATACGGAGGTCCTTCCGCTGCGCCCCGGGATGACGGCTCCAGGAGAATGGCATTCAAGAAAAGGGCGCAGCCGAAGCTGCGCCTCTCGCATTTTGAGCGGTTGAGAGTTAGTGGGCGGCCCACTCGATCTTCGAGAGGTCGATGCCTTCCTTGACCATCTCGTAGAGCGGGGAGAGCTCGCGGAGCTTCTGAACGACGTCGATGATCTTGTCGCTGACGTAGTCGACTTCGGCTTTGGTGTTGAAGCGGCCGAGACCGAAGCGGATGGAGCTGTGCGCGACGTCGTCGCCGAGGCCGAGGGCCTTGAGGACGTAGCTGGGCTCGAGCGTCGCCGAGGTGCAGGCTGAACCGGAGCTGACCGCGATGTCATTGATGCCCATCAGCAGGCTCTCGCCTTCGACGTAGACGAAGCTCATGTTCAGGTTGCCGGGCAGGTGGTGCTCCATGTTGCCGTTGAGGTGAACGTAGTCGAGCGCTTTCTCGAGCTTGGCGCGGAGATAGTCACGGAGCTCGATCTCGCGCCTGGCCTCGGCTTCCATCTCCTGCTGGCAGATCTCGCAGGCCGCGCCGAGGCCGACGATGCCCGGAACGTTCAGCGTGCCCGAACGCATGCCGCGCTCGTGGCCGCCGCCGTTCTGCTGCTCGGCGATTTGCACGCGCGGGTTGCGTCTACGCACATACAACGCCCCAACTCCTTTGGGCCCGTAGATCTTGTGGCCGCTGAGACTCATCACGTCGATGTTGTCGGTGAGGACGTTGACAGGAATCTTGCCGACAGCCTGCACACCGTCGGTATGGAAGAGAATGCCCTTCTCGTGACACAGCGCGCCGATCTCCTTGATGGGCTGGACGACGCCGATCTCGTTGTTGGCGTACATGATGGAGACGAGGATGGTCTTGTCCGGCCCCTCGGTCACGAGGGCGCGCTTGAGGTCTTCGAGGTCGATGAGACCGTCGGCCTGGACGGGCAGGTAGGTGACGCGGAAGCCCTGCTTTTCGAGCTTCTTGCAGGTGTCGAGCACGGCCTTGTGCTCGGTGACCTGGGTGATGATGTGGTTGCCGCGCTCACGGTACATCTCGGCAATGCCCTTGAGGGCGAGGTTGTTGGACTCGGTGGCGCCGGAGGTGAAGATGACTTCCTTGGCGGTGGCGCCGATGATCTTGGCGACTTGCTCGCGGGCGCGCTCGACGGCGGCTTCAGCCTCCCAGCCGAAGCTGTGGTTGCGGCTGGCGGCGTTGCCGAAGATGCCGGTGAGGTAGGGCATCATGGCTTCGAGCACGCGCGGATCGAGCGGAGTGGTCGCGTGATTGTCCATGTAGATGGGCAGCTTGACGCCCGCAGGCAAAGCCTCGTTGCTGTGGGTGACGTTCATTCCGAGAGTCTCAGCCATGATTGTTGCTCCTAAACAAGGTACGGGGCGCAGGGCCCAGGGTTCAGAAAATTTATAACGCGATGGAGACCAGGCCGCCGGCGACGGGCGCGGCAGGTGACGATGTATCGGCCGGTTCGATGAGGTCGGCGATGCGTAGGCCGCTCAGCATGTCCTTGAGGCTGTCGTTGACTTTGCGTAACGGCTCTTTGATGGTGCAGGTGCCGTGCAGGTCGCAGGTGCCGTGAATGGTGATGCAACTGGTGATGAAGAGTGGGCCGTCGATCGCGCGGATGACTTCGAAGGCCGTGATGTCGCCGGCCGGCCGGGCAAGCGCGTAGCCGCCGTTGGTGCCCGCGGTGGAGACCAGGATGCCGGCGCGCGTGAGCGTCTGGAGGATCTTGGCGAGAAGCTGCGGCGGAATGTGGTAGGCCTCGGCGATGACTTTTGCGGAGGCCGCGGCGCTGGCAGATCGCGCGACGCGGCGTTCGTCCTCCTGCGTCTGCTCGGCGAGGTATTTGAGGGCCATGAGGCCGTAGTCCGCTTTTTTGGGTCAGGCGCAGCATGGGAGAGTGGGGCGCAAACGCAAGTGTGCGTGGATTGTGCCCATTCTTAGTGTACGGCGCGGGCGGCGGCGAAGCAAGACCGATCTGGTCTGAATTGATGTGGACTGGTTGGGATTGATCTGAAAGCAGTGCGGGTCGCCGCGAGAACAGGTCCGGACGAGATAATAGCTGGCTATGGAAGCGGGGAAGGTCAAGGACGTTGAAGTGACCATGAGGCCGCTCGAAGCGGACGATGCGGAGCGGGTCGTCGAGCTGATTCGGCAGCTGGGCTATGAGCGGACGGTGGAGGATGTTCGGCGGTGGATGGCGAGATCTGAGAGCTGCATAGACATTCAGGCCGGATTTGTTGCGTGTCTCGGCGGCGAGGTTGTGGGGTGGATCGAGGTTTCGATTCAGTGCAGGTTGCAGTCCGCGCCGTTTGCGTTGATTGGCGGATTGGTGGTGAGGGATGGGTTGCGCGGCCGGGGGATCGGCGTACGGCTGTGTAAGGAGGCGGAACGGTTTAGCCGGGAGCATGGCGTGGAGAAGCTGCGGGTGACCTCGCGCAGCAGCCGTGAGGACGCGCACCGGTTCTATGCGCGGGAAGGCTATCGGCAGACGAAGACGTCGATGGTTTTTGAGAAGCGGATCGGAACGGCTGCGGGCGAAGGCTCGCAGCGGAGTAGTGAGGAGCCTTTGCGTAGCGCCAGCGAGAAACCTCGGGCCAGCGAGAAATCGGCTACCATCGAAATTCCACCTAAATCGACTGTGGCCGATTTGTGATTGATTCGTGAACAGCTTGAACAGCTTAAGACAAGTCCGCTCGGCGCCGAATGTGTTGACCATGCTGCGGATGTTTGCCGTGCCGTTTCTGGTCATCGAGATACTGGACGCGCACTGGGTCTTCGCCTTTGTGCTGCTGTGGCTGGCAGGGCTTTCCGACGGGATGGATGGGCTGCTGGCCCGGGTGCTGAAGCAGCGAACGACGCTGGGGCAGTATCTCGATCCGATTGCCGACAAGGCGCTGCTGAGCACACTGTTTCTGGTGCTGACGCATGTGGGGGTGATTCCCCGGTATGTGACGGTGCTGGTCTTCAGCCGCGACCTGGGGATTCTGCTGATCTCGACGCTGCTGTATGTGACGAATATTCTGCGTGACTTCCGCCCGACGTGGCTGGGCAAGGTGAATACGTGTCTGCAGATCCTTACGGTGCTGCTGGTAATGACGGCGCAGGTAGCGCCGCATATTCGGTTGGGCGGTTTGCTGGTGGCGCTGCTGAAGACGGTTGCGGTGCTGGCGCCGCTGTCGGCTGCACAGTATGCGTGGATCACGCTGCGCAAAGTGCAAGCGCAGAGCGACGCGTCGAGTTCGGCGGCGTGAGAGCGGGAGTGAGTGCCGGATGAGTGTTATCTTGGCTGAACTTCAATAGGCACGAGGTGGCTCGATGAGGACAGGCCAGGGACGCGCGATCTGGCTGCTGGTCCGCAGTGCGCTTACGGGGGCGCTGGGTGGGCTGCTGTTCGGGTTCGATACGGCGGTCATCGCCGGGACGACGCATGCGCTGCAGATTCACTATGTGTTGACCGAGGCGCAGAAGGGCCTGACGGTCGCGGTGGCGCTCTACGGCACGATCCTGGGTGCGATGTTCAGCGGGCTGCTGGGGCAGCGGATGGGCAGTCGGTCGGCGCTGCGGCTGATGGCGGTTCTGTATGTCGTTTCGGCGGCGGGGTGCGCGTTTGCGGGGCCGTGGTGGGGCCTGCTGGCGTTTCGCGCGCTGGGCGGCCTGGGGATCGGCGGCTCGTCGGTGCTGGGGCCGGTGTACATTGCGGAGCTGGCGCCGGCCAAGTGGCGCGGGCGGCTGGTGGGGCTGTTTCAGATCAACATCGTCGTCGGCATCCTGCTGGCGTATCTGTCCAACGCGATTGTGTCGCACTATGTTGTGGGGCCGGCGCAGTGGAGGTGGGAGTTCGGGGTGGGTGTGGTCCCAGCGGTGTTCTTTCTGCTGCTGCTGCTTTCCGTTCCGCAGAGCTCGCGCTGGCTGGTCTCGCGCAACCGCTTCGACGAGGCGCAGCGGATTCTGTTTGCCATGGGCGCACCGGACTCCGAGGCGGAGGTGGATGCGATCCGGCGGTCGCTCGAGGCCGAGAGCGGCGCCACGCACGATCACCTGTTCACGCGGCGTTACCGGCTGCTGATCTTTCTGGCCATCTCGATCGCCTTCTTCAACCAGCTCTCCGGCATCAACGCCATTCTGTATTACCTGAACGACATCTTCCGCAGCGCGGGGTTCAGCGCGGTGTCGGCGAATGTGCAGGCGGTGGTGATCGGCGCGGCGAACCTGGCGGCGACGCTCGTGGGCATCAGCCTGATCGACAAGGTGGGGCGCAAGACGCTGCTGCTGATTGGCGCGGCGGGGGATGCGGTGTGCCTGGCAGGCGTGGCGGTTGTGTACGGCACGAACTCACATCAAAATCTGCTGCTGCCGCTGCTTATCGGCTTTATTGTATTTTTCGCCATCTCGCAGGGCGCAGTGATCTGGGTGTACCTGAGTGAGGTCTTCCCGACCAATGTGCGGTCGAAGGGACAGAGCCTCGGCTCAAGCTCGCACTGGGTGATGAATGCGGCGATTGCGACCGCGTTTCCGGTGATCGCGGCGTATTCGCGGGCGGCGCCGTTCTGGTTCTTTGCGGGGATGATGGTGGTGGAGTTCGTGGTGGTGCTGGCGATCTATCCGGAGACCAAGGGCTACAGCCTGGAGGCCATGAGCGCGCACCTGGGGCTGCATTAGGGGGACTGCACTGAGGTGCGCTCGACGACCTTAGAAGCAACATCCGGCAAGGATCGCAAAAGGAAGCGCCAGGTTATGATGGGCGGACTACGTCAGCGGAGTTTCATTGACCATGCAAGTTCTCTTCAGGCCTCCGATTGGAGGATTCAAGCGCCTCGCGAAGATGACAGAGACATTCTCTCGCCGAGGTCGGTGTTCTGCTCTTTGTATTCCCCGTGCTCGACGAGTACGTGCAGCACGGTCACTCCGGGATTACGACGCGTTTGATCGGAGGTAGCCTGGCCGCTTCTGTATGCTGTTATGCCGCTGCCGGCCTTTTAGCGGTGTACATTAGGGATTAGCTGGAATACTCGGAAAGGGGCTCGTGATATGACGGCAGTAATTGCAACAATCGCAGTAGGTTTGGTAATTGCCGGCGTGGGCCTTTATGCGGCGATCATGAGCAACCGAGAAGACGAAGAGCGTTCCGCGAAGCAGGAGCGCTGAACCGCTCACCGGTTGCCGCAGGTGGCCGTCCAAGGTACACTAACGTGTACGCACTTTAGGCGCGTAGCTCAGTTGGTTAGAGCGCTACCTTGACACGGTAGAGGTCGTTGGTTCGAATCCAATCGTGCCTACCACTCCCTCACCGCAGGCCCTCCTCTCCGTATGGGGATTTGGGCGCCCAGAGCTGGACCGGGTAGGCTGCGCGAGCGAGTTTGCGACACAAGTTTGGTTTTCTGGAGATCGGTTATGGCACAGGTATGTGAGCTTTGCGGCAAGGGACCGCAGTTTGGCAACAACGTCTCGCACGCGCATAATGTGACGCGGCGGCGGTGGAACCCCAACCTGCAGACGGTGAAGGCCTTTAATAATGGCGTCGCCAAGCGTGTTCGGGTTTGCACAAGCTGCATCAAAGCTGGGAAGATCGTCAAGGGCTAAGGCCGGGCAGATTCAGGCAGGGCCGACGCTCGAGAACGCAAAGAGTGAGGTCAAGGCGTGATAGACACTGGGCTGATCGTTCGTACTCTCCGCCAGCGGGGCCACAAGGTGGAGAGCGTGATTCCTGTCCCTGAAAATGCGGGCGAGTATGAGTTTCTCGTCGATGGGGCGCTCCTGACCCTGGAAGAGACCCGGGCTTTAGTGGAGCGCGACAGCATCCAGCCGCGCCAGCCGAAAGCTGAGACTGCCTAAAAGAATCCAGAACTGAGACCCGTCGATCTTGGCTGTTCGATTCTGTAGCGGCGTTGCCGCTATCATTGAGTTCCGCTGCTTTTGAGAACTCGATGAAGAACGCACTGCATTACAAACTCCTCACTGCCGCCACGCTGGCGCTGTTCGCCTTCAGCGCAACCGCTCAGTCAGCAACTCAAGTATCCGCGTCACCCCAAGGCGTTGCTCCCGTGCGCGCGCAGCACGCGATGGTGGTCTCGATCCACCATGACGCGACGGACGCGGGTGTGGAGATTCTGGGCGAGGGCGGCAACGCTGTCGATGCGGCAGTGGCTGTCGGGTTTGCGCTGGCTGTGGTCTATCCGGCGGCGGGCAATCTCGGCGGCGGCGGCTTCATGCTGATTCGTCCGGCGTCCAAAAAGCTTGCGCAGGGGCAGCCGCACTTTCTCGACTACCGCGAGAAGGCTCCCGCCGCGGCGAACGCCAACATGTATCTCGACGCGCAGGGCAACGTGATTGCGCACATGAGCACGCAGAGCCCCGAGGCCTCCGGCGTTCCAGGGACCGTTGCCGGGCTTGTCTATGCGGAGAAGCATTACGGCCGGCTTGGCTTGCGCAAGGTGATGCAGCCGGCCATTCGACTCGCCCGCGATGGCTTCGTCCTCACTGAGCCGGAGGCCGGCAATCTCCACGCGCGCATCCTGACAAAGTTTGCGAGCTCGCATCGCATCTTTCAGCGCGACGGCAACTTCTACAAGGCCGGCGAGCGCCTCCGGCAGCCGGAGCTGGCGCACACGCTCGAGCGCATTGCCGCGCAGCCCAGCACGTTTTACAAGGGCTCGATGGCGAAGCAGATTGCGGCGTACGAGAAGGCCAATGGCGGCCTCATCACCGCGCAGGACCTGGCCGACTATCAGGTGAAGGAGCGCACGCCGCTGGTCGGGCACTATCGCGGGCTGCAGGTTCTCACGTCGCCGCCGCCCAGCTCCGGCGGTATCGTGCTGATCGAGATTCTCAACATCCTCAGCGGCTACGATCTTCCGAAGCTTGGTCCGGACCGTTCGCCCGCGCAGGTCCACTACATAACCGAGGCCTTTCGCCGCGCCTATATGGACCGCGCCGACTATCTCGGCGATCCGGACTTCAACCCGCACATGCCGCTCAAGCAGATGGCGGACCCAGCCTATGCGGCCGCTTGGCGCAAGAGTATCGATCCGCTGAGGCCATCGCCCTCGGCAACGCTGGTGCGCCCGGCAGGCTTTATGCCGGAGCCGCCGAAGCTGGCGCCTCTCGCGCCGGAGTCGAACCAGACGACGCATTTTTCGGTCGTCGATGCGGACGGCAACGCGGTCGCTTCCACCTACACGCTCAACTTCGGCTTCGGCAACGGCATGACCGTCGATGGCCTGGGCTTCCTGCTCAACGACGAGATGGACGACTTCGCCAGCAAGATGGGCGTGCCCAATGGGTTCGGGCTGATTCAGGGGCCGGCGAACGCGATCGCTCCGGGCAAGCCTCCGCTGTCGTGCATGACGCCGACCATCGTCAGCCACCCTGATGTGCTCGATGCGCACGGCCACATCAAAAAGTTTGGCGCGCTCCGGCTCGTGCTTGGCTCGCCGGGCGGGTCGACGATCATCACGACGGTCGCGAATGACCTGATCAGCGTGGTCGACAATGGGTTAGATATCCAGGCGGCGGCAGATGCTCCGCGCTTCCATCACCAATATCTGCCCGATGTCCTGCAGTTCGAGAAGGCGTTCCCCACGGACGTCGTGGACGCGTTGGCAGCGGACGGCTACTCAGTCGAACGCGCCGGGGCCAAGGATGAGAACAGCTCCGGCACCTGGAGCGACAGTGAACTCATCGCGCGCGATCCCAGCACTGGCGAGCTGACCGGCGGACAGGACCAGCGCCATTCCTACGGCAAAGCCGCAGGGTATTGAGGACCATACTTCTCTGCACTACTGCGCCAGCGCCGCCTCGGCGAGCGGTTCCATGATGGCGTAGCCGGCCGCGTTCGGGTGCACGCCGTCGAGGCTGATGCCGGGCTTCATGCCGCCATCCGGCCCCACCATTGCCGAGTAGTAGTCGAGGTAGGTGATCTTCTGCTGCTTGCAGTAGCTCGCGATCCACTCATTCAGCGTGTGGATTTTCTCCGATGGATCACCCGCTTCCGGCTTCCACGGATACTTAGCCGCAGGCAACACAGACGCGAGAATGACTCGAATGCTGTTGGCGCGCGCCAGCTCGGTCATCGAGCGAAAGTTGTCTTCGATCATCTCCTGCGTCTCCGGCCCGGTGTTCCCGGCAATGTCGTTCGTCCCGGCCAGAATCACCACCGCCTCAGGATGCAGATCGATGACATCCTGCCGGAACCGAACCAGCATCTGCGGCGTTGTCTGGCCGCTGATGCCGCGGTTCAGGTAAGGCTTGCCGGGAAAGAACTTGCCGCCATTCAGCGTCCATGCATCGGTGATCGAGTCGCCATAGAAGACCACCCGTCCGGGCTGCGTCGCGGGCAGCGACGCGTTCGCCTGGGCGTAGCGCTGCAAGCCGCCGAAGTCGTCGTATTTTTTCTGGAGAACCTGAAGCTGCTCCTGTGCATCCTTGACGCTCTGGCCCAGGGCCGGAAACGCACTACTCCCCGAGGCCACTATCCCCACCGCGATCACCACCTTCAACCAACGCCGCATGCCATTCCCTCCATCGCTACGCATTCTATTCGCATCCCTGCCAAGGCAAAGAATTCCTCTCCGCGCGGATGCACACCGCAACGCGTTACTCTCATAATTGATGCAACCTGGAATCTCTACTCACATTTTTCTGCCCGAGCGCCTGACGCCCGGCCGTCTCGACACCCTGCACGCCGCCGGCGCCCAGGTGATCGAGGTCTTCGCCTCGCGCCACCACTTCGACTACGCCGACCGCTCCGCCGTGCGCGACATTGCAGCGTGGTTTCGCGCCCATCCCGTGGCCGCCACCATGCACATGCCGCTCTTCACGGCGGAGGATGAGGCCATCTGGAGCCGCCACACCGCGGCCTCGCTCAACCTCATCGACACCAGCAAATCCGCGCGCATCGCCGCCATGGACGAGGTGAAGCGCGCGCTCGAAGCCGCCGAGCAGATTGCCTTTCGCTCCTGCGTGCTCCACCTGGGACGAAATGACGACACGTGGGACACGCGCGCGCTTGACGACTCGATGACCTCGCTCGAACACCTGAAGGCCTTCGCCGGCCCGCTTGGGGTCAAGCTCCTGCTGGAGAACCTGAACAACGATGTGGCCACGCCCGAGCACCTCGCGGAGATCGTGACCGTTGGGCACTTCAGCACGGTCGGATTCTGCCTGGACCTGGGCCATGCGAACCTCGTCCAGGGCACGCCTGAGACCAGCCACGCCCCTGCAAAGACCGGCATCGATCTCGCCTTCGAAGCGTTTAGCTCGGTGCTCGGTGACCGGCTAATTGAACTTCACGTTCACGACAATCACGGCGGCGACTCCGGCAGCGGCAAGGACGAACACCTGTGGCCCGGCGACGGCACCGCCGACTTCGCCGCAGTCGACCGGCACATCGCCGCGCTCAAGACCAAGCCCGCGGGCATTCTCGAAATCGCTTACGACTTAACCGCCGATATAGCTGAGATCACCCGCCGCGCCCAACGAGCGACGGAGATCATGGCGAATCTTTAAGCGGTAGCTGAAACAACTACAATCAACGCTGTCATGAGCGAAGCCGAAGCCATCCCCGCAGCCCCCGTCACCACCATCGCCAACCTTCCGCAGCACATCGGCCAGACCGTTACTCTGCGCGGCTGGCTCTACAATCTGCGCGCGTCCGGCAAGCTGCTCTTCCCGATCTTTCGCGATGGCACGGGCACCGTGCAGGGCATTGTCCCCAAAGCCGCTGTGCCTGAGCAGGTCTTCGACACGCTCAAGAACCTCACGCTCGAGTCCTCGCTGGTCGTCACCGGCTCTGTCCGCGAAGACGCGCGCGCGCCCTCCGGCGTCGAGCTTGATGTGCACGACGTCACCATTACGCAGCGGATATCGGAAGAGACGCCGTACCCCATCTCGCGTAAGGAGCATGGCGTCGACTTCCTCATGGAGCATCGCCATCTATGGATCCGTACACCGCGCCAGTCGGCGATCCTTCGCGTTCGTGCAGCGATTATGCGGGCGGCCGCAGAACACTTTGATATCAATGGATTTGTCCGCACTGACCCGCCTATCCTCACGCCAAATGCATGCGAGGGGACATCGGATTTGTTTGAGATGAAGTATTTCGACGATGAGATGGCGTATCTCACGCAGTCCGGCCAGCTCTATATTGAAGCTACAGCGCTCGCGCTGGGCAAGGTCTACAGCTTCGGCCCGACTTTTCGCGCTGAAAAATCCAAGACCCGCAGGCATCTCACCGAATTCTGGATGATCGAGCCGGAGGTCGCCTATCTGGGCCTGGACGGCCTGATGGACCTGGCCGAAACCTTCCTCGGGCACATCGTCACGCGCGTGCTCGCCGAGCATCGCGCGGACCTCGCCGTCATTGGCCGCGACGTCGCTAAACTTGAAGCGGTTGCTACACCGGAGCCTTATCCGAGGCTGACGTACGACGAGGCCCACGCGATGCTGCAAGAGGCGTACAAGGCCGGCAAGCTCGAGAACGAGCACACCTATGGCGACGACTTCGGCTCACCCGACGAGACCTACATCAGCAGCCAGTTCGCCAAGCCGGTCATGGTGCACCGCTATCCTGGGGTCGTGAAAGCTTTCTATATGCAGCCCGATCCGGCGGACCCAACCAAGGCGCTGTGCGTGGACGTGCTCGCCCCGGAAGGCTATGGCGAGATCATTGGCGGCTCGCAGCGCATCGACGACTACGACCTGCTGAAGTCGCGCATTGAAGCCCACAACCTCCCGCTCGCCGCGTTCCAGTGGTATCTGGACCTGCGCAAATACGGCTCGGTCCCGCACTCGGGCTTCGGGATGGGCATTGAGCGTTGCGTGGCGTGGATCTGCGGACTGGAACATGTGCGCGAGACGATACCGTTCGCGAGAACGCTGAACAGGATCTATCCCTAAGCCCACACTGCAAGCTCACCTGGCCGCGGGAAACATGTCCCCCGCCTTACCCTTTACGAAGCCAAAACCGCATCCTCCACCCGCGGCTTCACCTTACTACCGAACATTTCGATCGCCAGCAGCATCTTTTCATGCGCGATTGGGCCGCCGGACATCATCAGGGTTACTCGCGAAACCCCGCCCAGGGCTTCGCTGATGTGCCGCAGCTTCGCTGCCGCCGTCTCCGGGGAGCCGACTACGAAGGCTCCCGTGGGACCGAGCTGTGCATCGAAGGCGGGGCGCGTCATGGGCCCCCATCCGCGTTCGCGGCCAATGCGCCCGAAGGTATGCGAATACGCCGGCCAGAGTTCCTCCGCGGCCTGCTGGTCAGTCTCCGCGACGTAGCCGATCGAGTGCACGGCGACGTTGAGCGCCTCGGGCGCATGACCGGCTCGGCGGCCGGCGTCGCGATAGAGGTCGATGAGCGGGCGGAAGCGGTGGGGCTCGCCGCCGATGATGGCCACGGTGAGCGGAAGGCCGAGTTTGCCCGCGCGAACGAAGGAGTTCGGCGTTCCGCCCGCACCCAGCCGGATGGGCAGCGGCGTCTGCACAGGCCGGGGCCAAACGCCCTGCCCGGCCAGCGACGGACGGTGCTTGCCCTCCCAATAGACCTTCACCTCATCGCGCAGGTGAAGCAGCAGATCGAGTTTTTCGGCGAACAACTCGTCGTAGTTTTCGAGATCGTAACCGAACAGCGGGTACGACTCGATGAACGACCCACGCCCGACGATGATCTCGGCACGACCTTTGGAGATCAGGTCCAGCGTGGCAAAGTCCTGAAAGACGCGCACGGGATCGTCCGAGCTGAGCACGGTGACGGCGCTGGTGAGCCGGATGTTTTCCGTCCGCGCGGCGGCCGCGGCCAGCAGCACGGCGGGCGAGCTGGCGATGTACTCCTCGCGATGGTGCTCGCCGATGCCATAGACGTCCAGGCCAACGCGGTCGGCAAGCTCAATCTCTTCAAGCAGCTGCGCGACCCGCTCTTGTCCGCGCTGGGCAGAAGGCCGGCTGTCCTGCGTTACCATCTCGACAAAACTATCGATCCCAATCTGCATATCGATCCTTCCCAAATCCATCCACTTCAATTATATTGATGTCGATGGATATGAAAACGATGCAGAGAGCGAAATCCGGCAAACCGGAAAGGTCGCAATCCGACAAAACAAAGGCTGCTGGTGCGAATAAGGCTGCCAAAGCTGCCAAGGCAGACAAAGCGGACTCCCATAAAACCTCGGGAACGCAGCTTTGGCTGGTGCTCATCAAGGCCTACCACTCGCTTCTCGGCTTCACGGAGCACACGCTGCGCGACAGCGGTCTCGGGGAGTCCGAGTTTCGCCTCCTGGAGGCCCTGCTCCACAAAGGAGCTATGCCGGTCAATACGATTGGGCCGAAGGTCTTTTTGACGCCGGGCTCGATCAGCGTGGCGGTCGATCGTCTGCTCAAGCGCGGGCTCGTGACGCGCACCAACAGCTCCTCCGACCGGCGGGTGCGCCTGGTCGACCTTACCGGCAAAGGCCGCGACCTTATCGGGCGTGTCTTCGCCGCCCATGCAGCCCAGGTGGATGAGCTCGGGCAGGCGCTCAGCGCGAAGGAACGGCGGCAGATCGCTCGCGGCCTGAAGACGCTTGGAAAGGCTGCGGCGCGACATCCAGACTGAGGGCTCGGCCTGAACGCTGCCGTCCGAGCCGGCCTTCGCTCCATGTTCCAATAGAAGTGAAGGATTATCACCACACATGCCTCTGAACTGCGGAATCGTCGGGCTGCCGAACGTCGGCAAGTCCACCATCTTCAACGCGCTCACCGCCTCCAAGGCGCCGGCGGCGAACTATCCGTTCTGCACCATCGACCCCAACGTCGGCATCGTACCGTTGCCGGATGACCGCATGGACCGCATCGTGGCGATGGTGAAGCCGCACTCCATCGTGCCCACCACCATGGAGTTCATCGACATCGCCGGCATCGTCGAGGGAGCCAGCAAGGGCGAGGGCCTTGGCAACCAGTTCCTCAGCCACATCCGCGCCACCGACGCCATTCTCCACGTGGTCCGCTGCTTCTCTGACCCCGAGGTCGTTCACGTCGCGGGCGCCGTCAACCCGCTGCACGACATCGATATCATTAACACCGAGCTCCTGCTCGCCGACCTCGACACCGTCGAGAAACGCAGCCTCAAAGCCGGAAAAGCCGCCAAGGGCGCATCCGCCACCGCCGCGCAGAAGTCCGAGCTCTCCGCCATCCAGAAGCTGCTCGCCGTCCTCAACACTGGCAAGCCGGCCCGCACCGCCGAGCTCACCGACGACGAAAAGCTCGCCGCCCGCGAGCTCTTCCTCATCACCATGAAGCCGCAGCTCTATGTCGCCAACGTCGACGAGGCTGGCATCGTCAACGGCAACGAGCTCACCCAGCAGGTAGAAAAACGCGCCGCCGAAGAAGCCTCTGAAGTCGTGCGCATCTGCGGGGCCATGGAAGCCGAGATCGCGCAGCTCGAGCTTGCCGAGCGGCAGGAGTTCCTCGCCGAAATGGGTCTCGAGGAGCCCGGCCTCAACCGCCTCATCCACGCCGCCTACCGCCTGCTCGGCCTCATCACTTACTTCACGGCGGGTGTGCAGGAGGTCCGCGCGTGGACGATCCGCCGAGGAACGAAAGCTCCCGGAGCGGCGGGCGTCATCCACTCCGACTTCGAACGTGGCTTCATCCGCGCCGAGGCCTACAACTGCGAAGACCTGTTCCGCCTGGGCAGCGAGCAGGCCGTCAAAGAAGCTGGGCTGCTGCGCTCCGAAGGCAAGGAGTACGTCGTCAAGGATGGCGATATCCTTTTCTTCAAGTTCAATGTGTGAACGGCAGCGCTATCAGTATCGCTTGAGGTTCCGGTCCGTGCCCTGTGCTCATGCACAAGCCGCTCGTGTCGCACACTGAAAGAGACATGGCCCGTAAGAAACTTCGCGTAGGCATTCTCTTTGGCGGCAGAAGCGGCGAGCACGAGGTCTCGCTGCGCTCTGCGCGCTCCATTCTGAAGGCGATCGACCGCAAGAAGTATGAGGTGGTCGAGCTCGGGATTACCAAGGAAGGGCGCTGGCTGCAGAACTCCGCTGCGCAGCATCTTCTGGGCGGCGAGACACAAGCGGCGAAGGCCAGCGGAGAGATCGGACTTACGCTCGCTGCTGCGGCGGCCGAGCCGGGCGTGCGCACCGGGCTCGACGTCGTCTTTCCGGTGTTGCACGGCACGTTTGGCGAAGACGGAACGATTCAGGGGCTGTTTGAGCTTGCGGATATCGCTTATGTCGGGTCGGGCGTGCTGGGCTCGTCCGCGAGCATGGATAAGGACGCGATGAAGCGGCTCTTCAGCGCTGCGGGCCTTCCTCTCACGCCGCACGTTACGCTGCTGCGTTCTGAATGGCGCGCCGACCCGAAGCGTGCGACGAAGACCATCGAAAAGATGTTGAAATATCCGCTGTTTGTGAAGCCCGCAAACCTGGGCAGCTCGGTCGGCATCAGTAAGGTGCATGATCGCGGCGAGCTGGCGGCGGCGATGGACCTGGCCGCGAGTTTTGACCGCAAGATCGTCGTGGAGCAAGGCGTCGGCGGCCCGGGTGTTAAGCCGCGCGAGCTTGAGGTCGCCGTCCTCGGCAACGACGCGCCGGAGGCCAGTGTCGTCGGCGAGATCGTCCCCGCCAAAGAGTTCTACGACTACGAGGCCAAGTACGAGCTCTCCGGGCCGGACGAGAGCGTCAGCATCATTCCCGCCAAGCTCACCAAGGCCGAGGAGAAGAAGATCCGGGCGATGGCGATTGCAGCCTTCCAGGCGTGCGACTGCGCGGGACTGGCGCGCGTGGACTTCCTGATGGCTCCGGCAGCGAAGGGCAAGCCTGCCGAGATCGTGCTGAACGAGATCAACACGATGCCCGGGTTCACGTCGATCAGCATGTACCCCAAGCTGTGGGCGGCCAGCGGGCTGCCGTATGCAAAACTCATCGACCGGCTGATCGAGCTGGCGATGGAGCGGCATCGCGAAAAGATGGAGACCAGCTTCAGCCGCTGATGGCTAGGCGAAGGATTTTGAGGCTCGCTCGGCTACGATAAGAACAATGAGCACGATTGCAGTTCCCTCTTTGACGCTGGCCGATGTTCTGGCGGCGCGCGAACGCCTGAACGGCGCGGTGTATCGTACGCCCTGCGAGCGGTCGGAGATGCTCTCACGCCAGACCGGGCAGAACATCTTTCTGAAGCTTGAAAACCTGCAGATGACGGGCAGCTTCAAGGAGCGCGGCGCGCTGAACAAGATCGCCACGCTCACAAAAGAACAGGCCCAGCGCGGCGTCGTCGCGGCGAGCGCAGGAAACCACGCGCAGGGCGTGGCGTATCACGCGACGCAGCGCGGCATCCGGTCGGTGATCGTCATGCCGCTGACGACGCCGCTTGTAAAGGTGCAGGCCACGCGCAACTTCGGCGCGGAGGTCGTGCTCCACGGCGCCAACTACGATGCCGCCTGCGAGGAGGCTACGCGCCGCTGCGAGGCCGACGGCATGACCTTCATCCATCCGTTCGACGATCCGCTGGTGATGGCTGGCCAGGGAACGATTGGCCTCGAACTACTGGAACAGGTGGAGAACCTGGAGGCTGTCGTCGTTCCTATCGGCGGCGGTGGGCTGATCGGCGGCGTTGCCTGCGCTGTGAAGGAGTCGCGTCCTGAGGTGCGGGTTGTGGGCGTGCAGACCTCGCGTCTGCCCTCGATGCAGGCAGCGGTCCGCGAGCATCACCCTGTCACGCTGGAGCCGGCGATGACCATCGCCGACGGTATCGCGGTTCGCCGTGCGGGCGAGGTTACGTATCCGGTGGTCGCGCGATACGTGGACGAGATCGTCACGGTGGACGAGGACGAGATTGCGTCGGCGATCCTCACGCTGCTGGAGCGCGAGAAGACGCTGGCCGAAGGCGCGGGCGCTGTGGCGCTGGCAGCGGTCCTGCAGGGGCGGACTTCGCTGCCGGCGCGCACGCGGATGGCGGTGATCGTTGGCGGCGGCAATATCGATGTGACGCTGCTCAGCCGCATCATCGAGCGCGGCCTGGTGCAGGATGGGCGGCTGATCCGGCTGCGCATTCATCTGCTGGATCGTCCCGGCGCGCTGACCGAGCTGACCCAGATCATCGCCGCGCATAATGCGAACATCGTCGACACGCTGTATAACCGCGCGTACTACGGTGTGAACCTTGGCGATACGGCGATCGACATTACCATGGAGACACGCGGACGCGAGCAGGTGGAGGAGTTGCTGGCGGCGTTGACGGCTGCGGGATATCGGCACAGCCGGGTGTTGTAGGGGAGCAGGGATTAGCGAACGGATTTTTGTGGCTGGCTAGGGAGGCTCCCCCTCCCCTCTCTTTGCCGTCCATCCTTTGGAGTCAGTGACTTACAACTAATTTTCACCGCAAACTATTGATTCCAGAGATTTTGTGGGAAAAATCTCTGGAATGAGAGGGTTGCGGCGGGTTCTGTGATGACCCCTAACATCGAACCCCACCCATGCCGACGATGAAGCCGTCGTCATGAATGGGGCACCCAGATTCGTTGGGAGTTTTGATCTCTATATCTATTATAGAGAGTTGAGTGGAATTAATGTGCAGCGATTTTTATCTTTGTTTGCATGGAGTTAGGTGGTTTTGGGGCTTGACAAGATTTTGGGATTTCTCTTGGGCAGGCGGTGTCGGGTGGGGGTTGTGGCGCGGTGGAAGAGGGCAATTCAGGCGCTTCGCCCTTCGGGCTGCGCTTCGGCCTTCGGCAGCTTTCCTGGGGCGTTGCCCCAGGCTGGTATAGGGCGCGCCGTTGGCGCTTGGACCGGTGGCGCTTTGCGAAACCGAATTCTCCAGAGTGAGCCTTTGCCGGAGCTGAGAAACAAGAGCAAAGGCAGAGGCGCGTTCGCGCCCCGGAACGGCCAAAGACGCAGATCCTCTGCCTGTGGCGAAGGATGTCAACCAGAGAAGGCAAAGACAACAGCAAGGGCAACAGCAATAGCAAGGGCAACAGCAACAGCAAGGGCAACAGCAACAGCAAGGGCAACAGCAACAGCAACAGCAAGGGCAACAGCAACAGCTGGTCTTGATGCGTTTCGCGTTGTGCGTTTCGAGTTAAAGCAGATCCTTCCCCTTCGGCTGCGCTCGGGGTCAGGATGACAAATTTTTGAAGTCGTGGGGCCTGCGCGGCTAGGAGTGGCGCTTGGGGTCGGGTTGCAACGTCACGGTCAGCTCGCGGTGGTCGCGCAGCACGGTCAGGTTGATGGGATGGCCTTTGCCTGCGTAGAGGCGCTTGCTCCATTCGGAGGTGGAGCGCAGGGATTCGCCGTCCATGCGCAGGATAACGTCGCCGGCGTGCAGGCCGGCGGTAGCGGCCGGGCTGCCGGGGTCGACCGCCTGCACCAGCAGGCCCGAGCCGTGGGGCGCGCCGAAGAAGCTGGCGAGCTGCGGCTGCATGGCCTCGACGAGCAGGCCGGTGAAGGGCGGGGTGTGCAACATGGAGCTGAAGAAGGTTTGATTCTTGATGGGCGCGGGCGAATCGACCGTATAGCTGTCGGTGAAGCCGGCCGCTGCCATGGGGGCTGGGGGAGGAGTGGGCGTCATGATGTGCGCGAAGGCGCGCCGTTCGACCAGCTCGCGGTTGGCCAGCCGCGCGTTGATGGTGAGGGGATTGCCGTCGCGGAAGATGGATAGCTTGACGTTGACGTCCGCGCCTGCGTCGTGGATCATGCGCCGCAAGGCCTCGCCGCTGGCGACGATGTGCCCGTTGAGGCCGGTGATGAGGTCGTGGGGCTCAAGCCCGGCTTTGGCGGCGGGACCGTCATGGTCGACCAGCACCACCTCCACGCCGCGCGGACCGCGCAGATGCATCGCCGCCGCCTGTTCGTTGGTGAGGTCATGGAACTCGATGCCGAGATAGCCCGGCGCGCGCTGAGCGGCGGCATGGGCGCCGGCCTGATGGACTGCGTGGGATGCGGATGCCTTCGCGGGGCAGGCGGGCAGGAACAGCAGACCGGAGAAGGCAAGCGCGCAGACTGCGAGGTGCAACGACCTGGCTGGCTGTTGAGCTGGAGTGTCGCACCGGCTGTCTGCGAGCCATCCTGACGGGAAGATCGCATTCTGCTGCATCGTGTACACCCTACTCGATATCCGCAGAACTCTGAAGTGCCTGGAACGATGCATTGCGGATGGCGGCGTCGGAGTCCTGCGAGGAGACCGAGCGCAGCACCTGGCGCACGCTGGAGTCGGCCTGCACGGGTTCGAGCAGAGAGACGGCCTCGCTGCGCACGTCGGGGCTCTGATCGTTCATCAACGTCTCGAGGACGGCGTTGCGCACGTTCTCATCCTGAGCGACGTAGGGCTCGAGCCCCTGAAGCGCCTTGAGCCGCACCTGCGGGCTCTTGTCATAGCGCAGGCTGGCGAGCAGCGTGCCACGAATGTTGTCGGGGCTGGAGGTGTCGTCGCCGTTGCAGCCGTGGCCGGCGAGGCACTCGCTGGCCAGAAGAGCGACGGAGTCCGCGTGGACGTCCTTGCTGGTCGCGAGCTTGGCGCCGAGCATCAGAAGCTGGCGAATCTGCGGATCGTCAAGCGAGCCCTGCACGGTCTCCGGGACGAGGCGGTTGTATCTGACCTTGACGAGCGCGGAGTTCGGAGTCTGCTCGATGCCGGAGACGCTGGCGATGGCGCCCTGGGTACCGCTGGACACGATGACCGGACGAGGAAGCTGGGGCGCGTGCGCGGCCTGATAGCGGGCGATGATGTCGCCGCCCAGGAAGCCGAGGCCGATGAGCAGAACCGTGAGCGCGGGCGCGCCCTGCACGTAGCCGAGCCAGCGGAAGGCGTTGCCCCAGAGGTGCTGCGTGAGGGAGCGGGCGGGCATGGCATCGAGCGCCTCGTCGAGGCGCATGCGGGAGGCGGCGAGAAGGTTGGGGGAGGGTTCGACGACGGGATGCAGCGCCAGCTCTTCGGCGAGAGCGAGCATGGCGTTCCACTCGCGGCGACAGTCTTCGCATCCGCTCAGGTGCTGCTCGAGCGAAAGCTGCAACTCATCAGGAAGCTCGCCGTACTGGGCGAGAACGATATTTTGCTGAGCATTCTCACAATTCATAATGCGTACTCCACAACTGACCTCTGCAACGTTTTGTCCTGCGCCGCCTGCGGATCTCTAACGATCGTGTCCGCGAAACCGGCGTCTCTACGTGGCCCGTACTCGGTGCTGCTGGTTGGACTCCGGCCGGGTGCTACCGGCTTTCGTGTTCATAACTTTCTCTTCCGATTGGCGCGATTAGCGAACATCTTTTCATCGGACATCGATGAGCCGTGCGCGCAGCTTGCGTGTGGCTCGGAAGAGCGTGTTCTTGGCTGTCTCCTCTGTGGTCGAGAGCATTTCGCCGATCGTCCGCAGTTTCAATCCCTGGTAGTGCTTCAACTCAAATACGGTGCGCTCGCGAGGTGTAAGCGCATCGAGAGCGCTCTGGATCGCGATATTCATGTTCTTGCGCTCCAGTTCGCGCGCCGGATTGGCCATGGAGCGCTCGTCCTGGAGATTGGCCATAAGGTCCATCTCCTGGCCGGTGGCGTCGAGCACGGTCGCCGGATCCTCTTTGCGGCTCTTTCTGCGCCGCAGCTGGTCGAGACAGAGGTTGGTGACGATGCGGTACAGCCAGGTGTAGAAGGAGCACTCGAAGCGGAAGTTCGACAGATGGCGGTAGGCCTTGATGAAGGCGTCCTGGTGGACGTCCTGGGCGTCCTGCTCGTTGCCGAGCATGTGCAGGGCGAGGCGAAGGACGCTGCGGTCATAACGGCGGACGAGCGAATCAAAGGCCGAGCGGTCGCCCTTCTGGGCCGCGCGGATCAGTTCATCATCCTCGGCGCGCTGCTGTTGGCGAGCCTGCAACTGCTCGGCAGACAGCTTGGCGCGAGTACCGGATTGAGCGACCACCTTGGACACGGCTGTCGCTGATTTTACGCTGCCAGTCCCCTGCTCGAGGCCACGGGCAAAGGGGCTTGGATGCCGGCGGCCTTCGCCGCCGAGAACAATCACATCGCTGAGGCTCATGCTTGCGCTGACTCCGGAGTCAGGTTCGAACTACATTTGTGTAGACGGCGGGGGTTGGGCGAGGTGAGCGGGGGAAACCGATTTCTTCGCGTGACTTGCCGAACCATGAGTCGCATAGAGTGCGTCTTACGGGTGAGAGCCGAGAGGGCCGATGGCCGAACGTTTCAATCGTTACAAGATGAATCGCCGCGAGTTTCTGCGGCAAACCTTCGCTTTTTCGGCGGTGGTCGCGATGGGCTCGGGTCTGGCTTTCGCGGATCTGGCTTTTGCAGAACAGGCCGGCGTCAGCCCCAAGCCTGCGCCCGCGCCCGATCCGAACGGGCAGCACATGTTCATGCTGGGCGACTGGGGCACGGACAAGTTTGGCGATCAACAGATCGCGACGGCGCTGGCGATGAAACAGTGGGTCGACCAGCGGCATATCCATCCGGGCGCGCTGTTTATGCTGGGCGACAACTGGTATGGCGATATGGGCGTGGGGTATGTGTCGGGGCGTTGGCAGCAGCAGTTCGAGCAGATGTATCCGGCGTCGCACTTTCCGGGGCCGGCGTACGTGGTGCTCGGCAACCACGACTATGAGCGCAAGGTTTCAAGCAAAGTGGATCTGGAGCTGGGCTATGCTGCTCAGGCCAAGGGTACGCGCTGGACGATGCCTGCGCGCTGGTACACGTTTCAATATCCGCCGAAGGATCCGGTTGTCACATTTATCTGCCTGGACTCGAATCTGCCCGGCACCAAGAAGGGCTATAGCTCCTTCCTCCCGTGGAGTTTCGAGATGAAGAAGGCGGAGCGCGATGAGCAGGATGCGTGGTTTCGGGCGGAGCTGGCCAAGCCCCGGACGACGCCGTTTGTGGGTGTGGTGTGCCATCATCCGCTTTATACCAACGGCATCCATCGCGACAATCATCTGCTGATCCATGATTGGGACGGGTTGATTCGCCAGGCCAAGGTCGACTTCTGGATTACGGGCCATGACCATGATTTGCAGCATCTGGAGTTTGCGGGACATCCGACGAGCTTTGTGATCTCGGGCGGCGGAGGCGCGCAGCTGGTGGACTGGACGACGCCGCCGGAGAGCCGTGGGCCGTTCGGCAACAAGGCGCTGGGGTTCAGCGATATGGAGTTTGCGAAGGACGGTATTTTATTTCGCCATGTGGGCGTGCACGGGCAGGTGCTGCACTGCTTCCGGAAGAGTCCTGGAGGAAAGGTGGAGATCTTCCTGCCTACGGTGTAGCGGGGGCGAGAGCATGCGGGGCAGTAGACTTAGGGGATGCCTTCGCTGTTTCCTGAGCCCTCCCAACCTCGCGTTCCCGCTGGACGTGTCAATCCGCAGGCGTGGGTGATTGCGCACTGCGACGGCGGGGCGCGGGGCAATCCGGGGCCGGCGGGCTATGGAGCGACGATCGAGGATGAATCAGGGGCGGTGCTGGCGGAGCTGAGCGAGTTTCTCGGCGTTCGGACGAACAATGTGGCGGAGTACTCGGGGCTGCTGGGTGTTCTGGCGTGGACGCTGGAGCATGGGTATGGGCGGTTGCGGGTGGTGTCGGACTCGGAGCTGATGGTGAAGCAGATGCAGGGGCGCTTCAAGGTGAAGTCGCCCGACTTGCAGCCGCTGTGGGCGGAGGCGCGGCGATGCGTGGGGGAGCTTGAGGAGTTCGAGATCAGGCACGCGCTGCGGCACAAGAACAAGGCGGCCGACCGGCTGGCCAATGAGGCGATGGATCGCGGGATGGGGAGGAGTTCTGGCGGCCGGGCTAGGGAAACGGCTGGCGGGGCGGCGCGGGAGCTTCGCGCTACGCCGTATCCCTCGCATCCGAAGGCCGGGGCGCCGGCACTGCGGGGGTTCACGCGCGATGGGGTGGTGCACTTCCTGGGGGAAGGGCGGCTGCCGGATGGGGTTTTCGTCAAGATTGTCCCGGAATAGGTGAACGGGTATTCTTCGCTTGGCAAGTCTGCAACGGTCCGCCGAAGCCCAGGGGGTGTGTGGACGCAAACTGTGGAGGCAGCCTTGCATCTAAACCACGTAGGATGAATCGCATGCATTGCAGCTTGAAGAGATTGCGGGGGATAGCCCTGCTGGCCGCGACGGTGGGGGCGGCGACCGTGAGTTATGGACAGGCCTCCGATCCGGCGGCGCTTGATGCGGTGCGGGCGGCGGTTAAGAGTGAGCTGCAGGCCGCCAAGACCGACCGAAGCACCTGGATCTATACGGAGCATGACACGACGGCTGGCAAGGATGCAGTGTACGACTCCGTTGAAACTCCGCAGGGCACGCTAAAGCGGTTGATCGAACTCAATGGAAGGAAACTGACGGGCTCTGCGGAGCAGATGGAGACGCAGCGCATTGAGAACTACATTCATGATTCCTCGGCGCAGGCGAAGGCGCGCAGAGCCGGGGCGCACGATGATGCCCAGGCGACCGAGATGCTGAAGATGCTGCCCGACGCTTTTATTTGGACGAAGGCGTCGGAGAGCGGCGGCCTGCTGACCTTGAAGTACCGGCCGAATCCGGACTTCAATCCGCCGAATATGCAGGCGCGCGTGATGAGCACGATGGCGGGAGAGATGGTGATCTCTCAGGATGGGGACCGGATCCGGTCTCTGCGCGGCCGGTTGACCAGCAACGTGCTGATCGGGTTCGGGATTCTCGGCAAGCTGGATCGAGGAGGCACCTTCGACGTGGAACGACGGAAGCTGGAGGGCGGAAGCTGGCAGATTACGGAGACGCGGGTCCACATCGGCGGGCATGCGCTTCTGTTCAAGACGATCGGCCAACAGGAAGACGACATCAAGACGGATTGGAAGCCTTCGACAGCGCACTCGCTTGAAGACGCTGCGCGGTTGCTGCACGCTGAGCGTTAGCGGGTGTCGGACGCAGGGGAGCAAAAAAGCTCCGATTTCGCATCCGCGAACGGCGCGTGGCACTCTAATAGCGAAGTGAAGGAAGTCTCCTCCAAACTTTTAGTCGGCCGCACGGTTCGCGCCTTGAAGGTGCTGCCGATTGTTGTGCTTGCGGCGATGTTTGCGGGTGGGGCGGTGTGCGCGGCGCAGGATACGAATCTGCCTTCCGCGCCGAGCACGATTCTGAAGCAGGATGAATCGCTGGCGCGTTCCGCGGGCTCGGGCTTTACCTTCACGGCGCCAAGTAGCGTACCGGGACCGGCGGGAACGGCGATCGAGATTCCGGCGAGTACACCGCTTGAGCTCTCGCTGGACGATGCGATCTCGCTGGGCCTGGAGCGCAACGTGCAACTGCGCTATGACCGGGCCAAGCAGAAGATGGTGAAGGGCGAGGAACTGGGCGTCATCAACGCGCTGCTGCCTTCGCTGCGGGCGACGGTTTCGAGTGGCGCCGAAGAGTTGAATCTGGCGGCGATGGGTTTCAAGCCGGCGTCGCTGGGATCGATTGCCTCGCAGTTCGGCCTCAGCCCGTCGGCGATTCCAACGATTGTTAAGGTGGATGTTACGCAGGCGCTGCTGAGCGCGAATCAGGACCTGTTCGATCTGCCGGCGTTTGAGCTTTACAAGGGCGCGCGCCGCGAGGCTACGGTTGTCGATCTGGATGTGCTGACGGCCCACGGCGATGTCATCCTTGCTGTCTCCTCTGCGTACCTGAAGGTGCTTGCCGACCAGTCGATGCTGACCAACACGCAGGCGCAGGAGCGCGCGGCGAAGACGGTGTTCGATCAGGCTGTGGCCAAGCGTGACGCGGGTATTGGAACCAATCTCGATGCTCTGCGCGGACAGGTGGAGTATCAACAGCGCGAGCAGGGCCGGATTGCCTCCGAGGCGCAACTGGCTGAAGACACGATCCAGCTGGATCGCATTATGGGGCTGCCGGCCGCGCAGCCGCTGAAGCTCACCGATACGGCGCCGTTCGATGAGGTTGCGCTGATGAATCTCGATCAGGCGAGGGCTACGGCGTATGTGCATCGCAAGGACCTTCTCAGCCTGGAGGCGCAGACGGATGTCGCAAGTCGCGAGCTGCGCGCGGTGCGGTATCAGCGGCTGCCGACGGTGGCATTCAATGGCTTCTACGGTGTGATTGGCCAGACGGACGGGCTCTATCACGGAGCGTTTACGGCGGAGGGCAGCCTGCGCTTCCCGATCTTCCGCGAGGCGGAACAGCGCGGGCAGCAGGAGCAGATTGGAGCCCAGCTTACGGCGCTTCATCAGCGCGAGAGCGGACTTCGAGCTGATATCGATGAACAGATTCGCGCTTCGATGCTGGATGTGCAGGCCGCGGACCAATTGGTGAAGGTGGCGCAGAGCAACGTCGATCTGGCGCAGCAGGAGCTTTCCGATGAACGCCAGCGGTTTGCGGCCGGCGTGGACGACAATCTGCCCGTAGTGGATGCGCTGGCCACGGTGACCGGGGCGCAGGCGCAACTGGTGCAGGCGCTGTATCAGTACAACGTTGCGAAGCTGCAGCTGGCGCGCAATACGGGGATCATCGAGTCGCACTATCGCGACTACCTTGGGAAATAGGCGGAGCGCACTTGGCACGCAAGCGAGTTCTGGTGAGTTGGAGCGGTGGCAAGGACAGCGCGTGGGCGCTGCATCTGCTTCAGCAACAGGGCGAGTACGAGATAGCCGGGCTGCTGACGACGGTCAACAGCCACTTTCGCCGCGTGGCGATGCATGGATTTCGCGAGCAGCTTCTGGAGCAGCAGGCGGAGGCGGCTGGGTTGCCGCTGTGGGCGATTCCGCTGCCTTGGCCGTGCTCCAACGAGGAGTACGAGGCGGCGATGGCCGCAGCCTGTGCGCGCGCGGTGGGCGAGGGCATCGATGCGATTGCGTTCGGCGATCTGTTTCTGGAGGACATTCGCGCGTATCGCGAGGCGAAACTCGCGCCCACTGGCCTCGAGCCGCTTTTCCCGTGCTGGAATCTGCCGACGGCCGAGCTGGCGCGCGCGATGATTGGCTCCGGTCTGCGCGCGCATCTGGTCTGCGTCGATCCGCGGCAATTGGATGCGAGGTTTGCAGGGCGAGGGTTTGACGCGGCGTTGCTTGACGAGCTGCCGCCGGGTGTGGATCCTTGCGGCGAGCGTGGGGAGTTTCATACGTTCGTCAGCGCGGGGCCGATGTTTGCGAACGAGGCGACGGGAAAGTTTGCGGGAGGCGCTGGCTCGCGTAGCATCGAAGTACGTCGCGGCGAGATCGTGGAGCGCGACGGCTTTGTGTATGCAGATCTTCTTCCGGCCGATGGGCCATCGCTCTCCTGAACGGACTTATCGGCTGCGGCGCGCAGGCGGAGTGTTGCTGGCGGCGGTGCTGCTGGCGACGATCGCTTTTTCAACTTGCGCGGCGCAGACACTGGCACATCCGGGGTGGGCGGGATCGGGGCTGACGTCGGAGGCGTGGTGGCAGCATGGGGTGATCTATCGCGTGCAGCCGCAGTCGTTTCAGGACTCGAACGGCGATGGCGTGGGTGATTTGCAGGGGCTGGCGCAGCGGCTGGATTATCTGCAATCCATCGGGGTGGATGCGGTCCTGCTTGAATCAAATGCGACGGATTCAGGCTTCGACGATCTGCTGAGCGATGCGAGCCGTCACCACATACGCATTGTGGTGCAGGTTGACGGCGGCGACTCCTCGCATCCGCTGACTGCGCAGCGGGAGATTAATCAGGCGCGGATGTGGCTGCGGCGCGGCGTTGCGGGCGTTTTTCTTCCGGGTGCGGTGGTGCAGGCCCTTGCCACGCGCGGCTCGTTCAACGATGCGGTCTTTTTGATGCAGCAGCTTCGCACACTTGCAGACAGCTTTCCCGGCGAACGCATCGTTGTGGCGGGCGACACGACCGCGGTAGAGGCTTCCGCGCATGGTGCGGGTCGCAATCAGGGCCACGATGGGCCGCAGCTGATCGATGGGCCAGTGAATACTTCGAGCTGGAATGCTGCGTCGGTCCGATTGAAGCTGGCGGAGGCGGATACACCTGCGGCGGGCGAGCCGCTGTTGCAGATTGAGCGCGAGGGCGCGGCCGAGGCGGTACACAACCACGACGAGCAGATTGGCCGGGAGAAGATTCTTGCGGCGATGCTGCTCAGCTCGCGCGGCGCGGTCTCGCTGTCGTATGGGCAGGAGATTGGCTTGCCGGTTGGGCCTGCGACTGTGATGCAATGGACGCCGACGAACCTTACGCGTCCTGAGGTAGCGGCTCAAAAGACTCCGCCGCCGGTCATTTATGGTGCTTACCATCCCTATGTGCGGCCGCCGTCGAATGTGCTTGGATCGCGGCCGGGGATGCCCAGAGTCACGCTCGATACGGCGTCGGCTCCGCCGCCGGTCGATCCGGACACGCTGCCGGGCTTCAGCACGCATCCGCCTGCGGCTGGGAGCGGGTTCAATGCTGCGCTTAGCAATGTCGCGATCGAAGATAACGATCCGGATTCGCTGCTGAACTTCTATCGGCACGTTCTGGAGTTGCACAGCGGGAATGCGACGCTGCGCAGTGGCTCGGTGACCTTTCTCGATCATGACGGCGAGGGCGCGCTGGTGTGGCTGCGGCGTGCGCCCGCGGGAGCGCGGACGGTGGCGTCGGTGATCGTGGCGTGCAATCTTAGTGAGCGAGA
>Ga0207933_1000807_pt1 | contig 27543 bp, 16 predicted proteins | sample NGESurdeep092012_4_FD_184488 | JGI IMG/M metagenome (GOLD analysis project Ga0207933, IMG submission 184488) | Arctic peat soil microbial communities from Barrow, Alaska - NGEE Surface sample F53-3 deep-092012 (SPAdes) | ecosystem: Environmental > Terrestrial > Soil > Wetlands > Peat ... | reverse complement strand
CGCACTGACAAGTTCCCGCTCCATCTCAAAGAATCCGAGTGGCGTTGGAATCATCGCCGTGATAACCTCTATGCGTTGCTCTTGAAAAATACCCGTTCACTCCCGCTCAACTAGGAAAGACCCTAAAATTTTAATCTGCGTCTTTCTGCCAAATCTGCGGATGCTTTATCTGTGTCCATCTGCGGCAAAAAAATTCACCACGGTTTCGCGTTTCTCGTGATTTCCGGCCAGTCATCGGTGCGGAAGGGCACGGCGGGCAATCCATCTTTATTGTAAAGGGTCGCTTCGGGATTGGCTTGCCAGGCATAGCGCGCGGCCACCGGCTCCGGCACTTCTGGCGAGGAAACGACGATTGAATCGCCTTCAATTTTCGCGTCAGCCCAACGCCATTGGCGATCTTTCCCGGCGACGGAAAATTCTCCGGGCTGGTCGCCTTTGACCACGAGTCCGCCGTCCGTGTGCGTAAAATTAATTTTTAGCGCGCCGCCGGGCAAATGCTGCATTGATTTGTAAGTGGGTCCGGCGTAAGGAATCTTTTCGCCGTAATCTTTGGCCAATGCCAAAAATGCCAGCCGATCGCCGACGATTTTTTTATCTTTGGGATGAATGTTAGCCGCCTCGCCGGTGTCAACGGTCACAGCGAGACCGGCATTCTTAACTTTCCCGGCGGTCAAAGCTTGCGCCTCGCGCAATTCAGCCCACGCATCGTCACCGGGTTCGCTGCGACGGGGCATGAAGGCCGGCAGACTCACGATGTAAAATGGAAAATCGCCCTGATCAAATAATTGCCGCCAGTCGCCAATCATCAATGGAAGCAATGTGCGGTATTGATAGGCGCGCTGAAAATTCGCCTCGCCTTGATACCAGATGGCGCCCCGGATCGCGAGCGGCGCGACCGGCTCAAGCATTCCTTCGTAAAGAATCGCAGGCATAGTGGGATAATTTTCAAATGTCAACGGCAGAGGATGCGGCGGCCGGGCGTCCACACTCAAAGCGCCTTTCCATTCGCCCGCGAGGGGAATGACCGTTTTGTCGCCCAGCGCCAGTTTAAGCTCGTCCGGCTTCCCTAAAAATCCGCCGGGCGTTTGCATTTTAAACACGCGAATGGCCACGACATTTGTGCCCGGCTTGAGCACACCGGCTTTGATTTCATATGCGCGCGGATTTTCCACCCACGAACTCGCGCCGACCCATTGGCCGTTGATGTAAGTCGTGTCCATCTTTTCAATTGAGCCGAGATAAATTGTCGCCGGGCCACGCGGCAACGGATTTGGCAGCGTGATTTCTTTCCGGAACCAGCAAATGCCCGGCACGTCCGCGACGCCCAATTCTTTGAAGCCGCCGGGAAGCTCGACCGTTTTCCATTTTGAATCGTCGAAATTTTCCGCCGACCACAAATTATTGCCGATGTCATATTCGTCGAGCCAGTGCATCAGAAAACTGCCGTATTCCGGGCCGCCTTTGGCGTGCAGCCGCGCGATTTCTGCCAGCGGCGCGTCAAAATCCTTTAACGTATGAAGCGTTTTGGGACTCATCCAACTTTCCACCGGCGTGCCGCCCCAGCAATCTTCGACCAAACCAATGGGCACATGCAGCGTATTTTCCAATTTAAGTCCAAAATAATAACCGACCGCTGAAAATCCGCCCCAGCCGTCTTCGGCAATTGTTTGCGGCGAACAAATTTTCCATTGGCCTGCGGGCACTGAAGCGGGCGCGTAGGAAACATGTTGATGCACCAGAAACAGCCGGATTTCAGGATGATTGGCCGCTTGGATTTCTTCCGCGCCATTTCGCGCCTGACCTATGCCAAACTCCATGTTGGATTGTCCGCCGCAAAGCCAGACATCGCCGACCAGCACGTCGTGAAATTCAACCGTCTGTTGCGCGCTGGAAATTTTCAAAGTGTAAGGTCCGCCGGTCGGCGGCGGTTGGATTTTCGTTTGCCAGCGGCCATCCGCAGCGGCGAGAGCCGTGGCCGAATGCCCGGCAATTTCCACTTTGACCTTTTCTCCCGGCGCGGCCCAACCCCAAATCGCATTTAGCTTTCCGCGTTGCAGCACCATGTTGTCGCCGAACATCGGGCTGACAAACGGCAACGACTGTTTGTCCGCCGCCCTTGCAGAAATCATCGTCACGAAGGCAAACACGAAAATGCAAAAAAATTTCATGGTTCAGCTCATATAAATTCGTTGATCAAATTTTCCAAAAATTCCTGGCGGCCGCTGGCGTTCAATTCAACATCGCCTTGCTTGAGCATGTAAGTTTCCAATTCGGAAAAATCCGCTTTGCCGGACTCGATTTTTTTGCCGATGCCCAAATCCCACGAGGCGTAACGCTCCTTCATGAAGGCGGCGAGCCGTCCGTCTTTGCGGATGGCGGCGGCGGTTTTCAATCCGCGCGCAAAAGCGTCCATGCCCGCGATGTGCGCGTGGAATAAATCAACCGGCTCAAAACTTTCGCGCCGCACTTTCGCGTCAAAATTCACGCCGCCCGTCTTGAAGCCGCCGTATTTCAAGATCGCGCCCATGGTGTGCGTCGTCAGGTAAATGTCCGTGGGAAATTGATCCGTGTCCCAGCCCAACAACAGGTCGCCGGTGTTCGCGTCAATCGAGCCGAGCGCGTCCGCCGCGCCCGCCACTTCCAATTCGTGTTCCATCGAATGACCGGCCAGCGTCGCGTGATTCGTCTCGATGTTGAGTTTGAAATGCGGAAGCAAATCGTATTGACGCAGAAAATTCAAACACGCGGCGGCGTCCGAATCATATTGATGCTTCGTCGGCTCCATCGGTTTTGGCTCGATGTAAAACTGCCCTTTGAAACCGATTTTCTTTTTGTAATCCACGGCCAGGTGCAAAAATTTCGCGAGGTGCTCCACCTCGCGTTTCATGTCCGTGTTCAGCAACGTGGAATAACCTTCGCGCCCGCCCCAAAAGGTGTAACCCGCGCCGCCCAGTTCATGCGTGATTTCCAGCGCCTTTTTGACCTGCGCGCCCGCGTAGGCAAAAACCTCGGCGTTGCAACTGGTGGCCGCGCCGTGAACAAAACGCGGATGGGAAAATAAATTGGCCGTGCCCCAAAGCAGTTTGATGCCGGTGCGCTTTTGTTCTTCCTTCAAAACTTTTACGACCACGTCGAGATTTTTGTTGGTCTCGGCGAGAGTTTTTCCTTCCGGCGCGACATCGCGATCATGAAAAGCGTAAAACGGCGCGCCGAGTTTTTCAATGAACTCGAAGGCGGTGCGCGCGCGGTTTTCTGCATTCACGATGGAATTGCTTCCATCATCCCACGGACGAATGGCGGTGCCCACGCCGAACGGGTCCGAACCCGTGCCGCGAAACGTGTGCCAATAAACGACGGCAAAGCGCAAATGTTCGCCCATCGTCTTGCCTTCGACCATGGCTTTGGCGTCGTAATGTTTGAAGGCCAGCGGATTTTTGGATTTAGGCCCTTCAAATTTTATTTTCGAGATGTCGTTGAAAGCCGTGCGCATGATGAATAAGTTTTACAGGTTTATTAATTTGTGACCGGGCAAATTTTTGCCTCATTTGTTTGCGATGCGAACAATATATTGGAATCAAGCGACACTGCAATCTTAAATAAATGCTTTAACCACGTTTTTTATGGCTTGGCAAATGGGATGTGTAGCGTCGAGCCTATGGCTAGAATCGGCGCACATCACTGACATCACTATACTTTGTAGAAAACTTCTCATTAACACCCGGCTTCAGCCGGGTGCGAAAGATGCGCGAAGGAAAAAACCGTTTAAACGGTTTTTTATTGGGCACGTTCGTGGTTCACCGCGTTAAAACGCGGTGTTAATGAAATGATTTCTACAGAGCAACCTTACTACAATTATTGGATGGATTTAGAAAAGATCAAAAAAACAGCCGCCACCTTGCGGCAGCGGCTGTTGTTGAAATCAAAGTTGATTATTTCCGGCGGCGAATGGCGAACGAACCGACGAGCGCGCCTAAACCGAGCAACGCCATTGAAGCGGGTTCAGGAACTGGAGTTACATTCAATGCAAAATCCATTTCACGAACGCCACCATTGATTGCACCTAAAGTCGTTGCACTGCTGGCCCTGAACAACTGACCACCGGTAAAAGATGTCCCGCCACCGCGTTCAGGTCCCCATGTGCTCGCGCTAGGATTTGCAGTGCTTGTGATAAGATCAAACGCATAATATTCATTCGCCTGAAGAGTAATAGCGTCTGCACCTGAAAACGTCAGCTTGGTCACGTTAGCAGCACCGGATGCAAAAGTATAAGTAAGAAAGGTGGGTGCCGCATCAGCCACCGAGAGAAGACTCGTGCCAGGAGTAAATGAAGCTCCCCCACTTGGAGTTTGCACGGCTCCCAAATCATAGATAGCTATGCCATAAGTAAAACCAACAGGGCCACCCGCATCACCAAATTGAATGCTAGACAAAATCCCAGCAGTGCTGAGTGAAAATGTTTGGGCAAGACCATCTCCGGCAGCAACAGTGGCTCCACCGAAATTTGCTTCTTCCGTCGCAAAAGACGGAGTCGCGACGGTTTCAAATGTAGGAGTGCCAGACCAAGTTGTGCCTTGACCATCAAGAACGGCCACGGATGCATAAGCTGGTAGGCTAGCAAAAACGACTGTTGCTAATACTCCAGTTAATATTCTATTGTTATTTTTCATAATAATACGACTTATGTGTTGTTATTTACGATTTTCTGCCTGAATGTTCTGATACTCTAGCAAATTCACTGGGTTTTAGGGAATGGATGATTCTATCTTTTTAATGGATTATCCGCTTATCGAAATTATTGGTCGTTTGACCCTACGGCCCGATTTGGATGCGATAAAAGCGCAGAGTGTCGTTGAAATTGGTGTCCATCAGCGTCAAAGGCAGCGTCGGCGAGTTGGTGGTGAACAAGGTCTGCCAGTCCAACAGATTGGTGGAGGTTTCCAGCGTGTAGTCGGGCCCGGCCAGGCCATTGACCGTCAGGCGGACTTGCCCGGCGCGCGCAGTCAATGAACTTAAAACGGGCAAAATAACCGGATTGACGATGACATTGAAACTATTGGTGGCGCTCAAAGGCGGCAGGCCGTCGTCGGTGACTTGCACGCTGATCAAATGGGTCGTGCCCCCTTGGCTGACAAGCGGCCGCCAATTGAAGATGCCGCTGGCCGGGTCGAGCGTGGCGTTGGCGGGAAACACATTGGCCGGACTAAAGGTCAGCGTTTGCGGCGGCACATCCGAATCGGTCGTGATGTTCGTCAGGATCAAAGTCTGCCCGGCGTTGATGGTTTGATCGGCTACGGGCGCGAGGGTTGGCGCGGTATTAGCCGCCGCCTGCCCCACAAAGGTGACCACGCTCAGGGCAGGCAACGTGTAGCTGAAGGATGAATTGACCACGGGAACGGCGGTCTGGCTGGCAAGCGATAAAGTGCCCGAAGTAATCCACGGCGTCACCGAGCCAACGGCCGGGAAATTGGTCAAATCAAAAATTTGTGTCGCGGGAATTGAGTTGGGATTTACGGCAACTATGGCGTAGTTCCCCGAAACCGGATCTTTATACGCACTAATTAAGGCAAGCGGATTATTATTGGAGACATTAATTCGATAATAGCCAGGACGCACAAACCGGCTATAGTTGCCGATGGTGAACATCCGTTTGGTAGTCCCGGCCTTTTGGGTCATCAGACCCGTTTCGCTTCCAAAGGGGACGATCCACCAATAATGCCAGGCGTTGGCTTGCGCCACCGTCATAAAGAGGAAAATCCGCTGGGCGTAATAAATGCCATTGGCAATGTCGCTGGTTTCACCACCAAGCTGGGAAACCTCCGTCTCCCAAAGCGCCTTGCCGAAATTATTCTTGACCAAGCTGGCCGGCCCATTGGCGCCATCATAATTATGGCAGGCAATAATGCCCACGTCGGCCGCGACATTGGGATCGCCCATGGCCGGTCCCGCCAGATTGTGCGGGTCGGTCCAATTCTCGCTTTCGGGAAGTATGATTTTAGTAGAACCTACACCCTTGGCGGCCAGCGCGTTGAAAAGATTGGTGGCAAAATCATGAATCTGGGCACCGGTCCACTGACATGCATCATAAGTATTAACGCTCGCATCCGGTTCGTTTTGGACGGAAATGGCATAGAGGTTGATGCCCTGGTTTTTCATAGCGGCGGCATAGTTAGCAAGCTGACTGGCATAGTTTAAATTGGTGATGTTATTTCCGCTGCCAAGAAAAGTTCCACCGTTTACTCCGTTAGTGATTGGTTTAGCATCATAAATATCATTGGTGCTTTTGAACCCAACCGCCGGAGTCCAGGGTGTGCTCCAAACTCGCGCTCCGCGGGCTTGGGCTAATTTCATTATGCTTGTCTCCGCCGTGCTGGGAGTATCACTCGCAGAAGTTGTATTGGCCCAAATAATGTGATTGCGCAGCAAAGAAAGTCCAATGCCGTTGTAGGTGGCGGACTGATAGGTGATGTTGTTATTGGTTGAAAAAAGCAGATCAGCTTCGGCTGTGCTCCAAGTGCCGTTGTAAGCCGATGAAGCGCCAAAGCCGTCTATTCGTTGATGCACATTATTCCAATCCACAACACAATTGGTAGTGACCGGCAGCGCGCCGGTGAACTTGATGTTGTCCACCCACAGGGTTGACGTTCCGCTTAATCCGGGACTATAAGCCGGCCCATAGATATGGATTAAAACATCAGTTATCTGAAGTAAATTCGTATCAGCCGTCGCATCAATCGGCAGGCTGACATGCACCCAACCTGTGTCAGTGATCGGAACATCAATGCTGCCAAAATAATCCTGGCCCGAATTTGGGGTGATCACCCCAAATTGTAAATGGCCAAAACTGGTTACTCCTCCATTCACAATGGTGGCGGAAGCGGGATCAAAACGGACATCACATTCAAAGTTTGTATAAAGCGTTCCGCTTAAAGGAGGATTAATGCCATTATCGCCATCATATACTTCAAACTGATTTGGAATAGTCCCCTGACCATTGAAATCAGCGGTGATCTTCATGGAGCCGGAAGCAGGATTGTTGCTGGCATCGCTGGTCGAATCCCAAGTCACCGATTGAAAGGCGCCGCCAAACCAATTGCCCCAAACATTTCCAATTTGGCCGTTGCTATAACTGTTTCCCCCCACTCCCGCCGGATCAAATTGATCCACCACATAAGTTGTTTGAGATCTTGCCGTGAAAGCATCCGAAAGAATTAACAAAGCAAGAAGGTTTCCGGCCAGGCACCGTATAGTTGCGAAGGGATAAATCATATCTTCAACTTACTCTCCTTAAACTTTAATCAAAATTATTCCAAATTTAGATAAAAAAGGCGCCGGTTTCCCGGCGCCTTGTATTCTTTAATAGACACCATCAATAGTCCAATGGCGGATTGATTAGTTCGAAGAATGCGTCCGGCGCAAGCGTCCCCCCTACCGATCCATCAGCAGTCGGCAAATCATTAGCCGGAACCGCTACCCATATTTTATTGCCTTGCTGGGACTGGTTTGGGAGGACGGGACTGCCATTATTATTACCCGCATCGGTATAGTTGTTATAATATTCAGGCGATACCCATGGGTAAGGAGGGGTATTAGTGTTTCCGGTTATAGCCATTGCTGTTGCCAATCCATAATCAATCGCCGGAAGAGTCCAATTAACCCAATATGCAGGCAGATTATTGGTTGAAATCACCTGCAAACTGCTTGCTAGCGCAGAATTATTAGCCCATACGCCAGATACACTCGCAGTAGGTTCTTTGGTGAAGTCTTCATTTTCATTGACACCTGAAACGCTCGAAACAGAGATTGAAGCCCAATCTTCATATTCTCCCTCGCCGGCACCAGTATTTGGCTGCACCCCAAAATAGGCTACCAAAGGATTAGCAAAGTCGCTGGCAACATTAGCATCAGCGATGGTAAAGGCTACTGGCGAAGCGCCGGGTGCTGTCAATGTGCCGGTTGAAGCACTATTGAACGTCAGCGTCCAAGTGCCAACGGCGGTTGAATTGGTAATAACAAGAGAGGTGTATATCGGGTTGACGACGGTATTTGTCGTGATGACCATATCATTCGTAGTATAAACCTGCATCGTCCCACTGCCCGGATTGGCATTGGGCAGATTAGTCTTCCACTGGACGCTGGCAGTGACATTGGTGCCGCTTGGTCCGATAACCATCCAGAGCGTGTTTGTTGCCTGATATTCAATATATTCGTTGGCTGTGCCGCCGTTACCCATGTTGGCTTGACCGGAAGTATTGACCGGCACGAGAAAGATATGGGTTTGATTGATATTGGCAGGATAGTCCAAAAGCTTGAACGAATAGCTTACCGGATAACTTCCACCAATCCAGGATTGGCTTTCATCAACCGTCGCAAGCTCTTCACGATCATAAACGGCACCAGTTGATCCGGCAAAGATTCGCAATGCCGGATTAGCTTTTTGAATGCTCAAAGTAGGCGGTGGAATAACTGGGGGAGTATTCGTATATGTAAATTTAAGGTTGTCCAGCCAGAGGATGCTTGTGCCCACCAGGTTCCCGTAAGAACCGCCATCCTGCTTGAAGAAAATATTTGAAATATTCGTTAAATCAGCGTCGGTTTCTGCATTGAGCGGAATGACCACATGCGTCCATCCCGTGTTGGTGACATTAACATTCACCGATCCGTAACCAGATCCGCTATAACCGCCCACAGGCCCGCCGGCTATACCCCATTCCAGGTGACCAAAATTAGTCGTTCCGCCAGTGACCCAGATGGGAGAACTTGGATCATATTTTACATCAAATTCAAAAGTTAAAAGACTATAGCCATTGGTTATTGGGGGATTGATGCCGGGACCAACGCCTGATCCAATGGCTGCATCAGTGATTATCCATTGACTGCTGGTGCCGGTGAAATTAGCCGTAATTTTCAAAGACCCGGAATTCGCGTTGGTTTGAGCGTCCATAGTTGGATCCCATGTGATCTGATCGAAATTTGTGACGGCGTCGCCAAACCAATAACCATAAATATTTGTGATGTCACCCTCTGCATATATGTTTGTCCCGGCATAAGGGTTATTTGTGGGGTTGAATTGATCAATGACTATTGACGGATTCTGCGTTTCCGCGCCAGAAAGTGTTACATTATTGATATAAACATTGGTCGGCGCACCGCCACCGACTTGGAAAACAAAAACAAACTGCACAGAACTTGGACTGCCGATTGTTGCCTTTGCACTCGAGTAATCCCAGGTGACCACTTGCGAACGCGCCGCAGAGCCGCTATAAAAGTCAAAAACAGGTTGCCCACTATTATTATTACCCGTGTCGCCGGTTTCTGAAAAGTTATTAGCCGTCGAAGGCGATACAGTAACTGAACTGCCAAGGGTGGAAGCATTGTATTGAAACTGAACCAACTGCATGTATCCAGCCGTAGCGTTGCCTGAATTGGCGGATGAATCACATGAAAACGTAAAATTAAGTTGCGAGTTGTTGGTGAAGGCCGCGATTTGGCTGGGCGAAAGGCTGATATACAGCCGGACATTGCCATATCCAGTTTCGTGGATATCAAGACTTTGAGCGTAGCCCGCAGCCACATTTGGCACCAACTCAAAGTAAGTCGGATAGTTTGAAGAGGCAAAAATCGAACCATCGGGTCCAAATCCGCCCGAACCACGCTGCCATCCCTCGTCATTTGCCGGAGTTGGCGGAATCGGCGCGGTGAGCCAGCTTCCAATCATCGTCTGTGCCTGCATCGTAATGGCCAAAGCCATTATGGACATTACCGCAAGAATTTTAATATATGTTTTCATAAACAATTTAACTTGGTTTTTCATAATTTTTCCGATTTGTATCTTATTTTTATTTATTCGGGCGATTAACGCGCCGTTTAAGATATTGTTTAGCCGCTTTCTTTACTTTATATCACTATTTTTCTTCTTTGGGAATGGACAAAACTATCAATTTCTTTCGGGCTGTATTTCAATCCATAGGAAATCAATAAAAGTAACTGGCCTGCCCTTTATTACCGGTGAATTGCCACGAAATTTGATGCGGATTATGAGTTTCCACATGCCCGTCTGCAAAGCCCAGATTGATTGAAGAAAGATGACCATTGTAAAAATGGGCTTCACTTTTGCGAATGTCATTGATATTAGTTGATGCCGGGTTGGAGATCTCCGCTAAATCGCTAATGATGGGTTGTTGCGATACTGTTCTATCACTCGTTTTTGCAGGCCACGGAAGCTCATTGGCCGGAGCCGTCGCTCCATTAACACCCACCACGGGAAATAAATAACCAGGTCCAAGAGCCGATCCTCGCGGCACCCACCAATCGTGTAACAATTTTGCATATCCTCCATTTACTGATTTCCCAGGAGGCGTTGTCTTATCAGAAGCCGTAAAATATTGATTAAGCTCTGCAACTGTGGACATGGGTTGCTTAAATGGAACGCCATATTTAGAAAACCAAAGATTAGCAGCATCCAAGTCCGCCTGCCGAACGGGGCAAAAAAACATGGGGACATTCATCCCATACGAACTTAAAATAGAAAGGAAATTGATGGAGACATCGGTGGGATTTCCACCAGCCTCGGATGCAACAAAAGAAGGCATATTGCCTTGTTGATCATCTGTGGCATAAACATTCGCCATGGTCACCCATTGGCGATAATTGGAAACACAGTTAATGACTTTGGCTCTGAATTTGGCTTTAGCCAGCGCGGGCAAAAGCATCGCCGCCAAAATGGCGATGATGGCGATGACCACCAATAATTCAATCAATGTGAACGCTTTCTTCAAAGATTTTCTGCGTTCAAATGTCTGATAGAACTGGGGATTCATAGGTGCTTATTTAGATAGTGACACAAATTTTTTCAAGCGGGAATGGAAAATCCTATGTTTCGGTTGAAAAATTTATGCGATTTATGGGTTTGGTTTATTTGGGTTAAGGGATTGTGCTGGCGATGGTTTTTTTTATCTTCGATATGGCTGTGATTGCTTTTTTTTTCAGAAATCAACCGGTATTTGCTGGGCGCGACATGGTTGACCGATTTGAAGACGCGGGAAAAGTAAAACGGATCGTTGTAACCCATCGCCGCAGCGACTTCCTTGACGCTGGAGGAAGTGGAATCGAACAAATGAGAGGCATGTTGCATCCGCAGGCGGATAAAATAATCAATGGGCGCCCGGCCGGTTTGGCGCTTGAACAGCGCAAAATAATGCGAAGGCGAAACATTCACTTGGGCTGCGAGAATCGCGACCTGCAAGGACTGGTCCAGATGCTGCGACATGTAGGCGATGCTCCGACTGATCTTTTCCACACTTTCCTGCGACAAACGGCGCGGTTGATCCGCATACGAATCGCGACGGGCATTCTTGAATTGTATGGCGCAATTATTTTTCATTCAAATTCCTGCGATGACGTTAGTTCGGCACTCAAACAAAATCGGCACGGTTCTTAAAATTCATGCAATCGTTGGCGCTCCAAAATGTTTTTGTAAAACCAAGGCGATAATGCCGCGCAACCGGGGTTGGGGCGCGGGACCGCTGGCGGTTATTCTCGTCTTGGCATGAGTGTATGAGCGTTGCTTGACCACATCGGTAATAATTGTGGCAATGCGGTCCCATGCGCGCGTCACTTCGCCCACCACGACAATGGCTTCCGGGGCAAGGCCGGTGACGAGCATTGAGATTCCTTTGCCTAAATAATGCGCCATTTGATCTAAAGCTGCGATTGCTTTCAAATCACCGTGTTCAGCCAATTGCAACAGGTCGTCAAAGGTAAGCGCTTGGGAGTGGGCGGAACTTTTTGTTTTCCCATTACGGGCTGATGATTTTGATTGAGCATAATAGCGCAACGCAGCGGAGTTCGACGCATAAACTTCCCAGCACCCGTGGTTGCCGCAGCCGCATTTGGGACCATTTTCGTCGAGCGTCACATGGCCAAATTCGCCGGCCAGACCCGAAGGCCCGCGCACGAGTTGACCGTTCAAAATCATCCCGACTCCGATACCTTCAGAAACTGCGACGGCGATTAAATTGCGAGCACCGTCGTTGTGATGACCGAACCAGAATTCCGAAAGCGCGCAAGCATTGGCTTCATTTTCCAAATCCACCGCCAAGCCCGTTGCCTTTTCCAACCGCTCCTTCAAATCTTCCTCATGCCATCCCAAATTCGGGGCGAACACAAATTTTTGCGACGACAAATCCACCCGTCCCGGCAAGCTTACGCCAATCCCTTCATAAGCCATGTGAGGGCGCTCTTTCATCAGAACACGAATGCGTTCAGTGATTTGACTGACAAACGCATCGGGACTGGAAGGCGTCGGCATGGATTCTTGCGACAAAAAATGTCCGGCGAGATTGGCCAGCGCCATATGAGTGGTGAAGGGACGGACATTGATTCCAAAGATCCCGGCGCGGTTCTCATTCAAATGCAAGAACGTCGGGCGTCGTCCGCGCAAGGCCTGGCCGACCGCGCCTTCGCGCAGCCATTGTTCGGAAATCAACTGTTCGGTGATGACCGAGACGGTGCTGCGCTGCAATCCTGAACGGCGCATCAAGTCCGCCCGCGAAAGCGGCTGATGCTTGCGAACGAGGTTCAACATGATGCGACTATTGATGTCGCGAGCGGTTTCGCTCGTTGCAACCTGAAAATTGTTCAAATCAATTTTACGCATGTTGGCAAAAACAGTTTTGCGTGTCGGGCAATGGGATTAGTTCGTGTCGAGAACTTTATCGGAAAAAAGAGGTCTGTCAAGAATAAATTCGAGGCGCGAACAAAATTGTTCTAAACCCTTGTTTGGTTGATTGTTAAACGGCGTAGTCGGCCTGAATTGCTGTCAATGCTGGCATCCTCCATCGGTAAATATAGCATCGCCGAATATGACCAGCTTCAAGTAAGCAATAAATTGGAGAATTATCCATGTGAAACATAGCATCGTCTATTCCGCGAAAAAAGCGGATGCTGTTTAGTCAATCAACTTCAAATCGCAAGCCGGATTTGACGTTTCAATTCCATGAATAACCTGCAAATCTTTAGCTGTCATGCCTCATGAAAGGCCATTATAAAACTTTTACACTTATGCGCGCATTTCAATCTGATTACACCGTCAAAATTTATTTCCTGCTGCTCGTTGGCTTGCTTTCTTTTTCACCGGATATTTTTGCGCTCGGCCAGCTTCAATATGTTGAAACGACGCCGACAAAAAATGCGTTTCCGATTGCGCAAAAAAATTTGGCGGCCAATCTTTTGGTGGATTCAAACGATTTTGCCGGCGTCCGGATCGCCGCCAATAATTTGCGGACGGACATTCAACGCGTCACGGGAATTTTGCCGGAAATTTCTTCTGCCGAAAAAAATTCCGGCGCGAAGGTCATCATCATCGGCACGATTGGCAAAAGCGAAATCATTGACCGCTTGATCCGCGAAAAGAAAATTGATGTTTCAGAAATCAGCAACCAATGGGAATCGTTTTTTTTGCAAACGGTTTCCAAACCTTTTCCGGGCGTTAAAAATGCGCTGGTGATTTGCGGCAGCGACAAGCGCGGGACGATTTACGGCATTTACGATTTGTCCGGTGAAATGGGGGTTTCGCCATGGTATTTTTGGGCGGACGTGCCGGCGACGCATCACGACGCGTTGTTTGTGAAAGCGGGAAAATTTTCGCAAGGTCCGCCGTCGGTCAAATATCGCGGCATTTTTTTGAATGACGAGGCGCCGGATTTGAGCGATTGGATCCGGGAAAAATTCGGGACGGTCAAGCCTTCCGCCCATCCGCCGATTCCGCCGGGCGTCGCCAATTATGGCCGCGCGTTTTACACGAATTTGTTCGAGTTGATTTTGCGGCTGAAAGGAAATTATCTCTGGCCGGCGATGTGGAATAATGCGTTCAACGAAGACGATCCGCAAAATCCGAAACTGGCGGATGAATATGGAATCGTCATGGGCACTTCGCATCAGGAACCGATGATGCGCGCCCAAAAAGAATGGGACCGGCGCTATCAACGCACGTTGGGCACTTGGAATTATGCGCGCATTCCCAATGTGGTTTCAAATTTCTGGCGCGAAGGCGTCGAGCGCAACCAAGATTACGAAAATCTCATCACCATCGGCTTGCGCGGCGCGAACGACACGCCGATGGCCGAAGGCGGGCCGGAAGCGAACATGGCGTTGCTCGAAAAAATCGTGGGCGATCAGCGAAAAATACTTGCCGACGTTGTGAATCCCGACGTGACGCAGGTGCCGCAAGTGTGGTGTCTCTACAAGGAAGTGATGGATTATTACAACGCCGGAATGCGCGTGCCCGACGACGTGACGCTTTTATGGGCGGAAGATAATTGGGGCAACGTCCGGCGCCTGCCGACGGCGGAAGAGCGCAAACGCAGCGGCGGCGCGGGGGTTTATTATCATTTTGATTATCACGGCGGCCCGCGAAATTATCAATGGATCAATACCAGCCCGATTGCAAAAGTCTGGGATCAAATGTCGCTCGCCAAAAAATACGGCGCGGATCGGGTTTGGATCGTCAACGTCGGCCATTTCAAAGGTTACGAATTTCCGCTGGAATATTTTATGAATCTGGCGTGGAACCCGGAACGTTGGACGAATGATAATCTCGGCGAATTCACGCGACTTTGGGCGGCGGAGCAATTTGGAACCAATGATGCCGCCGACATCGCCGACATCATTTCCAAATACACCAAATATAATGGCCGGCGCAAACCGGAATTGCTCGCGCCCGATACTTATAGTTTGGTGGATTATCAGGAAGCGGAAAACGTCGTGAAAGATTTTCAAAATATCAGCGACCGCGCGGAAGCAATTTACAAAAAATTGCCGGAAGACCGTCGCGCCGCGTTTTATGAACTGGTTTTATTTCCGACCAAAGCCAGTGCGCTGGTGAATGAACTTTATCTTGCCGCCGAAAAAAATGAGCTTTACGCGCAGCAAGGCCGGGCGAGCGCGAATGATTTTGCGGCGCAAACCCGCGCGCTGTTTCAGGCCGACACAAACTTGATGAATTATTTCAACGTCACGTTTGCTCACGGCAAATGGGATCATTTCATGGATCAGCCGAATGTGGGTTATACCGGATGGAATCAGCCGCCGCACAATAGCCTGCGCGCGATCAAACTCACGGAACTTGAGGCGCCGGAAGCGGCGGCAATGGGCGTGGCCGTGGAAGGTTCGACCGAGGCGTGGCCGAAGGTGACCAACGAAGCTAGGCTGCCGGCCTTCGATGTTTTCAATCAACAACGTCATTACCTTGACGTGTTCAACCAAGGAAAAACGCCTTTTCAATTCACAGCCACAGCCAGCGAGCCGTGGATTAATTTGACCGAAACAAACGGCATGATTGAAAAAGACAAACGTTTATGGATTTCCGTGGATTGGCAGAAAGTTCCCGAAGGAATGAGCAGCGGCACAGTGAAACTTGCCGGAACAGATACGAATGTGGTGGTAAAAGTGAATGCTTTTAATCCCGCCGAACCCACGCGCGATTCCCTGCAAGGTTTTGTCGAGGGCGATGGTTTTGTCTCCATTGAACCAGAACACTTCACCAAAAAAATTGACGCCGGTGAAAATCGTTGGGTGCGGATTGAAGATTACGGACGCACTTTGTCCGGCATGAGGGCGACGCAGCCGGTGGATGCGCCGGGCGCGACGCCGGAAAAAAATTCGCCCTGCCTGGAATATCAAATGTATCTCTTCAGCACGGGCGCGGTGGAGGTGGCGGCGATTGTGGCGCCGACTTTGAATTTCGTTCCCGGGCGCGGACTTCGTTATGCCGTTTCGTTTGACGACGAAACGCCGCAGATCATTACGCTGGTGCCGGCAAATTACAATGCTCAAAATGGAAATGCCGACTGGGAAAAGGTTGTCGCCGACAATGCGCGCTATTCTCATTCCATTCATACGCTGACGCAACCCGGTTATCACACGCTGAAATTCTGGATGGTTGATCCCGCCGTCGTCCTGCAAAAAATCGTCGTGAATTTGGGCGGCGTAAAACCCAGTTATCTCGGACCGCCGGAAAGTTTTCATGGCCCTGAAAACCACCCGCGCTTTTCCACACAGAAAAACTGACCGGTTTCCAAAAAAATTCTAACATGAGAAAAATTTCGTTTATCGTTCCGGGCATTTTGCTGCCGCTCGTTTTATTTTTGACGGCGGGCTGTTGTTTTCACAAATCAAACGCCGGCGGGCAAAACGGCACCGGCGCCTTTGTCACCGGACATTACCGGAATTTGTTTGCCGAAAACGGACACTCGCAAACAGAAATTGACGCGAAAGTGAACGAGGCGTTCCAACAATTGTTTCACGGCGATCCAAAAACGCAGGCGGTTTTTTATTATTCCGGCAGCAATTCCAACGGCGCGCTGGCTTACATCACGGACATTAAACATCACGACGTGCGCACGGAAGGTTTGTCCTACGGCATGATGATCGCCGTGCAGATGAACAAAAAGGCGGAATTCGACGCGCTCTGGAATTGGTCGAAAACGTATTTGTATCACGGCTCGCCGACGCATCCATCCTATGGTTTTTTTTCGTGGCAGGCGAAAACAAATGGCGTGACCATGAGCGAATTTGTCGCGCCCGACGGCGAATCTTATTATGTGATGGCGCTTTATTTCGCGGCGAATCGTTGGGGCAACGGCAAGGGAATTTATAATTATAAACAGCAGGCGGACGAATTGCTGACGAACATGCGCCATCACGTGATCATCACCGGGGAAATTTCGTCACGGCGCGGAAATACAAATGTGACGCAAACCGTGACCGCCGGACCACTCTTTGACGCGCAACATAAAATGGTTTTGTTCTCACCGAGCACGGAACGTCCGGCGTTCACCGATCCTTCGTATCATCTGCCCGCGTTTTACGAACTGTGGGCGCGCTGGGGTCCGGCGGCGGACAAAGATTTTTGGAGGGAAGCAGCGACGAACAGCCGTGATTTTTTCCAGCGCGCGGCCAATCCGACTACAGGTTTGACGCCGGATTACGCCAACTTTGACGGAACGCCGGCCACGAACGGTTGGACCAAAAGCCCAAGTGTTTTCAGGTTCGATGCCTTTCGCACCGCAGGAAATTGGTCGGTGGATTGGTCATGGTGGGCCAAAGACCCGCGTGAACGGAAATTGAGCGACAAATTGCAGTCATTTTTTGAATCAAAAGGCATGGACACTTACGGCTGTCAATTCACGCTTGTTGGCAAACAACTTGACGACCGTCATGCGCAGGGACTCGTGGCTGTGAACGCCGACGCGAGCGTGGCCGCGACCAATCCGCGCTCAAAAGAATTCGTCGAGGCATTATGGAACACGCCGACGCCCGATGGGTTGGAACGCTACTATGAAGGTTTGCTCTACATGATGGCGCTATTGCATTGCAGCGGCGAATTTCAAATTTGGTCGCCGCAATAATACTTAATTCTAAAACGATTACGGCCAGATAACCCGATAAAACGCAGCATCACCATTAGTCAAATTGTCGCTGTAAGTAGTGATGTAACCGGCGGAGGGCATTCCATTTGTCAGCGTCATCCAATTGGAATCTGTCAAAGAATTTTTCTTTTGCACGGTATAGCTTGGCGTAGTCAACGATGATTGGGGTGGCGGCGAATTCCAAGCAAGGGTTACCGATGAATTATCCGGGGCAACATGGAGGTTCTCAAGGTGAAACGGTTCAACTCTGGAGTAGCTGATCCCGTCATACCAAGTGCGTGCCGTATCTCCGACCAGAGTTACTCCATCGCCGCCAGTTTGGGTTGCGTTACCGCCGATGAGCACATTGATGGTAAAATTAGTCGAAACAATAACGCGACCAATATAAGCTTGGTAGGAGAGCCGCCAAAGCCGGTTCCACTAATGTCCATCCCCACCACCAACTTTTCGCCGTTTGGATCAATTATCGCCCGCTCATCTGAATACCACGTCCAGGCGCCGTTGTCGTTGAATTGAATTAAGTTGCCATTGACCATGTCGCCCGGTTTGGTGGGTGGCGGCGGAGTGCCGCCAGTGGCATTATCCAAATCATTTACCGTAAAACTATTCCCCGTAGTTCCGAAAACAAATTTATCTATTTCCAATCCATCTTCCCGCGCCCCGATTTGAAATGTTTGCGTAAGGTCGCCGGTCATCACCGTAAATGTCGCACCCGGCGCAAACTTTGAAAGATTGATCCATTTCCAAACGCCATTTGCCGCCGTTCCCGCATTCGTCACCACCTCATCAGACGCCGTGTAACCGACCGGATCCAAGCCGTTGACCAATATCCAATCGGAATTCAGCGTCGGTGATTTGGCACCAAAACCATTGCCGTAAAACATACTGTCATCGTTGAACATGCCCGGACCGACTAAAATTCTCGCATAGAGATCGTATGTGCCTGCGGACGGAAACGTCACGCTGTAACTGGCCACCCGCGCGGCGCTGCCCGGATTATTTCCTGAACTATTCGAACTTATTGAAATAAATTGTGTCGCACCATCAGCGCCATTGGTGAAATCCGCGCCTTGGATTCCTGATTCCGCCTCGATCAGCACAGAATCGGCGCGGCTCGCATTAACAAAGAGAGCGGGCATCATTAAAGCCAAGGCCCAGGAATGGAGTTTTCTGATTTTCATAATTAAAAATGGCGACGCTAATAAAGACCTGACAAAAAAGACAAAGTTAAGATAACTTTTCATGGGTTCTGAAAACCGAATGAATTTTCAAAGTCTCGCAGTGAATTTGCCGCCGGTCAGATTCCATTTTCAAATCAGATGATTTCACAGGTTTGAAAGGTTGCGCGCCAATTCCAATTCTGACAAAAATCTGCGACCATTTTCCGAACGAAATGAAAAGAAAACGCGTTTCTCAAATTCCTCACTATAAAAATCCCGCGCTCGCCGCTGAAAAGCGCGTCCGAGATTTGCTCGCGCGCATGTCGCTCGAGGAAAAAGCCGCGCAGATGATGTGCATCTGGCAGGAAAAAACCACGAAGCTTTTGGACGCCGCTGGCAATTTTGATTTTCAAAAAGCCAAAGCCGCTTTCAAAAAAGGTCACGGCCTCGGACAAGTCGGGCGTCCGAGCGACGCGGGCAGCACGCCGTCCGACGCGGGCGTCGGAAAAAATGCGCGCGCAACAGCGGAGCTGACCAACGCCATCCAGAAATTTTTCGTCGAAAATTCGCGGCTCGGAATTCCCGTCATTTTTCACGAGGAATGTTTGCACGGCCACGCGGCGATTGGAGCGACAAGTTTTGCGCAGCCGATTGGACTGGGCGCGACGTTCAATCCCGATCTGGTCGAAAAACTTTTTACGATGACCGCCGAGGAAGCGCGCGTGCGCGGCGCGCATCAGGCGCTCACGCCGGTCGTGGATGTCGCGCGCGATCCGCGCTGGGGTCGCGTCGAGGAAACTTACGGCGAAGACCCGTTTTTGAACGCACAACTCGGCTACGCCGCCGTGCGCGGTTTTCAAGGCGACGCAAGTTTCAAAGATAAAAATCGCGTCATCGCCACGTTGAAACATTTTGCCGCGCACGGCCAGCCGGAATCGGGAATGAACTGCGCGCCGGTGAATGTTTCGGAGCGCGTCTTGCGCGAAACTTTTCTGCACCCGTTCAAGGACGCAATTCAACGCGGCGGCGCGATCAGCGTGATGGCGAGCTACAACGAGATTGACGGCGTGCCGTCGCACGCGAGCGAATGGCTTTTGCGCGATGTGCTGCGCAAGGAATGGGGCTTCAAAGGCTTTGTCGTATCTGACTACTATGCGATCTGGGAACTGCACAATCGTCCCGACACGCACGGCCATTTCATTGCGAAAGACAAAAAAGAAGCGTGCGAACTTTCCGTGAAAGCCGGCGTCAATATCGAATTTCCCGAACCGGATTGTTATTTGCATCTCGTCGAACTCGTCCGCAAAAAAGTTTTGCGCGAATCGCAATTGGACGAACTGGTCGCGCCGATGTTGTTCTGGAAATTCAAAATGGGATTGTTCGACCATCCTTACGTTGACCCAAATGAAGCCGCGCGAATTGTCGGCTCCGACAAAAATCGAAAAATCGCTTTGGACGGCGCGCACGAAGTCATCACGCTGCTGAAAAATGAAAACAATCTTGCGCCGCTGGATTTGAAAAAAATCAAGACGCTCGCGGTCATCGGGCCAAACGCGAATCGCAGTCTGCTCGGCGGTTATTCCGGCGTGCCGAAGCACAACGTCACCGTGCTCGACGGCATCAAGGCCAAAGTCGGCGGGCGCGCGAAAATTCTTTTCAGCGAAGGCTGCAAAATCACGCAGCCGGGCACTTGGAATCAGGACGAAGTTTTGCCGAGTAATCCTGACGAAGATCGAAAGCAAATCGCCGAAGCCATCGAAGTTGCAAAACAAGCCGATGTAATTGTTCTCGCAATCGGCGGCAACGAGCAGACTTCGCGCGAGGCTTGGAATTTGAAACACATGGGTGACCGCACGAATCTCGATTTGATTGGCCGTCAGGATGAACTCGTAAGAGTGATGCTGGCGACCGGCAAGCCGGTAATTGTTTTTCTGTTTCATGGCCGGCCCAATTCCATCAATTATATCGCCGAAAATGTTCCGGCGATTTTTGAATGCTGGTATCTCGGCCAGGAATGCGGCCACGCGGTCGCGGACGTTTTGTTCGGCGATTTCAATCCGGGCGGCAAGCTGCCGATTTCCGTTCCGCGTTCCGCCGGACATCTGCCGGTTTTTTACAATTACAAACCGTCCGCGCGGCGCGGATTTTTGTTCGATGACGTTTCGCCGCTGTTTCCGTTCGGCTTCGGTTTGAGCTACACAAATTTTGAAATCAAAAATCTGCGGCTGGCGAAGAAAAAAATCAGCTTGAAAGGTTCGACGCAAATTTTGGTGGACGTGACGAACTCGGGCAAGCGCGCGGGAACGGAAGTCGTGCAAATGTATATCCGCGATTTGGTTAGTTCGGTCACGCGGCCAATCAAGGAATTGAAAGGCTTTGAAAAAATTTCGTTGCAACCCGGCGAAACGAAAACCGTCGCGCTTGACATCACGCCGGATTCACTGGCGTTTTACGATGTGAAGATGAAATACGTCGTCGAACCCGGCGAATTTGAAATCATGGTCGGCAATTCCTCGCGCGACTGCGATTTGCAGAAGGTGATTTTGACGGTGAACAAATAATTCAACCCAAAAAAATTATGGCTGAACAACAAGAACAGCACTTCCAGCAAAAACTTTCGTTCGTTGAAAAGGCCGGTTACAGCGCCGGTGATTCCGCCGCGAACTTCGTCTTCATGACGATGGTTCTTTTTCAAACAAATTTTTATACGGATGTGTTCGGGCTGACGGCGACCGCCGCCGCCGCCATTTTGCTTTGGCCGCGATTGTGGGACGCGATTGCCGACCCGATTGTGGGCATTCTCGCCGACCGCACGGACACGCGCTGGGGAAAATTCCGTCCGTGGATTTTGTTCACTGCCATTCCGTGGTTCATCGTCATGATTCTGGCTTACACGACGCCGCACGGCTGGAGCATGGCCGGGCTGATCGCTTATGCGGCCATCACCAACACGATGTTGATGACGATTTATTCGATGAACAACATGCCCTACGCGGCGCTGGGCGGCGTGATGACCGGCGATGTCAATGAACGCGCGAAACTGAATTCATTCCGTTTCATCGCGGTGAACGCCGCACAATTCATCGTGGGCGGATTTACGCTGACGCTGGTTGCCAAATTTGCCGCCAAACATGCGGCGGGCGCAACCGTCGGCATCACAGATAAACAATACGGCTGGCAGATGACGATGACGATTTGGGCGGTTCTTTGCCTGATCCTGTTTTTAATCACTTTCCTGACAACGAAAGAGCGCATCAAGCCGATCAACAAAGTAAAATCGTCGCCGAAGCAGGATTTTGCGGACTTGCTGAAAAATAATCCGTGGAAAGTCATGTGGTGCTGGACGCTGGTGCATTTTGCGATCCTCTCTTTTCGCGGCGGCGCGCTTTACAATTATTATCATCATTATGCCGACAAAGGCGCGATGTTTGACTGGGTGCAAAAAATGGGCCTCGTGGCGCCGGCGGGTGTCGCGACTTCCGGCGGCGCTTTGGAAACTCTCGGTTTGATCGTTCACGGCGATCCAACCAATCTGGCCAACTCAAATGTCGCCGACGTTTTCAACAGCATCGTCAACATGCTCGGAACCGGCCTGACCATCATCGTCATTTTGCTCTCGCCGTCGCTCGCCAAAAAATTCGGCAAAAAAGCCGTCGCCGCGACCGGCTTTGCATTGGCGACCCTCGGCTCATTGGCGTTTTATCTTTTAAGTTCGACCAGCGTTTGGGGAATGCTCGGAATCACCGCCTTCGTCTCCATCGCTTATGCGCCGACGATTCCATTGACCTGGGCGATTTTTGCGGACGTGGCCGATTATTCCGAATGGAAAACCGGACGCCGTTTTACCGGAATGGTTTTCGCCACGATCGGCTTTGCCTTGAAAGCCGGTTTGGCGCTTGGCTCGGCTTCGTTTCTTTGGATCATGGTCGGCTTTTTCCATTACGATACTAAATTTCCAGATACAGCCAATGCCGTGCAAGGCTACCGCGCGTGCAGCGGCATCATCGTCGGCATACTTTTTGCCATCTGCACTGCTCTATTGATCAGCTATCAACTTAATAAACGTATAACCATCCAAATGGCCGATGAACTGGCCGAACGCCGTAAAAATCTGGCGCCCGCTTGAATCAAAAACCTTTATGAAAAAAATTAAACATCTCGCCGCCATGATTTCCCTGGCCGGCATTTTCGCGACCAACTTAAATGCTCAAACTACTTTGAAACAAGCGTTCAAAAATGATTTTCGCATCGGCGCGGCCCTGAACGAATCGGAATTTTCCGGCGAAAACCCCGGCGCGGTGGCCATCATCAAAGCCCAATTCAATACCATCAGCCCTGAAAATGTTTTGAAATGGGAATCCGTTCACCCCGCACCGGGAAAATTTAATTTTGCGGCGGCTGATCGCTACGTTGACTTCGGAGTAAAAAATAAAATGTTCATTGTCGGCCATAATTTGATCTGGCATCAGCAAACACCCAAGTGGGTTTTTGAAGATGCCCAAGGCAAGCCGGTTGATCGCGATACTCTGCTGGCGAGAATGCGCGAACATATTTTAACGGTCGTTGGCCGTTACAAGGGAAAAATTAGCGGCTGGGATGTGGTGAACGAAGCGCTGAACGAAGACGGCACGTTGCGCAAATCGCAGTGGGAAAAAATCATTGGCGACGATTATTTGCTCAAGGCATATCAGTTCGCCCACGAAGCCGACCCGAAAGCGGAACTTTATTACAATGATTATTCGCTCGAAAATTTGCCGAAACGAAATGGCGCGATTGCCTTGATTAAAAAACTTCAGGCGCAAGGCGTTCACATCGCCGCCGTCGGATTGCAAGGGCATTATAAAATGGACTGGCCGACCACAAACCAGGTGGATGAAACCATCAAGGCCTTTTCCGCGCTCGGCATAAAAGTAGCGATTTCGGAACTCGACATAGATGTGCTCCCGTCCGCAACCCAAGCGCAAGACGCTGAAGTCTCGATGAATTTTGCGTTGCAGGCGAAATTAAATCCTTATACCAACGGCCTGCCTTATTCCGTTCAGCAGAAACTGGCTCAACGTTATGCGGATTTATTTTCTGCATTTTTAAGACATAGCGATCACATGAGCCGGGTGACGTTTTGGGGAGTTACCGACGCAGACTCCTGGTTAAACGACTGGCCGGTTAGAGGCCGCGCTTCCTATCCGCTTTTGTTTGACCGCGATGACAAACCCAACCTGGCATTCGACGCCGTAATGAATGTCGCACAGCATGAAAAGAACCGGCGATAAGTTACTTAATTAACATTACGAGAGCCACTCATTAAATGGCTTTAGGAATGTTATTGTAAAACCGTGCTGCGTTGCTGTAACCAACTTAAATCACCTGAATTATCGGCCGCGAAACTGCTACCAACATATTTTTGAGTTTTATTATGAGCCAGCAAATTGCCATCTTTCCAAACTTTGATCTCCGCATGACCATCCGCATAAGCCATCCCGCTGCCGTTCGCATGATAAGTGCCGGGGCTGTTAATCCATGAGTTAACAAAGCTTGGACTTGGATTAGAGACAAAAAATCCATCGTCCAGGCTATATACAGATTCATCAATAAACACAAATAAACTGGAAGGTCCCGGTCTGGTAAAATCACTCGTTTTTTTATAAATAAGTTCTGTTGGTGCTGTTTTGGATTGATTCCAAGCTACAATTGGGTTTAACCAGCAATTCGCGGAATAGCTCCGCACCGTGGGTGTGCCTTTGTATTTGTTTGGATCTGCCGGGCATTTATAAACATTGTAATTATTGATATAAGGATAGATCAAACCGTTCACCAAAAACCAGGTGTTAGTGCCTGTCGGACTGTTATCCACCAGACCATATACCCATTGCTGGTATTTAGCATCCGGCCCTGTCGGCAAAATCGGTTTTATCCAGGTAGATTCAGTTCCTCCAACCGGCACAAGATTGCCCTGATTATCGTCAGCATACATAGTCCAGCCAAGTTCCAATTGCCTTAAGTTATTCATGCAGCTTATCCCGACTGCTTTCTGCTTTGCCCGAGCCAGCGCCGGCAATAACATGGCCGCTAAAATAGCGATGATGGCTATGACCACCAATAATTCAATCAGCGTGAAAGCGTTTTTAATGTTGCGCTTTTCCTTCAGCCTGTTTGTTTTTTTTGTCATTTATTTCATTTCACTCTGTGCGGAGCATCTCATGACAAATTTTTATTCAACCTTTTGAAGGACGGCAAAAATCATAAACGCTCTGCCTCATAAATAAATTTTAACTAGTTGGACAATCTGAAAAACAAGGCGCCCAGAGACTTGTCCGCCGATATATTCACGGGGCTGGTTCCTCCGCCCGGATAGTCAGACCAGCTTCCGCTAAGCGAGTTTGTCTGCACTTGCACGTGAAGAGCTGGATTCGACCAGTTCAACGTTAGAACACCAGCGGAATAGCTCCATTGGAGCGGAGTAGGCGCCGACAACGCCGGAACGAGCAGATAACTATTGGGATTGACATTCCCGGTAAGAGATGTCGTGCGCAAAGTAGCCTCCCCGCTTAAAGAGACTGTAGTCAACTGATTATTATTGGTGTTTATCAATGGAATCCAGTCAAAGGCGTTATAGCCGCGCCCCACCCCGGTGAACGTGCCAAGATAATTGGTTGAAGTGATAATTTCATCCAGTTGGATCATATAAGGTGTTGCAGTATTTCCCGCCAAACGCGCATAGACATTGTAGTTGTTCGTAGGATAGTTATGAGTATAGTTCAACCAGCCATTGGTGGACCACCAGGCGACGTTGTAATTGAACGCCAGAGAATTTGTCATTTGCGCTGCAAGCAATTCCCGTGTAGGCGTATCGGTGCAAAGGGATGTGGCAATATCATCGTTCTCGCGGAAATGATAATCAGCAGTAAGCGGGGCTGAAACGTCTCCCACATATTCGTCCACATTAAACTCACCAATCTGATCGAAATAACTATTGGCCGCAGCGACAGAAGTGATCACAGGATTATCAATATAACGCAGCCCGCTGCCGTTTGAAACGGGGCTTTGGCTCGGATCGAAATCAAAATCCTCGGCTTCGATGTCATAGCTCGCCGGATTGAAGGTATCAAAATAAAGCGTGGTCGAATGACTGTTTCCCGCATTGTCCGTCACTGTGATGACAGCGGTGTAATTCGTTACGTTAAGCGTCAAAGGAGCGCTCACATTCCAACTGCTGGTGGAACCACTAAATAACAAGCTGTTATTAGTGACGCCGTTCAACGTCACCACCACATTATTTTGGGCAATCGAATGATTTGCGCTGCTTACAGTGAAGGTAAGCTTGTTGGTGCCCTGAAGCAGCGTGCTGCCGTCAGGATATATATCCGTGATAGTGGGAGTATTTGTATCCGCTGGCACCAACATGTAAAAGTTAATGTTGGCTCCTGAACCAGCCGAAACCTTCAAAGTTTCTGTGCCGGAAAGTGTAATCGGAACCGCATTGCCAAACTTATCCGTCATTGATATATAATTGTAAGTGCTCCACCCATTAGCCGGGAAGATAAAGGCACCCAAGCTTGAGGTTGTTTGATCGGACGTTTGTTGACCATTGACTACTTGAGAAACAGGAACCGTAGCAGTGCCACCATTGCCATTAGCTATTCTCGCATAGATGTTGTAAGTGCCTGGGGTGAAAGTGCGGGTATAATTGACCCACTCTTGCGATTGATAATTGTCAAGCCCTATATTGCCGCCTGTGGAAAATCCGCCGCCATCAAAATAGCCGATGTTATAGTCTTGGATACCAGCACTTACATAATTTTGCCGGGGGATGTCGCCCGAAACGGATGTGGACATTGGATCAGGGCGATAAGCTTCAGGACCATCGCCACTGTAATCATTGAAATCAATACCTTCTGTGCCGCTGAGTCCGAAGTAACTTCCAGCTACGGATGTGCTGGACAGGACAGGGCTGTTGATGAACTGCCCGGAACCATAATCATAATCTTCTGCTTCCCACGAAAAACTGGGGGCATATGTATCAAACGTTACGTTTTTGATTGAAGTGAGATTTTGGGTGTCAGTTACATTAATGGTTGCCGTGTAGAGCTTATTCGTCTGCAATCCGGGGTAGCTGATGCTCACATTAGTAGTGCCGGAGCCGGTGATTACCAAGCTGCCCGAGACATCCACTCCATTCACAGTCACAATGATGCCACTACTGTTTATTGGCGCTATTGAACTGACGGTGAACGACAAATTATTTGTGCTTTGTAAGAGTTGGGTGCCATCCGGGTAAAGATTCGCGATCACCGGCGGATTAATAGGTGCGGTCAAATAAGCATTATCAAACCAAACAGAGCCAGTGCCAACAGGATTGCATAATTCTACCTTCAGAAACTTTGTGCCCGGAGGTGAGACTGTTGTGTTAGTCCAATTTTGATAGGGGACACCTGTATCGTATAAGGCCACACCGTTCGTCGGATCATTGACGCTAAGACAGGTTTCTACAAAATTTGATGATATTATACCATTAGTATAGTCCATAAACCAAAGCCTGATTTCACCCGTAGGCAGCCACCAATTCTCCGCTCCAGCCTGAATCGTCAGAGTATATTGGACATTAGGAGCTGCGGCAATCGTTTGCCAAGCAAAACCGCCAGCGTTACCGCCAGACGCACCGCAGGTCAGTTGCAATGTTCCATCATAAAGCGGGCCGGTTCCAGCGGCATTCGTTCCTGCCCCTTGCGGCCAGCCGGAGGGCCACATAGTAGCCGTAGTTCCAGCAAGTTTGGCCGGTATCTCAAAACTTACATAAGATCCTGTGCCATAAGTAAATGTGCTCCATCCCGACGATCCTTCATTAAAGTCGGCATTGACAAGCAAATTATTGGTTGAAGCGTGAGCAGAGCACACCAAACACAACACTATAGAGTTTCACATTGACATTGGGACATAGTGTGATAGAGTTGGGGGCATGA
>Ga0207933_1000806_pt1 | contig 27575 bp, 20 predicted proteins | sample NGESurdeep092012_4_FD_184488 | JGI IMG/M metagenome (GOLD analysis project Ga0207933, IMG submission 184488) | Arctic peat soil microbial communities from Barrow, Alaska - NGEE Surface sample F53-3 deep-092012 (SPAdes) | ecosystem: Environmental > Terrestrial > Soil > Wetlands > Peat ... | reverse complement strand
GGCATCGCGAAGAGCGGGGCACTTCTTCCTCGAGGTTGTGCTGGTTCGTTTGCGAAGTCTCGAAAGTAGTTGAAAACCCAATATTTGCCCTCGTAGCTCAGGGGATAGAGCATCGGTTTCCTAAACCAACTTTAGGTGTTCGAATGCACCCCCGCAAACTCGGTAAAACTCTTTAAATTGCCCAGAAGTACGGCACTTCTATGGCCTCTTGCATCGCCGGTTGCACCCTACGATTCACCACTATTCGCTGCCAATGTTGTGCTGAGGTTGTGCTGGGATTCATGTTGGGAGAACCCTAACTTTGGTTGCAGTCGTCGGCGTGTGCACCCGACATCGGGTCGACACTGGTACGCGTATCGGTGCGGGTTATAACCAGCTTGTATATTTTCTAGTTCTGACAGAACCGCTGGAAGGTAGTTCCAAGGACGTCATATCGCCGCTCAGGTGATGCTTCGCCGTAACCGTTGGGCCCGGGTGAGACACCCGCTGAGGACGGACGCCAGCATCATCCGGATGCGCTGGTCGATCGCCATGCCGACGGGGCCCGAGTCGTTCACCTCCTCGACGAGTGGCCTGCAATGATGGCAGCATCCTGAAACCACCCGGTCGAAGGTATTGAGTACCGAGGAGATCTGTTTAGATGCCTGCGAAGTGGATCGCTCAATTTTACGAAGACGCGAATGGGAGGAGTCCAGCCAAAATCTGGATGGACGATCTGAGTGTCGTCAAGTATGCCGCACTGCGTGCGGCAATCAAGCACGTTCTCGAAGTGCAGGGCCTTGCGCTTTCCGGAACACTATGGATGACGCCGTTAGGCGACGGGCTATACGAGTTCCGAATCAAACATTCGGAGCGGCAGATTCTCGAAATGTACTCGGAAATTGGCGGAGACGACCTGCCAGCGAAGCCGCCAGGGAAGATCCTTCTCCGAGTTTTCGTACATTTTCATGGCGACCGAATAGTGCTCTTGTTAGGGGGGTACGACAAAGGCAGGGATGATTCAGACAAAAAGCAGCGCGCCGAGATCAAGGTAGCTCAGAGAGCTTTGGGGGCTTGGAGGAGACAAGAAGCCAGGAATCATCGATCCAAATAGCTTCTTGACTACCAAAGTGCCGCAAGCACTATGTACTTGCATAAATAGGGAATTACCTATAATGTGTTTCTAGGAGAGGTGGGGTTGTTATGAAGACATTCGCAGAATACGCACGGGAGAGGGATGAGAGCCTCGACGATGAAGGTCGTGCCCTTGTCCAAGCCTTTGACGCATACTACGCAGTTGGCTCAGCGCTAGCCCGGGCCCGTCACGAGCGCAAGATCACTCAAACCCAGTTGTCAACGAAATCCGGTGTGGCGCAATCCGACATCAGCCTCATCGAACGGGGATTGATGACGCCCACGACGCCAACTCTCTTGAAACTCACGTCTTCTCTCCATATCCGAGTTCACTTCGAGCTTGTAGCGGAGGAAGAGTCCATTGATGTACCCAGTGCAGAGGTCTTACTGACGCTGGCCGGGTAAACATCATCGCGACTTTAAGGTCACGCTCGTTGAACAGGCCGAGGATGTTTCCCGAATGCTGAACGGGTTGCTCTTGGCTCGCAACCGGATCACTCACGAGGTGGACCAAGTCGGATACCTCCTCGCGACCGCGAAGGGGCTCGACGGGTTCGCGGCAAACTGGACCTGGCAATACCTCCCGCCGCGTTCGGCGATAGGCAAGCCGATCGGTACCGCGACTACGAATCGGCGATCGCGGGGCGCGACGTCGTCGTTGCGTTGAGAGCTCTTACTCTCACCTCGGATGATCGGTCTTCTACTTCAACGTCGAGAAGATCAGCTCTTCGATGCGGCTCAATGTCCGCAGGTGACGCGGGATTCAGATCTGATGTTTACGACCGCGATTGGTAGTCCGATTGACATGTCGACCTTGGCCAAGGAAGCTTCGATGATCTCGACGGCCGCCGGACTTGGTCATTGGAGTTTGCACGAACTCAGGCACACGTGCGCATCTCTCTTGCTGGCATCGGGGGTGTCGATCGACGAAGTTTCGCATCACTTGGGTCATTCGTCTACGGAGATCACTTCGCTGTTCTACAGTCATTCGCTAATCGAGTCGAAGGTACAGACTGCGCGGGCGATGGAGAAGATTCTGACGGCGCATAAAGGTTGACTCAACGCTCGTTCTATTTACGTCGTAACCTGACCTTGACCCCACAGGGGTTCTAGTTCAAACTCCAATCGTTGAATGGGCGCTATGGCTCGCGAGTCTCAAGAAGTTCCTGAAACCCTCCAATTAAAGGCCAAAACGGCAGGAAAAGGCGGTTGAGCGCTACCTCCCATAGGGGATTAGAACTAGAAGCGATCTTAAATGGGTTTTCGCGCACAGAGCATTAGGGGGAGTATTGGGATCATTTGACGAATGGCGTCGTGCGGATGAGCAATGGGCTAGAGACAACGCGGAATTACTAGAAGTCGTATTCCAGTGGTTCTTGTCCAATGGAGAGTGGCCCGAGGTCGGAGCTTTGCAGCACGCCATGTATCAGCGTTCACCTCGAATCGAGAACGTGCAGCAGATAGCGAATTCTCGTCCTGGAATTCCGGGCCAGTTCGCGTCTGCAATAGCTCAGGGGATTCAATTAGGAGCCCGTCACCTGTTGAATGTACCCGGTGCCGAGTATTTGCTTGCTTCTACCGTCAGAGCCACCCAAATTGCTGTGGAAATCTTCCTCACGTCAACGCCCGGTGAGTATGCACAAGTACGTCTGGGCGATCTTCCCGCGGCCACACCTGGAGTAAGTGCTACGCGGAAACTGGTCCCTAATTTCGTATTGAGTGACCACCCAACTCCGTTTGCAGGTGGAAGTTATGGCGACGATTGGGCGATTGGAATCAATCCCGCGACGATCATGAAATTCGAAGGCGTGGAGGACTCCTCAGACTATGTATCGCGCCAGTTGCAAATAATCAAAGGATGGTGCGACGACCACGACGCGAAAATCGGAAATGTTCAGCGCGGCGGTCCCTTTCATGCATTCATCGTTATGCCTTTCGAAGAGGAATGGTCGAATGACTCTCGGAGTTTCATTGATAGTGCCGTTTCTTCTTTCGGCACGAATCTTGTTGCGGAAAGGGCGGATGACAATGATTTTCCCGGAAGAGTCACTGAACAGATCGTCAACAGTCTCGAAGAAGCTGACTTAGTAATTTCGGACATCACTGGGAATAACGCGAACGTCGGATGGGAACTTGGATTCGCTCACGCGCGCTCTAAGCCTTGCGTGATCGTCAAGCGCAGGGACATTGGTAGTGCCCCTTTTGATATCTACGATCAGCGTCGAGTGGACTACTCGTCCGATCCGACGGAGGAAGAAACGGATCGCCTCAAGCGAATGATTAGAGCATCAATCGATCAGATCAAGAATTCGGTAAATCAGGAAGATCCTGGGGACATGGGCAGACTCTTTAGGGGTCCGACATTTTTAGCGTGAGGTCACCGGCAAATGGCTGCTAATTCGTGGGAGGGCATGGCCGGAATCGATATGGCCCCCGAATCTTGGGGCGAGTGTGTAAATCTTCTCCTTACCTCCGGTGGAGAAGAGACAATTTATCGAGGACACAGGTCGTTTGATTGGGAACTCCACTCCACCTTGGAACGGGCGTTGCTTGAGCGCGCAGGGCAATTGGATGACCGAAAGATTCAAGTGATGCAATCGCCGGTTGCCGACACTGAGACTGAGACTTGGGCAAACGACGTGGAGACCTCGCTAACTACTTACTTCCGGCGCAATGCGATGCGCTTCGAAGTACCTCTTCTTCCTGAAACTTGGGACACGCTGGGGTGGTGGGAAGTTATGCAGCACCATGGTGCGCCCACTCGGTTGATGGATTGGACCCTATCTCCGTTCATAGCAATCTGGTTTGCTCTCAACGGACATAACGATGGGGAAGGGGATATGGCGCTTTGGATTTACGACCGTCGAACCGCCGCTCAGAATCACGTAGGTGCGGAGAAGAGGGCCAAGGAGATCAGTGGAGATCTTCGACTTGATGACCGAAGACTATTGAACCAGTACATCCAATTTGCAATTGAAGATAACAATCCTGCTCTCATTGCGGCGCTGCCTCGACCATTTCCGCGTGCCGTCGCGCAACAAAGCGTGCTAACCGTGAGTCCTTCGATTGCCATCGCAGGCTCCACGCATCGATGGATTCGAGGACGCCTTGCAACTCGCATTCGACTGCGTCAAGAGTGGAAACCTGAGATGGTGACCGTCTGCCAAAGCATGGGGCTTTCTCGGCCACGTTTGTTTAGAGACCTCGACACCTTGGGTCAGCATGTTTGGTCGAGCTTCATACGCGGCGAAAATATAACCTCAGAATTCCTTTGAGACTGAGTCAATCGAGGTACACGAAAGGATGTGTGAATGGTGTGCCATGACCTAGGTGAAGAATCGCTCTTGCTATGACCTGTCCGATACTTCGCCCCAAGGTGTCTATACGCGCGGGAAATCCGATTCAGACGTGCGTGCTGGCATTGTTTTGAGCTCGATGAATTCGGTCCGAATTTTCGTTACGTTTAATAGTCGTCGTAGCCCCGCGAGGTACCGACCAAGTCTTTCGCTGCCGCATGCCGGCTGGAGGAAATCCCCTGTGTGGCGGAATCTCCGTTGTCGCTAAAGACATAGTTGGAAAGACCTTTCGGAATGTTGTGGATTGAGTCTAAGTCGTGTTACTTCGCCAAATCTGGGCCGTCACCGATTTTCGAGAAACGTTCCGTTAGCATTAGTCGTAGAGCATGTAGGCGAAACGAATCGAGAGCCGAAGATGGGTGATCGAAGTTCGATCGAATGGACAGAAGCCACGTGGAATCCGACCACTGGCTGTGATCGGACATCTCCGGGATGCGACAACTGCTACGCCTTGACCCTCGCCAAGCGTCTCAAAGCGATGGGGGTGGAAAAGTATCAGAATGACGGTGATGTACGAACTTCGGGACCCGGATTTGCGCTCACGTTGCATCCCGAAGCGCTCGATGTACCGAGTCGATGGGGCGCACCGCGAACAGTCTTTGTTAATTCGATGAGTGATTTATTTCACGATTCCGTGCCCCTCGAATTCATCCTCCAAGTATTCGAAGTCATGAAGTCAACTCCCAGACACACGTACCAAATATTGACAAAGCGCTCTAAAAGGCTCGTTCAACTCTCGACGCAAATCGAGTGGCCTGCCAATGTTTGGATGGGAGTGAGTATCGAAAACGATCGTTACGCCTTTCGCGCGAATCATTTGAGAGACGTGCCCGCAGCGGTCCGATTCCTATCAGTCGAACCAATGCTGGGTCCCGTACCAAGTCTTAACCTGGCGGGTATCGATTGGGTCATTGCTGGCGGCGAAAGTGGCCCGAGAGCGAGGTCGCTTGACGTGCAATGGGTCACCGATCTTCGCGACCAATGCTTGACCGAAAATGTTGCATTTTTCTTTAAGCAGTGGGGAGGCCGAACACCGAAAGCGGGTGGTCGCCACCTTGATGGTCGCACTTGGGATGAATACCCATCCATGCCAGCCGCCGTTTGAACTGAAGGCTATTCTCTAGTTCCCTGTTCCTTAGAGAGGGAATAGTGCCGATGGATCCCGTGCGATGGAAGATCGAGGACCACACACGGGCCAAACACCGCGTGCTGAGAAGTTATCTCGATGCTTGGATTCCGATCATGGGCTACCAATCTAAGAAGGCGTATCAACCTGATGGGCCACCACGCCTTCTACTGGTCGATGGATTCGCCGGACCCGGGACATATTTGGATGGCGAGCCTGGGTCGCCTCTCATCATGCTCGACGCGCTACTGTCTCACGCTTCCCTACCAAAATTGGGCGATGTGATATTTCTCTATCTCTTCATTGAGCAGGACCCTCGACGAGTCGCGGCACTGAAGGAAGAAATCGCAAAACTGGAGGTTCCTGCGAACGTAAAAATCCACGTTGAACCTGGCCGATTTGAGGATCGATTTAGCGAACTCATCGCGAAGATCAAAGGCAACGGAAAGTCTCTAGTTCCAACGTTCGCATTTATAGATCCTTTCGGTTATTCATCGGCTTCCATGTCTCTTACGGGTAGCTTCTTGGATTTCCCTCGATCCGAGGTGCTCTTCTTCCTTCCTTTGTCTTTCGTCCATCGCTTCGTGGGACGTGCTGGTCAAGAAGCTACTTTGAACTCGCTTTTCGATGGTGACCGTTGGCGCGAAGCTATTCCGTTATCTGGAGATGATCGGAAAACCTTCCTGATGGAGTTGTTTGAGGAAGTGCTTTCAAATCAAGGTCAGGTAAAACACGTAACGTCCTTTCGTCTTAACACGGATGATGGAAATGACTACCGATTGATATTCGCGACTCAACACGAAAAGGGCCTCGACCAAATGAAGCGCGCCATGTGGAAGCTGGATCCAATAAGTGGAATCTCCTACTCGGCAAAGATGAATTCTGGTCAAGAGATGCTCTTCTCGTTAGATCCCGATACCGGCCCCCTACTCGCTGAGCTCAAGAGGGCGTTTGGAAGTCGCTGGTTCACAGTGACGGAAGCCACTGAAGTTACGCGACCCACGCCTTTTGTATCGGACTCTCATCTCAAGAAACTGACGCTTGTGCCTGCCGAGAAGGTCGGCGTTCTCGAAGTGAAGCGGAAGGACGGGGAGCGAGCGGGGACCTTCGGCGATGCCGTTCGGATGCGCTTCCTCTAAAGGTTGCATTCCCGACTCAAGAGTTTGAATTAGAACCTCTCCGACCACCCCCAACGGGTTTCGAACTCGTGCCGCCACCTTGAAAGGGTGGAAGGGATGCGGTACAAGCGTTTGGGAAAATCCTGATCAAGGTTGAGGTATCGCCACTGAAATTTCGGGATCTATCGGCGCGGGCACTCCACGAGCACTAATGAGGATCAGAGTCGGCAATCTGAATTGTTAACTGACCAACAACGGTTCCGATCAGACAGTGAATAGGAGCAGTGCTTGAAGCGCCGTCGATCTTGGCTCCTGCGGTAATCGCGCTCGTGGCTCGAAAGGGCGACCGGTATCCTTGCGTCGTGACAGTTCGATTCAGCCGAACCGGCGAACTCTTTAGACGTCGCCGAGGTGATGGAGGCACCAGAGCAGTGTCAGCTGAGCAATTGGAGCAGTTGCGGGCCAAGGAGCCGGGCTACCTGCAACGACTTGCGTGGAGACATACTCCTCGCGAAATTGCGGACTGGGATGCAATCATCGAAGCGTTGTCCGTTGACCGGGACATGGTTTTCTTTTGTGATAACAGTTTCATCAGCGTCAGTACACCATCCGGGGTTTGGGAACCCCTCCTAAGCAGACCAGGTCGACTTGTTCTCACTCAGAGGGTCATGGCCGAACTTCGTCCGTGGATCACAAGGCATCCTGAGCATCCTCTGGCCGAAGCGATCCGGGATGGTAATCCGGGAGTCACGCAACGGCTCGAACCCGAACCGAGTGGGCCGGCCACAAGGCCTTCGCGTACTACATGTCATTACTTAGCCTTCGCAGGCGAGCATTGGAGTTCGGAGAGTCGATCTTTCTTGAGCAGCACGGGCGAAAGCCGGACGAAGCGGAAAAGCGCGTCTTGGTGGACCAGGTGCAGCGTGATTTGGGTTCACGTGGCAGACTCCTCGCAACAAAAGCTCCAGGCTTCTTCACCGATGAAGCCCTTGTGTATTTGGCCGTTGAGCATGCACTCTCAACCGGGAGGGAGACAATTGTGCTCACTTGTGATGCCGACGTGGAAGAGCAGTTCTTCAAACTTCTTTGGCTCATCAACACGCACTACCGCGGACATCTTCTGGCCAATCAATTCGTCGGCCACGAGCTCGACTTCGAAACTTATCCGGTCCCGGACGAACTCGTTGATGATGTCCGGGGTGCCTTTGAGCCACATGATGCCTTCATTATCGAACGTCACCCCGACATGATCGAACTGCTACCGCGGGACTATCACTTCGTTGGAATCAGTTGCCTCAACGCTGGAACATACTTCACTCAATTGAGCTTCGGAGCTGAACGAGAGATGATCGAAGTGTTACGCGTAAAGGACAAAACCGGGGGGTATTCAACGGATCGTCTTGGAGGGCGGAACATGTACGCATCGATCCATCCTCTGATCACTGGTCGCGGCCACGACTGCGCAGCGGTTGGATTTGATAGACGCAAGAACGTCGGGCCAAAGGGCGCGAGCGTCTCGATGATTGATTTTGCGCAGGCCTTATCTCCCGTAGAGCAACTTGCTCACATCGTGCCGACCCCAGAAGCCGAGATGGATCGCTAACCCGGGGTTAGGGGGATTCGACCCCCCGACCCCTTGCATGCCATCGGCTCGAGACCCGTTCAAGAGGGTTCAAATTGGTCCAAATCGGCTTCGTTTGCTGGGCTTTCAATTCATCTCCGTTCATCAAAATACACCTCAATTCGATTCAACTGCTGAAGTTACTGCTGAAGTAATGCTCTTGCTCGGCGTGCAAGGGGTCACGCTCAATTGGCACGGTTCCTCGGAGTTCACAAAAACTGCTGAAGAACTGCTGAAGTATCGGTCAAAGTAGAGCGACATGCTCAGCGTGCAAGGGGTCGAGATGACGAGAAGCCCGTTGGATTCAGATCCCCGACCCGTTTCTGCAAATTCATGGATCACCTGTCTGACTGGATTGTATTTATAAAGCTTTGCACCCACGTTGATTGACTGTACCTTCCGGCGCAACTTGAACTGCCAATCACCCAGCTCTCTGCGCCCTGCCGCAACAAGTACCGTATCTGTCGCAATGGAGCTACGCGATTACCGGACCGAGCTGGCGATCAATATGTCTGTGATAATGCTGGAGTGGACATTGATCCCACACTTTCTCTTGCCTTCACAATTGAGGCCAACCCAGGGTCCTACGCACTCTTGCTTGGGGCCGGTGTTTCTTCTGGCGCCGTGCCCACTGCCTGGGACATTCTCTCGATCTTGGTAGAGCGCCTTGCTGCTGCGCAAGGCGTGGATACCGATGATTCAATGGCGTGGTACGAATCCACTTACGGAATTGCCGCCAACTACAGCGACGTGTTGGCGGCTCTCTCGCCATCGTCTGCGGGTCGAGTTGGACTATTACGACCTTTCTTTGAAGGGGCGACGGCAGCCGGAAGTGCCGCGGACGTGGGCGCTCCTCAGCCCACAGACGCTCACCACGCGATTGCTCGACTCATGAAAGCCGGCTACATCAAAGTTGTTCTTACAACGAACTTCGATGAACTTTTGGAGCAATCTTTGGCGGCTATCGGCGTCGCCCCAACGGTGCTCTCGACACCCTCCGCGATGGCAGGCGCCCTACCGTTACATCAACAGACGGCATGCGTCATAAAGATTCACGGTGACTATCACGACCCGTCCTTCCTCAACACCGGTGATGAACTCGCTTCCTATAACTCTGATGTGATCATGTTGATTGACCGCATCCTTGACGACTATGGCCTGATTGTTTGTGGCTGGTCGGCAACGTGGGACACGGCCCTTCGGCATGAAATAGAAGCCCGCAGTCATCGTCGATATGTGACTTACTGGGTCGAGCCGTCAGAGCCATCGGACGAAGCGAACCGTCTCATACATTTGCGCGATGCTACGACAGTGACCAAGACATCGTCGACCTTTTTCACTGAGTTGGAACAGGCGATCACGAGTATTCAAGATGCAGACAGGCCGCATCCTTTTTCAGTCGCCGTTGCCGTTGCGAATGCGAAGCGCCACATAACCTCCAACGATCGCGTCGCACTTCACGACTTACTCGCAGCAGCGTTCAACGAGGTACTGGACCGCGCTGTCACGCCACCCAATATTTCAGCGGCAGCAGCGACAGATTGGACGTCCGCAATTGCCTTGGTGGACGGCGCGATGTCACTGCCATTGGCCCTCGTTGCGACGGTATCTCGGTGGGGTAATGCCAAGGAAGACGAACTCTGGGTATCGAGGCTGATGGAAATGTGCTCTCAGCCGATAGACAGCTCCATGCATCTTTGGAATCTCTATTACTATCCCGCGACTCTCGTCCTCTACACAGCCGGTATGGGAATGGTCCTCGACGGACGAATGATCGAACTTGAGCAACTCCTTCGCAGGACGGTTCCGACTCAGGTATCAGATAAGCCGGGCCCGCTCTGCTCAGAGTTATCGGTAATGCGGACGCTCTCTTGCCTGGGTTCAGAGAGGGACGCGAGTCAACACGTCTACGACGAGATAGCGCCAATTTTTCGTGACCAGCTGCTGATCAGCGACGAGAGTACGAGGGCAGCTTTCGATCGGCTGGAGCTCCTCACGGTGCTGTTGGCTCTTTTTTGTCGCTCGGATCCCGAACTGTACCTTCGCCCCGCGTCCGCAGGAATCATTCGCAGAGGAGGAAGCTTTTTCTCGGTGACTGCACGACCCGTATCGGAATTAGAAGCGAAGCGAATAGATGGTGTACACCCTTGGATCGCTCTTGGTCTTTTCGACCGCGACCAGGAGCGGTTCGAAGAGGCGCTCACGGGATTTAACAGTGCGATCGTTGCAAGAGTGACGAGTCCCGGAAACTTCTAATCGTCGCTCGACGAGTGAAGGGAAAACACACGTAATTACTTGTCGGGAGCTTCAAGGTCGGCGAGATTAAGTGACGGTACGACTCGCTCACGCCAACCTGGCGCCGCACGCGTATTCAGTAGCGAGATCTCCAAAATCGTCTCACCTTCGGGTTGGAGCGTCGTGTTAACGAGCATCTGGAGTTCAATAATTAGTTCCCCGGTGAGCCGAAATACGATGTGTGCAGGTGCCTCGAGGTAGAGGCGCACGCCTGTCCAGATTTCGTCACTCGTGAGAGACATGAGCGAGTCCATGTAAGTCACATCGACCACGTGGCAGTCGGCGAGCAGTGCAGCTAGTTGTATGTTGCCTCTCGCAAGTGCAGCCTCGGCGGCTGTACCAAGGTGTTGGTCATATCTTTCGTATTCGTCTGGGCTCAAGGGCATGCCGACATGTTGCCACGCGGCTGCAACAGACGAAGAACAGACGAAGACTTGTCATTCAGAGCACACTGCACACTTCGACGCTATGTCGGCAAGGGCACCGACCTCTCGGTCTACTCACAAGATGACCTCGACGTGATCGGTCACCGTGGATCAATACCATGCTGCGGAGAATCTTCCAGTGGGCGTCAGCTGAGGATTGCTACAATGCTTCGGTCGTTGCATTGACCGCTTGGATTCACTTTCCAAGAAACCCGGCGCGATTCACCTCCAGCAAATCCGTCAGCCCTAACCAGCGACTTACTAGGTCTCAAACAATGGCGAATCCTCAATCGGTATTGCGATGGGTAGCGTACGAGTAATCGTTGCGTCATATAACCAATTGACATTACCTTCTTTGGACAATTGTCCTGAGACCTCGATTTCTCTTTTTTGATCATGGGCGAGCACTGCATCGTGGTATTGGGACTCTGAAGCAAGTCGGACTCTGTACTTTCGGTGGCCGTCATCGACGCCTACGACGCCCGGACCGTCGGCGTCCTTCTTTGTTAACAGATGAACTCGTCCTGCCACAAGAAGAGAGCGGATTTCTGGAGGACTTGACAAGATTGTCGAGGCCGAAATAAGGGTTACAGACTCTGACGGTGAGAATTCAAAAGTGGAGGGCGAGTCATGCTGTCCAGCTATGGGCCCCCATTCAATTGTGATATCCGCACCATCGGAATTCTCTGCAAGACTCGCCAGTGCCTTGGTGAGCTCGTGGGAAATGCCAAATTCGACTCCCAATTCAAAATCTCTCATTGAGCGATGAACTTTGTAACTATCCAATGCAGATCTGGTGGCTTCGAGAGCCGTCGACAATGAACTGGTGATTGATCGTCCCGTAGAGCCGTCGACATTCTCAGCTTCTAGACTCGGTTCTCTGCTGTTTCTAAACGGGATTCTCGCGTCTGTGGGCACGTAGGCAGTGACGATGTAGCTGCCAATGCCGGTTTGTCCCATCAAGATTGCCTCTAAGTATCGTGAAGCAAACCGCCCGTGGCGATTGCCAAAATAGCGCGATCGCTCCAGATGGGTCTTTGCACCTGCAAGGAGTGTCGCACCTGACGATGCAACTAAGGACTCACCAATTCTCCAGCCGATCATTCCCACTGGCGCTGACGTATCTTTACGAAAGCGTACGGAATCAGAAATTACGGTTGTTATCTCGGGCAGAATATTTCGAATCCAAGTGTCGGGGAAGTTCATGGAGAGATCCATCACGACTCCTCGCAATAGATCATCAAAGTCTGGGGAATTCCTGTTGAGAGGTACGAGGAGCGAATGGAGACTCTGCGAGTTTTGACGAAGTCTTACGTAGAAATCTTCGCGGCCTCCAACCAATTTCCATCCAACTCTCTCCAGGGATAGCTGCAGGCGGACTGGGTCAATAGTGTTCAGATCCGGAATTTCGTTCACAGCGGTTGACCGCTTTCGAGACGGTCGAACATCGCTATCAACGATACGGCATCAAATTTGTTGGCGGTAGGAACATGCACGGTTGGCGATTGAACACCCGGAGTCGCAGTATGCCCTTCAAGGTTGACCCAATAACAACAGTGATGAAGTGACATCGAATCGTGGTCTACTGAAGACCACTCTTCCTGAATAGGCTTCGTCACCATAACAATAAGTATTGCTTTTGACGTCTCCCTCGGTTTAGAAAGCTCGAGGAGATTATTCGCTTTCTTGAATTGGAAGCTGAAGTGGCCCATCGCGGGTTCAGGCCGAATTGTCGTTGTAGCTTTTAGCTGTGCTTCGATAACGAGTTCTTGAAGCATTGTTCCTCGCACCATGATAATCCGAATGTCAATTCCATAGAGGTCTCTACTGACCAGCTCGACCAAGCAACCTGCGGTAGCGGCAACGGCGAAAACATAACCTTCTTGCAGCTGCTCCATACAAGCCGTGAAAGTCTTTTTTGAGACGGGTTGAACATGTCCATGGTTGGTGAGTGAGAGTTCTTCCACATATTCTGGATCTTCGTCATCATTCGGGAGTTGCTCTTGAAGACTCAAAGTACATTCTCTCTTTCAGCGACAATCTACAGTGTTCATCATCTTCATCCTCGTCGAACAGCTCTCGTAGTCTTAGTCAACTACAACGTCTGGGGGACCCCTGTTAGTGGTCCAGCTCGAAGATCTTCCACCAAACGACTGATCGACGGTCGCATCGCGGAGCCCGCGTTGTCGTCCATGTCATCATTTTGGTCATGCTTTGCCACCTTGGTGGCGTTGGTTGTTGTCATTGGTCCTTGGTGTCACTTGTCTCGCCTAGAGGAATGGAATTTGTCAGGCAAGTGTCTCACGCGGACCTGAGAGTTAGGGAAGTATTCCGGTCAGTCCACCTTTCAACTCTGTCGATGACGATGGTCGGTAACTTTTGTAACTCTTCTTCGAGGATCATGTCAGCTCAAGCATTGTCGTCTTCGTCGTCGGTATCGTTTTCGGTCACGTCGTCGTCAACGTCAGCAGCGGTTTGATCGACGTAGTCCTGAAAGAGGTTGTTGAGGCTCCGATTGCCAAGGGTGTCAAGTTTCCAGAACCACCAACCATTCACACTGGATCCCGTGACCCCCTTCGCCGCGCCAGAGGGACTTTCAAAGATTTCTCCATTGAGATCAATTCGGCCGTCCGACAAAACGGTTGCGGGGCGGTAATCGTACGCTTTACGGGCGTACAAAGTTGTCCCCGGCTCTAGGAGACCTGCTCCGATGAGATCGGACAGGGTCACACGCTGCTTGGGACGATCCTCGGCATTCCCGAACGCGCTGGTGTGGCCTTCGGGAACGGGCCAGATGGTGAGAATCGCTTCTGTCATCGCTTGCGTACGAAATCGAATCTTCTCGTCGGTCCAGGAATCGTTGGCCGCGGCTAAGAGAAGAGAGTTCATCTTGAGTACATCATGCTTCTGAAGCTCGGATCGCTTGGACTCCCACGCAGAATTCGACACCTTGCTGTTCAGCTTCGAGGTGAGCAGCGTCAAGTTACCCAAGGAGTGCACGATTCGATCGCGCTCCTCTGGCGTGCCTGACGGCAGCGGCCAGTGTTCCTTCCAACTCTTTGGCATGACGTGCTCGATGTGGTACTTGCCGCGAGCGACGCGTTCGCCGCCGAGGCCTTCGGTGCCATCACTCCAACCGCGGCGGAAATCTTCGATGGCCTCGAGAACCATACGAAGTCGTCCTCGTCGGAGTCGCAGGTAGGCGGCCAGGTTCGCCAGTTCACCGGAAACCTCCTTGTCATCAGGCCAGTACCGGCTCGACGCGGTCTGAGCGGCGAAGAACGTTTCGGCCAGATCACCAGCCATAGTTCGGTTACCCTTTCGAAGATGGGCAATGAGTTCAGCCGCGGTCTGGTTGTACGCCTTCGTTTGGGCCCGGACCAACATCCTTCGCACCAGCCAACTCTCAATCACTTCGAGGGACTTGGCCACTTGATCATCGGGAATCGGGTCTAGTTCGGGGTCCAATAGCCAAAGAATTACGGGCTTAAAGACCTCGCTCTCGAGCGTTCCGGTTCGATACGCAAAGAGTTGCAGGCGGTCGATGGGGTTGGAGGCCGTCGCCCCCTCGATGAATCCTCGGTACACCTTGCCGGCCCGAGCCAGTTGCTGAAGAAGAGCGGCCATCGGAACGTTGACATCGAAGTCCGCGAAAGTCTTGAACCTCTTGAAGACTTCGCGGGCCACGATCTCCTGCCCGGTGCGCGAGATGAGCAGGTGGTTCAAGAAGATTGATGAGCGCGAGTACCTGAGACGTCCAAAGTTGACCTCAGTCTCCCAGAAGCCGGTCTCGAAATCTTTCCAATACTTCTCGTATGCTGCCTCGACATCGACGCCCTCCTCCATGAGCCGCTGGAAGATGAAGTTCTTGATGAGGTCCGCCGCAGTGAGCTGTGCGCCGCGGGCGTTGAGGGTCTCGAAGATCTCCTGGGCGTTTTCCTCTACGTTGAGATCGATTACCACGAGTTGCAGCAGCTCACGTACAGCGTGCTCGAGCTTCTCTGCACGTGCAGGCACTTCTTCTGGCCCGTCTTGCTGCAACCATTCCCTCGCTTGCTCGGCGAAGAATCGATGGGCCTTGACTAGTCGGGCATCGTGGTGGCTCAGGGACTCATATTTAACTGGCGGTTCCGCACCCATCACGTCGTTGAACGCGGAGCGGTCCCGGTTGGTAGGCCAGACCTTGAACTGGTCCTCATCTAACTCACAAAAGGCCGGGGGATTGACGACCAGCGCTTCTAGGCGCATGGCGGACTGCAGGGCGCCAACCGCTAGCAGTTCGGCATGGAGCGCGTCGAGCAGCAGTTGCAAGGTCGTCAGGCGCTGTTGACCGTCAATCACCGTACGGACCTGAAGGCTGCCGATCGAGTTCGGCATCTGCTGAAAGACCACGGCGCCAAGGAAGTGGGGTTGTGGCTTGACACCCGGCTCGGCCATTGAGCGCTCGGTGACGCGGAGCACATCACGCCAAAGCGGGTCCCATTGACTCTCCTCGTTCCACACGTACGGTCGTTGGAACAGCGGCACGATCAGCCGTTGGGGCTGCATGAATACTAGTTGCGGCGTCAGAACCTGTGTATCCATCAGAATTCACTCCCATTGCTGACCCGCACTCGCCGCTCTTGTTCCTACTGCATAGACCATACGCTTCAAGGCCCAAACGACAAGGTACTTGGCCCTCGCCAAAAGAAGAGTGGCATTGACGAACCCTGCTCATGCGACGACCAGAGTTTCGGGCACGAATGAAACGAGCGCCGATTTCTGAAACTCGGTCAGCGGTTTCAAAAACCAAGCTTCAAGCCCATTAGCGAATCATCAGCGATCCTTCTTCCCCAGCTCCTTTGCTGGAAGTTGAGCCGTCAACCTTTCCGAAATCGTGCGAGCATGTGGCGTGACCGAGTCAACCGCGTGGTAATCGAACTAGGAAAACTGGTACAAGTTGCATCACATTGGGCCGACTTGGAAGAATTGGCGGCGCAACCGGGAGTTTCGTTGCCACGCCTACGTGAAAGGAGCAATCAATGACTAAACACCCAGGAAGGTGGGACGCCACTCAGTTGCGCGACAAACTCGAAGAATTCGAGAACGAGCTTCGAGAAGCTGGGCTGAGGGAGAATTCAATACGGACCTACGTCGACCGGTCACGATTCTTCGTGCGCTGGCTCGATGACGACTTCCACCCACGAGGGCCTAACAGTTAATTGCGCAAAAGGGCGAACGAAATGAACTCTTGTCCCAAAGGCCTCATCCACCCGGATCGAATCGACAGCTGGCCGTCGTGGCTAATTGGTTGGGCGGAATCCAGTGCAGTGAAATATCGAGATGGTCGTTGTGAAATTCAAAATTTCGGAATCGATCTCAGGAGCGAGGATGAATTCAGAGCCATGTTTCAGGGGCAACTCGTGGTCGCAAATCATTTCTCATGCCTATTCGATCACGAGGTTGAAGACGTGAAGGTCAACGGTCTCAAGCGATTGACCAAGGACATGCTTTTTCGAAAGATTCAGGACGCCCACGAACTGAATCTCTTCAATGAGGAACATCGGAAACTGTTCGAGCGCTGCAACGTCATTTCGTCCGGTGAGAGCGACCACCGGGAAGGGCAGATCTGTCTCGTCATCGGTACCGGTGGCCTTAACGATGATGTGGGGGCTGTCTATTGGCTTCTCACCCTTTGGGGAGGTGAAGCTTTGTCGATGTCCAACAGGTCGTACGGAATGAAGGAGATCTTGAGTAACTATGGCCGACCCGCGATTGTTGTCGCGGCGATCGACGTGAGCGCGCCCCACAGGACTAACCCAGCGTATTCGTCAATCTCGAGCACCTTTCTTCGGATTTATCTGGAGCAAGGTGCCCTGAGTGACTTCTTCGTTCGCACAGAAGACTTATCGGGAACCAGTATTCTCGACGTGTGGCAGCCGGGCCATCTTGAGTACGACAAGTTCACGAACTTTCCGCGGTGAAGATTGTCGCACGACCTGATCCAAGAAAAACGTGACGAGCGAAGTTCTTGTTAAACCGAAGTACGAGGAGTACAACCCGGATTTGGTTCTCCGGGGACCTTTTCGCCCGATATCTTCCTGGCCAGATCTCTCCGAGAAGGAGATATTCCCATATCATCAGTTTATGAATGAACTTGATCATGACTACCAATGGGTGGATGGCGACGCTTGTAGTGTCGTCGTCCGGTGAAATTGGTAGTGATGGCGAAAGTTCATCTTCGAAGCAGGTATCTCATTTGGCCTTGCGAACAATCCGGGATATTTCTCAAACATTTCCTATCCGATTGCCCGGATCGTTCATGAATCTCGGAGAGATAGAAGAACGGGTCGAGAGCTTGGACGAAAATCAAGGTTTCGATCTGATTTACGACATGCTGCGTGCTTACGGTCTGCCGAATGCCTCGATCGCTCGCCTCCGGAACGGGTCGCATAATCGTTCAGACCGGGTGGACGAGTGCCTATGGAAGGGGAAGGTGTACTACCTCTTCGTGCGGAGCAGCGATGACCTCCACGGCGTCATTGACGCCGCTGCAGCAGATTCTCGCATAATAAGAGAGCGCCCGCGTTTCCTCATCGTTCGGGACTCAGCTCACCTGCTGGCGCTCGACACGCGAACAAACGACACGCTCGACACGACCTTGGCGGATCTGTCGAGCCATTTCGAGTTCTTTCTCCCGTGGTCCGGAATCGAGAAGACACAACTTGAAAACTTGAACTACGCCGACGTGAAGGCCGCCGAGAAGATGGCGCGCCTTTACGACGAGATCATCAAACACAACCAGATCTCCTCTACAGCCGATGTGCATCACCTCAATGTGTTCTTCTCTCGCCTACTGTTTTGCTTCTTTGCCGAGGACACGAGAGTTTTCGCGCAAGGCCAGTTCACGAACGCGATCGCGTCGTGGACAAGCGTCAACGGAGACGACATCCACTCCTTCCTCGATGAACTCTTCGACGTTCTGAATACAGAACCACTTGCTCGCGCCGATCTTCCCTCGCGCTTCCGCGCCTTCGGGTACGTCAACGGCAAGTTATTCAACCAGGAGACGGGGTCTCCAAAGTTTTCCGCGAAGGCCCGACGCGTCTTGCTCGAGTGTGGCACGCTCGACTGGTCTCAAATCAACCCAGACATCTTTGGCTCGATGATTCAAGCAGTGGTGAATCCGAGCCAGCGCGCGGGTTTGGGCATGCATTACACGTCTGTCGAAAACATAATGAAGGTTATTCGGCCCCTATTCCTCGATGATCTTCAGAATGCGCTCGACGTCGCGTTAGGCAGCCGTCTTAAGCTGCGACATCTGCTCACACGAATTTGCACCATCAAGGTTTTTGACCCTGCTTGCGGTTCAGGCAATTTTCTCGTGATCGCATATAAGGAGCTTCGTAAGCTTGAACACCAGGTTCTGCAACGCATTCACGAACTTGATCCGTCGCAAAAGGGCCTCTTCAGTTTGTCGGAAATCAAGCTGGAAAATTTCTTCGGCATTGAGATTGACGACTTCGCTCACGAAATCGCTATTCTTTCGCTTTGGCTCGCCAAGCACCAAATGAATGTTGAGTTTTATGAACTGTTTGGTGTTGAGATTTCTCTTATACCGCTCAAGGATTCTGGCAACGTTGTGCGCGCCAACGCAATCAGCATCGACTGGGAGGAGGTTTGCCCCAAAGGAGATGGTGACGACATATTCGTACTGGGAAATCCTCCGTACTGTGGTTCCTCAATGCAGGATGCTGCACAAAAGAAAGATTTCGTCACTTACTTCGGTACGACGAAATATCCCAAGAATCTGGACTACATCGCGCTGTGGTTCCTCAAGGGAGCAAGATATATCGCTGACGGCAATGCTGAACTTGGATTTGTTTCCACCAACTCAGTGTCACAAGGTGACCACGTGGCGCTCATGTGGCCGCTCATCCTCCATGCCGGAGCTGAAATTAAGTTCGCTCACGAATCTTTTCGATGGAGTAATCAGGCGAAAGGTAACGCTGGGGTCACATGTGTCATCGTTGGACTTTCAACCAGATCACCGCAGAAGCGAGTTATCTACTCAGAAGGTCAGAAGCGCGAGGTCGCAAATATCAGTCCGTATTTGTCTGCGGCATCCTCCAATACAATTGTTCACCAACGCCGCGATAGTCTGTCCGGCCTTCCCGCCATGGTGAGAGGGAGCCAACCGTCAGACGGTGGATACCTCAACTTTTCTGAGGCCGAACGGGCCCAGTTGATTGCGAGTGATCCGGCTGCAGAGAAGTATGTTCGCCAATACATGGGAGCGAAAGAGCTTATAAATGGAACAGTTAGGTACTGCCTATGGATTACGGACGTCGAAGCGAGCCAAGCCAGCGCCATTCCCGAAATAGCTAAACGATTGAACGGTGTTCGCGCCTCCCGATTGCGAGGCTCAACAACTGCTCAGGCAGGTGCGAATCGGCCGTACAGGTTTTTACAGCCTGCACACAGAGAGACTGCGTCCATTATCGTCCCTGGTCACTCATCCGAGTTGCGTGAATACATTCCCATGGGCTTCTTGGATCAACGGACAGTAATTTCAAATGCTGCGATGGCTATTTACAATGCCGAGCCCTGGGTGTTTGGCCTAGTCCAGTCTCGAATGCATATGGTTTGGATGCGAGCAGTATGTGGGCGAATAGAGAGTCGATATAGGTACTCGCCTGTCTTGGTGTACAACACATTCCCGGTTCCGCCCCTCTTCGAATCATTCAAGAACGCCTTACAGGGGCATGTTTACGAAGTACTTGAGGCTAGGGAACAATCGGCTGACAAAACTCTCGCAGACCTTTATGACCCAAGCAAGATGCCTGTGTCATTACGTCGGGCGCATGAAAGGCTGGACGCGACGGTGGATCATTTCTATAGAGGTAACGGCTTCTCGTCCGACGAAGAGCGACTGGAGATGCTCTTTGAAATGTACGAGAAAATGGTTGCGGCTGAGAATGGAGCAATGACCCTTGCCTAATTTAGTTGAAGTGCAGTACGAGCAGACGGGCCGAAGCACTGCTACGGACAACCTCGGAATGCGCGAGATGCAACAGATGGCCTTTGAAGCACGAGCCAACCAGTATCTGCTGCTCAAAGCCCCGCCGGCCTCGGGCAAGTCGCGGGCACTCATGTTCATTGCACTCGACAAATTGTTCAATCAGGGTCTTAGGAAGGTCATCGTTTCCGTCCCAGAGCGTTCTATAGGCTCTTCATTCGCAAGCACGAAGTTGACCGACCGTGGGTTTTTCGCAGACTGGATTATCGAGGATCGCAACAATCTCTGCACGCCCGGCGCTGATCCGAGCAAGGTTCAGGCACTCAAGCGCTTTCTTGAGGGGCCTGACACAATCATTCTTTGCACGCATGCAACGCTGAGATTTGCACACGAAGCGCTCGATGAAGCTCTGTTTAATGACGTCCTTCTCGCTATTGACGAGTTCCACCATGTCTCGGCTGATGAAGGTAGCCGCCTAGGGGAACTTGTTCGCTCTGTTATGAAAAGAACGAATGCTCACATTGTGGCAATGACGGGCTCCTATTTCCGTGGAGATGCCGTACCGGTCTTGGAGCCAACTGATGAAGAGAAGTTCCGGAAAGTTACCTACAACTACTATCAGCAGCTCAATGGATATACGTATCTCAAGTCCCTCGGAATCGGTTATCACTTCTATCAAGGGAAGTACACGGACGCTGTGCACGAAATTCTTGACACCGATAAGAAGACAATCCTGCATATTCCAAGTGTGCAGTCAGGCGAGTCGACCAAGGACAAGCTGCGAGAAGTGGACGAAATTATTGACAGCTTCGGAGAAGTTGAGTACCAGGATGAAACTACGGGTGTGCTTTACGTAAGGAGAAACTCTGATGGAAGGTCCATCAGAGTCGCCGATCTGGTCAACGATGATGAAGTGCAGCGCAGAAAAATAGTGGAATACCTACGTACGATGGATTCGTTGGAAGACATGGACCTCATCATTGCGCTGGGTATGGCTAAGGAAGGATTCGACTGGCCATTTTGCGAACACGCCCTGACCGTTGGTTATCGAGGTTCTCTGACCGAGATCATTCAGATTATTGGACGATGCACTCGGGACAGTAGCAATAAGACACACGCGCAGTTCACCAACCTCATCGCCCAGCCAGATGCTGGAAATGATGAGGTCAAGGTTGCTGTGAACAACATGCTCAAGGCGATTACAGCTTCCCTACTTATGGAACAGGTCGTTGCGCCTAACTTTAAATTCAAAACAAGACGGTCAGTAGACGATGTGTCTGGACCAGGCGAGTTGATGATCAAGGGATTCAAGGAACCATCGACGGAGCGAGTGCGCAACATTGTAGATTCCGACCTCAATGATTTGAAAGCCCAAATCCTTCAAGATCAGTTCATGCTTAAAGCCATGCCTGGAAATGTTGACCCGGAAGTGATGAACAGGGTGCTTATTCCAAAGATAATTCGCAAGCGCTATCCGGACATGTCTGAAGAGGAAGTTGAGGAAGTCCGACAATATGTCGTCACTGATTCGGTCATCAAGAATGGCGAGATCAAGGATGTAGGTGACAAGCGTTTTGTACTGATGGCCAACAAGTTCGTAAATATTGATGAACTCAATATCGATTTGATTGATACGGTAAATCCCTTCCAGAAGGCTTTTGAGATTTTGTCGAAGTCTGTTACGAAGCAGGTATTGCGCATGATCCAAGATGCAATCGATGCAACGCGCCTCAACATAGAGGAACCAGAGGCTCTTATTCTGTGGCCAAAGATTCAACAGTTCGTTCGACGGCAAGGCGAAAAGCCAAGTATCCGCTCTTCGGACCCGCTAGAGCGACGCATGGCCGAAGCTCTTCTTTTCTTGCAGAAGCAAAGGCGGGAGCAGGGCCTTTGAGCATGTCGCATGAGAATCTGCTCCGAATGATTGCGGAAGACGAGTTCGGTCTGTTGGACGTCCCTATTAAGACTGAACGGTTGACGAAAGATGAACGGTTGATCGCCGGTTTCCAAGAAATTATGAATTTTGTAGTTGAGCGCAATCGAATGCCAGTCACAAGCCCTACAGACATGAGCGAGACCAAGTTAGCGATGCGACTCAATGCAATCATCGCCAACGAAGAGCAGCGCAAAGAATTACAGGCAATCGACACGCTTGGGCTTCTGAGGGAACCGGAACCACCTGCAACCCTTGCTGATGCAGTGGCGTCGGACTTGGCTGGATTGCTTGACAGCGCTGCCGACGATATATTCGCCATTCGCAATGTTCCGAAGTCCGTAACTATCCCTGAGAAAATTGCTCAACGGAAGCCATGCGACGACTTCGAGAAGTTCGAACCGCTGTTCAAAAGGTGCCATGCAGAGATTAAGTCCGGTGAGCGTCAAATCATTCCTTTTCGAAGAGAGCAGCAAATTCGCCCAGACACTTATTACGTCTTGAAAGGCTTACTGGTCTACGTGGCTGACTCCACTGCGAAGGTAAAGGAGCATGGGCGTATAAATGCTCGGTTGCGATGCATATTTGAGAACGGCACCGAGACAGACATGCTGCTTCGTTCATTCTCTAGTCAGTTGTACCGGTTCGGTAAAAAGGTGACTGACCCCGCCTCAATAATTCTAGAGACGATGGGTCTTGCAGCAGAAACGCCGATGGCGACGGTATATGTCCTTCGCTCACTCAGCGACGATCTGCAAGTGCGCCGGATACCACACTTGCACAAGATTGGCTCGACTAAGCAGCGGCTCGAAGCTCGTACAGCGGGGGCACATAGGCAGACTACGTTTTTGAACGCGCCGGTAGAAGTTGTTGCAGAGTATGAGGTTCCTGCTGGCGTCGAGCAAAAGGTCGAGCGCTTGCTGCATCGCTTCTTCGCAGGCGCCCGGCTTGACGTCTGGTTCGAGCAAAACGGCTCGACTATCGCAGAGGCACATGAGTGGTTTGCAGTGCCACTGTGGGCTATCGATGAAGCGATTGGTCTTGTGGAAACCGAGGCCATCAAGAACTACGAGTATGACACTGAAAGTGAATCCCTCAAACTGCGGACTTAGAATTCTTGGCGAGTTGAAACACGACCATATCCGTCGGTAAAGCACTTGTTGTTCGTGAAGGACTTGTTCGCTACGTCTCTGAGCTATTGGCTTCGCAATTGCACGATTAAGTGCCTTGGGACTGCTGACGTTTTTGCTGTTGGATTGTCTATTGATTGTGAAGCAGTCCAATTATTTGTTCTCAATGGCTCCGTCACCCGTGAATGCCTGATTGGTCTACGTTGTTGGTGCACGGTTACAAGTAGATTGAACAGTTTTAATTAAGTCGGCGCACGTAGTCGACTTATGAGTTCTTGCGCTCCAGGCTAAGTTGACTCGCTAGGTCCCTGAGAGTCTCCGATGGATCTTCAACTTCGGCGTCAATTTTTTCTTGCACTTTGATCTTTAGATCATCAAGATCTTCTCCGCGAACGCTGTCGTCAAACACGTCGGAATGACGCTTCGCCATGTCGACGAACCACTTCAGTCGGTCCCAAGACTCATTCGTTACTAGCCGCGCTAAAACGATGGGGAGCTTTTGATGCCGGCGAAATGACTCTTCGTCTTCTAAAAAGTCGCCAAACACCAACAGGAACGACGGATCAAAATTCCCATTCAAGCCCTCAAGACCGGCGCACAATTCACTAGCAAGAACTTTTCGACTTGCCGGCGCTAATAATTGAGAGATCGACTTCAATCCCGTCGCGCTGATTTGCCATACCGGCTGTCCCGCTTCAAGATTTTGGGCGTAATCGTGAAGAGCATCGCTCATATCCGTGGATGCAGGCGAATCCTCGCGCGTCGGTCTGGTACCGAGCACGAGGTTGACCAGAGAACCACCCCCCTGAGTCTGAAGATCATTCAACCATTCGTCCTTGGCGCCCGCGCTAATCAATGCACATGCCCATGTAAAAACTGCGGCTCGAGCCGTTTCATCTTCCGCGGCGGCGGTTGACGCCAGGAGGCGAACGGCCAATTTGAGATCTTGATTACCGGCTGTGATTTCGTTTCGCTTATCTTCAACTGCCAGCATGGAAAGGGCGAGAACGTCAAATTTCTGTTCTCCGAGCGCCTGATCTAATACCTCCCAATTGTCTTTGAACGTGTCTGGCCTAAGTGTTGCACTTTCCTGTTCAACAATCTTAGGCAGGAAGAAGTTTCCCCATGGCACGAGTTCGGGTTGCGTCTTCATCTTGGCGAGAACGAAGGGCACAAGTTTGGAGTGACTCGCGAACCACTTGCGCTGAGACTCGGCAATTGGAGGAGTGGCGGCCGGATCCGATATGAATTGTCGCAAGGCGTTTATTCCCTGGACGGCCTCTCTGATCGCTGGCGGATCACTTGAAAGAAGTGGACCGCGGATTTCGATGACCAACATTGCCGCAGTAATGAATGCATCCGGCCACGCGTTGGAGAATGCACGATGCAAGTGATGCAGTAACGTGCCGTCTTCGGCAATTGTTTTCACCGCTGCGCGACCCTCTGGAGTGTGGCGAGCGTGATCGAGAATCTTAAGCAGACTAATTAGAGTTGGTTCTCCGGGGTCCGCAGTTGTTAAAATGCCACCGACCGAAGATGCAATTTGACCTTCATCAACTCGACCCTCGATGGCTCTCATTGCGAGATATACCAGTAAGGCCGTAGTTGGATCCGCTTCCGCTCTTCGAACGATTGCATCTGACAATTCAATTGATGTACATATGAATTTTAGGACAGTGCGACTAGCAATGGACTGTGTAAGAGCCACATACGTGGCGATGACGCTGACCAAGTCGTCGACGGGCAAGTCGCATTCGACGGTAAGCAATTCTGCCGCGGGCAAGTTTCTCTTCTCCAATGCATCTGCAAGAGAGGCGAGTCCAGTCAGACTTGTTGTCGTATCATCGCCCCCTTCACTGAGATGCCACTTGATCCTGCTGAGTATTGCTCTCTTTGAGTCGGCATCATCAAATAGAGCACACATTGACGCCAGTCCTTCGCCGGACATTTTGTCGACCACTGACCATTCGCCAACTTCTTTGATGATCGGCTTCAGATTTCGATTGACAAAGTCTGTCAACTCTCCGTTTTCAAAAAGGTTGGCGCCAGATAATGCAAAGGCAGCATTGGAGAGTTCAATCGCACCGTCTTCAGTGAATTTTGTGAGATCAATGGAGTCCAATGTTTCAATGAAGCCGGGATCGTTTTGGAGTCGCGCAATCTCATCACTGTTGCCGACTAAAAGAGCCGAATCGATTGGGTCTCGAAGGAGTAGTTGTTTTCCGTGTTGAGGATCTGTGCCAAAATATATGGCCGCGATGTTGGTCGTCAAATTTACGCCGAGTTGTGCAGAGACTGAAGTCGGTACGATTCGACTTTCCGTGAGCCAATCAAAAATAGCGGTTCCGTCGCGTTCAAGAAGTATGTAGTAAGCGATGTGTGACAATGGAATGTCGTTTCGCTGCATCCGAATAGTCGACATCTGATTGCATAGTTGTATCAGTTGCCTGGGTGTAATTACTTCCTTGGCGATATGGCCGTTCGGGTAAATACTCGGATAAAGTGCCCTTAGACGCACAACAGACCTCAGGTCCGATTCGTCAACACCGGGATTGGCTTGGCTAAGAAGCTCGTAGAAAAAAGATCGCCAGTCAGATAAGACGGGTGACGGTACGACAAACCTGACTGCGAAGAGTTTGTCGAAAAAAGCTCGTCCAACTGCGCTGATGGAAGGATTTGGCCCGGTCTGCCCATTTTCTCCTATCGGCTCGGTCCACAACTTGGCCAATCCAGCCGAATCAAACGGGATGATCGTCCAGACTTTCTTGGCCCATTCCCTTTGTCGCGTTCGCTCACTTGATCCAGTAAAGGTTTGCATCGTCGCGAGAATCGCCCGAGCGTCTTCCTGAGCTATTCGATCAAGATTGTCCAGGACTAAAACTAGTTTCCGATCTCCCTGGAGAGACTTTTCAAGAATCTCTCCAAATTTCTCCTCAAACTCGACTGATGTCGGCTCGCCTACTTGAATGGAGTCGGTCGAAGTGTCCGTGATTTGGCTCTGTGCGAAGAAACTAAAAGTTGGCGCGACGCTGAATTTCTCAATGAATTTCCATGTTTTTTTACGTTTTCCCTCCCTACCTTTAACTAATAACTTCGCAATGCGAACAACACACCAAAAAAAGGAGACAGAAATCAGGGGCGCGAGCAAAAGCACAGTTCCCCACGCCCTTGATACACCGAAAAGCGATGCCCCCACTGGTACCAGGACTAGTGAAATTGAAGTGACGCGGCCTTCAGGAGTTAACCGGGCTGTCGAAGTTGTGTCCTGATGAACGTGACTGCCGTCAAGTTGAACTTTGAACTGCTTTGATGAAATTTCACTCAGCCATTCCCATTCCTGAAGTTGGGTAATGAGACTCAAAAGAAAGGACTTTCTTAGCGGATCTCCCTGATGGGCCCAGGCATCGAAAACGAATAACTGTGGAGTTGCGCGACTCGTGTTACGCAGGTTCGTAGTGCCTTCGGATTGGTGGTTACGGATCATGCTGCCGAGAAGGGTGATAATTGTTGATTTGCCGGATCCCCAAAATCCCTCCAGTCCAATGACTCGGCCGCCCACTTCATCCTGCAAGAGCTTGTACATCGCGCTTGCAATGTTCTGATGAGCGTGGCCTTCGAAGAGATCTTGGCTGGAGGGGCTATCAACGAGGAGCCGAACTACTTCTGTAGAAGGAGTGTCAACTTCGATTGGATCGCTCATCGACAGCCCTTCCCGTGAATAGGTCTCAAAGAATAGCCTTCTCTTGATAGACGATTAGAAGAGTTCATCACGCACTGCTGTTTGAGTTACCGACTTCTCCAAGTCCTCCAGCCCGAGGACGGCGTGCGCGAAGCGACAAGCCGTCCGTGCGGGCTGACTGAGTGATCATTAATTCTCACGAACCGAATTCCTAAATCTGCCCTGGAAGGCCAGTTTGTATTGTGGCCTTGCAATATGGCTTAAGGCTTCCCTCATTATGTTGAATTCAACATAACCCTCAGATTTGCACAGTGGTCAATATCGCCAACGCGCTCGGGCTACAGGTCAAGTCCAAAATCTTGGTTGAGTGGTTCCAGGAGGTCGTCGCCGGAAAACACGTACGCAGCCTTCGCCGGGGGAGTCTCAACCGCTGTGAGCATGTTGGCCCTCTGGGCGGCACCCAGGACACGACTTCGCTGAGTCTCTTGTTCGTGCTTAACGGTTGCATCGTCGAGGATGGTGTCAGGGTTGTCAATACCCCATCGATCAACGTAAGCCGCGCCGGTGGCAACTTCCAGTACCCACTGCTCGTAGAGTCCGCTGGCCGCAGGAGCATCGCCGAAGTCCTGGACCCATGTTTCACCACGTTCAATCGCGATGGTGGCGAGTTCGCGGGTACGCTGCTCGATGGCGTCGGCGCGATCGTTTAGTGCGAGCACGATGTCGGGGTCGGTGATCCCGCTCGGCCGGGGAAAGATGCCGGCGACGAGTTCACTCGCCA
>Ga0207933_1000805_pt1 | contig 27585 bp, 33 predicted proteins | sample NGESurdeep092012_4_FD_184488 | JGI IMG/M metagenome (GOLD analysis project Ga0207933, IMG submission 184488) | Arctic peat soil microbial communities from Barrow, Alaska - NGEE Surface sample F53-3 deep-092012 (SPAdes) | ecosystem: Environmental > Terrestrial > Soil > Wetlands > Peat ... | reverse complement strand
AATGCTCTCGGTCACTGCATGTCCAAATCCCTGGCCATCGTCTGGGGCGTCTGGCGCTCAGGGCGCGCATTCGACCCCACCCTCGGAGGGCCCAGAACTTGACAAGACCCTATGGGTTCTAGGCGCGCGCGATCCCCAACTCCGCCAACTCCGCCCAGGTGCGAACGGTGTCGCCGCGATTCATTTCCACGAAGGCAACCGCGGCCTCCAGCACCGCCACCCGGTAGCCGCGGGCGCGGCCGTCCTTGGCCGTGGCGCCAACGCAGTAGTCGCCAGCCAGGCCCGCCACCACCAGCGATGCGATCCCCATCTTCTTTAAGAGCTCTTCGAGCTCGGTCGGGCGCGCCAGACCCGAGACCGGATCGCGCATCGAAAATCCGGAGTATCCATCCTCGCCATTGCTTCCCTTGCGGATCACGGCACCCTGCACCAGCAGGTCGGCGTGGAACTGGGCACCCCAGCTTCCCGCCACGCAGTGAACCGGCCAGATTCCCCCGTCGATCTGGAAATGCGGGGTCCGCGCCGGATGCCAATCCTGGGTGTAGAGGACGGGCGAACCCGCGCTCCGAGCGCGTTCGATCTCTCGATTGCAGGCCCCGACCACATCCTGTCCCCCGGGCACGTAGAGCGACCCGGCCCGATCGGAGAAGTCGTTCTGGACGTCCACCACGATCAGGGCCACGTCAGATCGATACTCCATCATGGCCGGATGCATCCAGTATCGATTTTCACCGGTCGGCGCGTTGGCGGCGCATCGCGGCCGGTGGAGCGGAAAGCCGGAGAATCGCAATCAGGGGTCTATCATGGGTCAGGAAATGGACCTCACTGAGCCGGTACTGCTGACGCGCCAGGGCCTTGACAAGCTCGCCCTTGAACTTGAGCAGGTGCGGCTGCGGCGCGCTGACGTGGCGGAGCAGATGAAGGAAGCAGTTCAGCCCGGCGACATCGAAGATAACCCCGAGTACGAGCAGTCCAAAACTGAAGTCTCCCGCGCCGACGTGCGCATCTACGAACTCGAGGAAATGATCGGCCGGGCCCAGATCATCGAGGAGGGACATGGCGAGATCGCCACCCCGGGCTCGATCATCAAGGTGCGGGCGGCGGATGGCGCGGAGGAGACCTACCACCTGGTCGGGGCGGTCGAGGCCGATCCCCAGTCGGGTCGGATATCGGTCGAGTCCCCGGTCGGCAGGGCTCTGGTTGGAAAGCGGCATGGCGACAAGGTCGTCGTTGACGCACCCTCCGGACAGTTCCGGCTGACGGTGATCAGCGTCGCCTGACCGGAGTCGATCGGGGGGCGAGTGAGCCCGACTTCTGGTGGGCCGAGGCCGACGACAACGCGGCACAATGGTCTGATGACCACTGGTCTCAGCGGACGGCGCGAAGGGGCGCCAAGACATCATGTCTGACCCCGTCGACCTCTCTCCGGTCCACGCCGCTCTGGATGGGCTGCGAGCTCAGATCTGCCATTGCGGGTTCAAGGGTGAATGCCTGGGCTGCCGCGGTACCGAGATGCTGCGAGCGCAGGCCGAGGCGGTCGCCGCCGCGGCTTCGCAGCCTGTGCTTTTCCAGGTGGCGCAGGAGGCGGCCATCAAGGATATGGGCAACCGTTTTGGAGAAATGGCGCAGCGACTCATGGATGACCCCGAACTGCGGCGCGCCGCAGAGGAGATGCAGGCCAAGTTCATGTCTGATCCCGAAGCCCGCCGCCTCCTGGAGGAGTTGATGCGGGGCCTGGGGCAGGAGCCGGATTCCGGGTCCTCTTAGAGTCCTCGGCTCACCTCTGATGCCCCGAAGGGATCGACGATTCCGATCTCAGGAGCCCGAGGTGTTGCCGCCGAGCACCGGCCAGTGTCCTCGATCCGGGTCGCAGGGGCGGCCGCGCTCGACCTGGATGGTGGTGTGGGTGATCTGGAAGCGCGAGCTCAGGAGTCCCTCTAGGGCCCGCACCAGGTCTTCGCCGTCGGTCACGGTGTCGACCTCGACGACCAGGTGGGCCGACAGCGCAGCCTGATCGCGCCCGATCGTCCAGACATGGAGGTCGTGAACTGAACAGACACCCGGGCCCGACTCCAGGAGTTGCTCCACCAGAGCCACATCCAGGCCCCTGGGGCTGCCCTCGAGCAGCACGTTGACGGTCTCGGTGGTGATGCGCAGGGTGCCCCAGGCGATCAGCAGGGCGATCAGGATCGCGATCACGGGATCGGCGGAGGTCCAGCCCGTGGTCAGGATGATCACCCCCGCCGCGATCACTCCGAGCCCCGCCCCCAGATCTCCCAGGACGTGGAGCAGCAGGATACGCACGTTTCCGTTCCGCTCCAGCGCATGCAGCGAAAGGGCGATGACGGCGTTGAGGCCCACCGCCAGGGCCGCGGCCCCGATCACGATGCCACCCGCGATGTGGGCGGGATGGGCAAAGCGCTGGACCGCCTCAGCGATGATGACCACCACCACCACGGCCAGGACCACCGCGTTGGCCAGGGCGGCGACGATGCTCGCCCGCTCGTAACCGTAGGTGCGGGTCTTGTCAGCCGGCCGCCGAGACTGGCCCTGGGCGAACCAGGTCAGGCCCAGGGCGAGAAGGTCGGTGGCGACGTGGCCGGCGTCGGACCAGAGCGCGAGCGAGTGGGCCAGGAAGCCGCCTCCGATTTCCACCACCAGCACCACCACGGTGAGGACGATGGCCAGCAGCAACCGGGGCCGGTTCGAATCGACGTGTTGCACGCCCGGATGCGCGGCCTCCACGCCCCCATGGTAGGCGGGCCCGACCGGGGCCAGGGTGCATCCCGCCGGCACAAAAACTAAACTTTGATCTCGTGTCCCAAGTGCGCGTCGAACGCGATTCGATGGGAGAGATGGAGGTTCCGGCCGACGCCCTCTATGGTGCCTCCACGCAGCGGGCCGTCAACAACTTTCCGATCTCCGGCCAGCGATTTCCTCGTGGCTTCATCCGTGCTCAGGGATTGATCAAGAAGGCGGCAGCCGAGGTCAACGCTGAGCTGGGCCTGATCGACATCGACCTGGCCTCCGCCATCAGCCTTGTCGCCCAGGCCGTTGCCGACGGCGATTACGACGATCAGTTCCCCATCGACGTCTACCAGACCGGGTCCGGAACCTCGACCAACACCAACTTCAACGAGGTCATCGCCCACCTCGCCACCGAGCGGCTGCGGGACGGACGCTCGGTGCACCCCAACGATCACGTCAACAAGTGCCAATCCTCCAACGACACCATCCCCACCGCCATGCAGTTGGCGGCGGCGATGGCGATTGAAGAACGCCTGCTGGTGTCGCTGACCGGCTTGCACGAGGCCCTGGCCGCCAAATCACGTGAATTCATGCCGGTCATCAAAACTGGACGCACCCACCTCCAGGACGCGACCCCAATCCGCTTGGGTCAGGAGTTCCTGGGTTACGCGGGACAGATCGAAGCGTCCATCCGCCGGGCCCGACAGGCTCAGGCGGAGTTGCTTTCGGTCCCCCTGGGGGGCACGGCGGTGGGTACGGGGGTGAACGCCGCTCCCGACTTTGCTCGCCTGGCCTGCGAGCGATTGGCGCGCTGGACCGGACTTGAAGTGCACGAGACCGACAATCACTTTCAGGCTCAATCCACCCTGGACGCGGTCATCTCCGCCCACGGCCAGCTGAAGACCATTGCTCTGAGCTTGTGGAAGATGGGTTCGGACGTGCGTCTCATGGCGATGGGACCGAGGGCGGGCCTGGGCGAATTGACGCTGCCCGAGACCCAGCCCGGCAGCAGCATCATGCCCGGCAAGGTCAATCCGGTCATCGTCGAGTCGTTGACCATGGCCGTGGCGAGGGTGGTCGGGAACGACACCACCATCTCGTTTGCGCAGACCGGTAGTTTCCTCGAACTCAACGTCATGATGCCGGTGGCGGCGGTGTCGATCCTGGAGTCGATTCAGCTGCTGGCCAATTCAGCCGAGAACTTCGCCCGGCGCTGCGTCGAAGGCATCAAGGCCACCAGCCACGGCCCTGAAATGGTGGAGAGAGGGCTCATGCTGGCCACCGCTCTGGCCCCCGTGATGGGCTATGACGCTGCCGCCAAGCTGGCCAAGGAAGCCCTCCATTCCGGGCGCACGATCCGAGAACTGGCGCGGGAAAGCGGATTTTCGGAGGCGGACCTGGACCGGCTGCTGGATCCCGCCAAGCTGACCGAGCCGGGGTTGGAAGCCCGACCCTAGATCGGCAGCTCGAGCAGAACCAGGGACTGGCTCCAGGGTGGATAGGAGATGCGGGCTGACTCCCGGAAGCCGAGCCCGCAGAACAGGGCCAGGGCCACGCCCAGCTGAGGGCTGGCCTCGGTCCAAACCCTGGCCACGCCCGCCCGGCGGGCCCGGTCAAGGGCGTGCTCGACGATCATGCGTCCGAACCCCCGGCCGCGCGCCGACGGAGCCACGACGAGGCGGTCGAGGTGGCAGGTGCTGATCGGAAAACTGCATCGAACCGCGCCCGTCAGCTCGCCCTGGTATTGGGCCCGGTAGACTTCGAATCCACCCCCCAGCCACGCCGCCACCTCCCCCGGCTGCGGCATCCATTCCTGCACCAACCGCTGGTCCAAATCCTCACCCGAATCCCGCCAGGAAATTTCGTAGAGCGAACTCAGCCGTTCCGCATCGGTGGGCCCGGCCAGACTGAGGTGGGGAACGGGTGGGAAAAAGCGCACGCCAGTTGTCGGCTAGAGTAGCGCGGACGGTGGAGATTCACCAAGCGGCACGCTCGCTCTACCGATCGGGGCGGATGCACGACGCCCTGGAGGCGGCCCAGGCGGCTTGCGAGCACAGCCCGCGCGATCCCGATGCGTGGGCCCTGCTGGCGCGCATCGCCCGGCGCTGCGGCCTTCCCGCCTCGGCCGAAGACGCTTTCCAGCGCGCGGCTGCCCTCTCTCCGCAGCATCCCGTCCCGGTCCGGATGAGCGCCCAGCAATTCGACGCCCTGGTGCAGGCAACCCTGGCCACGCTGCCCGACGGCCTCCGCTCGAGGCTACGAGGAATGGTGATCGAGGAAGTGATGCCATCCCTGGATTTGGTCACTGCGGGCCTTGATCCCGATGCGCTGACCAGCCTCTCGGAACCGAATCCAGGACACCTGGTCCTCTATCGGGAAAATTTCGAAAATGCCGCCGGTGGGCTGGCCGCGGTGGCTCAACTCCTCAAGGTGACCCTGCAGAACGGCTGACTGCGCCCAGCGAGATTGGCTCGTTCAGCACAAGCAAAGGCGCCTTGGGGTCCAGGGCCAGGACCGGGAGTGCCAGGCCCTGGGCTATACGCGTTCAAGCCCGCCGCCCAATTCTCGCGGGACGGGATGTCGATGCCCAGGATCCGTTCCTGCTCCTCCCGGAAGGCGGGGATCCAAGGCCGCCTTCTGCCATCTGCCCGCCTCCCTCCCGATCTCGCAGGTGGCGCTCGTACAGACGCACCGCACTCTCCACGAGCGCGTCCTGGCTGGACGCGACGTGCCCCTCCACCACCAGCCTCCGCACGGTCGCGACGACCTCCGGGGAAAGGTTGTGGGTGCGCTTTGCCCTCATGGGTCTACCCGTAGATATACGTGCGTCGGAACGCCGACCCCGGGGCCTTGCGCGCACGCCCGGTGACAATGAGCGGATGAACAGAGCCGAGGGGCCGTGGCGACAGTCGACCAGCGACTGAGGCACCGTCTGCGGGTGGCGTTTGGCTCCCTGTTGGTGGACTGCGTGATGGTCGTGGCCAAACTCCTGGCCGGTCTCGCCACCGGCAGCCTGGGGCTGATTAGCGATGCCGCCCACTCGGGCCTCGACCTGGTTGCCTCGCTGCTCGTCTTGGTGGCGGTGCGGACGGCGGGCAAGCCGGCCGATAACGAGCACCCCTACGGACACGGGCGGGCGGAGAACCTGGCCGGTTTCGGCGAGGGCACTGCCCTGCTGGTGACCGCCCTGGCCATCGTCGCGATCGCCGCCAACCGCCTCCTCAACCAACCCGGCTCGGTGCACCCCGCCTGGTATGCGTTCGCGGTGGCCGCAACCACCGTCTGCGTCGAGATCACCCGGGCCACCATTTTGTCCCGCACCGCCAAGGCAACCTCCAGTCCTGCCCTCAACGCCTCGGCCCAGAATCGATTGGCGGACGTCTTCTCATCCACCGGAGTCCTGCTCGGGCTGCTCGGAGTTCGGCTGGGGCTGGGCTGGACCGACACCCTAGCCGCCCTGGTGGTTGCGGCGCTGATCCTCCGATCCGCACTACGCCTGCTCTGGCGGTCTGGAGACATACTCATCGATCGTGCCCCGCAGGGCATCGATCGCCAGATTCGAGAGGCCATCGTAGGGACCCCCGGCGTGCGCTCGGTGGGTGCGGTCCGGGTCCGCCGCTCCGGTTCACGTCTCTTTGGGGACGCGGCCATCTTCACCGGCCGCCTGCTCCCGGTGGAGGTGGCGCAGAGTTTGGGGGCGGAGATCCGCGCCCAGGTCGCCACCGTGCAGCCGGATCTGGAACTGACGCTGGTAATAGAAGCCGCCATCGATCCCGCCAACATGGTGGAGAGGGTCGAGGCTGTGGCCGAACGAGAGGGAAGCGCTCGCCACCTGCACAACGTCACCGTGGAGCGCGAATCGGACGGCTCGCTTCACCTGTCGATGCACGCCAAACTGCCCGGGTCGATGCTCCTACGGGACGCCACCCAGACCAGTTCTAGGCTGGAGTCGAGTCTGCGCGCCGAGTTCCCGGAGGTCTCGCGAATCGACATCCATCTAGAACCACTGGAACCCGACCTCATCCGCGGCGACGACGTGACCGCCCAGCGCTCGGAGTTGGTCGCGCTGGTGCGCTCGGTAATCGCGGCCCACCCGGATGTCTCCCGCTGCGCGGATGTCGAACTGAGTAACCGTTCCGGCCACCTCGTCGCCCATGTGGTTGCGATCATGCCGGAGGACGTCAGATTGGAGACGGCACACAGGGTCGAGACGGAGTTGGAAGATCGAATTCGGCACGCCGTCCCCGAGCTCTTCGAGGTGGTGGCCCGGGTCAGCGCCTGACAGGTCGGCCGACTCCGCCCACTTGCGTCAGCCGAAGCTGGCGCCGAGGCCGAGATGAACCAATTCCACCACCTCCTGTAAGGCGTCGGGGGATGTCTGGGGAAGTACGCCGTGACCGAGATTGAAGATGTGACCCGGACGCCCGCCAGCCCGCTCCAGGACCTCCCGCACGCGCTCGGCCAGGTAGGGCCGGGGAGCCAAGAGCAGGGCCGGGTCGAGGTTACCCTGCACCGCCAGTCCGGCACCGATCCGAGACCAGCCCTGGTCCAGGGGCACACGCCAGTCGAGACCGACCACGTCCGCCCCGCAATTCGCGATCTGCTCCAGGATTCCCGCCGTACCGGTGCCGAAGTGGATCCGAGGTACCGCCAACACCGAAAGCGATTCAAATATGGCGCTGGTGTGGGGGAGGATGCGCTTCACGTAATCCTCCTGACTCAAGATTCCGACCCAGGAATCGAAGATCTGAATCGCCGCGGCTCCCGCACCCACCTGGGCGACGAGGTAATCCACCGCCAGCGCCGCCAGCCGGGCCAGGAGTCGATCGAAGGCCGCTGGCTCCGACCACATGAAGGACTTGGTGAGGGCGTGGTCGGAGCTCGGGCCGCCCTGGATGATGTAGCTGGCGAGGGTGAAGGGCCCGCCTGAAAAGCAGATCACCGGAACGTCGGCCGCTCTCGCCACCCGCTCCACCGCCGCCAACATCGCGGGAACTGCCTCCTGGGCCGGATCGGAGCGCAGCGCGTCGACCGCCGCAGCACTCCGCACGGGCTCGGCCAGGACCGGCCCGACCCCGTCCACAAGGTCGAATTCGAGGCCCAGCGCACGCAGCGGGAGCACGATGTCGGAAAACATGACGGCGGCATCCACCCCGAGTCGGCGGACCGGCTGCAGGGTCACCTCGGCACAGAGGTCGGGGTCGGCGACGATGTCGACCAACCGCCACCGCTCTCGAATCTTCCGGTACTCGGGCAAGGACCGGCCGGCCTGGCGCATGAACCAGACCGGGGTGGTGTCCACCGGTTGACGCCGGGCGGCGCGCAGAAAACGATCGTTCAAGCTGCCGCTTCGATGATTAGGTCGATGTCCGAGTCCTGGTGGGCGGCCGACAAGAACCAGGCCTCGAATTGCGAAGGCGGCGCCAGAACCCCGCGCTGGCGGAGCCGGCCATGAAGCGCGGCGTATTCCGCCTCGTCGCGCATGAAGGGGGTCAGCAGGGAACCCACACGCTCCACACGCGCAACTCCCAATCGCGCCAGGCCGGCCTCCAGGCGTGCACCCACGCGCTCCAGGTGTTCGTAGACGGGTGGACTGAGAAGCTTCAGAGTTGCCTCTCCGGCCGCCATCACCAGGGGATGCCCGGAGAGGGTTCCGGCCTGGTAGACGGGACCGGCCGGGGAGACCAGGTTCATGAGGTCGGCGCGCCCCCCGAAGGCGCCGACCGGCAGCCCGCCTCCGATGATCTTCCCCAGCACGGTCAGGTCAGGGGCGATCCCGTACAGCTCCTGGGCGCCTCCGCGCGCGACGCGGAAACCGGTGATTACCTCGTCGAAGATGAGGAGCGCGCCGTGGGCGCTGGTCAGATCGCGCAACGCGGCCAGAAATCCGGGCGCGGGCGGCACGACCCCGACGTTGGCGGCGACGGGCTCCACGATCACGGCCGCGATGCGGCCGGGATTGGCCTTGAAGAGCGCCTCCACGTGGTCGGGATCGTTGTAGGCGGCCACCAGGGTCTGTCGCGCCACCGCCTGGGGGACGCCGGCTGAACCGGGGATGCCCAGCGTCAGAGGGCCCGATCCGGCCTTCACCAACATCGAGTCGGAATGGCCGTGATACCCGCCCTGGAACTTGACGATGAGCTCCCGGCCGGTGGCGGCACGGGCGAGCCGGAGTGCGCTCATGGCCGCCTCGGTTCCGGAATTGACCAGCCGTAACCGCTCGACCCGGGGCATCCGCTCGGTGATCATCTCGCCCAGCCGTATCTCGGCTTCGGTGGTGGCCCCGAACGGACCCCCCGCCGCCGCCGCGCGTTGGATGGCGGCCACCACACTCGGCTCGGCGTGACCCAGAGCCAGCGGCCCGAAGGCCCCCACCACGTCGACGTAGCGCCGGCCCTCCGCGTCCCAGATGTGGGCGCCGCTTCCCCGCGCCATCACGGGCGGGTCGCCGCCGACCGCCAGGTAGGCCCGGACGGGGCTGTTGACGCCCCCCGGGAACAGTCGCCTCGCCCGCTCCAGCAGATCGCTCTGGCTCAAGCGCCGAGCAGTTCCAGGATCTTGGGCAGCGTCCTTCTCACCCCGACCAGAATCGGGGTGTCACGAATAGTGGAGCGGCGCGACTCGCTGCCCCGCAGGGCCCGCACCAGCTCCCCGAAGTCGGGCAGATCGTCGCACTCGTAGGCGACCAGAAAATCCATGTCGTCGATGCCAAAGGAGTTTGCCAACAGCTGGCGCACGCCGGGATAGGCGTGCCCGATGCGGATGTGCTCGTTCATGACGCCCTGACGCACATCCCGTCCCAACAGGTACCACTCGTTGCTCTTGGTGAAGGGATAGACGATCAGATATTGGGACCGCTCGCCGGAGAAGAGGGATTGCTCCTGCTCGGTCGGCTTCTTCACGTATTGCGAGGGCCGGACGATCCCCAACAGGCTCTCCTTGATCGAGAGCCAGCGCCCTAGTCCGGATCGCAGGCAGCCGGCGTTCGCCTCCTCAAGTGCGTCCAGCGAATCGGAGAGGCGCCAGAGCAGAAGTTCGCTCCCCGGCTGCAGGCCGATCATGGAGTAGGTGAAGGTCTGCACGCCCGAATCCTCCACCGCCTGGGCGAACGCCTTCCCGTTGGACCTCCTCTCGAGGTCTGGAAGCCGTCGAAAGACCGGGTCCAGCCCCAGGGTCAGAGCCTGCACGAACTTTTCTCCACTCATTGCCTCTCCTCGGCGATCCAAGCGGCGGCCTCGGCCGCCAGGTAGGTGATAATTACGTCCGCGCCGGCGCGGCGGATGGCCAGCAGTGCCTCCAATCCGGCCGACCTCCGATCCAGCCATCCCCGGGCGGCCGCCGCCTCCAGCATGGCGAGCTCACCACTCACCTGGTAGGCCGCCAGGGGCAGGTCGAATCGCTGCCGGGCGCGGGCCAGGAGATCGAGCGAGGTGAGGGCGGGCTTGACCATCAGAACGTCGGCTCCCTGGGCCACGTCCGCAGCCATCTCCCGCATCGCCTCGCGGCCGTTGGCGGGATCCATCTGATAGGTGCGGCGGTCTCCGAAGGCGGGTGCCGACCCGGCCGCCTCGCGGAAGGGAGCGTAGAAGGCGGAGGCGTGCTTGGAGGAATAGGCCATGATCGCGGTCTGGGCCTGACCGGCCTCGTCCAGCCGCGCTCGGATTGCCGCCACCTGCCCGTCCATCATTGCGCTCGGCGCCACCATGTCGGCCCCGGCCCGGGCGTAGGCGAGCGCGATCCCGGCCAGCTCGGGCAACGTCTTCTCGTTGTCCACCCGCTCACCGTCCAGAACCCCGCAGTGACCGTGGTTGGTGTATTCGCACATGCAGACGTCGGCCGCCAGAACCAGCCGCAGTCCCGATGACCGCAGCAATTCGAGCGCCTGCGGGACCGGTCCCGCCGGATCGGCCGCACCCCGCCCGGCGTCGTCCTTGTGGTCGGGAACCCCAAAGAGGAGAACCCCACCCACCCCTGCCTGCGCGAGCTGCCGGGCGTGTTCCAAGATCAGGTCCGGACTCAGCCGGGCCTGACCCGCCAGCGACTCCAGGGGCTCGCGCCGGCCCTGGCCCGGAACCACGAACAGGGGAGCCATCATGGCGGCGGGGTCGAGCCGAGTCTCCCGGACCAGGGATCGCAAAGCGACCGACGAGCGGAGCCGCCGCGTGCGGTCAGGCAACACTTGCCAGCACCGCTTCCAAGAGGGCCTCAGGGGTTGGCTTTCGGGCTTGGGCAAGGACCTTGAAGCCGAGCGCACTGGCCTCGCTGCTGGTCCTAGGTCCGATGGTGATGGCTGCGATCTGGGGAAGACCGGGGTGAAGCCGAACAAACCCCTGCGCGGCCGACCCGGAGGAGAGCAAGACCGCCGCCAGGGCGGGGTCGGCCAGGGCTCGATCGAGGGCGGGCCCGCTTTCGGGCGGGCCGATTTCGGTCAGATAGGCGATCCACTCCACCACGACCGCCCGGTCGGAACGCAGTCGCTCCGGCAGCTCCCGGTCGGCCAGATCGCCCCTCACCACCAAAACCCGCCTCCCCGCCAACTGATCGGCCGCGGCCATGGCGGCCGGAATGGAGGCCGCGCGCGCATCCCGGGGCACCACCTCCACCCGCACCCCGTGGCGGGCCAGAGCGGCAGCCGTGGCCTCCCCCACCGTAGCCCAGCGCGGTCCGGGTCGGATGGTGGCCTGGCTGAGCAGGAAGCGCACCCCGTTGCCGCTGGTGACCACCACCCAATCGAACTGGGCCAGATCCGGCGGAGGCTCCTCGGCGCCCGAAATCGCCACCGTGGGTACCCAGTGCACCCGGTAGCCGAGATGGTTCAACTGTGAGCGCAAGTAGACGTCGCCCGGCGCCGGACGGGTGAGCAGCAGGGACCCGGTCAACGAGGAAACTCCACCACCGCGGCGAGCTCTCTGCCCGCCTCCGCGCCGAGACGCATGGCGTCATCCTCCGTGGCCCCGCCCTCTAGGCGCACGGTGTGGCTTCGGGCCCCATCCGGGCGCACCGCGGCGGCCAGCAGGTGCAGCCGGGAGCCGACCTGAGTGGCGAGGGCGCCGATCGGGGAACCGCAGGTGGCACCGATGGAATCGAGCACCGCCCGCTCAGCCAGGACCGCGAGCCGCACCGACCGATCGTCGATCTGAGCCAGCAGATCCAGCAGAGGCTGGTCATCGACGCGGCACTGCACCGCCAGGGCGCCCTGGGCGGGGGCCGGAGCCATCAGCTCAGGCTCCAGTCGCTGGTCGATTCTGTCTCCCAGGCCGAGCCGGTCGATGCCCGCGGCGGCGAGGAGGATGGCCGCCCCCTGGCCGGCATCCAGTCGCGCCAACCGGCGATCGACGTTGCCCACCATGGGGATGACGCTCAGGTCGCCGCGCTGGCGGAGCAGGAAAGAACGACGCCGCGCGCTGTCGGTGCCGACCTCGGCTCCCCGCACCAGCGTGCTCAGGCTCCCACCGCCGCGGGCGGTGACCAGGGCGTCGCGAGCATCGCCGCGCTCGGGAAAGGCGCCGATCAGCAGTCCCGGGGTCGGTTTCAGAGCCAGGTCCTTGGCGCTGTGCACAGCCAGGTCGATCTCTCCCGCCGTCATCGCCGCCTCGATGGCCGTCACGAAGACCCCGTCCCCCAGCGGACTCCCGGGCAGGCGATGGTCACCCGGAGTGAGGATGGTGATGACGTCCACCGGGTGGCCTCGAGTGCGGAGCAGTTCTGCCACGCCTTCGCTCTGGGCCAGCGCCAGCCGGGATCCCCGGCTGCCCAGGCGGAGGGCCCGGTTCACAGGCGAAAGAGCTTTTGGGCAGCGGCCGCTGCCGATCCGTCGCAGTCCTCCCGCAGCGAGCTGATCGGCTCGTGGAGGAGGTCCGTCACCAGCTGCCGGGAGAGCGCCACGATCAATTCACGATCCCGCTCTGCCAGATCCGGCAGGCGCCTTAAGAGTCGTTCCAAGCGTGCTTGCCGGCTCACCTCGGCGCGCTCACGCAGCGCCCTCAGGGTTCCCACCGATTCCCGCCCGCGGAGCCAGCGCAAATACTCGCTCACCCCCTCCTCGACCACCTGCTCGGCCCTGTCCACCCAGGCCGAGTGGTCGGACGAAGGCGAGAAGAGTTGGTCCACGCCCAGGTAATCCGGTCCCAGGGCGGCACGTACCGCCGCTGGAACCGCGGCCGGAGCGGACAGATCGGCGGTGGGCGGGAGCGTGGCGTGGGCCGCCAACTCCTCCCAGGGCCCGCTCAGCGCAACCGCCAGGGCGGATGCGTAGGGGGCCACGCGCGCAGCTTCCGCAAGGCCCACCACACCTGGGCGCGGCGTCCGGCTGGCGATCGTGATGGGGACGCCGGCGCTGCACAACGCATCCTTGAGGGCGGTTCCCATGACCCCCGCCCCGGCAACCAGAACCGGGGCCCCAGCCAGCTTGGCCCGAGTCGAGAGCCAATCCACGGCGCGCACCGCCAGACCTGGACCCCGAGGCCTCCTCTGAGATCGCGCCCGGCGCCCCTGGGCGACCGCGACCTCCATCAATCGGATGAGCTTGTGCTCGACCGGTCTCCGCCGGAGCAACTCCTCGAGGCTGTGCCGAACCTGATGCAGCACCTCATCCTCTCCCACGCTCGCACTCTCCAGACCCGCCGCGATTCGCATCAGACGGCGGACCGTGGCCTCACCCCGATGCTCGCGCATGTGGTTCAGGACGGGCGGCCTCCCGAAGCCGTACAGCTCGACCCGGTGGCAGGTGCTGAGCAACGCCCAGCGGGGGTTGCGTTCGACTAGCCAAAGCAGCTCCGAGCGCACCTCTTCGCGGCGCTCGGCCGAGGCGTCGGCAGCATCCAGCGATACCGCCCAGGGCTCCGCGGTCAACTCGTCCGCCAGCCCTGGATGAAGGCCAGCAGGACCTTGTCCATAGCCGCGCCGGCATCGACCAAGAGCCCGGTTGCCTCCTTGGTGTCGAGGCCGCGCTGCCTAGCGGTGGTTGCCAGCGACTCGATGAAGGGAGACCGAAAACGCAGAAAGCCCTCGATGGCTTCGCTCAGCGAGACTCCCAGCGCGGCGCTGTGCCCGCCGTACTCTCGGCCCTGTCGCTCGGCGTCGAGCAGCGCCAGCCGGGCTCGGGCGCGTCCCTTCGCATCGAGGTGGGTGATGAGGGCCTCGCTCATCTTCCGACCTCGCTCGCGAAACGCAGCGCGATCTTGATCAGAGAGGGTCGACACCCAGACGATGGGGGTGCCACCCGGAGGGGGATGGAGCCGGCGGTAGGCACGCGAGATCTGATCGCCTCCCGAACCAAGCTCGGAGAGCGCCGGCCGTCGAGGCCGCGGCCTCGGACTCAGCGCCGCGATCGTGCTTTGGGAAAAGCGGCGATGGCCGCCTGGTGTGATGAAACTGGGAATCTGGCCCTTGTCTGCCCAACGGCGCAGTGTGCCGGGGGTGATGCCTAGCTGTCGGCTCGCTTCCCCAAGGCTGACGTAGGCTCCGCCATGCTGCTTCAGCAGAAATCCGTCGTTCCCCAAAACTACTTAAATCTATCAAGGCTAGAGCCCATCGCGCCGGGCCCCAACGCGGCCTCCGGCGCCACGATCTGGGCAATGCTCGACGGGAGGAGTCCTCGCAGGAACCCGGCCCGGCCCCCGATTAGACCGACCTTGGGGAGGAATCCGGATGGATGACAGCAGAGCACTATGCATTGGTTGTCGGGACCCCGCTCTTGAGCGATCGCGCGTCCTTGAAGGCCGCCATACGCGCTGGGTCAGGCGCTCACAGCCCTCCCAGAGCCGGAAGCGGACGGAGGCGTCGTTTGCAGCGTTGCGGTGTCTTGAGCTGGGGGGAGCCCAAGGCCGTATTCAGCTCACCGCCTTTTTCACCAGCGCGCCAATCGTTGCCTCGCCGTCGGCGGTCAACTTCGCCAGAGCAAAGTTGACCGGCCAAATGGAGCCTTCATCGAGTTGCGCGCGGTCGGTGAAGCCCAACATCGCGTACCTCGCCTTGAACTTGTTCGCGTCTTGGAAGAAGCAGACGATCTTGCCGTCGACGGCATACGCCGGCATCCCGTACCAGAGTTTCGCCGCGAGAACTGGCGCGCTGGCTTTGATGACCGCATGCACTCGCTTGGCCATGGCGCGATCCGGTTCCGGCATCGAGGCGATCTTCTCGAGCACGGCGTTTTCGTCGTCCGCCTTGCTTCCGGTAGCTTTCAGCTCGCGGACGCGCTCCCTCATCGCGGCTCGTTCCTCGGCCGTGAATCCCTTGGACGCCTTGGCGATCGCGTTGGTGGTCTTGGCAGACTCCTGGGTGCCCTTCCTGGCAGGTTTCCCATCAGCAGTTTCACTCATGGCGCTGGATCATAACGAGATCCGCACTGAACGGAGGGCCGGGTTTGTCCACAGCCGCCGTCGCACCTGCCCACGCCCCGGCGGCAACGGTCAGGGCCTTCGACTCCGCGTTCAAAACGAGTTGGAATCGGTCCACACTGCCGGACTCGGTTCCAGTCCGGGCGTCCACTTCGAGCACCAAATCGTGACCTTCACGCCACCGATCTCCAGATCGAGCTGGCCCGCCCCACGCATCCGCACCGAGGTCGCGGGAGACCCTATGACTGAGTTTGATCGCCATACCAGTGCCGCCTGCCAGGTAATACGCTCGGCCCCGCCACGACTGGGCGATCCGGTCGAGGACCCCTGCGCCGGCGGACGGCAGGATGATCGTTGCGTCAATCGGCTCCACTTGTGGGCCGACCCTGCCTGACCCTGCCGCCCACTCCTCAATCGTTTCCCATTGCCAGACCGGAGCCCCACTGACCACGGCGGCCGGATCTGGCCGCGAGAGACTGCCGACGCGTCGTGTCCTCGACTAGCTGGGCCGTATCTTGCGGCCCTCCGAATTCAGTCGGTGAGACGGTCGACCAGGTAATCGACGCAGACCGTGACCGCCCGGGCGTCATCTGGTTCCACCGCCGGGAAGCATCCCAGCCGGAGCTGGTTTCGCCCCAGCTTCCGATAGGCATCGGTATCCACGATCCCGTTGGCCCTCAGCGTTCCCGCCAGAGCCTTGGCGTCGATCCGCTCGTCCAGATCGATGGTCGCAACCACCGGGCTTCGCATGGCCGGGTCGGTTACGAAGGGTTGGGCCCAGGACCGCGACTCGGCCCAGGAGTAGATCACGTCCGAAGTGGCCTTCGATCGAGTGACGGCGAAATCAAGCCCGCCGTTCTCCAGGATCCAGGTCAACTGGTCGTACATCAAGCTCAGCGTGGCCAGGGCGGGGGTGTTATAGGTCTGGTCGAGCCTCGAATTCTCAATTGCAATTTGAAGGTCCAGGAAGGGTGGGACCCAGCGGCCGGACGACTTTATCCGCCCCACCCGTTCGATCGCGGCCGGGCTCATGAGGGCCAGCCAGAGCCCGCCGTCGGAGCCGAACACCTTCTGAGGGGAAAAGTAGTAGCAGTCAAACTGGAGGGGATCCACCGCCATCGCCCCGGCCGCCGAAGTGGCGTCGACCAGAATCAGGCCGTCACGGTCGGGCCGGGCTACGGCCATGGCGACCCCGGTCGAGGTTTCGTTGTGAGTCAGGGCGTAGGCGTCCACCTCCGGCGAACTCTCCAGCCGGGGATGCGAACCCGGAGCCGACTCGACGATGATCGGCATCTCCAGGTGAGGCGCGTTCTCGACCGAGGAGGCGAACTTGCTCGAGAACTCACCGAAGACCAGGTGCTGGCTTCGTCGCTCGATCAGACAGAGCGTCGCCACGTCCCAAAAGCAGGTCGCCCCGCCCACGCCCAGCACCACCTCGTAGCCTTCCGGCAACGCGAAGAGGTGGGTCAGACCGCCCCTTATCTGGTGCACCAAAGAGCGCACCGGAGCCTGCCGGTGGCTGGTCCCCATGAGACGTCCGCCGTCCCCCGCCAGGTGCTCTAGGGATTCGCGCCTGATCTTGGACGGGCCGCATCCAAAGCGGCCGTCGAGGGGCAGAAGCCCAGTTGGAATTCGCACCGCGTCGGGATTTATCACGTTTCTATTGTGCCCATCCGCAGGGCGAAGGCGCCTCCCAGAGCCCATCAGCGCCGACGCATTATTCCCCAAGCCGGCGCCCGGCCGCCTTCGGAGGCTTGGCTCAGGTCGGTTCGGCCGACGCTGACGACTGGAGGGAGGCCCGCTTGAGGGAGCCAAAGGTGAGTGACCAGACGGCGGCGCCGCCGGCGACCAATGCCGCCACTCCGCCCAAGGCCAGCGCCACCCGGGCGCCGTAGTGCTGCCCCACGTAGCCCACCAGGGGTCCCCCAACGGGAGTGGTGCCGAGGAACACCATGGCGAACAGGGCTTGAACCCGTCCCCGATGCTGCGAGTCGGAGCGCATTTGGAGCATGGCGTTGTTCGAGGCTTGAAAGGTGATCATGGCGGCCCCGACCAGGGCCAGGAGAACCAGTTCCAAGGCCAGGGTCGGAGCAAAGGCCGCCGCCACCATCAGCAGACCGAAGGTGCTAATCGCCGCAAACATCAACTCGTGGGTGGGGCGGGCCCGGCTGGCCGCCACCAGGGCCCCGACCAGGGCCCCGATGCCCTGCGCACTGAGGAGGAGGCCCAGCGTCTGCGGGCCACCCCGAAACGAGTATTTGGCCATGAGGGAGAGGACGACCTGGAAGTTGAACGCGAACATTCCCACCACGGCCATGACCAGGATCGGAACTCGCAGGTGCGGGCGCGACCAGACGTAGGAGACACCGTCCCGCACCTGCCCCCGCGCCCGAGCCACCGCCGTGGACCGGTACAGCTCCTGCGGATTCATCATGAAAAGCGCGCCGATGGTGAATGCAAAGGAGGCGGCGTTGATCAAGAAGCACCATCCGATCCCGGTCAGGGCGATTACCGCCCCGGCGATGGCAGGGCCGACGGTACGGGCGGCGGTGAAGGTGGCGGTGTTGAGGGCCACGGCGTTGGCCAGGTTGTCGGCGCCGACCATCTCGATCGCAAAGCTGGACCGGGTCGGATTGTCGACGCTGTTGACCGCGCCCAGTCCCAGCGCGATGGCATAGACCATCCAAACCTGGACCACATCGCTGAAGGTCAGGAGAGCGAGAATCAGGGCCAGCAAACCCGACGCGGACTGCGTCACCTGCAGCACCCGGCGCTTGTCCAGGCGGTCGGCGATCAGGCCACCCCAAGCCCCAAAGAGCAGCATCGGCAGCTGCTGGAGGGCGGTGGTGATGCCCAGATCGGTACCGCTCCCGGTGAGGCGAAGAATCAGCCAAGCCTGACCCACGTACTGCATCCAGGTCCCGATCTGGGAGAGCACCGAGCCAAAGAAGTAGAGGCGGTAGTTGTATACGCGGAGGGACGAGAAGGTCCCCAGAACGCGGTTCAGTCCTCCAGCTCCAGGAGGCGCCCGATCGCCGCCACGGCGGTTTGGGCGGCGGCCAGCTCGGGGCCATCAAGTCGGCTCAGAAGCCGCTCCAGGTAGAGGTTCTTCTGCGTGCGGCTGGCCAGCAGCAGGTCCTTGCCGGCGCTGGTGGCGCGGACCCAGGTCAGCCTGTGATCCGTGGCATCGCCTTCGCGCTCCACCAACCCTCTGGACTCCAGCCGGCCGATCATCGAGGTCATGGTGGGGGGCTTGACGCGCTCGCGATCGGCGAGATGCCCGACCGTCAGGCGGCCCGCCGCCGCCACCGCCCCCAACGCCGACAGGGCGGTGGGGCTGATCGGCACCTCGGTGTTCTGTCGCAGACGCCGGTGGAGGCGCGCCGTCATCAGCCGCAGGCTGACGGCAATGTCGGTCAGGTTGGCCTTCGACACCGGATTGGGCTTATTCATTAGGCTAGCTAATTAGCTAGTCTAACGAGCCCTCCCGCGCAGGCCTAGAGCAGACCCTCCAATTTGGTCGTGAGGTCGCCCTTCAGTCCGGCGCGGAAGCCGACCGTGCGATCCTGCGCCTGTCCCCCCTTGAAAATTATCAGGGTGGGGATGCTCATGATCCCCAGTCCGCCCGGGATACGCGGATTCTGGTCGACGTCCATCTTCACCACCTTGACCTTCTCACCGAGCTCTCCCGCGATCTCCTCCACGACCGGGGCGATCATCTTGCAGGGGGAGCACCAGGTGGCCCAGAAGTCCACCAGAACGGGCTTGTCGGACTTGAGGACGACGGCGTCGAATTCCTCGTCAGTTACGGGTGTGACCACTTCTACCATCTCCTTACTCGGCACCATCTTTCTTGGTTCCGGAACTGGCCGGCACGCCAGCGGGAGCGCCGGGTGCGGCGGCCGCCGGAGCCTTGGCTGGCGCGCCGGCGCCTCCGGGCTCGCCCGCAGCCGGCTGCGAGCCTTCCCCTGCAGATCCATTTGATGCCGTTTCCTTGGGGGTGACCCGGTAGTCGGTGCTGTAGAAGCCACTGCCCTTGAACTGCACCCCGACCGGGTACAGGATCTTGCGCAGGTCGGCGCCGCACTCCGAGCAGGTTGTGAGGGGAGCGTCTGACATGCTCTGCACCACCTCGATCTCCCGTCCGCAGCCCTCGCATCGATATCCGTAGGTCGGCATCTTCAGTCTCTAACCACCAGGACCGGCCTAGATGTTCCGGTTCGGGTCAAGTTGGTGAAAAGCCAACCCGGACGGCGTCTTGGGATAGAAGTAGGTTGCCTTTTGGGGCATCGTTTCTCCCTTCTGCGCCAGGCTCAGGATGGCGCCGAGATCGGGCGCTGCAAGCAGAAACGCCGCCACACCGCGCCCCTCATCCACCCAGCGCACCGCCTCTCGCGCATCGCGCGTGTACTGGAGCGCGTCCTCCGCCGCCCTTTGACCCAGGATGTTGTCGAGCAGCTGCCGGTGCAACTCCATCACCGGCACCGCTCCCTCCAGCTCGTAGGCCTCGAACACGCCGTCGCGGTAAACGACCGTGGCCGCGCCCTGTTGGAGAGCCTCCAGCGCCGCATCCAGGCCCGCCACCGGGCGTCCCCCGCGCACCGCGATGCCAGAATTCAGGATTCGGTGGGTGGGCTGAACGACGAGGCCGGGGTCGGTAAGGTCGGTCAGGGCGGCCAAGGTGAATCGTGACGACGCGTCATCGCCACCACCAATTTCGTCGGCGTAGGCCAGGGTTGTCTCATATCGGTGGTGCCCGTCGGCGATGAGCAGCGGGCGACCCTCGAAGGCCTTCGTCACCTGGGCCATGAATCCCCGGTCGCGGATGGTCGAGAGGCGGTGCGCCTCGCCCTCGAATTGGAAGCGGATCTCCTCCACGCGTGGGGCCCCCTCCAGCAGCCGGGGCAGATCCCGGTACAGGAACCAGAGCGGCTCGAGGCACATGCCGGTGGCGCGAAGGAGCGCCAATCGGTCCTCCTTGGGCCCGCGGTGGGTCCGCTCGTGGGGAAGGATCACGCCGTCCTCGTAGTGTTGCAGGCGCAGCGCAGCGATCAGGTCGGTGCGCTGACGGCCGTCAAAGGTGGTCTCGTGAATCATCATCACCGGCTCCGGCTCGGGGGCCCAGCTGCCTTCGTCGAGCCATCCCCTCAAGGTGGCCGCGGCGCCTTCATAATCCCGACCGGGACGGGTCAGATGGACGACGTTGTGGCTAGACCTGGCCTTGAACCCGTCGACCTGATCCTGGTCAAGGACGTCATAGGGGGGTGCCAGAACCGCTTCCAGATCGCGGCCATAACGGATTGCGCGCAGGCCTCGAACGTCAGCCACCGTCACCCAGCTCCACGAAGCGCAAATCCTCGAGCCCGTCGAAGGCTCGAAGATCGGCTAGTGCCTGCTGGCCAACCACCTCATCGACAGCGATGAACATCATGGCCCGGCCGCGAGGTGCGTCCCGCCCCAGCTGCATCGAGGCGATGTTCACGTCGCCCGCACCGAGCACCCCGCTGATGTGGGCCACCACGCCCGGCCGGTCGCGGTGTCTGGAGACCAGGAACCTCCCGCTCGGGAGGAGATCGAAATGAAAGGCGTCGATGCGGGTTATTCGGGGCTCCCCCAGGAGCACGCTGCCCGCCACTTCGTGTCCATCGGCGCGGAAGGTGATCGAGTTCGGATATCCACCCGCGGCGGCGGTTCTCGACTTCTTTTCGGTCAGCCTCAGGCCCCGCTGTGCGGCCACCAACCGAGCGTTGACGGCAGTGATCCGCTCTTCGGTGAAGCCTTGATAGAGACCCTTGGTCACCGCCGCCGTGAGCAAGGCGGTGTCGTGATCGGCGAGTTCGCCCTCGTACTCGATCTCAACCGAGGAGGCGCCGGCCCCCTCCAGCTGAATGTGCATCTGCGCCAGGCGCTCGGCCAGGGTCACGAAGGGACGCAGGTAGGCCATCTCCTCGGGCGGGAGCGCGGGAGCGTTGACCGCGTATCGAGGTGAGCCCCCGCTGAGCACCGCGATCACCTCCTCTGCCACATCGGAGGCGACGGACTTCTGCGCCTCCACCGTGGAGGCAGCGATGTGGGGGGTGGCGATGAAATTGGGAAGCTGCAGCAAGGGGTTCTCACCCACGGGTTCGAGGGCGAAGACGTCACAGGCGGCGCCCGCCAGCCGCCCTTCGCGAAGCGCATCCGCCAGGGCCTCCTCGTCGACGATGCCGCCCCGCGCGGCGTTGACCAGGCGCGCGCTCGGCTTGGTCAACTTGAGCACGGCGGCCCCGATCAGATTGCGAGTTCCGTCGACCAGGGGCGCATGGACGCTGATGAAGTCCGCGGTTGCGAAAAGATCCTCCAGGCTGACCAGCCTGACGTTGAACTGCTCGGCTCGCTCGGGCGGTACCGCGGGGTCGAACGCGATCACCTCCATCTCCAGGCCCAGGGCCCGCTTGGCAACCTCGGATCCAATGTTTCCGAGGCCCACTATGCCCAGCGTCTTGCCTCTCACCTCAGCCCCCACGTATTTGGACCGCAGCCACTCACCGCGGTGCACAGATGCGTCGGCCTGGGGTATGTTGCGGGCCAGCGCGAAGAGGAGCCCAATGGCGTGTTCGGCGGCGGCGATGATGTTGCCGCGGGGAGCGTTGACCACCAGAATTCCCCTGGCCGTGGCCGTGCGGACGTCGATGTTGTCGATTCCAACCCCGGCCCGCCCAACCACTTTGAGGCGCCGGCCAGCCTCCAGCACCGGGGCGGTCACCTTGGTCTCCGAGCGCACCACCAAGGCGTCGAAGTCGGGGATCAAGGCGACCAGTTCGGCCTCAGTCATTTTCGTCTTGACAACAACCTCGGCCACCTCGCGCAGGCGGGCCAGCCCGTCCTCGGCGAGCGTATCGGAGACCAGGATCCGCCCCGAAGTCACCGGCTATCCCCGCCCGTCGCGAAGAGGACCTGGTTGGCAGCGTGGATACCGCGACCATCCGCCGGCGCAACGTCCAGTTCCTCCAGCGTCCGTTCCACCGACCACAGGACCTGAATCAGGTCGCCGGCGGTGACCGCGCCCAGGTGACCCACCCGGAACATCTTCCCCTGCATCTTCCCCTGCCCGTTCCCGATCACCACGCCGTACTTCTCGCGGAGGACCTTGCGAAATGCACCAACGTCGAGCCCCGCCATGGGCAGCGCTCCAGTCACCGTGTTCGATCGGTAACCCTCGGCGGCAAAGAGGTCGAAACCGATCGCCTGCAGGGCCGCCTGGGTCGCGTGGGCGATGTCGGCGTGGCGCTGATATACGTTGGCCAAGCCCTCCTCTTCCATCATGCGAATCCCTTCCTGGAGCGCATAGGCGACCCCGATGGCCGGAGTCCAAGGGGTGGAGGAAACCTCGAGTTGAGCCAGATGTCTGTGCCAGTCGAAGTAGTAGCGCGGCGCCTTGGCGGCCTTATTCAGCTCCCAGGCGCGCGGGCTGATGGTGACGAAGGCCAGTCCGGGTGGCGCCATCCAGCCCTTCTGACTGGCGCTGACGCAGACGTCGATTTGGTTTTCGTCGACGGCGATCCGGACCGAACTGACCGAACTGACCGCGTCCACGACCGACACGCGACCCGCGTCTTTGACAACGCGCGCCAGCGCGGCGATGTCGTTGCCGACGCAGGTCGAGGTTTCGTTGTGGGTGAGCAGCACCACCTTGGCCCCCGGGTTGTCCGAGAGCACCTTGGCCAGGTCGTCGGGGTCGGTCGGCTGTCCCCACTCGGAGATCAGTCGAACCAGATCGGCCCCGAAGGCCTCGGCGATGCCGGCCAGCCGATCGCCGAACATACCGCAGCCGGCGGCCACGACCTCGTCTCCGGGCGAGATCAGGTTGGCCAGGGCCGATTCCAGCCCCCCCGAACCAGAGGAGGTGAGCACGAGGAGATCGTTGGAGGTCTCAAAGACGCGCTTGGCTCCTGCCACCACATCCCGCAACAGAGCCCCGAACTCCGGACCTCGGTGGTCGATCATGGGCTGGTTCATGGCCCGCACCACCCGCTCGGGGAGGGGGGTCGGCCCGGGAATCCGCAGCTGCTGCTGGAAAATCAAGGTACTTGGTCCAAGGCGATGAGCCTAGCGGGCGGTGTCCGTGGTGTAGGGCAGCAGGGCGATCGAGCGCGCCCGCTCCAGAGCTCCGGTGAGCGGTCGCTGGTGCTTGGCGCATGTTCCCGTGACCCGACGCGGGAGAATCTTGCCGCGCTCGGAAACGTAGCGGCGCAGCCTCCCGATCTCCTTGTAGTCGATGTGATCAATCTTCTCCACGCAGAAGGCGCAGACCTTCCGATTGGGGCGCTTGCCCCGAGACGCTGACTCTCTTCGTTCTGACATTGATTCCTCTCTAGAAGGGGATTTCGTCGGGATCGACATCGCGGATGCCGGGTTCTTCCAGCGGGGGCAGGTCCTCGGCGGCGGTCGCGGCCGACGAACCCTGCCCGGTGCGCGAGTCCAGGAACTGCACATCCGAAGCCACCACCTCGGTGGCGCGTCGCTTCTGGCCGTCCTGGCCCTCCCAGGACCGGGTTTGCAGGCGCCCCTCGATGTACACCGCCGAACCCTTGTGGGTGTAGTTCGCCACCAGTTCGGCGAGGTTCCTGCGACCCATGTTCCAGGCCACGATGTTGTGGTAGTCGGTGAACTCTTTGCGCTCCCCCTCGGCGCCCGAGGCGTAGCGGTTGGTGGCGATGCTGAATGAGGTCACGGGCTGGCCCGAGGGCGTGTATCGCATCTCCGGATCCCGGGTCAGGCGTCCGATCAACATCACCTTGTTGAGGCTGCTCATGGCTACTCCTCCTCAGCGGCTGTGCCGGCGGCTGCTTGGGCCGCGGGTTCCGGGTTAGGGCCGCCGTCGACGTCTGCGTCGGATTCTGGCGGCTCGGGCGCCTCCGGCTCCGCCGGTGGCGTCGGCTCCTCGGGTCGTCGCACGATCAGGTGTCGGAACACGGGGTCTGAAATGTTCAGGCTGGCCTCCATTTCGGGGATGGCCTTGGGATCGATTTTGAACAGTTGCAGCACGTACTGACCCTCGCGCAGGTGCCTGACCTCATAGGCCAAACGGCGTCGTCCCCAGACGTCGGTCTTGGTGGGCGAGCCACCCAGGTTCTGGATCAGGTCGTTGACGGACTGCACGGCGGCACCGAGTTGGGCCTCGTCGAGGTCGGGCCGAACGATGTACAGGATTTCGTAATCCCTGAGCAATGGAGCACTCCTCTCTATGGGTTCAGGCCCCGGCTCGGCGCTAAGGGCGCGGCAGGACCAGAAAGGACTCCGCTATTTTAGCGAGAGATTTGGCGCCATCGTCCGGAAACCCAAAGTCGGCCCGAGCCCGGGCCCGAGCGGCCCCCCGCCGGGTGCCGCCACGTGATCCATTCCCGATGCTGCCGGTAGTGGTGGGGGTGGCCTTCGTCGCCATTCTGATCGCTCTGGTGGTGCTGGCCAAGATCGGGAGCATCAAATCCACGCCCCCGCCGCTGGCCGGGATCAGCTGCCAGCACGGCGAGGTGCTGGCCGTTCACTATCACACTCACCTCCAGATCATCTATGACGGCACCCCCGTCAATCTGCCCTCCCAGGTTGGCATCAAAAGTAGCTGCAGCTACTGGCTCGTCACCCATGACACATCAGGAATAATCCACGTTGAGGCACCCAAGTCAGAGGCTCACCGGAACTTCACGCTGGGCGACTTCTTCGCGGTTTGGCGTCAGCCGTTGGGTTCGAAGCAGGTGGCGACGCTGAAGATCAGGGCGGGCCAGAGCCTTCGCGTCTTCGTCGACGGCAAGCTCTATCAGAAGGCTCCCGGCTCGGTCGCGCTGGCCTCCCACAAGGTCGTGGTCCTGGAAATCGGACCCTCCTTCAGCCAGCCTCCCCCGAGTTTCACCTGGCCGGCTTCTCTGCCCGACTAGCCAACTCCAAGAGCACGCGCGCCGAACGGTAGTGCTCGAGCGCGGCGGGCCGGTTCCCCCGCCTCATGGCCTGTTCCGCCAGGCGCAGGTGGTCAGGCGCCGGCAGACCCGTCGGCAGTCCGACCTGGATGGCCCGGATCCGGCGCCGGCGCGCCCGATCGTCTCGCATCCGAGGGTCTTGCTGGAGCTGGGAGAGGATGCTGCTGGCCCGCGCCACCTGGTCGCAATCCCACAGCGCCTGCGCCAGACAGATCGCGACGTCGGCCCCGAAGGGCCAATCGGGAACCTCGCCCAGCGCCTCCAGCAAGGTCAGCGCCAGCCGGGGACGCGCCTGGAGTATGGCGACACGGGCACGCTCCAACGCCAACTCCCGCTCAAGGTGCTCACGACGGCCGGGCAGAATCGAGTCCACCTGGGTGCCGAGGCGGTCGGCGATGATCGTCAGAACCCTGGTCGAAGGTCGACTCCGCCCGGTTTCGATCTGGCTCAGAAAGGCGCGCGAAAAGTCGTCGCCGGCCAGGCGCGCCAGGGTCAGCCCTCGCTCCAGACGCAGGCGCCTGATCCTGGCCCCCATCGCCTGGTCCGCAGTCTCACGAGGTCCATCCGACACGACCGGATTCTGCTCGGTAAAGTCCTGCTTTACAAGTAGTCTTCGGGCTTAAGACTGCGCGGAAGGCTGGAAAAGTTCTGGAATCCTCCCTCTCGAACGATGCCCGTGTCCTCCACGCGCACGCCACCCAGGCCCGCCTGATAGAGGCCCGGCTCAACGGTGACCACGTCGCGATCGCGCAACGGGTATTCACGATTTCTCATGAAGGGTGCCTCGTGAACCTCGAGGCCGACCCCATGGCCGAGTGAGTGGTTCATGATCGGACCGGCCGGAGAGCCCTCGAAGCCGGGGGTGGTGGTACCAAAACCCCGTTCCACCAGGATCCGGCAGCAGGCGTGGTGGATCGCGCGCCCATCGACCCCGGGGCGGATCCGGCGAATTGATTCATCGGCGGCGGCCAGGCAAGCATCGTGCATGGCTTGAAAGACCTCCTGAATCTCCCCCACGATCATGGTTCTGGTCAGATCGCCGCAGAAGTGCGTTTGGGCGCCAACCGGGAAGATGTCAACCACCACCGGGGCCGCGGCGGCGATCTGCCCGTGGCCCTTAAAGTGGGGCTGGGCGGATCCCGGAGACCCGGCCACGATCATGTCGGACCCGTTGTAGCCGAGCTCGCCCAGCACCCCCTGGGCCCGCGCCATCAGCCATTCCGAGGTGAGTGGCTGATCGCCCCGCCACAAGAGGCCATCGAGACCGACCCGGGAAGCCAAAAGGCCTCGCGCCACCTCCACGCAGGCTGCCTCCGCGGCACCTTGCGCGGCCGCCACCAGGTCCGCCTCGGCATCCGATTTGGCCCTTCGATCGGCTACAAACAACTCCGGGTCGATCCGCACTGTGAGGCCCGTATCGAGCAGGGCCTGATAGTGCCCAGCGGGCAGGTGGGAAGAGACCCGTATCGACGTCGTCCCGCGGGCCAGGAGCTGGCGCCGGCAGAGACCGATCCAACTGTCCAGCGGATCGCTTGCGTCGCTCCAGCCCGCCTCTCGAAGACTGAGGATGCGCCGGGCACTGGATTCCGAGACGGCTCGGTCCAACTCCAAATCAGGCACCAGCAGCTGGTCCTCACCGTCCTCGAAGCGCAGGTACAGACCCTGCTCAACAGCGAAGCGGCTGGCGTAGAGGAAGTCGGCGTCAGCATGCGATGCGAACAGGACCAGCGCCTCGGTCATGAGGGGGAGACCGCCCTCCGCTCGAGCGCCAGCGCCACCAGCTCGGCCACCGCCGACGGAACCAGCACCACAACGTCCTGCTCCACCGTCCCCAGCAGGTCGGGGGGGAGATCGCGGCCCAGTCGGGAGAGCAGTTGCCGCAGCTCCTGGTCAACGGTCGTCACAGACTCACGGCCCTCCAACTCGAGCCTGTCCTCGAGCCGGTAGCCGTCGTGATGGGTCACAAAGTAGCCCAGGCGGCGCAGTTGCGCCAGGTCCCGGAACAGGGTTCGCTCCGAGATTGTGAAGCGCGACGACAGTGGCGCTGGGCCCAGGCCCGGTTCGGCCATCACCACCGATAGGATGTGGAGGGCCCGCGCCACACGCAGGGACCGACCAGCCGCGCCCGAGCGTCTAGACATCCCACGTCCGTAAGAAGTCAAGCGGCGACCTCGACGGAAGCCGGCCAGGCCAGCTCCTCGCTGTAGGCGGAGTGATAGCGGAGACAACCGTGGAGGATGCCGACCCAGCGGTTCGCCATCGCGCGAAGCGCCTGATGGTGGGTCTGGCCGCGGCCACGCAGGGTGTCGTAGTAACGCCGGGCGCCCGCTGAACGGTTGAGGCTTGCGAAGGCCCAGAGGTAGCAGGCGTCGGCCAGGCGTCGGTTGCGAGCCACTCGGGCGAGCACGACCTGACGGGTCCCCGAGGCCCTGGTGATGGGCGCGGTGCCGGCGTAGGCCTTCCGGGACTTAGTGCTCTGGCACGGAAGTCCGGTGATGTATTTCATGCCGCCTCCGACGTCTGGTGGGCGCGCTTGTCTGCCAGCC
>Ga0207933_1000804_pt1 | contig 27603 bp, 31 predicted proteins | sample NGESurdeep092012_4_FD_184488 | JGI IMG/M metagenome (GOLD analysis project Ga0207933, IMG submission 184488) | Arctic peat soil microbial communities from Barrow, Alaska - NGEE Surface sample F53-3 deep-092012 (SPAdes) | ecosystem: Environmental > Terrestrial > Soil > Wetlands > Peat ... | reverse complement strand
TTTTCCCAGTGGCACCGTTTTTCCCAGGGGCGCCTGTTTTCCCAGTTTTGCCCGTCGCGCCGGTTTTGCCCCCGGGCGCACCGGTCTTGCCGGTTGCCCCGCGTGGGCCGGCTGGGCCGGTGTACCCGCGAGGCCCCTGGACGAGGCACGCGCGCTCGCGCCGCCCATGCGAGATCACGATCACGGCGTGGCAGCGCCGCGCGCGCGCGGCGTGGGCCGCCGGGGAGGACGACCCGGAGGAGGCGAGCGCGGGGACGGCGATCGCGAGCGCGCCGGCGACGGCGGTGCCGGCAAGGAGGGGAAGGGCGGGACGGCGCATGGAGGAAGCCTTCTTTCGTCGGGAACGCCTGTAGAAACACGCTACCGGCACCGATGGAGCGGTGCGCGGCCGCCGATGTGACTCAGCCGATGTGTTCGGGCGTGCGCGCGGGAAGCCCGGCCCGCGCGGCAGGCGCGGGGACCAGGAGCGCGTCGGAGTCGGCCGGGCGGTTGCGCTCCTCGCGGACGATGTAGAGAGGCCGGTGCTTGACCTCGTCGTAGATGCGCCCGACGTACTCGCCGATCACGCCGAGCGCGATCAGCTGGATGCCGCCGAGCAGGAGGATTGCGATCGTGATCGAGCCGAAGCCCGGGAGGTAGGAGTCGAAGATGCGCAACAAAATGACGACGGGGATCGCGACGAAGGCGACGCCCGCGGACAAAAGCCCGACGTACGTCGCCAGCTGTAAGGGCAGGTGCGAGAAGGAGGCGATTGCATCCAACGAGAAGCGGAGCATCTTGCGGAGGGTGTACTTCGTTTCGCCGGCGTGGCGCGCGTCGCGCTCGTAGGGGACGGCTGTTTGGGTGAAGCCGACCCAGACCGTCATCCCGCGGAGGAACCGCGAGCGCTCGGTCATCGCCAGCAAAGCATCCAGCGCCCGCCGGTCGAGCAGCCTGAAATCCCCCGAGTTGGGCTCGAGGTCGACCTGGGCGAGCTTGTCGAAGAGCTTGTAGAACCAGGAGGCGGTGGCGAGCTTGAAGGCGGTCTCGCCCTCGCGCGCGCGGCGGACGGCGTAGACGACGTCGGAGCCCTCGCGCCAGCGCTCGATCATCTCGAGGATCAGCTCGGGGGGGTCCTGGAGGTCGGCGTCGATCATCGCGACGATGTCCCCGGCGGCGTGCTCGAGGCCGGCCGTGAGGGCGGCCTGATGGCCGAAGTTGCGCGAGAGGTGGATGACGCGCACGCGAGGGTCGGCGGCGGCGATCCGGTCGAGCAGCTCGGGCGTGCGGTCCGAGGAGCCGTCGTTGACGAGCACGAGCTCGAAGTGCAGCCCGGCGACGGCCGCGCAGGTGCGCGTGACGAACTCCTCGACCAGCTCCTCCTCGTCGTAGACGGGGGCGACGATCGAGAGGAGCGAGTAGGTGCGGGGTGTTGCCTGCGACATGACTGCCTTCCGAAGCTGATTAAGTAGGGACCGATGCAAAGACTAGGGGACAGGCCTTCGCGCGTACTAAATATGCCCGTGGTGGTGCAGCTCGTGAAGTTCGGGATCGTCGGCGTGTCGAACACGCTGCTGACGCTCGTCGTGTACACGGTGCTGTTGAAGGTGTTCGGCGTCTGGTACCTGGCGGCGTCGGCGATCGGCTTCATCGTTGGCGCGACGAACGGCTTCCTGCTGAACCGCAAATGGACGTTCAGGGAGCATGTGGGCGACAGATCGACGCCGGTGAAGTGGGGGGTCGTGCAGACCTGCGGGCTGGGCGTCGACGAGGTGCTGCTGTACCTGCTGGTGCACGACGGGCATCTGGACAAGCTGCTCGCGCAGGTCTGCGCGACGGCGGTCGTGACGGTGACGACCTTCTTCGTGAACCGTGCCTGGACGTTTAAGACCTAGCGGAGGACGACGAGCAGCGAGAGCCCTGCCGGTATCCGACTGCCGCGCCGGATCAGAGCGGCCTCGAGCGCGAGCGGTCGTTCGAGCAGCCAGTTGAGCAGCGGCGGCGGAACCCAGAGGTCGAGGCTCGACTCGGTCGTCTTGCGGGAGAAGCGCTCGAGGATGCGCAGCGCGATCGCGACGGGGAGCAGGAGCGAATTGAAGTAGGTCGTGCGCACGGGCTCCCAGCCGGCCTCGCGCGCGACGCGCAGGAGCGAGTTGCGCGTGTAGCGGCGATGGTGGTGGTTGATCTCGTCGTGGCCGGACCACAGCCACTGGTAGGCGGGGACGGTGAGGAGCAGCGCGCCGCCGGGCGCGACCACGCGGCGCAGCTCGCGCAGGGCGGCGAGGTCGTCCTCGAGATGCTCGACGACGTCGAGCGAGGCGGCCAGCTCGAAGGAGTCGGGGGGGAACGGCATCTCGAGCACGGAGCCTTCGATCACCTCGCCCGCGTCGCGAGCGCGCGCGAGCGCGACGCTCGTCTCGGAGAGCTCGATCCCGGTGACGGTGCCGTGGTGGGCGAACTCGACCATGTTGCGGCCGGAGCCGCAGCCGGCGTCGAGGATCCGCGCGCGCGCGGGCAGGCGCAGCTGCGCGATCACGCCCTCGAGCACGGTGCGCCGCCCCCGGTACCACCAGTGGCGATCCTCCGCGCGGTGCGTCTGTAGCTCGTAGTCCCTGTCCATCCCTCGGGCATCTTTTCCTAAAGCACTCCACGACGCGTCTCCGGGAGCGCCTTGAAAAAAGATTTGGTATGCCATAAGATAATTTGAATGTCGACAGTGGAGCAGGCAAGGACGCAGGCGGTGGAGGACTACTGCAAGGCGATCTACACGCTCGAATCGCGCGAGGACGAGCCGGTCTCGACGAACGCGCTCGCGGAGCGTCTGGAAATCACGCCGGGGTCGGTCTCGGCGATGCTGAAGAAGCTCGGCGAGATCGGCCTGATCGAGCACCACCCCTACCGCGGGGTGCGGCTGACCGACGACGGTCGCGCGGTCGCGCTCGAGGTGATCCGCCATCACCGGCTGCTCGAGCTGTTCTTGGCGGAGACCCTCGAGATGCCCTGGGACAGAGTGCACGCCGAGGCCGAGGTGCTCGAGCACGTGATCAGCGAGGAGCTCGAGCGGCTGATCGCCGCGAAGCTCGGCGACCCCACTTTCGACCCGCACGGCGACCCGATCCCGAGCGCCGCGCTCGAGCTGCGCGAGCGCGAGACCGTCCCGCTCGATTCCCTAAAAGAGGGCGAGACGGGCGTGTTCGTGCGCGTCTCGGACGCCGACCCGGAGATGCTCAGGTACCTGTCCGAGCGCGGCATCTCCCCCGGCGAACGGTTGGAGGTGCTCGAGCGCCAGCCGTTCGGCGGCCCGCTGACGGTGAGCTTCGCGGGCGGCGAGCAACGCGAGCACGCGCTCGGCGGCCAGCTCGCCGGCGCGATGCGCGTGGAGCTCGACGAGGGAGGTTCTGCCCGATGAGCACGCCCGAAGTAACGGTGGCCCCACTGCTCGGCCAGCCGCTCGTTCAGCCGCGGCTGACAGACGAGGACCTCGCGCGCTCGCACGACCGCTCGCGCGTCCACCACGCGCGCCGGCACAGCAAGCGCTGGCGGCTGCTGTGGCTGCTCGTCGGGCCAGGGATCCTCGCGATGCTCGGGGAGAACGACGGGCCGAGCATGATCGCCTACGCCGCCGACGGCGCGCAGTACGGGCTCGGGTTCTTCGTGCCGTTCATCCCGATCCTGTTCGCGATGGCGTATGTCTGCCAGGAGATGTGCATGCGCGTCGGCGCCGTCACCCACCGCGGCTATGGCGAGCTCGTGCTGCAGCGCTACGGCCGTGTCTGGGGCTGGTTCGGCGCCGGCGATCTGACCCTCACGAACCTCGTCACGCTCGTCGCCGAGTTCGTATCGATCCGCGTCGGGTTGGCCTACTTTCACCTCGGCGCCGGCGTTGCGGTGGCGCTCGGGCTGGCGCTGGTCGCGTTCACGCTCAGCGGCGGGCGCTACTGGCGCTGGGAGCGGATCGTGCTCGGCCTGGCGCTGTTCAACGGCCTGTTCCTGGTGGCGGCGATCCTCGTCAAACCACACTTCGGCGCGATCGCCGGCTCGTTCGATTTCAGCCCGTTTCCCGGCGGGAGCTTCAACACGCTGCTGCTACTGCTGGCCTCGACGATCGGCGCGACGGTGACGCCGTGGATGATCTTCTTCCAGCAGAGTGCGAGCGCCGATAAGGGGATGACTCCCCGGGACGTAAAGCACGGCCGCTACGACACCGCCGCGGGCGCGGTGCTGGCCGCGATTTTCGGCGTCGGGGCGCTGATCGCCGGCGCCGCGCTGCTCGGCCACGGCGGCGCGGGTATCGAGGGCTTCGCGGGCGCCGGTTTCCCTGAGGCGCTGAGCCACGTCGGCGGCGGCGCCGTCGGCACGGTGTTCGCGCTGGGGTTGATCGAGGCCGGCGCGGTGGCGATCCTCACGATCTCCGCGAGCACCGCCTACGCGGCGGGGGAATGCGTGGGGGTATCCCACAGCTTCAACAGCTCGCCGCGGAACGCCGGCGTGTTCTACGCCGCCAACGCCGGCATCGCGCTGCTGGCGGCGGCGGTGATCCTGATTCCGGGCGCCCCGCTGCTCTCGATCGCGCTCAACGCGAACGTGCTCGCCACCGTGCTCCTGCCGGTGAGCCTCGTCTTCATGGTGATGCTCGCCAACGACAGGGGGCTGATGGGCGCGTGGACGAACAGGCGCTCGACGAACGTGATCGGGATCGCCGTGATCGCGTTCGTCGGACTCTGCGGAGCCGCCTACGGCATCGACTCCTTCCTGCAGGCGATCCATCTGGTCGGCTCATGAGCACAATCCAAGAGCGGGACCTGCAGAGACAGGAGCGCTTCGAGGACGAGCTGATCATGGACCTCGAGCGCGACCAGTTCGTGGCCGAAACCTCCCGGCCCGTGCCGCGAGCGGCGCTCAGCGCGCGCGCGACGGCCGGCCTGTGGGCGTTGCGGGTCTTCGTCGTGCTCGTCAGCCTGATGGTGATCTACACGTTCGTCGACCAGCTGCACTGACGCTCATGGAGCGCCGGGCGCGCGGACCGAATACGCGAGTGCGCCCGCGCCCGTGCGCCAGGCTGCGACCGCGCGGTCGCTGTCCGGATCGAAGGCGACGGTCGCGTCGCTGTTTGGCCCCGGCGGGGCGAGCAGTTCGGGGGCGGCGAACTTGACCTGTTCGGGGTAGCCGTCGAACCCGCGCGCGGCGAAGATCGCCTGGGAGCCGAGGTCCAGGCCCGCAGGCGTGGGCTGCGGTTGGGTCCACAGCGCGAGCGCCTCGTCGTTCGGCCCCGGCGCGAGCCCGGCGAGCAGCGCGTCGCTGCCGGCGGGCGAGAGAGTGCTCGGCGGCAGCACGCCGCCCTGGTCGATCGCCGCGGCGCGGATCGCCCAGTGACCCGCGACGGCGCCTGTCCACGCGAGCACGACGCTCTCCGAGGAGAGGCGTATGAGCTGGGGCGAATCGACGTAGCCGGGCAGACCGGGAGGGTCGGGGAACTCTTCGAGCAGCTGCGGTGCGGCGAAGCGAACCCCGGGCTGGGAGTGGGAGACGTAGACGCTCGTCTGCCCATCGTGGCGCACGGTCCAGGCGACGATTGCGCGATTGTCGTCGCTGAGGACGGCCGCGATATGCGCGCCGGCGGGAGGGCTCGGCCCGAGCCGCTGGAGCGCGTGCGGCGCGCCCTTGCCGGGCAGCTCGCGCGCGAACAGCGAGCCATCCCGGGAGAAGACGACGAGCCTGTCGGAGCGGAAGTCGAGCGCGACCGTGAGCGCCTCGACTCCGCCCGAGCCGGTGGCGCTGACCCGGGCGGGGGGCGCGAACGCGGACGCGTAGTAGCGCTGGACGCGCAGTTGCAGATCCGTGCGGCCGTGGGAGTCTGCGAGCGAGGCGAGCGCGGCGTCGCCGAGGTAGGCGGTGGCGAAGGAGAACGTGCCCGCGCGGCCGCCGAGCGTGAGTGGTGGAGCGAACGGTCCCCCGGCCCGGCCCTCGGTCAGCAGCAGGCCCCCCGCGGTCCCGGTCTGCCTTTCGGCGGAAGTCCCCGCTATCACGACGCGCCCATGAGGTCCGGCGGTTGCGTCGAGCGGCCCGCGCAGCGCAATCGTTCGACCTGCCGCTGTGCGCGGACGGATCGGCGCTCCGGGGATGCCTTCTGGAGAGATCGCCGCTACCTGCACCCCCACGCCGGCGGGGCACGGGGAGGACGCGCTCCAAACGATTGCGCCTGGGCCGGTTCCCTGGGTGGGGGAGTCCTCCGGGAACACCACATGCAGAGCTCCAGTTCCCGGGCACTCACTCAGGATCGCCGGCTGGGTCCACTTCCCGGTGGCCGTCAATCCCGCTGCATCTGTCGCGCCCGCGGGGAGCAGCAGGAACGCGGCTGCGCAGCCGAGCACAAGCGGTTTCACCAGCCGACCCTACCGAGGAACGCTTGGCGTCCGGGCCCCTACGCCGTGAACAGTCGGCTGCGTCCACTCCGGATCTCCCCGCGAGAGCACGTGCGCGGCGAGCGCCGTGATCGCCATCAGCACCGCGGCGATTGAGAGCGGCAGGACGAGATCGCCGTCGAGCACGAGCGCCGCTCCGACCAGCGCACCGACGAACCCACCGAGGAACGCCCCGAGGAAGAACGCGCAGAGCGCCACCAGCGAGGCGGACGCCGACAGCCCGCGCGCGCCGGCGAGGGCGAAGCCGAGGAACACGACGTTGCCGGTCATGTTCGCGACAAACACGTGTCTGAACGTGAGATAGCTGACCGCGTCGACGAGCCCGGTGACGACGGTCAGCAGCACGAGCAGGAGCGGCAGCGGACCGTGCCCGCTGCCGCTCCAGGGCCAGAGTTTGCGCACGGTGTCAGCCATCTCGTCGATCGCTCATCCGTTGGGTCGATCCGCGAAGTACTTGGCCGCGAGCTGCTCGATCGTGCCCTTCGTGCGGGTCGTGAGCGGGCCGAGCAGCCGGCCGATCGCCTTGAAGTCGAGCGCCGAGTCGAGGATGCCGCCGCTCGGCAGCCAGTGCAGCTCGCGCTCGCCGAACGCGAGCCTGTCCTCGTCATTTGCCAGGGCGAGCACCTTCTTCCGTGCCCGCGCGGCGGGCGCGGCGGTTAGGAGGACCACCTGGGGCTTGCCCTTGGAGGCTTCGACGAGAGCCGCGGCGAAAGGCCGCTCTGCCGCGATCGTTCCGAGCTCGTCGGCGTCGCGTAGGAAGACGGGCACCTCGTAGCCGAGCGCGGCGGCAAGCCCCGTTTCGATCCGTGCGCTCAGCTCCCCCTCCCGCTCCTCCCAGGCGACGGCGAAGATGACGTTGCCGCTCGCCCGGAAGGTCCTCACCTCGCCGCAGCCCAGCTCCTCGAAGCGCACGCGCAGATCGTCGTTGGTGATCCGATGACCTCCGACGTTCATCCCGCGCAGAAATGCGGCGTACTCGGGCATCGAGGTCACCTTATTGCCCGACCGCGATCATCGCCACACCGGCGACGGCGATGGCCGCGTGGGAGGCGTGTTCGAGGGCATGCCACTGCTGCTGTTGCACCATACGGGCGCCAAGTCGGGCAAGGGCAGAGTCAACCCGCTCGCCTATCAAGCCGACGATGGCCGCTACGTGATCTTCGCCTCGAAGGGAGGGGCGCCGACGAACCCCGACTGGTACCACAACCCTAAGAGCCTATCCGGATAACCCGGCAGGGTTTGGGGGCGTGCTGTCGTAGCTGGCGTGCATGGATAACAACCTCGTAGCACCTCAGATGTCGGAGTCCATTGGTGAGGATGCGCCGGTGGAGCTGGGTTCAGGGCACCGTACGATGGCGGGCGTGTTTCGGATCCCGGATGAGATGTGGCAGCGGATCGAGCCGCTGATCCCCGAGCACGTCAACTCGCACCGGTTTGGTGGTGGGCGCCCACGGGTGTCAGATCGGGTGATACTCGATGGGATCTTCTTCGTGTTGCGCACTGGCTGTCAGTGGCGGGCGCTGGACGCGACCGGGATCTGCTCGGGCTCCACCGCGCACGATCGTTTCCAGGAGTGGCGAGAGGCGGGGTTCTTCGACGCGCTCTGGGAGCAGGCATTGCGCGATTACGACGAGGAGGTGGGAATCGACTGGAGCTGGCTATCGATCGATGGATCGATGGGAAAAGCCCGTTGGGAGGCGGGAAGACGGGGCCGAACCCGACCGATCGAGGCAAGCTCGGTGTCAAGCGCAGCGTGATGTGCGAGGCCGCGGGAATCCCACTCGGCCTGGCGATCGAAGGTGCCAACCGCAACGATTGCAAGCTCGCCGAGGAGACCATTCAGAGTGTCCCCGTCGATCGTCCCGGACCCACCGACGAGCATCCCCAGGGCGTCTGCTTGGACAAGGCCTACGACCATGATTTCATCCGCGAACTGCTCGACGGTCTCGACTTCACGGCGCATATCCGTAGTCGTGGCGAGGAGGCCAAGGAACTCCGGACAGATCTCGGCCACCGCGCCCGCCGCTGGGTCGTGGAGCGCATCCACTCCTGGATCAACCGCTACCGCGCTCTATTGATCCGCTGGTCCAAGAAGCCCGTCAACCACGACGCGCTGCTGAAGTTCTGCTTTGCCCTGATCACCTGGCAACAGATGGGCGTCATGGGGTTATCCGGATAGGCTCTAAGGCCCAGCCGAACGTGAAGATCGTCGTGTTCCGCCCCTACGCCGGACGCGAGGCGCTCGGCGTGATCCTCGGCGCCGTGATGCGCGTGTTCGAGGACTTCCACTACGAACGCGAAATCGGCGAGGAGGGCGCCAGCGACCACGCCAACAGCTGACTCGACCGATGGGCGCGGCGGGTTTCGAACCTGCGACCTCTCGCGTGTGAAGCGAGCGCTCTCCCACTGAGCTACGCGCCCTGGACGGCTGAGTCTATTGGGGTTGGGCTGTGCCGGCGGCGTCGGCAGGAGCCCCGTTGGTGCTGCTGCTGTCCATTGCTGCCCATTCCGGGGCTTGAGTGGGCTTGGCCACGAGGCCAGGGCCAGCCCGTTGTGGTCGCCCCCTGCGCTGTCGCCCGACCCCGGTCATGGGACGTCGTTCCTCAGCGGAGCAGCGGCAAACGTGCGAAGCGCTCGTCAAGAAGCTGCACGAGCTGGGGTTCGAGGATCGACGCTTGAGACTCCTTGAGTCGTCCCCACCCTGCGTGGATTGCCTGTGCTTGGTCACGAACGATCAGAGACGTTCGCTCCTTGTCGAGCCCCGCTCTCTCAGCCAGACGGAGGAATGTCGCGTCACTAACTGCCTCTGAGTCGTTTATGTCTCCTAGCCTGAGCGCCATCTGCCTGTTGAGACGCTTATCGATCTCCTCATACAGGCTGACGGCTACCAGGTCGTAGGCTGGGGCAAGACGAGCTGACCGGCCGTCAGGATAGATCAGAGACCAATTCTTCGCATGGGCATCCGAATTGCCGATCGCGACCATGAACACGAGACGACGCAGGAACTCGTCGACGTCGTCGACTCCACAGACGGCGTCAATCACGCGAGCCATCGTGTCGTAGTTTGTGGCCCCGTACTTTTCGGCGGGAGAGAGTCCCAGCACCTGCGCAAAGTCCTCAATGTGCACCCGCGAGCCGTCGTCGGTTCTGTCGAAGCGTCGCACCGCGAGAGCTCTCCCGGAGAAAGAGGCGACCTGCTCGGGCAGGCCAGCGATCTCGCCCAAGCCGATCAGCTGCGTCTCCGGAACATTGAGGCCGACCTCCTGTGCCAGCTGCATCATAAGGAACTCGTTCTCAGGTACACCCTCGAATCGCTCTGCCGGGAGCTTGACGATCCAATCCCCGCCCCTACCCTGCACGGGAACGGTCATGCCGCGACCCTCGCGGATCGCAGAGAACTTCATCTGTACGCCCGCGAGGGAGAATCGTAAAGGGGGATTAGGGTTGCCCGCTGGCGCCTGCATATCCTCCTCATCCCCGTTTCCCCCAGTTGGGCGAATAACTACAGCACCGGGGAGATCGTCTCCGAGGAGCTGCAAGAGAAACCACGAGCGGCGCTCGTTAACGCCGGCTCGTTCTGCGATAAGACGACGCAAAGGACCCTCAGGCAAGACGTTCGCGAACCACGACGGCACGCCTTGCCGCGTCCTATGCGGCTCGGCTGGGTTGTCCTCAAACCTCTGACCTAGAACTGGCCGGTTCGGAAGTTCTAGATACTCCTCGGCAAGCTCGAAGAACGAGCCCTCGCCACTTCGCTGGAGCAGTCCAACCTCCACTCCTCCGACCGATACGGCGAGCCCTGTCACTGGTCGTTGTCCGGCACGACGAGCGTCTCGATAGCTGGTCGGTCGTTAATCCCTGGCTCCGAAAGGCTTTCAAGCCGTTCAGGAAGGAGCGTCGCAAGTACTCGCAGCCTGCTTGACACAATCTGACTGAGATCCGCCTCCGCCACGCCCAGGGAGGAGGGATCTAGTCCTTGACTTACGAGTACATCGACCGATGCCGCCGAGAAGGTCTCGGCGATCTCATCGTCTCGAATCACTGGGTTGAGGAATATGCTGCCAATCGAGTCAATGCGGCCTGTGGCTGACGGTATGCGCAGAAGTTCGCCGTCATCGAGCAGCGCAGGCACATCTACCTCCTCTCCCGACTGAAGATCGAGCGGCCGCAGTTGCGCGAGCAAGGCGAGGTTTATGCGGCCAGCCCCCCGATTCAACTGGTGCGCGCGAAGATCAGGCATCGGGTCCTCTGTTGCAGGTGCAAGCGCGATGAGGCGCTGGACGCTCGAGCTCTCGTCATCGTCGATTACTTGCGCCGCTCGCCGCAAAACGGGTGCAGCGCCAGATCCGTGACTGCCTGCTTCGACGGCGTCTCGCCAAATCCAGCGGCGAAGGAGTATCCGGTTTCGTGACGATGCCTGCGGGTGAAGTGCGAAGAAGCGCGTCAAGACGGGTATCACGTATACGTACGGAAGTGCGCGAAGGTGCGGGATACCCACCTCTCTCTGGAGAAAGTCGACTGTACGGCGGAGAGCCTCCGAGGTTGCCGCGAACGCCGCGGCGGGATTCTCGTCCTCACGAAACTCTTTGCGGAAGTCGCGATATGGGTCTCCGCCTCGAAGGGCCAGAACAGCTCGCAAGACTGTATCCTCCTGCAAGGACCCAAATCCGAGGTCTCGTACCTCCTCGACTAGCGCACGAAGATCGGCCGGCTCCTCTCCGCCCGTTGCAGCGTGCAACGACTGAAACACCTCCGCCTGGGTCAAGCGGCGCCCGAACGTGTTCATGCGATCGAAAATGATTCGTAGCTCGCCCTCTGTTGCGTCTCGTACAAGTGACACAGGGATCTTGTAGTCGCGCAACTGATTCCCAAGCTCGGTGGCTGCTCGCACCTGATCAGTTGATGCCCCGCTCTCGCGAAACTCGATCAGCCAGTTCACGAACTCGTTCGTGTCGACCACTTGGCGCAGAGGAACCCAGTCGGTGCGAGGTCGCCGCGAGCCGGCCCGCCTGAACTCGCCTGTCGCGAGATCGTAGTAGAGGTCGAACTCGGTCCCAGGGCTTGATGGACTCGCCAGCACGCCGATGATGCTCGTGAGTCTTTGTTGCCCGTCTACGACCCACCGGGCATCTTCTAGTTCGGGCGCCTCCACTACCAGAGGACCGAACTCCATCCGGCCAGCCGGTGCCTGACGCTCCCACAGCAGGATGCTGCCGATCGGATATCCCTTCCGAATGCTGTCGAACAATCGCTCAATATCTGTCCCGTACCAACGGAACTTTCGTTGAAACGACGGCATGCGGAGCTTTCCTTGCCGGGCTTGCTCAACCAGTTCGGCAACGGACCGAGCCTCTGCGACGGGGCGCGACAACGATTCCATAACCCTTTAGCTTACGGGGTGCCCCGGCATGATCGATCGTCCCTGTCCGCGCGGGGGTCTTTGCCTCGGGCTCTCGATAAGCGCCTTGAGACGCCCCTGCTCGCCGTCTCGGCGGTCCATCTGGCGGGCGTAGATCGCCAGCGTGAGGTTGGGCGTCGTGTGGCCCATCTGCGCCATCACGTACGGCGGCGTCTCGCCGATGGCGAACAGCAGCGAGGCGAACGTTCGGCGCAGCGAGTGGGGCGTCAGGCCCTCGGGCAGCCGCTCGAATCCATCTTCGGCGAGTTTCGCGTTTGCGTTCGTGACCGCCTTGTCGAGGATGCGCCGGCGGATGTTGGTCGCGCCGAGCCGGTGGCCGGTCGTCGTACAGAAGACGAGCGCGTCGGATGCGGGGTCGAGGCGCGCCCGATAGTCGTCCAGCTCGTTGTGCAGGATCGGGAGCAGGTTGACTGTCCGCACCTCGGCGTCGGTCTTGGCGGCCCTCACGGTGATCGTCCCGCGCGCGAGGTCCACATCGCGCCAGCGCAGGGACAGCGCCTCGCCGAGTCGCAGGCCGGCGAAGGTTAGGGTGGCAAGCAGCGCACGTCGTTGACCTCGGCAGACCCTCGCGTTGTCGTCGAGCTCGCCGGCGCCGTCGAGCAGCGCCGCGATGTGGTCGGCACGGTCAAGCCAGGAGCGTCGCGGCGGGACCGCCGGCAACCGGCGTCGGCGGCCGCGTGCGGGGTTGCGGCCGATCAGCTCGTACTCGACTGCGGCCTCGAGGATCGCGGCGAGCGTCGTGAGCGTCTTGTTGATCGACGTTACGCCGAGCTTGCCTTCGCGGACCTTGCCCAGCCGGTAGCGGTCCACGTCCTCGACGGTGATCTGATCCAGGCGCCGGGACGCGAACACCGGCAGCAGATGATTTGAGAGGCGCCACTCCAGATCGGCCGCCCCGGCGTCGCTGAGGCCGCTGCCCCGACGACCACCCTCGATCTTCTGACGCTCGAACCATTCCGAGGCGAACACGTGGAAGGTGGGAACTTCCCGTGGGGCCTGCGCGACCTCCACGGCCAGCGGGCGCCAGATGCCCCGTCGCACGTCGGCGAGGACGTTCTGCAGCTCGGTCTGCGCCATCGCGTGCGTCCATCCTTCCTCGGCTGTCCCGAGCGTCATGTACTCGCGGCGGCCATAGGCGCGGAAGCGCAGGCCGAACGTTGGGCTACGCCTGCGCTTGTCCACGATCACCTGTCCTGTTGCGGCGCGCGGCATCACGCATCACCCCTCAACCCGCTCGTCACCAGGGACTTCTCGGCGATGCTGCTCATCGGGTCCTCCAGTCGTTGGAGGCTCCGGGAGAAACCGCTCTGGCAAGGAAGCCGCGCTGCCCGACTGCTGGTAGCTTGGCTGGCGTGCCGGGAGCTACCACTCTCGGTGCCAGGTCGGGGGCGGTTCGCGCCGCGCCCCGGCCATATTCTTGTTGGGCTGAGAGCGTATCGCAACTTAGCCACATTTGCAATGTCCTGCTCCGAGCCCGACGACATCCAAGACCACCGCATCCTCGGCCGAGCGTTGCGGCAGCTGCGCGACCAAACCGGGCTCCGACAGGAGGAGTTGGCAGCCCGCGCCGGTATCGGCGTCACGTACGTCTCCCAGCTTGAGAATGGGCACCGTGGCGCCCGCTGGCACACTCTCCGGCGCCTTCTGCGCGCTCTCGGCACCGATCTGCACCAGCTCGCCGACGCAGTAGCCGACATCGAGAAGCAGGACGCGGCATCGAAGCGCTGACGGCTCATTACGAGCGCTCCCTGTAAGCGTCGATCGGTCTCGCCGAGCCGCGAATAGGCAGCAATCCCGAGCTGTTGCCCAGACCTCAGAATCGTTGGCAGCGTATGACGACGATCCCGACCGGCGCGCGCCGTGGATCGAACCTTTCATGGGCGATCCGGCGTGGAGGTCCCAGATGTGGGGCTCGATCGTGGCCCTCCACGGGCGCTATCCAAGGGAGCTGGAACATCTCAAGGACGGCTGGTGGAACGACGCTGCCCACGTCGAGACCCTGTGCGCGCTCGTGGTCTGGCGTGACTGGATCGACCAAGCCGCAGAAGACCCGCGACACGAGCTGGCGTTCCACGCGCAGCTCGGCGACTACAGCCGGGAACTTCGCCAGGAGGGTGGCGGTGTCACGCGGACGTGGAAGCCCGGCGCCCCACCAGACGGATGGATCTATTGATCTTCGCTGAAAGCGAGCCGGCTACGCGTGCGCCAGCTCGCGCATCTGGCGAACGGGATGGCGACCAAGCCGGCTCGCGGTCGCGTAGGGCGCGACGTGCCCGTGGGTGCGGTGAGCGACGTTCACGGCGACGTGCCCACGCAATCGATCGACCAGGCTCCGGCGCAGCGGGAAGAGCAGCAACTCGGCATCCTCGCTGACGAGGACGATCGGACGGCCTTCGGTGAGGTTTCGCCAGAGCACGTCGTCGGCCCACTCTTGGTCCCCGGGGACGAACTCGACCTCATCGGGGTAGCCGAGGTCGTCGTCGCTGAGCGACGCGGCCATAAAGAGGTCCCAGGTCTTGTCATAGACGGCGTTCATCGGGTGTTCTCCCAGCTACGCACGATATCGAACCAGCCTCCCCGGAGCTTGACTTCGGCGGCGTGCATCGCGTCGTTCACGGACCCACGCGTGACGATTGGCTCCTGCTTCTCGGAGCCGACGTAGCGGTGCTCGTGGTGCTCGTTCGAATCGTGGGCATTGTCGAAGAGGCGCACCGTGTGCCACTCCCCGTCGCGCTCGACAAGCAGCATGATCGCGTACTCGACCGGATGAGTGCTTGAGCGCTGGATCTCGACGAGCACGTCTGGAGTGAGGCGGAAGCGCCGGGTGTAGCGAACGTTGCCGAGCTGGTTACCAAGATCGCGCCGTCGGGGTAGGTTGAGCGGCTATGGCAGGCGGTATCTATCTGAGGCACGGTGATGAGCTGATCGCGATGGCCGAGCAGCCGTACGCGACGGAGGACGTCTTGCAGAAGCTGCTCGAGGACTATCCCGAGCTGCTCGCGGACGATCGAGACGGCGGCGAGCCGAGACGTTGGCTGCTGATCGCACGGGAGGTCAGTGTCGCCTCCGATGACTCGGGTGCAGGGCGGTGGTCCGTCGACCATCTCTTCGTCGATCAGGATGGCGTGCCGACGCTGGTCGAGGTCAAGCGCAGCTCCGACACTCGAATCCGACGCGAGGTTGTCGGCCAGATGCTCGACTATGCGGCGAACGCGGTGGTCTACTGGCGTCTGGATCGACTGCGGGCAACGTTCGAGGCCGGGTGCGAGAAGCTGGGCACAGACGCAGCGAGCGTGCTCGCCGACTTCTTGCCTTCAGGCGAAGACGCGGATGCGTTCTGGGAGCGCATCAAGACGAACCTTGCCGCGGGCAGGCTACGACTCGTTTTCGTGGCGGATGAGATACCGAGCGAGCTGCGGCGGATCGTCGAGTTCCTCAACGAGCAGATGGCGACGACCCAGGTCCTGGCGATCGAGATCAAGCAGTACGTCGACTCCGACGGGAAGCATCAGACAATTGTGCCGAGGCTGCTTGGGCAGACCGAGGCAGCACGCCAAGCCAAGGGCCGACCCGAGGGCCGCCGCTGGGATCGCGACTCGGTGCTTCACGAACTCGAGACCAAGCGGGGTCAGGCCGAGAGCGACGTTGCACGACAGGTGTTCGAGTGGGCTGAGCGCCGTGGAGACCTTCGTTTGTGGTTCGGGTCCGGCCAGAAGGACGGCTCCTTCCAGGCCCGCCTCGACAACGCGTCAGGATGCTTGTTTCCGTTTGCGCTCTATACGTACGGCAGGGTTGAGATCCAGTTCGAAGGGATGCTGAGGCAGTCACCCTTCGATGCCCACGAGCGGCGCGTCGAGCTTCAGCAGAAACTGAACACGATCCCGGGCGTCGAGATACCTGACGAGCGGCTTGACAAGCGCCCGAGCATCCCGCTTGCGGCATTGACCGATGCCAAGGCGCTAGAGATGTTCCTCTCTGCGATGGACTGGTCGTTTGAGCAGGCACGCGCCGCGGGCAGACCCGGCCCGTAGGACGCGTATGAAGCGTCGCTGGCGTCCTTCTCGCCGCTCCGAACTCCGCCGCGCTGCGATTGTCGGGGAGGGGGGTGCTCGGCCCGTGCTTTGGGCAGCAGCCCTACTCCGCTGCCCAAACCCCGCCAAATCGCCGCGAATCCCACAGGATCGCACGACCGCCGGGCGGCTCAAATCTCCGATAAACACTGAGAAATCCAGCTCTTGCGCCAACCCGCCAGCTCGCGTGTGAAGCGAGCGCTCTCCCACTGAGCTACGCGCCCTGGAGCGTCTGAGTCTATTGGGCGCCGCGAGTTGCGCGGCGCCACTACGACCCCAGCTTGACCGCCGGATGCGGATGCAGGCGCTCGCTCGCCGGTGAGTAGGCGCCGGCGAGCGCGGAGACCTCGTCCTGGGTGAGCGTCGCGCCGAAGGCCGACGTCGCGCCCGTGCCGGCGAGCGAGGTGTAGGCCTCGAGCAGGCTCTTGCCGATCAGCCCGCCGTCGAAGTGCCCGTCGTAGACGCTGTCGATGTACAGCGCGACGTTCTCCCGTGCGAAGTGCGACGCGGCCGGGGAACCGCTTGCGATCTCCTCGCTGGAGGCGTCGGTGAGCGTCCAGCCGCGCTCGGTCAGTCCGCTGAAGCTCTGGAACAGGCCGGCGATCCCGGCGGCCGGCCCGGTGAGCGAGCGCGCCTGTGGCTTGCTCATCAGCGGCGGGAGGACGATCGCGTGCGCGGCGCGGCTCGCGGTGGAGAGCGCGGTGAGCGTCGCCGGCGGGATCTTCGCCGGTAGGCCGTTTGCGACGAGCGGCCAGGCGATTCTCGCGGCTGCCATCTCTGTCCTGGCGGAGGCCTCGGCCTGGCCCAGGCCACGGGCGACGGCGACGAGGTCTTCGCGCTGCAGGCGTTCCGCCGCCGGAGTGCTCGCGCCGGCGCTCCCCCCGCCGCAGCCGGCGAGCAGCCCGGTGGCGCCCGCGACGCCGCCCAGGGCGCAGAGGAACGTCGCGAGGCGGCGCGCCAGGAGCGCCTTCACGGGACTCTGCCGTCTGGCCGGTTGACCCGCGGACGCCGAGGGCCGAGCACCCCGCGGCATCCGCGCGGACTTAGGCCGCGAGCAGGTCGACGACGAAGATCAGCGCGGAGTTCGGCGGAATCGTCGGCGGTGAGCCTTTGGCGCCATAGGCGAGCCCGGACGGGATGATCAGCTCGCGCCGCCCGCCCACCTTCATGCCCACGATGCCCTGTTCCCAGCCGGGGATGACCTGGCTTTTGCCGAGCACGAAGGGGAACGTTTCGTTCCGTTTCCAGGAGGCGTCGAAGACTTTGCCGCCCTTGTAGAGGACGCCGACGTAGTTGACCGTGACCGACGAGCCCGCCTTCGCTTCGGGGCCGGTGCCGACGATCAGTTCCTTGGTCACGAGCTTCGCCGGCGGCGCGCCGGAGGGCGGCGTGACCGTCGGCTCTTTCGACAGCGGCCCGCTCGCGGGGGTTTTGATCGACGCCGTCGTCGGGGAGGTGGAGGTCGTCGGTGTCGTCGAGGTCGAGGTCGAGGTCGCGAGCGTGTTGTCGGCGCTGTTCTCGTTGCCGACGCCGATCGTGCCGGAGGAGGAGCCGCTGGAGCCGCAGCCGGCGATCAGGACGGCGGCGCCGAGCGCGGCGAGCGCGATGGGGGCGCGTGTTGGGAAACGTCGTAAGTAGGTCACGGTCGCGCAGCCTAACGCAAAGGGGCCCCCCACGCTACGATTGCCGCGGACCGTGCTAGGCGGGGACGTAGCGGCGCCCTGAATCCGCAATCCGCTCTAGCGGGGCTGAACTCCCTTCCGAGGGGTTTCGCCCCGGTCGCTCCGCTGTCCGGGGCGTCGATGGTTCGGGTCCCGCGCGGTGTCGGCTTGTGAACCAGGTCAGGTCCGGAAGGAAGCAGCCTTAAGCGATCCCCGGCAGGCGCAGCGGGAGTACCCGAGCCGGAGTCGTGGACAGCGATCGGTGGCCGGTGGTGAGGATCTCGACGCGGGGTGCACGGTCCACTACTACTACTGTGCTGCATCGGCCGCGTGTACCTCTTCGCGTGCGCGGCGGTACTCGTTGACGACGATGTCGGTGAGCTCCTCGACGGAGGTCTCGGCGGTGGGCTTGTCGAGCGCGATCACGCCCTCCTGGATCATGCTCACGCGATCGCACGCCTGCAGGACGTGGACGTAGTTGTGGAGGATCATGACGATCGAGACCTTCCCCTCCGCCTTCAAGCGCGCGACGAGGTCGAGGATCATCGAGCCCTCCTTTGCGCCCATCGCGGCCAAAGGCTCGTCGAGCAGGATGATGTCCGCGTCGCCGTTGACCGTCCGCGCGACCGCGATCGCCTGGCGCTGGCCGCCCGAGAGCCGCGCGACGGCCACGTCGATCCGGGGGATGTTGATCCCGATCTCGTCCAGGGCCTTGCGCGCCTGCAGCTTCATCTCGCGGTTGGCCAGGAACGGGAGCGGCTTGTGCACGAGCTCGCGGCGCAGGAAGAGGTTGTGGTAGACGGACAGTTCGTCGATCAGCGCGAGGTCCTGGTAGACGGTGTCGATTCCTTTCGAGCGGGCGTCGTCGACGCCTTTCGGCATGTACGGCTCGCCATGCAGGAACATCTCACCGCCGTCCTGCTTCTGGAAGCCGGAGAGGATCTTGATCAGCGTCGACTTGCCCGTGCCGTTGTCGCCAAGCAGGCCCAAGACCTCGCCCTTGCGCAGGTGCAGGCTCACGTCGCGCAGCGCCGTCACGGGGCCGAAGCGCTTGGAGATGTGCTCGACGCGCAGCACGTCGTCGCTCGCCGATGTCGGCTGAACCACCTCCGGCTCGCTGCTAGCCGCGTCAGGCACTAGTGGTTCCCCCTTCGCACGCGCTGAACGTAGACGTTGATCGTCATCGCGAGGATGATCGCGAGGCCGAGATAGAGCAGCAGGTAGTTGGCGTTGACGCCCTGCAGGACGAGGCCGTCCTTGAGGATGCCGAGGAATAGCGCCCCGATCAGCGCGCCGACGACGGTCCCGGAGCCGCCGGCGAGCAGCGTGCCGCCGATCACCGCGGCGGAGATCCCGTAGAAGAGGATTTCGTTGGCCCCGGCCGTGTCCGCCTGAACCGAGGCCGAGCGCACCGCCTCGAGGATCCCGACGAGGCCACCCGCGGTGGCGCAGAGGACGAAGTTGCGGATCATCACCAGCTTCACGTGCACCCCGGCCTCGCCGGCGCCAAGCTTGTTCGAGCCGACCGCGACCGTGTGCAGCCCCCAGCGGGTGAACGTCAGCACGACCTGCAGCACGATCACGATCACGAGCGCCCAGATCAGCTCTGAGTAGATGCCGGCGCCGAAGATTTTCGCGAAGGTGCTGATGTGGTTGACCTGTTCGGGCAGGTGGATGTGCACGCCGTTGACCACGTGGGTGGCCTCGCGTGTGGTCGCGTGCACCTGCGCGCCGGGCGTCTCTACCTGCTGGCCGTGGGAGATCACCAGCGTCAGCCCCTCCAGCGCGAACAGCATGCCGAGCGTGACCACGAACGAGCTGATGCCCACGATCGCCGTGAAGAAGCCGTTGATCAGGCCGACCGCCATGCAGGCGATCAGCGCGACGATCACCGCGGGGACGAGCGGCAGCCCGACGGTCGCGGAGAGCTTGTAGAAGAGGTAGGGGGCGAGCAGGTAGGTGCCGCCGATCGAGAGGTCGATCTCGCCGAGGATCATCACGAACACCTCGCCCGCGCCGAGGATCGCGAACGGCGCGAAGTACGGGAGCAGCGTCTTGAAGTTCGCGGAGGTGAAGAAGCTCGAGGTGTTCAGTGCGAAGTAGATCGCGACGACGAGCGTGACGACGATGATGGAGCCCTCGCGCAGTGCGAGCACGCGCGTGAGCACACCGTCATCGCCCCGGAGGGAGATGCCGCGTTTGTGCGCGGCATCTCCCTTTCCCGCGCCGGGGCTCGCGGGAGGAGACTCGGCGGTTTCGGTCGCCATCGGTTAGGCGGGGGTGCCGGCCTTGATTGGGATGACCTTCACTTCTGTCGAGGTTCCCTCGTAGCGCGATTTGGATTCGACGTAGGGCGCGACCGTTTCTTTGCTGAGGAACTTCAGACCCGTGTCGACTTCCGCGGGGCCGCTGAGCGATCCGGAGGCCTTCCAGAAGAACAGCTGGAGGATCGGGAGGAACCCCTGCTGGTAGGGCTGCTGGTCGATCGTGAATTCGATGTTGCCTTCCTGGAGGAGCTTCTGCGTCCCTTCGGTGAGGTCGAAGCCGCCGGCCTTGATGCCCTTGGAGGGGAGGCCGTACTTCTGCATGACTTTCGCGAGGCTTTCCGTGGAGCCACCGTCGAACGAGTACATCCCCTTCGTGCTCGGATGACCGACCCAGTAGGCGTCGATCGTTGATAGCTCCCCAGGGACGGCCGCGCCCGTGGCCACTGTGTGCGGCGTGATCGGCTTGCCGGATGCTTTGATCGCCTTCAGCGCGCCTTCGATGCGAGGCTGGAGGTTGGCCGAGCCGGGAGTGGCGATGAACAGCGCGACGTCGCCGGAGGGTACCGCTGCGACGATCCGTTCGCCCAGCTCTTCGCCGGCCTTTTCGAGGTTCTGGCCGATATAGGAGAGGCGCTTGTTCGTCGGCGCGTCGGCGTTGTAGGCGACGACGGGGATCCCGGCCTTGAGCGCCGCTTCTACGGGGGCGTTGAAGGCGTGTAGGTCGATCAACGCGATCGCGATCCCGTCGGCGCCGCCGGTGACAGCGGTGTTGAGCGCGCTGACCATCTGGCTGACGTTGCTGGTTTCCGAGCCCGTCCACTGGTAGGAGCAGCCCAACAGCTTGCAGGCGTCCGCCGCGCCGTACTGCGTGGGCGTGAAGAACGGGTTCGTCGTCACATGGTTGATGATCACGAATTTGTAGTTCGGGGTCGACCCGAACACGTCGCTCGTGCCGCTGGCGCTCGAGGAGTTCGACCCGCAGGCGCTCAGCAGCGTGCCGACCGAGCCGGCTGCCACCCCGGTGAGCGCGGTGCGCTGTAGGAACGAGCGGCGGTCGAAGCCGCGTTTGGCGATCTCCGGCGCGTCGAGCTGCTCGAAACCCCCTGCCGTCTCGCGTGTCTGATCGATCTCTGACATCACATCCTCCTCCTCGTGTGTTGAGAACGCCGTGACCCGCGGCGCTCCTCTACTGAGTGCTGGGTGTTTGTTGTTGAGTGCCTGGTTTCTCCTAGGTTGTTACCCCGTCAACTATCTGGGTAATCCTGTTCGTCCCAATCTCCTGGTTAGTGTCGTCTCACACAATGGTATACCCTCGATCAATGGCTTTCCCGGACGAGGGCTCTCCCGTTTCCGCACGTTCCGAGATTGACCAGGCGGAGCGCGAGGGGGCTGACGGTCCGAGCGGGGGGCGGGGGGCAGCCGACGATGCGAGAGGTGAGCGCGAGGAGACCTACGGTCCGCTCGGGTTCCGGCGCTATGTCAAAGGCGACGGCCGCGCGCTGATCCTCTATACGCATGGGGAGCCCACAGACGGGGGACCCGTGGACGAGGGGCCCGCGCACGAATGAGCGAGGAGCGCCGGAACGAGCTGCGCGACGAGCCGGTCGTCTACGCGATCCACCGCCAGGACCGCACGTTCCTGCCCGCGCGCGAGCACTGCCCGCTGTGTCCGACCCGCCCGGGCGGGGAGGAGACGGAGATCCCCTTCCCGGAGTTCGAGATCGCGGTGTTCGAGAACCGCTTTCCCGCCTTCGAGGCCCCGCGCGGGGCGGCGGAGGTGGTCGTGTACACGGATCGTCACGACGACTCGTTAGGGACGCTCGAGCCCGAGCGGGCCGAGGCGCTGATGTGGGTCTGGAGCGAGCGCTACGAGGAGTTGGGCGCGAGAGAGGACGTGGAGTACGTGATGATCTTCGAGAACCGCGGGGTCGAGGTCGGCGTGACGCTGCACCATCCCCACGGGCAGATCTACGGCTATCCCTTCCTGCCTCCCGTGCCGAGGCTCGAGCTCGCCGCCGACGCGCGCTTGGGCGGCTGCGCGCCGTGCGCGCTCCTGCGCAGGGAGCTCGAGGATGGGCGGCGGATCGTCTACGAGAACGAGGCGCTCGTCGCCTACATCCCCTACGCGGCGCGCTGGCCTTACGAAGCCCACGTGATGCTGCGCGAGCACCGCCCGAGCCTGCTCGAGTGCGAGGCCGGGGAGCTGCGCCTGCTCGCCGATGGCCTGCAGGCGCTCGCGCGCGGGTACGACATGCTGTTCGACCGGCCGTTCCCATACGTGATGGTCGTCCACCAGGCCCCGACCGCCGGTGCGTCCGCCGGCGCGGGGCACCTGCACGTCGAGTTCTATCCACCGCTGCGCACCGCGGAGAAGCTCAAGTACCTCGCCGGCTCCGAGCAGGGCGCGGGCACGTTCGTCTCCGACGTGCTCCCCGAGGAGTCCGCCGCCAGCCTTGGAGAGGCGATCCTGCGTGCGGAATGAGGTCGTGGCCGCGTTTGCGCCGGGGCGCGTGAACCTGATCGGCGAGCACACCGACTACAACCAGGGCCTGGCGCTCCCGTTCGCGATCGCCGAGGGGGTGACGGTACGGGCCCGGGCCACGAACGGTGATGGCGTACGCGCACACGCGGTGGACCTTGGGGAGGACGATGAGTTCCCGCTTCGTGAGCCGCCGGGCGCGGAGGGCTGGCGCGCGTTCGTGCGCGGCGCCGTGGCCGAGTGCAGGCGAGCTGGATTTGAAGTCTCCGCGGCAGATCTGCGCATCACGGGTGACGTGCCGCGCGGGTCGGGGCTGTCCTCCTCGGCGGCTCTGGAGGTGGCTTTGTGCCTGGCGCTGCTGGGACTCGCCGGGGAAAGGAGCGACCGGGTCGCGCTCGCGCGCCTGTGTGCGCGCGTGGAGAACGACTGGGCGGGGGCGAAGACGGGGATGCTCGACCAGCTCGCGTCGCTGTTCGGGGCCGCCGAGACGGCGCTGCGGATCGACTTCCGCACGCTCGAGATCGAGCCCGTGCGGCTGCGCCTCGGAGGCTGGCGGTTCGTCGTCGTCGACTCCGGCGAGCGGCACGCGAACGCGAGCTCCGGCTACAACGAGCGCCGCGCGCAGTGCGAGCGCGCGTGCGAGCTGCTGGGCGTCGAGACGCTGCGCGATGCGAGCGCCGCGGCCGTCGCCGGCCTGCCGCAGCCGCTGCGCGCCCGCGCCGAGCACGTGCTCGGCGAGAACGAGCGGGTCGGGGAGGCCGTCGCGGCGCTCCGCGCGGAAGACCTGCCCGCGGTGGGGAGGCTCCTTGACGCCTCCCACGCGAGCCTGCGCGACCTCTACGAGGTCTCGACGCCGACGGTCGAGCGCGCCGTCGCCCGGCTGCGCGAGGACGGCGCCGCGGGCGCGCGGCTGATGGGCGGTGGCTTCGGTGGCAGCGTGCTGGGCCTGTTCGCGCCGGATGCCCCTACACCCCACGGGGGACGGGAGGTGCAACCTGGGCCTGGCGCCCACGTGCTCAGCGAATGATTGAATGATAGATATATTCACTCATAGGGTCATAAGGCCCATGTTTGAAGGCGTGCAGCCCAAAGATATAATGATAGAATCTTTATATCATGAGTAAGATCTATCAAACACCTGAGCTGCAACCCGTCGAGGTCGAGGTTCTCGGAATGATCGACGAGCTTCGCGAGCAGCTACGAAACTACGTCGATCCTGAGCCCCGCAGATGGTTTGGGACGCTGCGCCGAATGTCCTTCGCGCGTGCCGTGCAAGCGTCCAACAGCATTGAGGGCTACGACGCAAGCCTCGACGATGTTGTGGCTGCGGTCGATGACGAGCCGACACTGGACGCAGACGAAGAAACACGTCTCGCGCTGTCGGGATACCGCGATGCGATGACGTACGTGCTCCAGGTTGCGCAGGACCAGGCGGCCAGCGTGGACGAGGGCCTGCTCAAGTCGCTGCACTTCATGATCCTCAAGCATCGACTGGACAAGAGCCCGGGACGGTGGCGGTCCGGTCAGATTTATGTGGTCCGAGGGTCCACCGGGGAGCGGGTCTACGAGGGGCCGTCCTTTGACGAGGTTCCGGTGCTGGTCGCGGCCACGATCGAGGAGCTCGAAGGAAGCGATGCTCCAGTCCTCGTACGCGCGGCGATGGCTCATCTCAACCTTGTGATGGTGCATCCATTCAGGGACGGCAATGGTCGTATGGCGCGAGTTCTCCAAACACTTGTCCTCGCGAGGGGGCAGATCATGGCGCCCGTGTTCTCGAGTATCGAGGAGTACCTCGGCCGCAACACTCAGCGCTACTACGACGTATTGGCTGAAGTCGGAGAAGGCCACTGGAATCCTCGGCAGGACCCCCGACCGTGGCTTCGATTCTGTCTGACGGCGCACTACCACCAAGCCAGGACGCAGCTTCGGCGTATTGAGGAGACCGAGCGACTCTATTCAGCGTGCGCTGCGATCGCGGAAGATCACGGGCTTCCGGACCGCACGTCAGGCGCCCTCGTTGAGGCCTCATACGGCTTTCGCCTCACTCACGCTGCGTACAAGAAGATCGTGGAGCTGACGGCCGGGGAGACAGTGTCGAGCCTGACGGCCAGCCGCGATCTGAAGGCCTTGGTTGATGCAAAGCTTCTACAGCCGATTGGTCAGACCAGGGCGCGCTACTACACCGGCGAGCCAAGCCTGCTCGCCCAGCGGGAACGCATCCGGTCCACACGCGCACCGAGGGAGACGAGCGACCCATTCGAGCTGGCGTCAAGTCAACTCCGCCTGCCGCTGGCCTGAGCAAAAACATCGTTGGCTTGTTGTGCAGGGCCAGCCCGCCGGTCTGGGGCCCAGTGCCTTCTTGCTCGGTCCACCCGGCGTTAAGCGCAGCGCTCGAAGATGAACCAGGCGCTGTTCGCGTGCGCCTCGGTGAACCCCGGCGGCACCTCCACGGGCAGGTGCGGGTCGTGGGGGTCGAGCACATAGTCTTCTTCGACTTCCACGCTCGTCGGGTCGATGTACGTGCCGTGCGTGATCGGGCTGGCTTCGGCGCTGACGATCTCCCGTGGGCTCGTCCCCAGGTACAGCGCCAGCAGCGGGATCGGCGCGTGGTTGGGCACGCCCACGGGCAGGCAGCGACGCGTGATCGAGCCGTCTTCGACGAGCGCCACGAGATCGTCCTGGAACGTTTCCTGGCGTGCCAGTTTCGTCAGTTCGCTGTGCACCGTGCGGTACTGCGAGGGCGTGCTCGCCGCCAGTCCGAGCACGATCAGCGCGCCGATTGCCATCCACATCGGGCGCTTGCGATCTCCCGGCGGCAGCTGCGTCCAGCCGAACGCTCCCGCGCCTGCGAACACGCAGCCGATCGCCGCCGCCAGGAATGCGTAGCGCGTGTCGATCGGCAGACCCACCGAGGCGAACGCCGCGAAGATCACCACCGCCAGCACCCCCGCGACCACGCCCGGCAGAGCACGGCTGCGCAGCCACAGCAGCGACAGCACGGCGCCGATCGCCGCCGCGGCAAGGGCTGTCGCCTGCAGTACCTCGCCGATCCGTTTCGGTATGTACACAGGCACGTCGTGCAAGCCCGACTTGCGGTCGAGCGTCGAGGCGGTGTGCGTCGTATTCGTCAGCGACCACATCGGCTGACCAGTGATCACGTAGTCGCTCAGGATCCATAGCAGCGGTCCGCACGCCGCGAGCAGTGTCAGCTTCGCAAGCTCGCCGCGGCCGCGCGGCGGACCCTCTCCAGCTGGTCGCTGCGGCAGCCACGAGAGCACCCGCGCCGGCAGCAGGTCGAGCAGGTACAGCCAGTAGAGCCCCGAGAACACCCACGCCTCCGGCCGCAGCAGCCCGGCGAGCGCGAGCAGTATCAGCACGGGGACGCCCGCGCGCCGGTGCCGCGCCTCGACGAGCAGCGCGCAGAGCACGGGCAGCAGGTAGGGGATATCCACGTACGCGCGCACGCCGTAGGAGAGGATCGGCACGCGCGTGAGCAGGATCAGCGCCGCGAGCGCCCCCGCCGCGCGGCCGAACCAGAGCGAGCCGAGCCGGTAGAGCACCCACCCGCACGCCGACAGCGCGAGGAAGCCGAGCGCGACCCCCACGCCTTCGATCGCGCTCGGCGAGAGCGGCGAGAGCACCACCCCGAGCACCTCCACGAGCGGGTGGGGCGTCGGCGCGATCGGGATCCCGTACTGGGGCGTTTCGCCCCGTGCCACCTGCCCGCCCCAGCTGAGCGCGTAGAGCGTGTCGTAGTTGGCGAAGCCGACGCCGGCGATCAGCCGCAGCACGACGGCCCCCGCAGCGATCGCCAGGGGCGCGCCGAGGCGCGCCGGGAGGTGTGCGATCCGCGCTCTCACGAGCGCGCACGCTACCCGCTCAGAACGTGTGGGGCGTTCATGAACCAAGCTGGGATAGATCCAATGCCCGCCCACCCGGTGAAGCGCGTGCTACCGATCATCCGGGATCGGTCAGCGCCGTGTCCATGGACGCCCCCGGCCGTGGGTAGACTCAGGGCAACGGTGCCGATTGACCAGCCACAGGCGCAAGCCGAGCAAGCCCAGTCTCTCTATCGCAGGCACCGGCCCCGTACGTTCGCCGACGTCGTCGGCCAGGAGCCGGTCGTGCGCACGCTGCGCAACGCCGTGCAGCGCGGGAAGGTCCATCACGCGTACCTGTTCGTCGGCTCGCGGGGGACGGGGAAGACCTCGATGGCGAAGATCCTCGCGGCCTGCCTCAACTGCGAGCGCGGACCGACGATCGACCCCTGCGGCGCGTGCGAATCCTGTCTCTCGATCGCGCACGCGAACTCGCTCGACGTGATCGAGATGGATGCGGCGTCGAACAACTCGGTCGACGACATCCGCGAGCTGCGCGAGAGCGTCGCCTACTCGCCGGTCTCGGGTCGCAGCAAGGTGTACATCCTCGACGAGGCCCACATGCTCTCGACGGCCGCCTGGAACGCGTTCCTGAAGACGCTCGAGGAGCCGCCCCCGAACACGGTCTTCGTGCTCGCCACGACCGAGGCCCAGAAGGTGCCTGCGACGGTCGTCGACCGCTGCCACCGCTTCGACTTCCACCGTCCCACGGTCGAGCAGATCGCGTCGGTCGTGCGCCGCGCCGCCGCCGCCGAGTCGATCGAGATCCCGCCCGAGGCCCTCGCCGCCGTCGCGCGCTCCGCCACGGGCTCGTTCCGCGACGCGCTCGGCACGCTCGAGCAGCTGCTCACCTACAGCGGGCCGGAGATCGTGCTCGCGGACGTGCTCGCGGTGCTCGGCGTGGCCGACGCGGGCCTGCTCGAAGAGCTCGTCGACGCCGTCGACACGGGCGACAGCAGTCGCGCGCTGCGCGCGCTGGAGCGCTGCGTCGAGAGTGGCCGCGACGCCGGCTCCTTCGCCTCCGACCTCGAGCTGCACGCGCGCGAGCTGCTGGTCGTGCAGACGCTTGGCGAGCTGCCCGCCGAACTGTCGCTCACCGAGGAGGCCGACGCGCGCCTGCGCGCCCAAGCCGAGCGCGTCGACCGCGCCGTCGTCATACGCCTGCTCGAACTGCTCGGCGCTGCGCTCGAGGGCGTGCGCGCCGGCGCTGACCCGCGCACGCGCCTGGAGCTGGCCCTGGTCAAGGCCGCGCGCCCCGAGGTCGATGCCTCCACGTCGGCTCTCCTCGCCCGGCTCGAGCGACTGGAGCGCGAGCGCGGGGTCACATCCGTGTCTGCGCCGACGCCCGTGTCTGCGCCGACGCCCGTGTCTGCGCCGACGCCCGTGTCTGCGCCGACGCCCGTGTCTGCGCCGACGCCCGTGTCTGCG